>Ga0335074_10003523_pt1 | contig 21437 bp, 12 predicted proteins | sample Lox_Sample_23_FD_206715 | JGI IMG/M metagenome (GOLD analysis project Ga0335074, IMG submission 206715) | Soil microbial communities from Loxahatchee National Wildlife Refuge, Florida, United States - Lox_Sample_2.3 | ecosystem: Environmental > Terrestrial > Soil > Wetlands | place: USA... | reverse complement strand
CGCGCCAGTGAACCCGGCGTCGCGCAGGTGAGCCAGGTACGCCTGCACGGTCAGGCTGAACGGCCGCAGCGGACGCCGCACCGTGTCCCCGATCCGCACGATCCCCTGAGTCTCGCTCCCCCCGGTCAGCGGCTCGCCTTCGCTCATACCGCAGCAGCCTAGCCGCAGCCCCGCACCGGGTGCTCCTCCAGCACCCAGGCGATCCATTCCGCCCAGGCTCGATCCGCTTGCGTGTAGGAGATGAAGAAGTCCCAGCCTTGGCGCACGCCACCGCTCGCGCCCGTAGACCAGATGCCTGCAGCCCACAAGAGGATGAAGCTTCGCCAGCGTCAGCAACGCGCACATGCCCACGAAACCGATGCCGTTACGTATGTCTACGCGGCTGGCCGAGGTGGTCGCCCGAGGCGCGCGAGAATGAATGTCCTGTCGGGTGGAGTCGGCTCCGTCTGCGTGCTTGAGGTCACCGGCGGTCGCATAGTCGACCTCATCTGCCGATGAGCGGGGGGTGATGGCGATGACACCGAGGGAGAGTATCGTTTGGCAAAGAATCAGGTGTGCTTGCGGGTACTGAATTGAATGCCTGATCGGGAGTCGTGTGATCCGGAAATTGCCCACGGTGTGTATCTTGCCTGCTCCAACTGATCTGCTTGGCACGTGCCAGCGACCCCACGGGTATCGCGAGTATACAAGACGGTTCGTAAACGGGCAGTAGCATATCTTTCGCGCCTGGTAAGCGCGGTGATGATTCGGTAGGCTCGGCCCTAGAGACAGAAATCCGTCACTCTGATTACAGCTGGTGGTCTTCGGTGTCCGCATTGTTCGGATGCTGCCGGGACGCTTTTCTGGTTACCCGTATCAGCCGGCAGTTGGCGTGAAGGCCCGTTCTTACGCGGCGTTGATTGTTTGGCGGAAGAGCTGCTTGGGGGTGTGTGGTTGTGGGACTGAGTTATGCAGATGCGGTCCAGCTGATGGGTGGGCGCGACAGCCGGACCGTTGCTGCACTGGACCGCCTTACCGGCGGCCTGCTGCTGGCCGCTTCTGCGGCAGGCGCCGGGTTTGCATTGAGCTTGTTCGAGGGTAAGGGTGAGCTGGCTCGGTTGAGCAATGAGCTGGTGCGGGGCCTGGGGCAGCGGCTGCGCGGACTGGACCGGTTCTCCCGCAGCGAGCGGCTGGCAGCCGCGCACTCGGTACTGGCAGTGACCGCTTATTTCGATGCTCTGGCAGATGCAAATCTTCCGTTTGACGTCGGCGAGCTTGAGCTCACCAAAGCCGAGCAGACAGCGCTGGCAACAGGACAAGCGGCGGGATCGGAACGGCTAGGCACGCTGGTTGCGGGTTTACTGCGAGCTGAGGTACCCATGCTTGCGCCGGAGCGGCCCTATGAAGCGACAACCGAGGCGATGCGGGCCTTTTACGCGAATTTGTCTGCTGCGCTTACGCGATTCCTGTCGGGCCTGGTGGTGTGGGACGGACTGGATGAGGCACGCAGACGGCGGTGCATGGCGACACTGTCCCACGAGGTACCAGCCTTGGCCGTAGCGCATTATGAAGAGCTGTTGCGGGCGCTTGCGGCGGAATTCCCCGAGGTCGCGTTCTGGGCGAACCTGGTCGATCACCAGGCGACCCGAGATGAGGTCCGGCGGCTTGGTATCGGGATGGCGGGCTTGGAGCGGATGCTGGCCGACCTGATGTCGGGCCGGGCACCCGATGATCGGCGCCTAGGATTGGCTCGGGCCTACCGGGCTGCGCTGCGGCGGCCAGTGCTGACCGCGGGCGCAGTCCCTGCAGGGCTGGTGCTTCCCTTGCTCGGTGACGCGTATGTAAACCCGGATTTCCGGGCGGCGGAACTCGCGGAGGGGTTCTCGAAGGAATCCTGGTGGGACGAGCTTCCGGTCCGTGATGACCTGGAGGGATTCCTAGCTGGGTATCTGACCGCGCCGCGGGCTGCGACGGCACCGCTGCTGGTACTCGGACAGCCGGGGTCGGGAAAATCGGTGCTGACGCAAGTGCTCGCGGCACGGCTGCCGCCGACCGCGTTCCTGGTCGTGCGGGTAGTGCTGAGAGAGGTGGCGGCGGACGCAGATTTGCAAGCGCAAATCGAACATGCTATCCGGTCGGCCACCGGAGAGACCCTGGCCTGGCCCGAGCTTGCCCGCAGCGCGGGCGATGCTCTGCCAGTCGTACTGGTAGACGGATTCGATGAACTGTTGCAGGCAACCGGGGTCAGCCAGACCGACTACCTGCTCAAGGTCGCAGCGTTCCAGGCCCGCGAGGCGGATCAGGGCAGGCCGGTAGCCGTCGTGGTCACCAGCCGGACTGCTGTTGCCGACCGAGCTGAGCCGGTACCGGGCATGGTGGTGGTCCGACTGGAGCCGTTCCGTGAGGCCCAGATCAGCCAGTGGCTGCAGCTGTGGAATGACGCAAACGCGGCGGGACTCGCTGCACGCGGATTGCAGCCGCTGGCGCCGCTGACAGCTCTGGCGCATGCGGAATTGGCCTCTCAGCCGCTGCTGCTGTTGATGTTGGCCCTGTATGACGCCGACGGCAACCGGCTCCAGCGTACTGATGTCGGGCTGGGAGAAGCTGAGCTGTACGAGCGGCTGCTAGCGAGCTTCGCCGAGCGTGAGGTCCGCAAATCCGGTGCTGGCCTCCCAGATGAGCTCATTGAGGAGGCCGTGGAACGGGAACTGCTGCGCCTGTCGGTGGTGGCATTTGCGATGTTCAGCCGAGGCCGCCAGTGGGTCAGCGACGCCGAGCTTGACGTTGACCTGCCAGCATTGCTCGGCGCGTCGGGCACCCACTCCTCCCTGAGCGGCTTGCGGGCGCCGCTTACCGCTGCTCAAGTTGTGGCTGGCCGGTTCTTCTTCATCCATGAGGCCCAGGCAACCCGCGATAACACGCTGCTGCGGACGTATGAGTTCTTGCACGCGACCTTCGGCGAGCACCTTATGGCCCGCCTGGTTAGTCACGAGCTGAGTGACCTCACCAACGCTGCCCGGTTCTCCGTGGGCCGTGCTAGGCCGGTACCAGCTGACGATGCCTTCTTGTATGCCTTGCTTTCCTTTATGCCACTGACCATGCGCGCCACGATCGTGTCGTTCCTCACCGAACAGCTCCAGGCGCTGCCCCAGCCGGGACGACAGCAGCTGACCACGGTCCTCCTCGGGCTGTTCCGCGATTCGCTCGGACAACGGCGCGATACCCGCTACAGCGAATACGCGCCCCTCCAGCTCCCTGTCCCCGCCCGGCATGCGGACTACTCCGCGAACCTGGCCGTCCTGACCGTCCTCTCGGCCGGTGAGGTGACGGGCAGGCAATTGTTCCCCGCGGCCCGCGACCCGGTATACGACTGGCGCAAACTCGCCCTCCTATGGCGCTCACAACTCCCACCTGAAGGCTGGGCCGGCCTCGTCGGTACCATCAGCCTCGACCGGATCTGGGACAACGGCCAGCGCGACTTCATCCTGCGGCCCGGCGAGACGAGCGGCCACTCAGCCTGGCAGCTCGATCCGCACTGGAGCCGCAACCGCGGCCCTAGGGACAGGGCCCGGCAGCAGGGCCTGTCCTTCGGCTTCGCCGACGTTAACGACTCATGGCTGCGCGCTCAGGCCAGGTTCCTCTGCGATGCCGATGACGATGCCCTCATCCATGCGCTCGCACCCCTCGCCGACGACTTCGGACACGCGATTTCGGTCTTCCATAGCTACTGGCCAGAACAGGGCCGCGCCCCGTCGGCGGCCCACGCGCTGATCAGGCTCTGGCTGACAGCCAGCAAGGATAGTGCCCCAGAAGAGCTGACCGCCGCCTACGACACCTGCCTGGAGATCGCGATCCTTGGGAGGTTCTCGCCATCAGGCACCGCGACCCGAGAACACTTCCGCATCCTCGTCCTGCGTCAGATCGCTGTCCACCAGCCACGGCTGCCAAAAGACTGGTTTGAATCGGTCGCCATCCGAATACGGGATGCCGTGAGCAACCGGGCCGACAGAGTATATGACCCAGCAGAGCTGCTCCGGATCGCCAACGAAACACTTCCCGAACTTATGGCCGCTAGCCCGCCGCGGGGCCACTCAAATGGCCCGGGTGTCTGACTTTGATTCCGGAACGCCGCCAATAAGAAAAGTCCGTAGCCGACACTATTAGGCACCTCGAGTCACGAAAGGACGAAAGCTTACCGCAGTTATTGATAACTGGCGTCAAATGTATGTAAACACTAGGTAATAGCACGCGCTATGCGACTCTTGCGTACTCTCATGCCGCGGACCGGGTCCGGTTGATCGCGGCACGTTCCGCCAGCGTGCTGCAGGACGCCACCGCGGCGTTCCAGCTGGAACGTCTGGGCAATTGCGTAAAGCGTTCCCCCCCGCAGGTTCTCGCCTGTCGCGAAGAGAACAGCACCAAGTGTGCTTCTGGTACCGGCAGAGCAGGGTTACCCGTCTGCCAGGTCTTCCTATGCCCTGCGGGTGCGCACGTGGAGCGCAGCTGATCCGCGTGGACCACTTCCTGGCTGATCGCCGCTCACCGTACCTGGGCTGAACCGGTAGCTGTCTCCATGCTGGGAGAAGTTGGGAGATCTGGTGCACGTAGTCGGCGGGTTCAGGCGCGGCCAGTGCCGGCGGTCAGGGGTGCGGGCCAGGCGGTGGGGTCGGCCGGCCGGGATGGCGCGGTGCGGCAAATGATGTAGTAGCGCGGGGTGATGGCCGTGGGGTGGTGCTCGAGGGCGGCCATGCAGCGGGCGTGTGCCTGTTCCGGTGTGCGGACGGCGTCGGTGGCGGTCAGGCAGGCGACCAGCGGGCGGTCGCCGGCCGAGGTGAAGACGTGGGCTATGCCGGGCGCGATGGCGTCGTCCACTAGGTGCTGGACGTCGGCGAGGTCGACCCAGCTGTGGTCGATCAGTATTCGGCCCGGGGTGTCGGCAAGGGGTTCTAGTCCGATGATTTCGGGTATCCGGCCGCCGGGTACGTCGCCGTGCGCGGCGGTCGCCAGCAGGCGTTCGACGGCCAGCAGCACCGACTCTAGTTCGGCTCGCGGCACCAGGCCGGCGTCACCGCTCCACACGTCCAGCCCCAGGCAGGCATCGACTTGGGTGAGGCGGAACTGGATCGGCGTTTTGCTGAACGGCATCGGTCGCCATCGCAGTTCGGTCCGGGCGAGAGCGACGTCGATCTCCTCGGGCTGGAACCTGACGCCCGCGGTGAGCCCGGACCACGACTCAGGGATGAGGCTGTTGAACAATGGGTCGTAGTTGAAGCGAAGGCCCCGTTCCTGCTCGATCAGTTCGGCCATAGCGTCCCGTTTGACCGTGTCGTACCTGCCGTGCCGGCTCGCCTCCATCACTGTGGCCCAGGTGTGGCTGGCCAGTTCGTCGAAGCTTCTCCCGGCGATCTCGACGGTGGCGGTGGAAGCCTGTGCTATGGGGCCGACGTAGTTCAATAGGTGGCGCTCGAAGCGGTTGCTGGAAATCAGCGGGATCACCAGTTCCGGGTAGCTAGCGCGGTGGGCGACCACGGCGCAGATGGCCGCGAGCACGATACTGGACCGGCTGGTCCGGGTGCGTGCCGCTACCTGCCGCACGGCCATCGCGGCGGCGGCCGATGACAGCTCCACCGCCAGTGACTCGCCGCTGGTCCGGGCGCCCGGCAGCGCGTACAGGCAGCGGGACATCCGCCGCAATTGCTCCTGCAGGTAGTCAAGTACCGCGTCGGCCTTGCGTCGCTCGGCAGGTGTCGCCTCCAGTTCGGCTTGGTCCAGCGGCTGGTGACCGGCCGGGTCGGCCTGGCGTCTCGTGGGATCGCCGAGCAGGCCGGCGAAGCCGCGTTTGAGGATCTCGATTGCGTGATGGTCCACGGCCAGGTGCGTGAACGCGGCGGCACACGCGATGACCCGGTCGCCCGCGCGGGGAGCGATGGCCACCGCCACGCGCAGCGGGCACCGTCCCGGATCGGGTGATTCGCGCAGCCACGAGACGAGCGCTTCGGCCACTGCGGAGTGGTCCTGCGGTTCCCATTGTCCTTCGCCGAGCGAGCAGACTTCCAGCAGCTGGACGCCGGCCGCCGCGACCCGCTGGCGTGGCTGCTCGCCAGGCACGTAGCTGGAGCGCAGGGACTCATGCCGCGCTATCAGCATCGCGACCGCTCTGGCCACGTCATCGACGGACACCACCGTCGGAACCGGGAGTTCGGCGTACAGGGTCGCGTAGGGGTGGTCGGGGGTCGAGCTCGTCCACATGTAGACGTCGAGCTGGCCCAAGGTGAGCGGTCCCTCGTCGGCACGCTCACCGGTGAACTCGACCGGGACCGGCCGCATCCAGGTCAGCCGTACGCGGCGCCGGCGCGGACCGGTCGCGGTGTCAGTGCTCATCGCCGGTCAGCCGAGCAGTTCGTGGAACGCGTCGGCCAGATGCGCCGTAGACACCATATTGATCTCGCCTATTTTTTCATTTCAAAACGGGTGGTCTGGTGATACCGCGGCGTACCCGCACAGTTCGCCGGTGACCGTGCGCGTGCGTTCGGCAAGCTGGGTCGCTGTCCTTGCTGACCCTGCTGCCGAAACAAACATATGGAGACGGTGGCGGGCAGTCTTCTCCGAGACTGCCGGGCCCAGGCCGGCCGGCCGCGGGTGCTCCCGGTCAGTTAGGGAGGCCTTCCGGGCGGAATCCGTTACGAACCGTCCTCCAGGAACAACCCAGTAGATCCCGGTCACGGTCGTATGGAGCCGTCGGCAGATAAGTCACCGGTGTCCGTTTCCTCCCCGCCGCGACGTGATCGTGCGCCGCCCGGCCCGCGCCGCCCCAAGGGGCCCGCTATGGGGTCTGTGGCGCCCCGCTCCCTGGACCGCCCGCGACCGCCAGTGACCGCGAGGGTTAAACATTTCGGGTTGATCCGGTATGACAGGCAGGCGTAACATTAGATACATTACAGGCGGGTAAGCGCTTACCGAGCTATCATCATTTATCGTGATATGACGGTAAGCGCTTACCGTTAACCGGAAGGGCGGCCCGGCCGTGATTAGCCTGGGACCGGCGCTGCCGCTCGCGCCGCGATTCGATGCTGTGACGCTGGTCATTTCAGACGTGGACGACACGCTGGCGCCGCCATTCCGTGACATCTCGCCCTCGCTTGCGCGCGCCCTGACGCGTCTGGTAGGCAACGGTACGGCTTTGTTTCTCGTGTCGGGGCAGGGCATCGAGAACATCGAGCGTCGTGTCATCCGCGCGTTCCCGCGGCCACTGCGCAGGCGCATCCTCGTGGGGCACTGTCACGGCGCCGAGGTCTTCGGCTACGACCACGAAGGGCGCCGGGTTATCCGGCCGCTGTTCTCGGTGCGGGAGAGCGCCGCGATGGAGGGCGTCTTCCGCAAGGTGCTGACGATCGTCACCGGTGTGCTGAACGAGCATGGCATCGCCGCGTCCTCTCCCGGCATCCTGCTTGACGATCGCGGGGTGCAGGTCACGGTGGACTTTCTCGTGCATCCGGCGGCCGGTCGGCGCGCGGAGCTGGTCACGACGCTCAACGACCGGCTAACCGAGGCGGGCCTGCCGGTCGAGGCCCGTCTGGCCGGCCACCTGGGGATCGACATCGTGGTTCGGGGCGTGGATAAGAGCCTCGCGCTGAGCCGCCTGCTGACTCCCTTGTCCCCAGGCGGAGGAACGAGCTACCGGCTGACGATGCCGGGCGGCCTGGTCGCCGGGGATTGGGACGGCATTGAGGTCTGGGGGGATCAGTTCTCGCCGCCCGGCCTCGACGCCGATCTGCGCATGCTCGCCGCGCTGCCACGGGGTATCCGCGCCGTCAACTTCGGACCAGCGGTCGGCCTTCCCGGCCTCCGCACGGCGCGGGCGCCCGGCCCCGCCGGAGTGCTCGACTACCTGGCCAGGGGTGAATCAGAGTGAGGGAAGTCCACGTGTCCGCATCGGCGTGGTCGGCCGACCTGGGCGCACTGCGCGCGAGCCTGGCCGCCGCGGCGCCGCACTGCGATTCGATCCACTTCGACATCATGGACAACCATTTCGTGCCGGAGCTTCTTTTCGGCCCCGAGATCCTGGCGACCGTCAAGCCTCATGTGCCCGTCCCGTTCCAGGCGCACATGATGATGGAGAATCCGGAACGCTGTGTCACTCGCTATGCATCGGTCGTGGACACATTCCTGTTCCATCCGAAAACGTGCTCTGACTGGCCGGAACTCAAGCGGGAAATCCGTGGTCTGGGCCGGACCGTAGGCCTGGCCTTGCTTCTGGGCGAGGATTGGCGGGCCTACCGCGATGATCTCGCCGAAGTCGACGTCGTGCTCGTGATGGGGACAGAGGTCGGGATAAAAGGCGTGGATATAAACTCCGATGTCTATACCGTCATTAGTGAACTCCGCGAGCACATCGACGCGCACGGCTATGCCTGTCTGATCCAGGCCGACGGGGGGATCCGTCGCCATACGCTCCCGCGGCTGATCGCCGCCGGAGTGGACGCGGTAACACCCGGGTCTCTGTTCTTCGGCTCCGATTTCAGCACCTTCCGCTCTCGCCTGCGCGAGACCCAGCGTGAGCTGGCCGTCAGTACTGGCCACGGGGAGACGACCTCCGCGGCGGCCCACGGCAGACAGACTGAAGCTCACGAAAAGTTATGACAATGCGGCTTGCGGAACTTGGCGGCGGCTACGCCGAAGGCTGGGACCAGGCCGGGCTGGTCCGCTTCTTGAGCGAACAGGCCGACCCGCTGGCCCGGTACGGCGGCTTGACGGTAGAAGAGGCATGGCGCGAGGGGGATGGGCGACCTGGAGCGGTGCGAAAACCGCAGGCGCTGACGTCGGGTCCGGCAGTCTCGGAGATGACCGTCCGCCACCGTCTCCATATGTTTGTCTTCGGCAGCGGGGTCAGCAAGGGCAGCGACCCAGCTTTCCGAGCACACTCACGGTCACCGGCGAACTGTGCGGGTACTCCGCGATATCACCGGACCACCCGTTTCGAAATCCAAAATAGGCGAGATCAATATGGTGTCTATCGCGCATCTGGCCGACGCGTTCCACGAACTGCCCGGCTGACCAGCGATGAGCACTGACACCGCGACCGAGTGAGGGAAGTCCGCGTGTCGCATCGGCGTGGTCGGCCGTCAGCGCTGGCCACGGGGAGACGACCTCCGCGGCGGCCCACGGCGGACAGACTGAAGCTCACGAAAAGGTATGACAATGCGGCTTGCGGACGCGTTCTCCGATTCTACTCCCGTGCTCGGCATCGGAACCATGAGCGCCGCCTCGGTCCGGGCGGGATTGCGCGCGGCGGCCGAGACCGGCACGTCGGCCGTGTTCATCGCGAGCCGGAACCAGGTCGAAAGCGCGGAACTCGGCGGCGGCTACGCCGAAGGCTGGGACCAGGCCGGGCTGGTCCGCTTCCTGAGCGAACAGGCCAGCCGCTGGTCCGGCACGGCCAGGTGGTTCGTCGGCCGTGATCATGGAGGTCCGTGGCAGCGAGACGATGAATACCAGTCGCGCATACCGTGGCCGCTGGCGCGCGACAGCGCGCTGCGCTCAATTCACGACGACATCGACGCGGGCTTCCACTATGTGCACATCGATGTGGCCAAGGACCCTTTCCTGGGCGATGCCATTCCGGTCGACCTGGGCGTGCACCGGATCGTGGAGCTGATGCGAGGGGCGGAGAGCCATCGCATCGCTCGCGACCTTCCCGGCATCGACTACGAGGTAAGTCTCGAAAAGGCGAACGGCCAGGTCACGCCGCCCACCGAATTTGAGTTCTTTCTCGAGTCGTTGCTTACCGAGCTCAGTCGCGTCGGTCTCCCGATACCGCTGTTCGCAGTGGCCAATACCGGCACCTGGACAAAGCTGGACCGTAATGTCGGAGAGTTCCGGGAGGCTTCGGCTCGGCATCTGGCCACGATCGCCAGGCGGCATGGCCTGGTATTCAAGGAACACAACGCGGATTACCTGGCCGACGAAGACCTCCGATCGCACGCACGCTGCGGCATCGGCATGGTGAACGTCGCCCCCGAGTTCGGTCACGCGGAGACAGCCGCGCTCCTCGATCTGGCCGATCTGGAGTCGATGGAGGTGCCTCCCGTGGCCACCAGCGGTATCGCGGGTAAGCTCACCGAGCTGGTCGTGCGGTCAGGCCGGGCCGCCAAGTGGCTTCACGGGGCCTCGGCCGATGATCACCTGCTAGCGAAAGTCGGGGGCCACTACTTCTTCTCACACCCGGCGATCGCCCAGGCACGCGAGGCGTTGTTCGCGAACATACGGGCCACCGGGCTGCACGCCGATCCCGAGAAGCTGGTTGAGGACCGGATAGCAGCCAGCATACGACGCTATATCGATATCTTCGTCGACAATGCGATGGCCGTACCATCGCGGATGAGCTGACATGTCCGTCTCGCCCGCCGTGTTCGTCATGCCCTTCTACTCTGCCGTTGCCGCTCCCCAAGACGAGGTGCTGCTGCGCCGCGCTGTGGCTAGTGCACTGCACCAGTCCGACGATGACCTGCGACTAGTCATCGTCGACGACGCGTCACCGGACCCGCGTAGCGCCGTGTGGCTCAAGGATCTGTCCGCGAGCGATCCCCGCATCCACGTCGTACGGCAGCAGGACAACCGAGGCCCGGGCCGTTGCCGGAACACCGGCATCCGATGGGCACGAAAACTCGGAGCCGACATAGTGTGCTTCCTCGACTCCGATGACGAGGCCCATCCGAGCCGGGTCGAGGTGGCACGCCGCCTGATCGCCGGGACCGGGGCCGACGTCGTCTATTCGACATTCGTAGTCATCGACGCCGACGGCGCCGAAGTACCTCTCTCGGACATTGTGTCCGGGGTGCAGATAATATTGCGCGACCTCGATTCCAGGCCGCTCAGCGGGAAAGAAATCTGGATCGAACTCGCGGTGGACCGCGACAATCTCACCATACCAAGCGCGCTAAGCGTGACCACTCGCCTGGCCCTGGCCGTCCCCTTCCCCGAGGACGTGCGCTTCCATGAAGATATGCATACATGGCTGCGCTATTCGGCCTCCGGCGCGGAGATTTTGTTCACACCCGACACGCCGAGCCGTTACCGGATACTTACCGCGGACAAGGGCAGCAGCTCACGGGAACGGGCTGGCGGGATCGACGCATTCAACAGACTACGCGCGGATGTCATCTCAGGCGGGCTGCGCGAGGCCATAGAAATGAGCGTTCACCGTGGCGTCATCAGCGATACGGACGGCGCGGAGATACTCGCCCGCTATTACCTCAACGTGGCGGGAATGGTCCGCCGCGAAGGCAGCGGCGCGGTCGCCGCCGAACTCGTCGGGCGGGCTCGCGACCTGCTCTCTAACCATGCCTATAACCGGTTCAGAAGGCATTACCAGGTATGATCATCGCCGGCTGACGGTGCTGAGTTGGTCTCGAACCGCGACATCGGCGACCGGGGTGGCGAGGCCGAGGCGCTCAACAGGAGAGGGACACTGCACCGGATCAGCGGTGACCTAGCGCTTAGTGATGGCATACGCCCGAAGATGTTCACGTCGGCGGCGGCACCTAGCCAGGCGAACCGGCGGACCGGGCTCATCGATATCCAGTGGACCGAGACGGTTGGTGTTCCTAGACTCGTCGGATGGCTGAGACACAGCGGCGGCCCGTGCCACGGGTCGACTCTGGCGAACTGGATACCGCGCTCGCGTTCCTGAACTTCAACCGGGAGTCTGTCCTGAAGAAGACCGAGGGGCTGGACGACGAGCAGCTTCGGCGGGTGCTTGTCGGCACTGGCACTAACCTGCTGGGCCTAGTCCAGCATCTGGCCCAAGCCGAGCGGAACTGGTTCGGATATCACCTCACCGGGGCTGCGCACGTGCCTGGCCCCGGCTCCGGGATGAGGGTGCCGCGGAGGCGGTCCACTGCGGAAGTGCTCGACGACTACCGGGCTGCGGTCGCCGCAAGTGACGCCGCGATTCGCGCCATCGGGGACCCGGAGGCTCACCTCGCCCGGCTGGTCGACGGCAAGCACATGACAATGCGATGGCTCATCGCGCATATGACTTCTGAGACGGCCCGGCACGCCGGGCACGCCGACATCCTGCGCGAGCAGATTGACGGCACAACCGGGCGCTAGCCACAGGCTGGGATCCGTCAGCCGCGCCCTGTCAGCAGGGCTCGGCGTCGGGGAGCGCGGGCAACCGGTACTGCCCTAGCGATCCTGGAGATGGCCGGTGAACCATTCGGCGGCCAGGTCGCCGACCTTTTTGAGCGCGCCGGGCTCGCCGAACAAATGGGTCGCGCCGGGTATGACCGCCAGATGGTTCTCGCAGGTCAGCTGTTGCTGCGCCGACCGGTTCAGCGCGAGCACCTCCTCGTCAGCGCCTCCCACGATGAGTAGCGTGGGCGCCCGGACCTCCGCCAGACGGTCGACTGCCAGGTCGGGACGCCCGCCGCGCGAGACAACAGCAGCGATGCCCGATTCAGGATCGGCAGCGGCCCACAGCGCCGCGGCGGCGCCAGTGCTAGCTCCGAAGTAGCCGACGGGAAGCCGGCCCACTCCGGCCTGCCCCCGCAGCCATGCGGTAATCCGCCCGAGCCGGGAGGCGAGCAGCCTGACGTTGAACACGTACGCGTGGCTGAGCTCCTCGTCGGCGGTGAGCAGGTCAGTGAGCAGCGTGCCTAGCCCGGCCCGGTTCAGCGTCGCGGCCACGGACTGGTTCCGCGGACTGCGTCGGCTGCTGCCGCTGCCGTGGGCGAACACGACAAGGCCGGTGGCGTGTTCCGGGATGGTCAGCGTGCCCGCCAGCCGGACCCCGCAGTTGATGACCACGTCCGCCGTCCTGGCGTCCGCAGATGCCTGGCCGGTCATCTGAGCCACCGCCTTGTCCAGCAGCGCGGCGACCTCTTCGTCGGTGACCTGGGAGAAGTCCGCGTACCACTGGCCGATCGCATAAAACTCAGCCGGCATGTACGGGCAGATCACCTCGTCGGCCGCCTGGTGCAGCGACGCGACCCCGCCGGCCGGCCCGACGGGAGCGGCGAACACCACCCGGCGCGCCCCGCGCGCTCTGGCCACGAGGCAAGCCGCGCGCGCCGTCGCGCCGGTGGCGATGCCGTCGTCCACGATGATCACGGTCTTGCCGGCCAGCGGCACCGGCTCCCGGTTGGCGCGCAGCTGCTGAACCCGCCGGGTGAGCATCATCCGCTCGTGCGCCTCCACCGCAATGATCTGCGCGCTGGTCAGCCCGGTCTGGCGGATCACGTAGTGATTGAGGACGCGGACGCTTTCCTCGCCGATCGCACCGAACGCGTACTCTGGCTGGAACGGCACGCCGAGCCTGCGGACCACGATCACGTCCAGCGGGGCGTGCAGTTCCTCCGCTACCTCAGCCGCGACTACCACGCCGCCGGCAGGCAGACCGGTCACGACTACATCGGCACCGCATAGATGCCGCAGCTGAACGGCCAGATGCCTGCCCGCGTCCTGCCGGTCAAGGAACGACACGATCTCTCCTCCCTCGGCTCCCAGATAAAATTCAACCCCCGTAGACCCTGCCGTCCAGGGCCATTGGTCACTTCCGCTGGACATCAGCCGGGCTTGCTGAGCAGTTAGAAGCAGGCATGTCTACGCCGCCGATCGGGACCTGATCGGAAGAAGGTGGGGGTCGGTGCGAGCGTTCCATATGTCTTGGGCCAGGGCGGGCCTTACGGTTCTTCCTGCTGGCTTTACGCTGTCCGGCTGCGCGTCTTCGCCCCCGGCGGGGGCGCGGGGTTCCGAACGTACACTTGCCGCGATGCGGCGCCTCGAGGCTGAGACCAGGGAACTGCTCAGCGGTCAGACCAACCTGGACCCCGAGCAGGAGCAAATGGCTCCGTGATATCGGCATGGCGACCTGGCTCGATCGGCCCGCACGGTCGGCTGGCACGGCTGGCTTGTGCCCGGCACAGCTGGCACGGCTGGCTTGTGCCCGGCGGCGAGACCCTGCCGGTCATCTCGCCGCCGGGTGGAGGGCTGGCTAGGAGCTGCGCTTCCAGGTGACGGAGAACCCGTTGCCGCTGCTGTTGAGGGAGCCGGGCTGGGCCTTCACATTGCCGGAGGAGTCGACCATGGTGATCTCGTCGTCGGTGAACGACGAGATGACTCCCGCGGTGGAGCCCTCGGTGACCGTCGCGTTCGCGGCGGTCCAGCTGCTGAAGTCAGTCAGCGGGTAGACGCCGGCTTCGCCGCTGGGTGCTTCGGCGATCCATTCCGCGCTGCTGTTCGCGCAGTCCGAGCAGGTCTGGGTGGTGGAGAAGCTGTCGGCCGTGTGCGTGGAGTCGGTGACCGCAAGTGTGTAGCTGTCGCCGCTACGGACGACGGAGGCAGAGATGCTGTCACCACCCGCCAGTGTGTCCCCGACCGTCTGGATGTCGTTGGTCGGGTACATCTCCCACCATGTGTACTGGTAGACCGTGCCGAAGTAACACTCGATGAGCGTGCCGTCCTGCTCGACGCTGTCGCTGCTGTATCCGTCGATGCCGACCCAGAAGGCGGCCAGGGAGATGGTGAACCCGCAGCTCGCCGCCGACGGTTCGGTCCAGGTCGCCGTGACCTTGCTGAAGCTGCTGCCGGTGTCGGCATAGCCTGACCAGTTGGTGCTCTCCACCTGGGTCAGGCCGGCGACCTGGCTCGTAACGCCAGTGCGCTGGTCAGTGGCGTGCTGGCCGATGCTGAGATCCTTGATCGCGGCCTTGGCGATTGCGGCGGCGCGTGCGGCGCTGGAGCTGCCGGCCGGGCTCGCGTTCGCCGCGGAGCCCGTGCCGGCGAGCATGGCTAGGGCGGGCAGCAGCGCGATCGCGGACACGGCAAGGAAGCGAGGGAGACGATGCATGGTGGTATTGCCTCTCACACAAAGGCGGCCCTGTGTAGCCGCCCGTGTCCTGATGGTAACTTTCACCCGATATCTCATCAATACACGACAGATCTGTTTTTATCGTGTTGATTCTGTTTTGATCATGACCGGTCCGATCCCGCTCCTGGTCCCGATCCCGCTCCTGGTCCCGATCCCGCTCCTGGTCCCGATCCCGCTCCTGGTCCCGGTCCCGGTCCCGGTCCCGGTCCCGGTTGCGATCCCGGCCCTGGTCCCGGTTGCGATCCGGCCCGACGAACATATCTGGACGCGATGGGTCATAAGCCACCGCAGTCGGCCGACCCGCTTGCATGTCGGGCCGGATAACGTGGAGGTTTACCGCTTCGTGTCCGTCTGTCATACGTATACGACGGGTAGACTTCCACGTTGCGGTAGAGTTCCACGTTAAATGGAGAACAGGGCCATCCCGCGAGTCACAAGGGCACCTTGCGGCACGTTAGCAACTTCCCTACCCGTGCGCCATCAGCCGGGAGCGTACCGCTGGTCAACAGCCTTCCATGAAGTGCATCAGAACCGGATGACGTGAGGAGTTTGCCCCTTCGTGAACCGTTACCCCTCGAAAATGAAGGGCTTCGCTCCGCAGACCTGGTTCGTGCCGAGGCGGTGGGGTGCACTCGTGCCCCGTGCAGGCATATAAGTCACGTCCGCACCGGAAGGTGCGCTACAACGGGCGGTATGTCCTCGCGGCGTGAGCATGAATTATCGTGAATTATGTAACTGCCTCCACGAACACGGCGTCTGCCGGGAACTTGTGAAGTTCATCGAGCGAAAATGTCCTTGCTAAAATGCTGGCGCCGCCTGGCCCAGCCATGCTCGCGCCGCCTGGCCCAGCCAGGCTCGAGGAGGGAATCCAGCCAGGCTCGAGGAGGGAATCCAGCCAGGCGAGGAGGGAGTCGGGGTGTGAGCGTGGCCGAGGAGATCGCCGGGCGGCTGGCCGACGGTGACGTGGTGATCATCGACGGCGGGACCGGGACCCAGCTGCAGGCCGAAGGCGTGCCGATGGACGACGAGGCGTGGAGCGGCCGTGCGAACCTGGATCAGCCCGAGGCAGTTCAGCGCGTGCACGAGGCCTACATCCAGGCCGGCGCCGAGGTGATCATCGCGAACACGTTCGCGGCTAGCCGGGCCGCGCTGGAGCCCGCGGGCCTGGGCAGTCGCGTGGCCGACGCCAACCGCAACGCCGTCGCCGCGGCGCTGCGGGCCCGCGAGGTCGCGGCAGACGGGCGTGCGGTCGCCGTGGCCGGCTGCATGTCATCGTTCTGCCCGGTCGCCATGCACAGCCCCGGCGAGATCGATCCTGAGACGGTCCGCTTCCCGAGCCTGGCCGACTTCCGTGAGCAGGCCGGGCTGCTGGTGGAGGCGGGCGTCGACCTGATCGCCCTGGAGCTGATGGAGGGCGCCAGCTACGGCCGCGCCGCGCTACAGGCGGCTGCCGAGACCGGACTGCCGGTCTGGCTGGGCTTCTCCGCGGTGCGGCTGGACGACGGCACGCTCGGTGCCGATCCCGCACTGGGGGAGGGCGACAGTTTTTCCGGGTTGGTGAGTAAGCTGGCCGATCCGGCGCTTGCCGCTGTCACCTTGATGCATGTCAAGCCCGGCGTCGTGATAGAGGCGATCGACATTGTCAGGGCCCATTTCGCCGGGCCCATCGGGGTCTATGCCGAATCCGGCGACTGGGCGCCACCGGAGTGGATCTTCAGCGATCTGACCCCCGGCGAGTACCTCCAGGAGGCCGTCGCCTGGGTGGACCGCGGCGCTCAGCTCATAGGCGGGTGCTGCGGTATCGGTCCCGAACACATCAGGGTCCTCACCGGTCGGCTGCCGCGCCACGCCCGCCCGGGCCGTGCCGGGTAAACTTCCCGGCTCAGGAACTCCCGCTGCTGAGACGGTCAGTCCGGCGATCTTGGCTTGAAGCTGGTCCGCCAAGGGGTGGGACATGTCGTCAACGATCTTCAAGGCGGCGATCCAGGCCGCCCGGGCGGTGTCCGCGTCTCCGGCAGCGAGCAGGGTATCCCCGAGCCCGTCCAGCGACCGGGCCTCACCGAACAGCTCACCCAGCTCACGGGAGGCCGCGACCGCCTGCTCGTAGAACGACCGGGCCTTGACCAGATCACCGCGCTCGCGATGGATGAACCCGATGCCGGCCAGGGTCTCCGCTGCCTCGCCGGGGTTGCATGACTTCCGGAACAGCGCAAGTGCCCGCTCGCAGTGGGCCAGCGCTTGGTCGTACTCGCCCGTCAGCGCGTACAGTCGCCCGGCGCTCCTCTCCAGCGCTCCCTGAGTTGTCCAGTGGCCTACCGCCCTGATCGTCCGCAGCCCGTCGAGCAGCAACTCAAGCGCCTCCGCGTACCGGGACTGCTGCTCAAGCAGTTCCGCGAGGCCATTCAGCGCGTACGCTTCGCGCCCTCGGTCCCCCAGCTCACGGAACTCCGCCAGCGACTGCCGCACATGCAGTTCAGACGCCTGGTAATCCAGCAGCAATGCCTGCGCGCACGCGAGATGGTAGTGCGAATGCGCCAGGGCCAGCATTTCTCCCAGGCGAGTCGCAGCAGCCACCGCGACCAGTTGCATCGCCAGGAACTCTCGCCAGCGGCCGCGGCGGTGGAGGTACTGCGCCAGCGACCACGGGATCAGCCAGGCGTGGGTGTCAAAACCTTCCGCGTAAGCAAGGCGGGTGAGCGCCATTAGCGCGGGCGTCTCGGCCTTGAACCATGCGACCGCCTGTTCCCTGTCCGGTATGTCCGCCACGGTCACCCCGGGCCGCGGCGGATCCAGCGGCAGCGACTGCCGGTACGGACTGAACCACGCCGAGGCCGCCATCGCCGTGTGCAGCTCATGATCCAGCAGACGGCACAGGGCCGCCCGCCGCTCGTCCTCGTCGTGGCTGGAGCGCGCCTGTTCTGCCGCGTACGCGCGGAGCAGGGCGTGGAAGGTGAACCGGCCCGGCAGGTACTCCTCGACCAGATGCGCCCGCGCGAGTTCGTCGAGCGTCCGGCGTACCTGGTTAGCGGGGAGCGCGCTGAGGCTCGCCGCTGCGGTGAGCGAGATGTCGGGACCGGGATGCAGCCCGGACAACCGGAACATGTGTGCCGCCTGTTCGCCCAGATGGCAATACGACCTGGCGATGACCGTCCGTGTCGTCGTCGCCGGGTCCCCGGTATCCAGCAAGTCGAGCCCGCGGCTGCGGAACTCGCGGGTCAGCACGACCAGCGAGAAGTCCGGGTTCAATGCCGCGTGCGCGGCAGCGACACTCAGAGCCAGCGGCAGTCCGGCGCACAGCCCGGCTAGCTCATCGGCGGCGTCCAACTCGCCGTCCACCCGGTCCGGACCCAGGCGGCCGCGGAGCAGTTCGCGCGCTTCCTTGGCGGTGAACGGATCGAGGCGCAGCACCCGCGCACCCTCGGCTGCCAGCCCGGAGAGCCGGTTGCGGCTGGTGACCAGGACCAGGCATCCGCGAGTGCCGGGAAGCAGGGGGCGTACCTGCTCCGCGTCGTGGGCGTTGTCGATCACGATGAGTACTCGCTTGCCCGCGAGCACGCTGCGGTAGAGCGCCGCCTGGTCGACGCTGACCCCGCGTGACTTTGGCGCGACCCCGAGCGCGTCCAGGAATCCGGGCAGTGTCTCGACGGCCGGCACCGGTTCCACGGCGTGGTCGAACCCGCGCATGTTCACGTACAGATGGCCATCCGGGAACCGGTCGGTGACCGCGTGCGCGAAGTGCACTGCCAAACTGGTCTTCCCGACTCCAGCCGTCCCCTCGATCACGATGACGACCGGGCCGCTGCTCGCGTCAACCTGATCCGCCCAGCCCGCCAGCGTGTCAAGCTGGGCCGCGCGTCCCACGAATTGCGGCGTGGAAATCGGAAGCTGCCGCGGTCGCAATTGCCCTGGCCGCGTTTCGTCATCCGCCCTGCCCTCCGGGATCGCCGACGCGAAGGCTGCATCCCAGAGATCGACAAGCCGGGCGCACTCTATGTCCTCGAGCAGCAGCCGTTCGGCGAGCTTACGCACCGCCTTCCGTGGCGGCGGCAACTCGCCATTCAGCCACCGTGCCCACTGCGACTTGCTGAAGAAGGACGATTCCTCGCCGCCAGCGCGTGCCGACGCCGTCCATTGCTCGAGCGTGCGGCACGACGCCCCGGCTGCGTTCACCGCTCGGCGCAGCTCCAGGTAGAAGTCCCGCTCGGCCGCGGTCAGCCCGACGGACAGCGGCGGCCGTCGCTGATCTTGAACGCGCATTCCGACTCCTGCGCCGATCACACCTTCTGCACTCGCGTCAGGAGCCGCACCCCTGCTCCCGAATGTGCCGAATTTTACCGATCCAGCCCCAGTTCGGCACCCGATGAAGACCTCTGATCGTACTCGCTTTCCGACTGTTATGCACGTGCATCACGGTCGGACACATGCACGCAAGCGGCGGGCGCAGCGACGGTAGGCGTACACCTTACACTGAACGATTGGCACGCACAGCTCTTCCGCCCCGCGGAACCGCGCTACGCGCTACGCGCTACGCGGAGCCGCGGCGGATCAGTTCGGTATCGAAGACGACCCGCGCGGGCTCCCGCCCGGGGTCGGCGATCAGGGCGAGCAGTTCCTCGGCCATGCGCGCCGCCATCGCGTCGACAGGCTGCCGGACCGTGGTCAGCCCGGGCTCGGTATGCCGCGCGAACGGCTCATCGCCGAACCCCACGACGGCGATGTCCTGCGGAACACGTCGGCCGAGCCGGCGCAGGGCTCGCATCGCGCCTACGGCCATCAGGTCGGAGGCCGCGAACACGGCGTCGGTACCTGGCCGGCGATCGATCAGGCGCGCCAGCGCGTGCTCGCCGGACTGGCTGCCGAAGTCGCCGTACGCGATCGCGCCGGAGTCGGCGCCCGCGGCGGTCATCGCCTTTTGATAACCGAGCATGCGATCGATGCCGGGGGACATGTCGGTCGGCCCGGCAATGGCAGCGATCGCCTTGCGGCCGCTTTCGAGCAGATAGCTCACCGCCTTCCAGGCACCGTTCACGTTGTCCGCGTCCACGTAGGACAGGCCGTCCGCGCCGCCGCCCGGCCGCCCGCACATCACCAGGGGAATGCCGAGTTCGGCGTAGTCGAATTCGGGCCGGCCGTGCATGGATACGAACAGCGCGCCATCGACGTGCCCACCCCGCAGGTACCGGGACACGGTTTGCCAGTCCCGGGCTGAATGGAGCGTGAGCAGAACAAGTTGCAGGTCCGCGGGCGCCAGCGCTTTTCCGATACCCCACATTATGCGCGGGAAGAATGGGTCGGCGAAAAGTTTCGCGCTCTCCTCGCAGGCCACTAGCGCGACCGAGCCGGTGCGGCGTGAGGCGGATGAGTGCGCGGCCCGGTTCCGGACGTAGCCGAGCCGGGCTATCGCCTCGTGCACCCGGTCACGGGTCTGCGGTCGCACCTGGACGGAACCGGTGAGAACACGGGACGCGGTGGCGGACGACACGCCGGCCGCACGGGCGACGTCGGCGAGCGTCACCAGGGCCTCCGGAGTGACCGTACCTGCTGGCGTCACGCATACTCCAGGCTCGGTTCACGGGCGTCTCAGGTACTCCCGCTCCGCGACCCAGCGCCCTGAATTGCACGTTCCGCCATTAGTTTGTGCTGACGTATAAACCTCGCGCAACCTATCTGTCGCATTATTTTCCGGCGAAATAGTTTCGAGAAGAGAAATATTTCGGCAGAAACTAACTGTGGTGCTTCGCGTCATGAAAGTTGCACGGCCCCAGCGGTCGGGGCCGCAGGTCAGCGAGGTGCGGGCGGGCGGGGTATTGACCATGATCGCGAGCCTTGCCTACCGTCAGCGGCACTTACGCGCGTGAGGAGGGAGTTCTGCACATGAACAAACGGCTAAGTCATGTCGCGGCCGCCACGGCCATCGTGCTCGCGGCGGCCGGGACACTCGCAATCGGTGGATCGGCCACACCCGCTTTCGCGGCCGCCACCGCCACCATCAACGGTGCCACCACGTACCAGACGATCGCCGGCTTTGGCGCCTCGGAGGCGTTCGGCGAGGCCGCGACCGTGATGGACGCCTCGTCGTCGGTGCAGTCGCAGGTGCTCAACGACCTGTACGGCACGTCGGGCGGCGCCGGCCTGACGATCTTGCGCAACGAGATCAGCGCCGACTCCGGCGACACGATCGAACCGACCGCGCCATCGTCGCCGACCGCCACGCCCAGCTACGTGTCGCTGGCGTCGATCAACCAGGACATGGGCCAGCTCTGGTTCGCCCAGCAGATCAAGGCCAAGTACGGCGTGACGAACGTGTTCGCCGACGCCTGGTCCGCGCCCGCGTTCATGAAGACCAACGACGAGACGGACAACGGCGGCGCGGTGTGCGGCGTGTCCGGTGCCACGTGCAGCAGCGGCAGTTGGGTGCAGGCTTACGCGAACTACCTTGAGCAGTACGCGGCGGACTACGCCGCGGCCGGCGACCCGCTGACCTATGTCGGCCCGGAGAACGAAGCCAACCTCTCCACCGACTACGACAGCATGCAGCTGACCCCGGCGCAGACCGTGAACATCCTCGATGTGCTCGGCCCGACGCTGG
>Ga0335074_10003522_pt1 | contig 21437 bp, 20 predicted proteins | sample Lox_Sample_23_FD_206715 | JGI IMG/M metagenome (GOLD analysis project Ga0335074, IMG submission 206715) | Soil microbial communities from Loxahatchee National Wildlife Refuge, Florida, United States - Lox_Sample_2.3 | ecosystem: Environmental > Terrestrial > Soil > Wetlands | place: USA... | reverse complement strand
GGAACCTCACCGGCAAGGTCGGCGCTCAATCTCATGCCGAGCGCTCGCTCATCACCGCGCAGGCGGGTGAGGCGAGCGCGGGAATCACCTCCGCGCCCATGAGCCGCGGCTTCGGCGGCGGCGCGGGCTCGCTGCACGGTCCGGATGCCGCCCGGGTCACCTCCGCCATTCTGCAGTCCGGACTCAACGCCCGCTCGCCCGCGCCTGGCCGCGGCGGGGCGGCGACCCGCTCGGCGGAAGAGATCGCCATGGTCTTCGATCGCAACAAGGGAGCGATCTACGCGCTCTACGAGCGCGCGCTGCGCATCAATCCGATGCTGCAGGGCAAGCTCGTGCTAGAGTTCACCATCTCGCCGAGCGGCGTGGTGACGCGGTGCCGCGTGGTCTCGAGCGATCTGCACGATCCGGCGCTCGAGCGCGAGATCGTTGCGCGGGTGATGCTGTTCCGCTTCGAGCCGGAGAAGGTCGATCCCACGACCGCGACCAAGCCGATCGACTTCTTCCCGGCCTGACGTGCGGGGGTTTGCCTACACATGAGTCTCGATGTCCGGCGCGCCGCCGCGCTCATAGGCTGCATTCTCTGCCTCGCCATCGCACCCGCGCCGGCCCATGCGGCGTGGTATTCGCGCACCGAGGCGATCATGGACACGCGGATCTACGTCGAGCTCTGGGACACGAACCCGAGGCACGCCAACGCCGCGATCGACGCGGTGATGGCGGAGATGCATCACGTCGACGATGTGATGAGCGACTTCAAGCCGAACAGCGAGCTGTCGCGGATCAACGAGCACGCGGCGCAGTACCCGGTGGTGGTGAGCCCCGAGCTCTACAATCTCATCAAGCTCTCGACGCACTACTCGCAGATCACCGACGGCGCGTTCGACATCACGGTGGAGTCGGTCTGGCGGCTGTATCACTTCCGGCGCGAGATTCATCCGACGGATGCGCAGATCAAGGCGCTCCTGCCGACCATCGGCTGGCGCCAGCTGATCTTCAATGATCGCAATCACAGCATCCGCTTCGCGCGACCCGGCATGGCGATCGGCCTCGGGGGCATCGCCAAGGGCTACGTGGTCGACCGCAGCATCGATATCCTGAAGGCGATGGGCATCAAACACGCGATCGTGACGGCCGGGGGGGATAGTCGTCTGCTCGGTGATCACCGCGGGCGGCCGTGGATGGTTGCGATCCTCGATCCCTGGGATCTGCACAAGACGGTGGCGCTGATACCGATCTCGAACGAAGCGATCTCGACCTCGGGGGACTACTACCGCGGCTTCGTGCAGAACGGCGTGCGCTACGACCACATCCTCAGCCCCTTCACCGGACACTCCGCACAGCTGGTGCGCAGCGCCTCGGTCATCGCGCCGACCGCGACGCAGACCGACGGCATGTCGAAAACGGCTTTCGTGCTGGGTCCACAGAAGACTCTGGCGATCATCGATCGCATGCCGCAATACGATGCCATCTTCGTCTGCCCCGACGGGCGCGTGGTTTATTCCAAGGGCATCGCGCCGCCGCCCGGTGGCCCGCCACCGGCGCCGGCACCGGAGTCCCCGTTAGCCCTGCGCGGGGCCGCTCCCAGCCAGTAGCGCGAGCGCATCGCCCGTCAGACGGTAGACGGTCCACTCATTCATCGGCACCGCGCCCAGGCTGCGGTAAAAGCCGATCGAGGGCTCGTTCCAGTCGAGCACCGCCCACTCGAGCCGTGCGCAGTGCCGCGCCACCGCCGTGCGTGCGAGGTGGGCGAGCAACCGCTTGCCGATGCCCCGGCCGCGCGCTTGCGGACGCACGTAGAGATCCTCGAGATAGATCCCGGGCCGGCCCTTGAAGGTCGAGAAGTTGTGGAAGAAGAGCGCGAAGCCCACGGGCGCGTCGCCGCTGCAGGCGAACACCACTTCGGCATAAGGGCGAGCGCCGAAGAGCACCTCGCTCAACTCCGGCTCCGAAGCCGACACTTCATGCTCGAGGTGCTCGTAGCGCGCGAGCTCGCGGATGAAATCGAGCACCAGGGGGACCTCGTGCCGGCCGGCTGGTCGGATCGTGATCGTGTCGCTCATGGGCGGCTCGTGCGGGCTCGTGGTGAGTGTCAGGCGATGCTCTGCAATCCCTGCGCGATCCCGCCGGCGCTCGTGAGCAGGGCCTCGAACAGATCCCGATCGCCGCGGCCACCGGCCCGCCAGCGTTGCAGCAGGTCGACCTGCATCAGATTCATCGGATCGATGTAGGGGTTGCGCAGCCGGATGGACCGCTGCAGCGTCGGCTCGCTGTCGAGCAGATCCGTGCTGCCCTTGAGCCAAAGCACGTGCTCGCGCGCGCGCGCGTACTCCGCGGCTATCCCGGCGGAATAGCGCCGCAGCGGCTGCGGCACCAGCACGTCGTAGGCGGCGGCGATCTCGAGATCGGCCCGCGCCAGCATGGTCTCGACGTCATCGACGAGCGTGCGCAGGAAAAACCACTCCGCATACGCCGCGCGCATCCGCGCCGCCCCGTGTCGAGCGATGGCCGCCGCGAGCCCGGCACCCGCGCCGTACCAGCCGGGGAGCATGTGACGCGTCTGAGTCCATGCGAATACCCACGGCACGGGCAGCAGACTCTCGATGCTGCGATCGTCCTCACGGTGAACCGGCCGCGACCCGACCTGCATCCGCTCGATGACATCGATCGGCGTCACCGCGCGGAAGTACTCGTGAAAGTCGCTCTCGCCATGGACGAGGCGTCGGTAGGCCTCGCGGCTCGCCTCCGCGAGCGTCGCAGCGCACTCGAGGTGCGCGCTCGAGTCGCGCGCCGGATCGAGGTGCGGCGCGGCTTGCGCGCCCGCCGCGGTCGCGAGGGCGAGCGCGTTGAAGGCCCGCTCCAGGGTTCTCATCGCAATCGGCCGCAGGCCGTAGCCCTGCTTGACGGTCTCGCCCTGCTCGCGCATCCGCAGAGTGCCATTCAGGGTGCCGGCAGGGGCCGATCTCACCAGCGCATCGATGCGGCCGCCGCCGCGGGCGATGCTGCCGCCGCGGGCGTGAAACACCAGGCACTTCTCCACCCCGGCCGCGGGTATCTGCGCGAGCGCCCGCTGCGCCTGGTAGATGGCGTAGCGCGATGCGCACAAACCACCCTCCTTGTTGCTGTCGGAGTATCCGAGCAGCACGCATTGGCGGCGCTCGTGAGCCTCGAGATGCCGCTGATACACCGGCTCGGCAAGCAGCTCCCGCAGCGTCTCGCCGCACCGCTCGAGCGCCTCCAGCGACTCGAATTGCGGCGCGATGTCGAGCGCAACCTGACCGGTACGCTTGTCGTACACGGACGCCCAGCGCGCGAGCGTCAGCGCGGCGAGTATGTCGTCGGCGCCGCGTGTTCCACTGACGATGAAATATCCGACCGCGGCCGGCCCGTAGCGGTGGCGCGCCTGGGCAAACGCCTCGAACACGGCGAGGTTGCGCTTGGCGAGGGCGTCCAGATCCACCCGCGGACCGGCGTCCTTCTCGAGGATTTCCGCCAGGCGGCCCCGGCGCTCGGCGCTCGATCGCGCGAGCCAGCCGGGATCGTCGGTGCCGCGGGCGATGATCTCGTGGAGCACGCGGGCGTGCTGGCGCACATCGAGGCTCGCCAGGTGAAAGCCGAAGGTGTCGATGCGGCGCAGAAGTCTGCGAATGTAGAACAGGCCGGCATTGGCCCCCTTGTTGGCGAGGAGGCTCGCGGCGATGAGCTGCACGTCATCGCGGAACTGTCGGGCGCTCTCGTAGCCGTTGGCGCGACCTTCGTACGTGAGGCGCAACCGCTCACCGATCTGGGCGAGGAACACGCGATAGGGCATGCGGTCGTGCCGGGCGGGGGTCGCGCTGCGCGCGCTCGGCGCGAGCGTCATGTAATCCTCCAGCCGTTGCGTCAGTTCCGCGGACACTGCGACGCGCCCGGCGCTCTGCGAGAGCCGTTGCGAGAGCTTGCGACAGTCCTCGAAGTAGCTGTTGAGGATCACCTGTTGCTGGCGGGCGAGGGTCTCGCGAATGGTCTTGGCGTGCACGTCCGGGTTGCCATCCATGTCGCCCCCGACCCAGGAGCCGAAGCTGAGGATGGTCGGCAGCTCGATGGTGTCGGCGGGAACCCGGTAATGCTTCTCGAGCGCCTGCGCGATCTCCTCGTAGAACGCCGGTACCACCCGATAGAGGATCTCGATCAGATAGAAGAGCACCTGCTCGCGCTCATCACCGACCGTCAACCGCTCGCGCGGCAGCTCCTCGGTCTGCCAGGCGGTGGTGAGCTCGATGCGGATGCTGCTCCAGAGATTGCGCGCGTCCTGCGGGGTCAGCGTCGGGTCGAGCCGATCGAGGAGGTGCTGGGCTACGCGCTGTTGCTTGCGCAGCAGCGCGCGTCGGGTCGACTCCATGGAGTGCGCGGCGAAGACCGGCTCGATGCGCAGGCTCGCAAGCAGCGCCAGCACGTCCTCGAGGGTGAGGCCGCGGGTCCTGAGAGTCGCAATGCCATCCTCCACGCCCGAAGGCTGGGGGCGGCGGCTGTCCTCGCGGAAGTATTCGCGGCGGCGGCGGATGCGGTGCACCTTCTCGGCGAGGTTCACGGCCTGGAACCACATGGAGAAGGCGCGTACCAGGTCGCGGGCGAGAGCCGGCGGCCGGTCGCGTACCGAGGCGGCGAGCTCGAGACTTGCCTGCTCATCGCCTTCGCGGCGGCGGATGGCAGCCTGGCGGTCGAGCTCCACCAGCTCGAAGAGCTGCTGTCCACCCTGCTCGCGCAGGATCTCCCCGACCAGCACGCCGAGCGCGTGCACGTCCTCGCGCAGGGCCGCGTGCTTAGGGGGAAAGTGGATGTCGCTTCGGCTCACGTGAGCGGCGCATGGTAGCAGGCTATCCCGCGAGCAGGACGGACTCGGCGCGCTCGAGCTCTTCCGGCTGACCGTAGAGCACCACGACGTCGCCGTCCCGCAGCACCGTCTCGCCGGCCGGCTCGCGCCCCAGGATCCCCTGGCGGCGGATACCGGTGAAGGTCACTCCGACACCCCGGCCGCGCACGTCGCGCAGCGTCCGCCCCACCGCCCAGGCCCCGGGGGGCACGACCACCGACTTGATCTCCTCGCGATACTCGTGACTCTCGTCCAGGGGCCGCGCATCGCCGCGGCGGATGATGTTTCTCAAAACCGAATAGCGGTGACCGCGGATGTCGCCCATCGTGCGGACCACACGCGAGAGGGGAACGTGCAGCAGTATCAACACGTGCGAGACCAGCATCAGGCTGGCCTCGAACGTCTCCGGCACGACATCGGTGGCGCCGGCGTCCTGCAGCTCCTTGATGCGGGCGTCATCCTGAGTGCGCACCAGCACGGGCACATCGGGCCGCAACCGGCGGATGCTGCGCAGGATTCCGACGGAGGTCGCCGGGTCCGAGAAGCTGATGACGATGGCGGTCGCGGTGTCGAGACCCGCCTTGGCGAGGAGCGCCTCGTCGGCCGAGTCGCCGAAAATGACCGGATCACCCGCCTGGCGCGCCGCGGCGATGCGCGTCGGGTCGAGATCGAGCGCGATGTACTCGAAGCCCTGCGATTCCAGCACGCGCGCCACGTTCTGTCCGACACGTCCGAAGCCGCACAGAATCACATGGTCGCGCTGGCCGATGTCTCCCGTAGCGGCGCTCTCGCGCTCGAAGGCGGTGCGCGGCGGTCCGGACTCGCGCAGCAGCAGACGCGCGATCCGCTTGTTATTGTTGAGAATGAGCGGACTCAGGATCATCGAGAGAACGATCGCCACGAGCAGCGGCTCGCCGAAGCTTCCGGGGATGAGACCGGTCGCGAGCGCGATCGTCGCGAGCGCCACGCCGAACTCGCCGCCGATCGAGATGACGATCCCGGTGCGCAGCGCTTTGAATCGCGAGCCGGTGAAAGGGCGGGTGACGAGCGCTGCCACGGCAGTCTTGAGGATGAGAATCGCGGCCAGCCAATAAATGACGGCGCCGAGCTCTCCGGCCAGCAGGCGCACATCGAGCAGCATGCCAACGGAGATGAAGAAGAGGCCGAGCAGGATGTCGCGGAAGGGCCGGATCACGGACTCGATCTGATGCCGGTACTCGGTCTCGGCGAGCATCATGCCGGCGAGAAAGGCGCCGAGACCCGGCGAGAGGCGCGCAAGGCTCGAGACCCAGGCGGCGGCGAGCACCACGAGCAGCACCGCGAGAGTGAAGAGCTCGCGCAGCCGGCTGTGGGCCATCTCGCGAAAGAGCGGCCGCAGCAGCCAGCGGCCTGCGGCGAGCACCGCCGCGACGGCGAGCATGCCCCCGCCCACCGCCGTCAGAATGGCGCGAAGCTCGAACCGGCCGGGCCCCGCGGCGAGAACCGAGGCCAGCGCCAGGAACGGGACGAACGCCAGGTCCTGGAAGAGCAGGATGCTGAAGGCGAGCCGTCCGTGCGTGCGGTTGAGCTCGGCACGCTCGGTGAGCTGGTGCAGGAGGATGGCGGTAGAGCTCATCGCGAGCGCGCCACCGAGGACGACCGCCGCCGGCCAGGAAATGCCGCTGAGCCGCGCCAGCAGCGCGAACACCGCGGCGGTCGCGGTGACCTGCGCGCTCCCCAGTCCGAAGACCTCGCGCCGCATGGCGATGAGGCGCGGCAGGGCGAACTCGAGGCCAAGCGTGAAGAGGAGAAAGACGACGCCGAGCTCCGCCAGAGCCCGGGTCGTCGCAGTGCTCGCGACGACCGCGAGCGCATGGGGCCCGAGCCCGAGCCCGACGAGAAGATAGGCGATGGTCGTCGGCAGCCCGAGCCGACGCGCCACGGTGACCAGGAGCACCGAAGCGGCGAGGAGGACTAGAACCTGGCTGAGGGGCTGCATGGGCGCATTTTATGTGCTACCCACGCGAACGCTTAGTATCGGATCAAGCCCCTGGCCGGGGCGGCTGCTAAAGCTGAAGACCCACTCGGCCGGAGGCGTGCGGCCGGCGATGACGGGGGATCGGCCCGCCGGCGCTCTCGAGCAGGAGCGAATCCTCGAGCCCCAGCGCCTCACCCTGCACCGCGGGCATCGGTTGTCGCCCCTCGAGCATCTCGAGCAGCGTCTCGCGCGCCCGCGCGACGCGGCTCTTGATCGTTCCGACCGCGCATCCGCAGATCTCCGCGGCCTCCTCGTACGAGAAGCCGCTCACGCTCACCAGGATGAGGGCGGTGCGCTGACCCGGTGACAGCGAGGCGAGGGCGCGGTTCAAGTCGCGCAACTCAAGCTTGCCGTCGTGGTCGGGCGGAACGCTCGGCTCCGGGAGCAGCTCGATGTCCATGCCTCGCGCCTCGAACTTGCTGCGCCGCAGCTGCGAGTAGTGCTCGTTGCGCACGATCGTGAACAGCCACGCCTTGAGGTTGGTCCCCGGCTTGAAGCGCTGGATGTTGTTGAAAGCGCGCATCAGCGCTTCCTGCACCAGATCATCCGCGCGCACACCGTCGCGGCAGAGCGAGCGCGCGAAAGTGTGAAGCTGAGGCACCAGAGCCACCATGTCGTCGGTCACCATCTGCACCCCTTCCCCGGTCCCGCGCAGGGACCCGATTCGAGTTTCACTGCACATACGGGCAAGGTACTTGCTGCCGGCCGCCGCCGAAGTCGGCAAGAGCGCGGAACGGACAGGGGCTGCCTCCCAAGCTCGTGTCGGACGATTCCTACCGCGGCTGGACGCCGCGCGCTGCCGACACGTGGGGTGAGGATCCGAGGGCTATGAGGGGACTACGCCCGTCGGAAGTCGACGGCGGGCAGCTGCATCGACCGGCGGTACTTGGTCACCGTACGGCGCGCTACCTTGACACCGCGATCGGCGAGGAGTTCGGTGAGCTGCACGTCCGAGAGCGGATTGCGCCGGTCCTCGGCGGCGATGAATTCGCGCAGCAACGCGCGGATCGCCGTCGCGGAGCACGAGCCGCCGCTCGTCGTCGCGAGCTGACGGGAGAAAAAGCGCTTGAAGGCCACCACGCCGCGCGGCGTCGCCATGAATTTGTGGCTGGTGGCGCGCGAGACCGTCGACTCGTGCAGACCGAGCTCATCGGCGATCTCACGCAGCGTGAGCGGCCGCATCGCCAGATCGCCGTACTCGAAGAAATTCCGCTGGCGCGCGACGACCGCCTCGGCCACCCGTTGAATGGTCAGAAAGCGCTGCTCCAGATTGCGCACCAGCCAGCGCGCCTCCTGTAGATGCTGCGCGAGAAGCGCGCTCTCGCCGTCACGCGCCTGACGGAAATAATCCGCATACTGCTGATTGACGCGAATGCGCGGGTAGATGGCCGAGTTGACGGTAACGAGCCAGCGCTTCTTCTCCCTGCGCACGATCACATCGGGCACGATCGCTCGCGGCTCGAACGTACCGACCTTCGAGCCCGGGCGGGGATCGAGGCTGCGGATCAACTCCAGCGCGAGACGCAGGTCCTCCTCGGAGCAGCCGAGCGCGTCCATCAGGCCGCTGTTGTCCCGCGCGGCCATCAAGGACAGCCTGTTTTGCACGACCTCGAGCGCGATACTCCGTCCGGGCGTGTCCCGATGCATCGCCTCGAGCTGCAGCGCCAGGCACTCGCCGAGGCTGCGCGCCGCGATTCCGCTCGGCTCGAGCGTCTGCACGATGCGCAGCGCCGTGTCGATCTCTCCCGGCGCGGCGCCCGGCGCCAGCGCCGCCACGTCCTCGACCGGCAGACGCAGGAATCCGTCGTCATCGAGCGCATCGATGATGAGATTGGCGAGCACGTGGTCGCGTTCCGCCAGTCCGAGGAGCAGCAGCTGCTCGCGCAGCGAGTCGTGCAGCGTCGACGGGGAAGCGGTCCACTCCGTCCAGTCGGGCGCTTCCTCACCGCCTCCCCCGCCGCCGTTCGAGGAGAAATCGAGATCGGCGCGGGCGCTCTCTTCGCCGACCTCCTCGCGCTCGGCGCGCGGATCGGCGGCTTCGGCGCTTTCCTCGAGGAAGGGATTCTGCGCGATAGCCTGGTGCAGTTCTTGCACACATTCCAGGGCGGAAAGTTGAAGCAGCTTCACCGACTGCTGCAGCCGGGGTGTCAGCGTGAGCTGCTGCTTCAGGCGCAGTCCCAATACGGCGTTGGACATTAGAGGAACCCTCTCTGACAACTCGGCAGCGCCCCCGCCGCGGCGGCGTGGCCAGCCAGGGCGCCGAGCGTGCCGCCGGGGAGAACTTGCAAGGGCGTGTAAGAACGCCATGTGCGCCGAGCCCTGGCTCAAACTCCCGTACGAGCGACATGACAACAATTCACGACGACGATGACGGTTCCCGCTCAGCCGCGAAGCCCGCGCCACCGCGGCTCCCGAGCCCGCTGTCGACGGACTGGGAACGTCTCGCGCGCCGCAAGGATGAGCTGGAGACCGTACTCGCCGCCGGCCACATCGGATATTGCCGGCTGCGCGGCGCCGATCGCGCAATCGAGGCCAACTCGCAATTCAAGGCGGAATGGGGCTGGCCTCCGGACGAGCTGCTCTCGTGGCAGGCCGTGGAAGCGCGCGTGCATCCGGAGGATCGCGGCCGGTTTGCCGAAGCGACGCGCCAGGCGCTCGCGAGCGCGGCGTCCCTGGACCTCAGCGTTCGCGTTCAGCCGGCCGAGGGCGAGACGCGTTGGATCGCGCTGCGCGGCCGCACCGTACGCAGCGGCGATCAGCCGGAGTCCGCGGACCTGCTCATCACCTCCCGCAACGTGACGAGCGAGCACCATGCCTGCGAGGGCATCCTCGATGCGCGTGCCCAGGCGCTCGCGCGCGAGCGCCGCTCACGCGAGGCCGCGGAGGCCGCCAACCGCTCGAAGGACGAATTCCTGTCGGTCATCTCGCACGAGCTGCGCTCGCCTCTCAACGCGATCCTCGGTTGGAGTCGCATTCTTGCGCTGAAGTGCCGTGAGGATCCGGAGGTCACCGCGATTACGCCGCGCATCGAGCAAAGCGCCAAGGCGCAGTTGAAAATGGTGAACGATCTGCTCGACCTCGGGCGGGTAAGCACCGGTAAGCTCAGGGTGGAGCCACGCGCCATGCATCTCGCGCGGGTCGCGCGGCTGGCGATCGACGGCGCCCGGCCGGCTGCGGCGGCCAAGGGGATCGAGATCGCGACGAGCTTCGCGCCGGGCGCGGGCGAGCTTCGGGCCGACCCCGATCGTCTGCAACAGGTGGTCGGCAATCTGCTTTCGAATGCGGTGAAGTTCACGGATCCGGGCGGCCGAATCACCGTGGCGGTGCGCGAGCACAACGGCTTCACGGAGCTCACGGTTGAAGACACAGGTCAGGGCATCGCACCGGATCTGCTGCCGCACATCTTCGATCGCTTCCGGCAGGGAGACAACTCGAGCGCCCGCCAGTCCTCGGGCCTCGGGCTCGGCCTGACACTGGTTCGCGAGATAGTTACTCTGCATGGAGGCTCGGTTTGCGCCGACAGCGCCGGGCGCGGCGCCGGAGCGAAGTTCACGCTGCGTTTGCCCACGGCGCGGCCCTGGCCCGAAGCCCACGTGACGCGCAGCGCCGATGCCGATCGCCCCGAGGAGCGGCAGACGCTCGCGGGACTGTCAATCCTGGTGGTGGATGATGAGCTCGAAGCGCGCACCGTGGTTGCGGAGGCGCTGCGGCTCGAGGGCGCCCTCGTCACGGTCACCGACTCGGCTCCTTCGGCAGTGCAGCAGCTGCAGGCGCGAGGTGCGCATTTCGACATCATCGTCTCCGACATCGGCATGCCGGCGGAGGACGGTTACTCGCTGGTTCGAAAATTGCGCTCGAGCGAGGCCGGTAGACGTATGCTCGCCATCGCGGTGACCGGTTACGCCTCGCGGAACGATGTGGCGGCGGCGATGGATGCGGGATTCGATCTGCACGTGCCGAAGCCGGTCGACTTCGAGACGTTCGTGCCGCTGGTGCGGCGGCTCGCGATCTGGCGCCGCGCCGCCCCGGCGCCGGGCGAGACGTCCGCCGGGTAGCTCGGCCGACTCAGATGCCGGACTGCCAGGTGCTCGGCATCCCGGCAGCCTCGATCGCCTGCTCGATGGTGAGGCACGCCGCGCGTGCCTCCGGCTGGGCGCGCAGACTGCGCGCGATCGAGTTGAGGAAGGTGCACATGAGCGCGGTGTTGGGATGCGAGGAGTGGAGCTGCTCCTCCACCCGGTCGATGAGCTCGAGCAGATCCTCCTGATCGCACCGCGGAAAGGTCATCTCCGTCACGGCGCTCTGTACGCAGATGAGCGCCTGGTGTATGGCGGCCTGCTGCTCCCCATTCATCATCTGATGCATTGGCGCCCCTCCGCGATCACTGATGGAGGAAGAATCTGAACTTTTTCGGAGGGCTTTTCAATGGGGCCGGACGCGCCCGCGCGCCCGGCGGGTGCCGACCAAGGGGCCCAGGGGACGCGGAGAGACGCGGACAAAAAAAGAGCGGGCTGGTCGCACTGCAGCCCGCCAAACGGGGGGTCTATCAAGCAGTTGCAAGCACCATGCCAGCGCTTCAGCGAGCCCAGGCGGGCCGCGGACCGCCGCTCGATGCGGGATTCTCTGTAAAAAGGTACAGGACAGGAAAATTGTGCAGCCAAGCCCCGGCGCGCGGCTCACCCCGCTGAGGGACTCGGTCTGGCACACCTCGTGCTTGCCACCTGATCCGTTTCCTGGGGCACCGACTCCCACGTCAGCGGGAGCAGAGCCCGAAGGTGCAGCGCATGAACGAGAAGTACACGATAGAGGCGCTGAGGGAGCTCATCTCGGTTTGCCGCGACAGCGAGCGGGCGCTGAAGATGTGTGCGAGCTCCCTGCCAGCAGCTCCGTTGCGGGACCATTGCGCGCAATGCCTCGCGGCATGCGCCGAGGCGGCCGGCGAGCTCGAGACGCTGGTCGAGCGGTTGGGGGGCGAGCGGCGGGCTGATGGCGCAGTGCCCGGGCTCTGGCGCAGCGGCTGGGCGGGTCTGCGCGCCGCCCTTGCGCGCGAGGAGGATGGCGCTATTCTCGATGCGTGCGAGCGCGGGGAGAGCTGGATCCTGGAGGCGTATCGGAACGCTCTCGACGATAACCTCCCGGAATTCGTGCGTGACACCCTGCTACGCCAGTTCGAGCTCCTGATGAGCGCTCACGATGCGATCCGCGGCTGCCGCGCACCGCGAGCGGCGCGCGGTGAAGCGACGGTGACCCCTGGTGCGCAAGCAGGTCAACACTAGAACCGAGTCTCCGCTGACGCGATGGTCCACCAGTCCGGTCATTCTCGGGATCGGAGTGGGGCTGCTCGCCGGGCCGTTGGGGCTGAGGCTCATCGAGCCGCAGCTCCCGGAGGACGGCCCGCTCATCGAGTCGGTGAGCGAGGCGGTGCTCCTGATCTCGCTCTTTTGCGCGGGTCTGCGCCTGCGCACCCCGTTCGAGTGGGCGCCCTGGCGCGCGCCCCTGCAGCTCGCCTCCCTCACCACGGTCACAACCGCGCTGCTGTCGGCACTGGCGGCTTATCTGATTTTTGGCATGAGTCTGCTGCAGGCGTTGCTGCTTGCGGTAGTCCTGGCGCCGACTGATGCCGTGCTGGCTTCGGACGCGTATGCGCCCGCGGAGGGCGAGCAGGAGCTCGTGCCCTTTGCGCTCGCGGCCGAGGGTGCGATGACGAGTGCCGCCGTGGCACCCGTGGCCGTGTTGGTACTGACGCGGATGGGCGTCACAGGCGCCGGCTCGGCGGTACTCGGCTCTTTGACCCTTACCGCGCTCTGGTCGCTCGCCGGTGGCGCCGCTGCCGGCTGGCTGATCGGCGCTGCCGCATCGCGCTCGCTGGCTCTGATCGATCGCGACCGCCAGGGGGATCTGCTCGAGGAGATGATCGTCCTGGCGACGGGCACGCTCGCTTATATCTGCGCGCTCGCCCTGCGTACCGACGCCCTGCTCGCGGCCTTGGCCGCCGGGCTCGCGCTGTCGCATGGCGGACGATTCCGCAGCATGCGTAAACAGCCACTTGGAGCGCGGGTCCTGAAGTTCGCTGGGCGCGCCGAGCGTGGAGCGACGGTGCTCGTGATGGTGTTGCTCGGCACATTGCTCGGCGCGGCGGATTTCACGCCACGGACGGCGCTGTACGCCGCGGCGCTCTTGATCCTGGCGCGACCCCTGGCGGTGCGGCTCGGCCTGCGGCGGCCGGTCGTGACCCCGGCGCAGCGCCGCCCGCTCGAGCTCTTCGCCGCGCGTGGACCCGCGGCCGTCTACTGTCTTGCGCTCGTCGCCGGCCACGAGCTGCCCGCCGTCTTCAGCCGTCAGCTCGAAAGTGCCGCGCTCGTGGTGATCGTCGCATCGGTGATTTGCGGCGCGGTGTCGGCGCTCGCCGCGAGAAAGCCGAGCCCGGGAGCGGCGGTTTGAACCCGCGCTGTTCCGATCGCGCTTGGCGGCCCGCGATGGAGGGCATAAAGTGGATCGTTCGTACGCACCGGATATGGAGCTGAAGGCGAGCACATGGCACACGCTCTGATAATCGACGACGACCCGGATGTCGTGGACTGGTTGCAGGAGGTGGCCCGTATGGAGGGCTTTACGGTGGCGCGAGCTCAAAGCCTGCGGGACGCCCGCATCGAGCTCGGCCGGCAGCGCCCCGATGTGCTGCTGACCGATCTCGCGCTTCCGGACGGGGAGGGAATCGAGCTGCTGCGCGAGCTCGAGAAGCCGGAGGTCACCGAGGTCATCGTCATCACCGGTCACGCGACCGTCGACAGCGCCGTGGCGGCGCTGCGGGCCGGAGCGAGCGACTATCTGGTCAAGCCGGCGGATCTCGAGCGCGTCCAGGCGGTCCTGCGACACGCCAAGAAGACCTCGGCGCTGCAGCACGAGATCGGGGAGTTGCGGGACGAGCTACGGCGCCTGGGCCGTTTCGGACGCATCCTCGGCAGCTCCCAGCGCATGCAGGTGCTCTACGATCAGTTGACGCGCGTCGCGCCGACCTCGGCCACGGTAATGCTGATCGGCGAAAGCGGCACCGGCAAGGAACTCGCCGCTCAGACCATTCATGAGCTCTCCAGGCGTCGCACGAGCCCGTTCCTGCCGCTCAACTGTGGCGCCGTGGCGCCACAGCTCATCGAGAGCGAGCTCTTTGGCCACGAGCGCGGCAGCTTCACCGGCGCGGATCGCCAGCACAAGGGCTTCTTCGAGCGCGCCAACGGCGGCACCATCTTTCTCGACGAGATCACCGAGATGCCGATGGAGCTGCAGGTGAAACTGTTGCGGGTGCTCGAGACCGGTGCCGTAAACCGCGTCGGCGGAACGCAACCGATCGCGAGCGACGTGCGGGTGATCTGCGCGACCAACCGGGAGCCGGAGAGAGCCGTAACCGACGGCAAGCTGCGCGAGGACCTGTATCACCGGCTGAACGTTTTCCCCATCCGGCTGCCGCCGCTGCGCGACCGGGAAACCGACATCGAGCAGCTCGCGCAGTTCTTCCTCGACGAGCTCAATCGTGAGGAGGCAACCCACAAGACGTTCTCGCGCGATGCGCTCGTGCACCTCTACCAGTACGGCTGGCCGGGCAACGTGCGCGAGCTGCGCAACTACGTGCAGCGCGCCTTCATCATGGCCGACGAGGTCATCGAATGCGACATCACACGCAACGACGCGCCGCCAAAGCCCGACGATGGCACGACCCTCACCATCCGCGTCGGTACGCCGCTCGAGGAGGTCGAGCGCCGGGTCACCATGGCGACGCTGGCGTACTGCGGGCACGTCAAGCGCAAGGCCGCGGAAATACTGGGTGTCAGTCTGAAAACGCTGTACAACCGTCTCGAGACCTACAACGGCAGGGATGCGGGCGCTCGAGCCCCGTCCTCGTCCCAGGAGGAGGAGACCGACAGCGGCCGGGGCTCGCTGCGTTGAAACCTCGCCGCTCGGCACAGGCGCGCCGGCGGCGCGGCGGCGCATCGGGTAGGACGATTCCTACAGTCCATTGCGTCGCGGCCGCCGTTCGGGTTTCCCCAATTTCCATAGGCGCGCTTGCGCCGGGGCGGCTAGGCTGCGCGCTGCATGGGACGCTCACGCGCGTGGCGGGCGGCGGCTGACCGCGCACTTACACGTCGACGGGACCCATGCCGGCCATTCGAGTCGCAGTCGTAGACGATCATCAGCTCGTGCGGATCGGGCTGAAGCAGATCATCGAAGCACAAGCGGATTTCGTCTGGGCGGGTGAGGCCAGGACGGGACGCGAGGCGCTGACGCTGCTGCGCACCACGCCGTGTGAGGTGCTGCTGTTGGATCTCTCGCTTCCCGACATGTCAGGACTCGACGTGCTCCGACAGATCAAATCGCACCATGAATCGGTGGCGACGCTGGTTTTGAGCGCTTATCCGGAGAGTCAGTACGGACTCAACGTGTTGCGCGCCGGCGCGAGCGGCTTCGTCAGCAAAAGCGCCGACGATGGCGAGCTCTGCCGCGCCATCCGCGCCGCGGTACGCGGTGGCCGCTACGTCAGCCCGGAGCTCGCGGAGATGCTGGTGAGCGGGATGCAGGGCGCACCGGGTGAGCCACGGCACACGGTGCTGTCGGAGCGGGAATTCCAGATCTTCTGCAAGCTCGCCGAGGGCCGCAGCGTCTCCGAGATCGCCGCCGGCCTCTTCCTCAGCGTCAAGACCGTCAGCACCTACCGCACGCGGATACTGGAGAAGATGGGCATGAAGACCAACGCCGACATCACCTACTACGCCATCAAGAACAACCTGCTGCAGTGAGACGCATGGTCGGCGCTGAAGCGCGATCCGCGGGCGGCAATGGCTCCTCCAGGGCCGAGCGGCGCATTCTGCTCATCGAGGATTCCGCCGTGCTGTCGCGGCGCCTCATCGATCTGTTGTCCGAGCCCGGACGTGTCTGCGTCACCGCGCAGGCGGCGACGCAGTCGGAAGCACTGCTGCGCCTGCAGGAGGCGACGTATGATGTGCTCGTGGTCGACATCGAGCTCGCGGAAGGCAACGGTGTCGCCGTCATCCGCCAGGTGCGGCAGCTCTATCCGCCCGATGCGCAACCCCTGGTCGTGGTGTTGACCAACTACGCCTCGGATTTCGTGCGCGATCATTGCTTCGCCGCGGGCGCGGATTATTTCCTCGACAAGATGCGCGACATCGCGCTGCTGAAAGCAGTGGTCGCCGACGGCCGGAGCAAATGGTCCGGGTAGGCCCGGGCAGGCGATCGGCGGCATTGCAGCGACTTCGGCTCATGTCTGCCGCGGGACGCTGACCCGGAGTGTGGTACCCGCGCTCAGGGTTGACTCGATCTCGAACTGGCCGCCGAGCGCGCGTACCCGCTGGCGCATGCCCGTGATGCCGTGCGACCGGCGGAATCCGGGGTCGGAGGCATCGAAGCCCCGGCCGTCGTCGCGCAGCAGCAACTGACAGCACTCGCCATCCACCGTGAACCGCAGCGTCACCGAGCGCGCGCCGGCGTGCCGGATGATGTTGGTGAGGCCCTCCTGGACGATTCTGAAAAGAGCAATCGCGGTGTCCCTCGGCATCGGCGCACCACTCTCGGGTAGGCTGATGTCGGCGCGCAGTCCGGCCTTGCTGCACGCCGATTCCACGTACGCGCGCAGCGCCGTCGGCAGACCAAAGTGATCGAGCAGGGAGGGGCGAAGGTCCTCCACGACGCGGCGCTTGAGGTCCATCGCCTCATCGAGCACGGCGCCGAGCTGCGCCAGCCGCTCCTGCAGGGTGGGGTCGGGCACCCGCGACTGCAGCCAGGAAAGGTCCATCTTGGCCGCGGTGAGCAGGCCGCCGAGCTCATCGTGGAGATTGCGCGCGAGCTCGGACTTCTCCCTCTCGGAACGCTCCTGCAGGTGAGTCGAGAGAGTGGAGAGGTCGCGGGTGCGCGCATCGATCAGCGCCTCGAGGTCCCTGGCGTGCCGCTCGGAGGCGGCGCGCAGCGCCTCCCGCTGCACCGCATCGGCGGTCAGCAGCCGGCTGAGCGCAATGAGCAGCCCGAGCGCGAGCAGCGTGAGGAAAACGACCGCGATCTCTGTCTGCGGCTCGTTCGCCAGCCATTCGGCGACCGCCGCCGAGCCCAGCGCCGCGATCAGCACCCCCAGCAGCGCGAGCCAGGCCCGCGCCGGCAGCAGCCTGAGCGCCGAGCGTGTCAGGGGCTGGCGCACGTGCGCAGCCAAGTGCGCCCCTGATTCGACCGAGGGGCCGGACAGCTGTGAGTCCGCGATAGGCATGGCAAATCCTCGGCATGGATTTAACCGATGCCCGGTGTCCGAAAGCAAGTCAGCGGGGGCCAAAGAAAAAGCCCCGCGCGAGCGGGGCTTTTTCCGAGCAGAAAGGCTCTCTCAGGCCTTCGGCGGCATCTTCTTCTTAGTCGTGTGCTTCTTCATCATGTGATGGGAAGCCGTCTTGTGGTGCTTCATGGCCTTGTGGTGGGACATGGTCTTGTGATGCGCCATGGCCTTGTGATGCGCCTTCATCGTCGAGGTCTGCGCCTGATCGGCCGCTGCTGCCGTGGCGACCACGAGGACCGGGCTGGCAATCAGCAGTGCGCCGAGCATGGCGGGAACGAGCTTCTTGAGCATCGAGATCTCCAAAAATAGCGAGGATTGAGCAACCTTGGTTCGCCCGGTCGCTGTCGCGCCGGAACCCGAGGTCATTATCCCCGGACAGCGGGTGGCCCAACCTTGGATGACCGGAAAGTAATGTTCCGGGTCTGGAACAGGGCAAGCCGCGGATTTGCCGTCAATGTCCCTGAAAAGCGACAAGCGTGCGGACCGGAACCTCGAGTGCCTCCAGCCGCCGCGAGCCGCCCAAGTCCGGCAGATCGATGATGAAGCATGCCGCCAGGATCTCAGCTCCGAGCGACCGCAGGAGCTTCACCGCCGCCTCGGCGGTGCCACCGGTGGCAATGAGATCGTCGACCAGGATGATGCGCTCGCCCCGGGCCACCCCATCCCGGTGCATTTCGATCTCGTCCAGCCCGTACTCGAGCGAGTAGGCCACGCGCACGGTCTCGTGCGGCAGCTTGCCTTTCTTGCGGATGGGCACAAAGCCGGCGGCGAGCTGATGAGCGATGGCGCCTCCCAGGATGAAGCCCCGCGCCTCGATGCCGGCGACCCGATCCACCTTCGTTCCGGTCCATGGCCGCACGAGCTCATCGACGGCGCGCCGGAACATATCAGCGTTGCCGAGCAGGGTGGTGATATCCCTGAACTGGATGCCCGCACGTGGGTAGTCCGGAATGGTGCGGATCGAGGCTTTGAGCTCTTGCAGCGCGGTCGAATCCATGACCGCGACTCTACACCGAACCCGCGAAGTATTCTGAATCTGGGACAATCGACGAACTCCCCGAGACCCCGCAAGGTGCAGCCCGTCCATGCAAGCCATCGATGCCCTCATCAAGCGGCGCTCCGCCAAGGCGCTCACCGATCCGGCCCCGGATGACGGCGCTCTCGAGCTGCTGCTCGAGAGCGCAGCCCGCGCCTGCGACCACGGACGCTTGCGCCCCTGGCGCTTCATCGTCATCCGCGGGAGCGCGCGCGAGCGCCTCGGTGCGCTCATGGCCGATCAGCTCCTGCGGGCGCAACCGGCCGCGAGCGCCGAGTCGCTGCAGCGGGAGCGGCAAAAACCCCTGCGAGCGCCCCTCATCGTCGTGGTCGCCGCGATCCCTAACGCGTCGGCCAATATTCCGGCCATCGAGCAGATTCTCTCGGCGGGTGCCGCGGCGCAAAACGTGATGCTCGCGGCCACCGCCCTCGGATTCGGCGCGATGTGGAAGACGGGCGCTGCCGCCTACGACGAAACGGTGAAGGTGGCGCTCGGGCTCGAGTCCCAGGACACGATCGTCGGCTTCCTCTATCTCGGCACCGTCCCCGCCGACGCCGTGCCCGCACCCGCACGGGCGCAGTGGCGGGACAAGGTGAGCTATTGGGGAGAGTAGTGTGCCCCGCTCAAGGCTTCACCACCGCCAGCACGACGATGGCGATGAGCAGCAGGGCCGGCACCTCGTTGAATATCCGATACCAACGCTGTGAGTGAGTGTTGCGGCCCGTGCGCAGGTCGCGCATCAGCGTGAAGCACCAGAGGTGATAGGCGATGAGCATCGCGACCAGCACGAGCTTCACACGTAGCCAGAGGAAATCGAGATAGCCGGGTGCGGCGGCCACCATGGAGATGCCGAAGAGGATCGCGAGCGCGCCGCCGAGCGTCATCAGCCCGAAGAGCCGCCGCTCCATCACCGCGAAGCGCTCGAGGCTCACCGCATCGGATGCGGCCGAGTGGTACACGAAGAGCCGCGGCAGGTAGAAGAGACCGGCGAACCAGGTGACGACGAAGACGATGTGAAGGGCTTTGAGCCAGAGCATGGCTCATGTTACCCGATCGGGTCGCGCCGCCTCGCGGCCGTCAGGAGGCGAGCCCGGGGACGCGAGTACCGCTCGCGCCGCGGCATCGGCGCGCGAATCGAGTCGGGAACTCTTGCGGTGGGCACAGGTCGGCTTGGCCCAGGGTACCGATTCCGGTGACAATCCGCGCATGCCGTCCCGTTCCCGTCCCAAGCGCCCGGCCCCATTGCAGCCGCCGGACCCGGCGCACATCCTCGTCATCGATGTCGGTGGCTCACATGTCAAGCTTCGTTTGGGCCCTCGCGGCAGGATCCGCAGGTTCGACTCCGGCCCCGACATGAGCGCGCTCGACATGGTCCGCGAGGTGCGCAAGCGCGCCCGCGATCTCCCGTACCGGGCGGTATCGATCGGCTATCCCGGTCTGGTGTTGCGCGGCAGGATCGCGGCCGAGCCCTACAACCTGGGTCCGGGTTGGGTGGGCTGTGACTTCCAGAAGCTCCTCGGGCGGCCGGTGCGGGTGATCAACGATGCGACCATGCAGGCGCTCGGCGGCTACGAGGGCGGACGCATGCTATTCCTCGGGCTCGGCACGGGCCTTGGAGCGACGTTGATTCTCGATGGCGCGGTGGAGCCGATGGAGATCGGCCACATGCCTTACAAGCGTGGTCGCACTTTCGAGGACTACGTCGGCGAGCGCGGACGCAAGCGGCTCGGCAACAGGAAGTGGCGCAAGGCCGTGATCGAGGTGATCATGCGGCTGAAGGAAGTTCTGGAGGCCGATTACGTGGTGTTGGGTGGCGGTAACGCGGCACGCCTGAAGGAGCTCCCCGAGGGGGTGCGGCTCGGCGACAATCTCAACGCCTTCAAGGGTGGCCTAGCTCTCTGGCGCGCGGATCATCCATTCGCCGCCGGCGTCTCGCGCCGTCAACGCGCGGCGCCGCCGTCGGGATTCGGCCGATGAGCGACGCCGGCGTACCGGGCGCGCCCGGTCTCGCGCCCACCTGGTGCAGCAGCGCCAAGGAGATGGTCGGCTGCTCGCTCGGCGCCTCGCGGCTCTGGTTCACCATCGGTGGCGGCATTCTCAACGAGGTTTATTACCCGCGCATCGACATCCCGCAGATCCGCGATCTCGGCTTCATCGTTGCCGATGGGCGCGGGTTCTGGGTGGAAGTGAAGCGCATGTACCGCCACACGCTCGAGCTCGCCGGAGCCGGCGTGCCCGCCGTGCGCATCGTGCACCGCCATGAGCGCTTCGAGCTCGCGCTGCGGGTTGCGCCCTCCCACGAGCGGGATGTGCTGCTCATCGAGCTCGAGCTCACCGGCGATGAGTCGCTGCGGCCCTATGCGCTGCTCGCGCCGCATCTCGGCGGTACCGGCCGCAACAACTGCGCCGCCATCGTCGGTCATCGCGGGCATCGCGTGCTCTGGGCGGAGCAGGGGCCGTTTGCACTCGCGCTGGCCGCGGTAACACCGGATCAACAGGATGCCTGGGGCCGCTCGAGCTGCGGTTTCGTCGGCGTGAGCGACGGCTGGCAGGATTTCGCACGCAACGGCGCCATGACCTGGGAGCACGCCGGCGCGGGACCGGGCAACGTCGCGCTTTTGGGGGAGCTGCCGCGCCAGGCGGTGATGGCGCTCGGCTTCGGCAGCAGCACGGACTCCGCCGCCACGCTGGCACTGAGCGCGCTCTTCGAGCCCTTCGAGGCGAGCTGGCGACGCCAGATCGATGACTGGATGCAGTGGCATCAGGAGTCGACGGCGCGGACAAACCTGCTCGATCGGCTGCCGCCCGAGTGCGTGAGTCAGTTCAAGGTGTCGACGATGGTGCTGCGCACACATCTCGATAAGACTTACCCCGGCGCGCTGGTGGCGAGCCTGAGCGTCCCGTGGGGCAACACCAAGGAGGAGCGTGAGGGCTATCACCTCGTCTGGCCGCGGGATCTTTGCGAGTGCGCCGGCGCGTTGCTGGCGGTGGGCGCGACACGCGAGGCGCTCGATACCTTGAGGTACCTGCGCGCGACACAGCTCGCCGACGGGCATTGGAATCAGAACCAGTGGCTCGGCGGTAAACCGTACTGGACCGGCGTGCAGCTCGATGAGACGGCCTTCCCGGTGCTGCTCGCCTCGCAACTCGAGGAGCGTAATGCCCTGGACGGCATCGAGGTCGGCGACATGATCCGCCGGGCGCTGTCATT
>Ga0335074_10003520_pt1 | contig 21442 bp, 22 predicted proteins | sample Lox_Sample_23_FD_206715 | JGI IMG/M metagenome (GOLD analysis project Ga0335074, IMG submission 206715) | Soil microbial communities from Loxahatchee National Wildlife Refuge, Florida, United States - Lox_Sample_2.3 | ecosystem: Environmental > Terrestrial > Soil > Wetlands | place: USA... | reverse complement strand
CGGTCGCCCAGGCGCTCGCCGGCCCCCAAAGTCACGCGCTCTTGAGTTCGTCGCAGTGGAGCGTTCTCCCTCCGTGCCAGAAGCGTGCCCAGACTCGATTGAGCGACAGCCAGGTTGATCAGGCGGTCGCTGAGGTGGATCCCGCGGAACCAGCCGCGTTCCACTCCTCTTGGACCAAAGCGGATGCACGATCAACAACCTGGATACAGCCGTCCGTCAGCTGCCTAAAGGACCTCCCGCCGTCGAGGAAGAGCATGGTCGCGGCGACCGTGTGGGCGTCTCGTGCCAGCGCCGGGAGCTCTTCAAGGACAGGAGCTTCCGGCGCAACGGTGGCCACCCGCTGGACCACGACATGAATCACCTGCTCCACTTCGGCCGCTAGAGACTAGCGGTATCGGCGCTGGGATCCTCCTCAAACGTCGCGATGATGCTCTTCCACTTGGCGACGTAACCTCGTAACTCGCTTCGGACCTGGTTGAGTGCACTCGTGGCGGCAGTTCGCTCCGTTTGGCCGTCCGGTGCTGTGTTCGTATCGCCCAGGTCGACTCGTTGCGTGGCGGCTGGCGCAAGGTCGCCATCTTCGAGTCGACGATGGACGAGCCGCGTGAGGTCCTTGCGCACCTTGTCCCGCAGCTCTTCGATCGAGCTGTACGAGCTAAACAGGCCCTCCTTCTTGACGCGCTCCTTATAGGCCTTGAGCTCATCGAGTTTCGTGGTGTCGCTGTCCAGCGGCGCGACGGGCATGTCACAGAAGTACAGGAGCACGTGTTTCCCAGCGTTGCGGGCTCGCTGGATCTCCTCCACTGTCCCAGACTCGGCCGAATCAGTTGGCGACCCGAGGGTGGTCCAGAACGTAGCGATGACGACGTCCACCTGATCGACGACTTGCTCGTTGATTACCGGCTGCGCCGGTGCGCTCAGATCCGGATACGAGTGCGTCTCCCACATGACTGGCAGAAGCACAAGACCAAGGTGACGCGACTCCGTCTCATTCCAGCGGACGACTGCGTCGTGAATCGCACCGCGCTGCGGGTTCGTATCGCTCGGAGACGCGATGAAAACCTCTAGGACCTTGGCCTCGTACATGACCCCACGCTATCCGACGAATCCAAGGCTGCGGTAGGCAGGGCTGTCCCGCCTCGGGCTAGCACCCGGCACGAAGTCGACGCCGGGCCTGCTTCTCTGCTGCGCCGAATCCAGGACTTCGATGGCCGCCTGTGAGGACTGCTTCTGTGTTTTGGCGCGCCGCCCCGCGCACGAGCGCGTTGGCGACGTGAGGGTTGTCCGCGGCGCCGCACGGTGTACTGAGCATCGTCCGCCTGCGACGCACCTACATCCGGGGACTACCGGTCTAGACCCTCGAGGCGGGCGAGTGACGCTTTCAGCTTGCCCGAGATGTTGAACTGGGCGTTGCGACTTCCCAACAGATGTCCGACCTCAGCGGTTCCGGCGTTCTGCGGGCGGGGCCGGGTGCCGTAACGGCTCGGGACTAGTCCGCCGGTGGGTTGGTAGGCAAAAGCGCGAAATCGACGCTGTAAGTGAGGACCGAGAGGCCGGGACCGGCAGTAAGGCGCGCTTCACGCTCTGCCTAGTCCGCCAAGGATCTCCCGCACCGCCTCAAGTGCTTTGCCGCGATCCTCGACCCGCGCCAGGCTCACGAACGGCAGGCCAGCGAGAATGCGAGGTGGCTCGACACCATCCAGAAGTACGAGTTGAGGTTTGCCGAACTGCGAAGCCATGGCCGCTTCTATTGGCACCGACTGATCGCCGGCACTGAGAACGGTCACCACCACTTGGGCGTCACGGATTCGCCCTGCGATTCTCCGCGTGAAGTCTTCCGGGGCGAGAGCGTCAATCTCTCCGTCCCGCTCGGGTAAGGCAAAGGATGCTCCCATGGCCTCGACCTCGGCAGCTAGTGCGAAGTAGAGCTCCGTCTTCAAATCCCGTGGGGAATCAATTACTGGGCCCGCGATGTAAACGTCGGCGCACATCTCGAAGATCTCCTCTTTATCCGATGGCCTCTGGTAGCCGAACGTACAAGTATGCGTCTGACCGCTGCCCGTCTTCGAACTCCATTGTGGCTTGAATCAACATCGGTCCGTAGTAATGGACCACGGCACATAGCTTTGGGTCTTCGGTCGCTGCGATTCGTACTAGCGCAAATCTCTTGCCCGCCGACCACGTCACATGGCAAATGCTTGGCCCGGGGTCCACACCATTCGGTGGCGAGTGTCGGACGATCCACAGGCGCGCCTCGTTTACCTGGTCTGGATGGAGTGACGGCATCACTGCCGCGACAGGAAAGTACCAGTGAAGTCGCTGATACTCGGCAAACCGATCAGCCTCGGCTTCCTGATCGCCCTCGTCGTCAAAGGGACGCAAATCCATCGCCTTAGGGGACGGTACCTCGTCACCCCTGATGAACTGGCGGTCATCGCTGCGCAGCGTCTGCCACTCCCAACGCCATGGAAGTAGGTCAGTCCCATCAGCATCGCGGACCTTGAGGCCCCGCGTCGTGATCCGGATCCGGGTCTGATCGACTCCGGAGTTCCACTTGACGACGATCCGGTTGTAACAGTTACCACACGGCGGACTTGTTGGCAACTCGGTGCTTCCCGCCGAGCCGCCAGCGACGATCAAAATGGGTTGAGGTTCCCCGTGGCGATACGCGGACATCGCGTCCTCCGTGAAGACGTGCGGATTGTGTTTATGGCCGTGAAGCAACACATGAAAACCAAACTTCCGTAGAACATTGAGGAGTAAAGCGGAGTTATGTACCGCGTCATAGTGGCGGCCTGGCTCTACTAATGCTGGGATCAGCACAGGGTGATGGTGAATCAGAGCTATACGAATTGCTGTCGCCAGCCTCTGTTCGTCAATCGCTTCGAGCTGTTGCTGGATTGCCTCGATCTGTTTCTGGTCGACGCGCCCGCGAATCTCATCGTCTTTTCCTTGCTCTACGTGAATCGCGGAGTTGACGGTTACGATCACCGCCCCAAGATCGTCCACGCGGTCGGCCACCGCATCGAGTGCCCACGGTTCGCGAGGATCAAGAGTCAGGCCGCGTAGGCGGTTATAGAAGCCGTGCCATTCATGCCACCGCTCCGCGACGTCCGACTTGGTGTACAGCACGTCATGATTGCCAGGCACGAGGAAGACGTCATCGAGCGAACGCTGGCGTCCCAGAATCGGTAGGTCTGTCAGACCGCGAAGAAACTTCTCTGCTTCGCTGAGTTCGTCGAAGGTTCCCACTTGGGCCATATCGCCGGTAACTGCGATTAGAACCGGGCAGCCAGGATCGTTCTCGGCGAGGTCTTCCCGGAGCTTGTCGAGCAAGGTCGGATAATCGCGCTCCCTCGGACGGTCACCTTCGGATGTCGGCGGCGGATTGAAGCTGTGCCTCGAGCCAAAATGCACATCCGAGAGGTGGATGATCACGAGCTGGCGTGAATGCACGCGAGAGGGCATTTGCGCGATCCTCTCAGATGCTTCGCTGGCGCGCTAGGGGCGTTTTGGGCTCGCTAGACGTAGCCCTCGGATTCAAGAAGACGGTCCGTTGTCTCATCCCGTTCGCCGCCGAAGTATCTGTCGAGAACGCTGCCGACAAGATCATTTGAGGGATCCGCGCGGGCGAACAGGGTCATACACGATCGTAATTTCATCGCGTCGACTGGGCCGAAAATGTCTGGCGCCGTGTATCCGTCGAGGCCCGTCAAGATACGCGCACATTCGGTCAAGCGGGGCCCAAGGACAGGATGCGCAACGTATGCCTTGGCCTCGGCGAGTGAAGATAAGGCGTACTTCCGAGCCATGCCGCTCCGCCCTAGCCCGGCTAACTGCGGGAACACGAACCACATCCAGTGGCTCCGCTTACGGCCATTCCGCAACTCGCGAACGGCCGCGTCGTAAAGGCCTGCGTCGTCCTGCGCAGCCACGAACCGCGAGAGGTCGTAAGGAGCATCCTCGGTAGGCGCCATAGATCTTTGGGGATCGCGACGCTCCGACCCTGCACACCGGGGCGTTTGTCGGGTCAGGAGCCGGACGATGCAACGCCAAAGGGTACGGAAAGGCCATCGAGCCCGGACTTGAACTCCACTCTCAACTCATAGAGTCCCTCTCCAATCCAGTAGCTGAGTCAACGCGTGCGACGTCGTGTCGCACGAATCCAACGCGATCGCAGGCCCTCGACCGGAAGCCGAAGAAAGAGACGTCTCCCAAAGCGCGACGATCCCTTCCGTCCTTCGGCCGTCGGCGCATCCCGCGATTCCGTTGGCGACCATGACTGGGCCCGGCCCCGACTCCTTAGCGTTCGTCCACCTTCAACATCTGGATCGCGATCGGATCGCTAGCGACGCGCGCGTAGAGAATCTCGTTCTCAGGTAAATAGATGAAGTGGTAGTCAAGGGTCGCGTGGAGCTGTTTCGCGAGATCGAGTTCCCAGGCGTGAATCTCATCCGGCTCACACCGGCATTGCAGGTATGGGTTCCGTCCGTGAAGGAGCGCGCTCAACCGACCCCAGGCCTTGGTGTAGGCATCCTCAGCCAGGGAGTCAGGATGCGGCTCTAGTGCCGCACCGCCGAGAATTCCTGGCGCACACACACCCTGTGGCCAGTAACGCGGAGTGACCCGACGGATCAACTTGCGCGTCTCGCCCATGTCTCGCTTGGCTTTCAGATTGTGCTCGGCGTCCAGCAAGAGCCGGCGATTGCTGAACAGCGACGCAAAGACTGTGTTCTCGATGACTAGACGGAGGTGCGCCGCTGCATGGACCAGATCCGCGTAGTCAGTCGTCGATCCGGACAGCGCCGTGTCGGCCTGGACGAGATCCCACTTAATCCGGTCAAGGGAGAAGGAATAAGCAGTCAGCGCGGCTCGTTCGATGCTTTTGAAAGGGAAATCATCCATGAACTCTTCATCGCTACTTAGCGGGTCAGCGTAGCTGGGCGATTCGACGACGCGGATCAAGGTGCCCTGCGCGACTGAACCTCCTGCGCGGAAGCGCGCAACTTGCGCGCGAGCGCTTTCTTCATCAGCGAGGTTTTGACAGGGCTTCCGCTTTGGCGACGGTCGGCGTTGGCGGGAAGACGGCGGCGACTCCTTCCGCGCTAGGAGATCGGTTACTCGCCGGGGCGAGGCGCGGGACGATGGCTGAGAAAGTCGTTCGTCGTCCAAAGGAGGACGTCATGCAGTCCGTACCGCTGCTGGATTGCGCCGGCAGGCGCCGGTCGCCTGCGACCACTTCCAGCTTCCACCAAGGGCTCCCGCCCCGGAACAAAGGGGCTGCGCTATCCGCCGGATCCGCCCACGGTCGAGGAGATCATCGCGGTCATGCGCGCCGCGGGTGAAGGCTTGGAGGGTGTCAGGCTGCGCGGCATCATCGTCACGCTGTGGCGTGCCGGGCTTCGGATCATCGAGGCGCTCGCGCTCAACGAGACCGACCTCGACCCAGACCGCGGTTCGCTGCTCGTTCGCCATGGGAAGGGCGATAAGCGTCGTGAGGTCGGGATGGACCGTTGGGCGTGGACCCAGCTGGATCCATGGCTTGAGTTGAGGCGGACGTTGCCGGTCGGCCGGCTGTTCTGCGTCGTGCGTGGTCCGACACGTGGGCGACCATGCGTGTCACCGGAATCCGCGCCCAATTGCACCACGCCGCTGCGATGGCCGGTGTTCGGCGTCGCTTCGCCCCGCACCAGCTCAGGCATGTGCACGCGGTCGAGATGTCGCGGGAGGGGATCTCGCTGCTGGTGATACAGCGCCAGCTGGGACATGCTGACCTCGCGATCACGTCGCGGTATCTGCGTGAGATCGACAACACCGAGATCATCGCCGCAGTCCACGAAAGACCCGCTCCGATGATCCCGGCCGACCCGCGGCTCGTCCCTCGCGGCTGATCCACCGGTCGCGCTGGCGCGCGGCAGCCTCCCTTCGGTGTGGCCGCGCGCCGGCGCCGCACCGCGCCGCACTCTCGCTGCCTGCCGCCGGTGCCGGTAACGTGAACGTCGAGATGGCCGTCGCAGACCTTGATGCGATCCGGGAGCGTCGGAGCGAGATCCTCGACCGTGCCTCACAACACGGCGCCCGGAACGTTCGTGTGTTCGGGTCCGCCGCTCGCGGTGACGCCGGGCCAGCAAGCGACGTTGATCTCCTCGTCGAAATGGAGCCCGGCCGCACTCTGCTGGACTTCGTTGGGCTCTGGCAGGAGCTGGAGGACTTGCTCGGTCGCAAGGTCGATCTCATCAGCGAGGGTGGGATCAGCCCATACCTGCGCGAACAGATCCTGTCCGAAGCCGTTGCTCTGTGAACAGCCAGCGCGCCTATCTCCTGCACACCCTCGACGCGATCGACGCCATAATCGAATACACCCAAGACGGCCATGACGCTTTCGTCGCCGATCGGAAGACCCAAGACGCGGTTATCCGCAACATCGAGGTCCTCGGCCAGGCGGTCAAAGGCATCTCCGCGGAAACCCGGGCGCATGATGACTCGATCCCGTGGCGCCAGATCGCGGGGATGCGAGACAAACTGATCCACGAATACTTCGGCGTCGACCTCGTGCTGGTCTGGGACGTCGTCGAGCGCGAACTTCCTACACCGCGCCCCAGGATCGCCGCGCTCCTAGAAAACGTCACCGACTAGTCCGGATACTCGACGCATCGCTCGTCGCCATAGACGTCCTGTGTCAACCTCCTCCGGTCTGGTGAGACTCGGTCCGGGTCAGGCGTCGGCCCGGACCGGGATTAGGTCCGGTCGCTAGAGACCGGGGCCGGCCATCCGCTCGGTGGCAGCGTCGTCGATGAGGTGGCCTGACGGCGTTGGGATGGTCACGGTGATGTGGCGTTGCAGTGATCGGTGCTTGGTCGGGTCGTAGGGGGTGTGGTTGCGCCAGCATTGCCACACGACTCGGCACCATGCTCGGCCGACGGTGCGGATCGCGCGGGGGTGTTCGTGTCCGCGTTGGCGGGCCTGGGCGTAGAGGGCGGCGGCCCACGGGTGCCAGTGCCGGCTGGAGTCAGCGAGCCGGCACAACGCGATGCGCAGCCGTTTGTTGCAGCCCCATCGGAACCCGGCGGTCTTGCGTTTGCCGGACTCGATCGCGACGGCGGCATGGCCGGCGTCCGCGGCGAGCGAGTCGCGTGTCGGGTAGCGCTCTCGGCAGTCGCCGATCTCCGCGAGCAGCTCGGCGGCGGTGATCACGCTGTTGGGCGATTTGAACAGGGAGAGGAAGATCGGACCGTCTGGATGCGCTCGCACCTGGGTGCGGATGTCGCGGTCGAGGTCCTTGATCTGCGCGTTCAGTGTTCTGATCATCGAGACGAACGCGAGCACGATCTGCCGGCGGGCGGCGAGCTCCAGATCTCCGACGCGTCCGCTCGGAGCGCCGCGGAGCTTGGCCATCAAAGCGGTCGGGTGCTGCCCGAGTAGCGCTCCCGCACCAAGAACGCCTGCATGCGCGCGACCCCGAGGCCGCGTGCGTCGACCGGGCTGGGATAGCGCTCAAGGAACGCGAGCAGGATCTCCGCGTCCATGTGACTGAACAGGCGAAGCGGCCCGGGCCAGAAACGCTCAAGCTCGCAGCGCAGCTGGTTCATCACCCCGGTGCGAGTCCCGACCAGATCCTCCCGGGCGCGGGTCAGTGCTCGCAGCGCCTTGGTGTGATCGCCGTCCGGCTCGAGCACCCGGAACCGATGGTTGTCCGTGCGCGCCAGCTCGCAGAGAACGAACGCGTCGAACCGGTCGGACTTCCCGCCCGAGACTCGGAACCGATCACGAGCGGCGGCGACCTGGTTTGGATGCATCGCCAACACGCGCAACCCCGCGTCCAGCAGCCGCTCGACCAGCAACCCGTCCGGCCGCTCGATCCCGACCAGTCCGACCTGCAGCCGCACCAGGGTGCGGCACAGCGCGGTCAAGCCCTTCTCGTCGTGCACGAACGTCGCAGCCAGCAACTCCTCGCCGTTCTCGTCGGCCACGAGCACGTCGTGCTTGGCCGACGCCCAGTCGATCCCGGCATACCGGCACATCCCTCACCTCTCCTCGATCGGACCGCCTTCACAGCGCCCCGACCCGGAGGTACCGTTGCGGTTCCTCATAGACAAGGCCCTCACGTTCGGGGCTACGTCCTGTTGCCGCTCGCGGCACCTCACCACCGTCGGGACGGGCTGGTCTTTGACAGGCCCTCCGCAAAAGGGCAAGGAATCGCGGCCCTCTCGCGGCGGCGGTCGAGGCACCAGAGGATGTCCTATGAGGAGTGGTGCGATCAGGCTCCGGTCGCGGGAGAAAGATGTCATGTCCCGGCTGGCGTGAGCTAGCGGTGGAGGTGGCCGGTACTCCACGTCGAATGGCGTTGTAGGCGCGCGCGGATTGCGGCCGCGCGGCCGGCCAATCGAAGAGGAGGTACCGACCGTGGTTCACGGTATGGGATGGGCTGCCCTGTGGGCGGCCGGCGCTGCGACGCTGGTCGGCGTCTTGAGCACCGAGGAGGTGACCTGGTGTCGATCGTGATGGGTCTGGATCAGGATCGGGCGCAGGTCTCGGCGGAGTGGATCGAGACGACCACTGGCGAGCTTTCTCGGGCACGCATCGCGCCGGCGGATCGCGACACGGTCCGCGCGTTCCTTCACCGGTTCGCCGGCGAGGGTCTCGAGGTCGCGTTGGAGGCAACGACGGGCTGGCGGTTCGTGGTCGAAGAGCTCCAGCGTGTCGGCGCCGAGGTGCACTTGGCCGAGCCGGCCGAAGCGGCCGCGTTGAAGGGCAAGAAGAAGCGTGCGAAGACCGACTGGGCCGACGCCCGGCACCTGCGCGAGCTGTTGCTGATCGGCCGGCTCCCAGAGTCGTGGATCCCGCCGGCGCACATCCTTGACCTGCGGGCCCGCGTCCGGACGAGGCATCTGCTGTCCCATCAGCGGACCGAGTGGCAACAGCGGATGCACGCGGTGCTCTATCACCACGGGTTCCCCCAACACCGCAACCTGCTCACGCTCGAGAAGCGCGAGTGGCTCGCCGGGCTGACCCTCCCGGCTGCTGCCCGCGAGCAGCTCACGATCGCGCTGAGCGTGATCGACGCGATCGAGCTCAAGCTGATCCCGTTCGATGAGGAACTCCGTGCATACGCCCGCAAGCAGCCCGGCTGCCGCGAGCTGATCCAGGCGATCTACGGGGTCGGCGGTCTGACCGCGGTCACGATCCTCGCTGAGCTCGGCAACGTCCGCCGCTTCCCCAACTCCCGCGATGTCGTGCGCTATGGCGGACTCGACATCACCGCCTACCAATCCGACAATCACCGCGCGCCCGGGCACCTCTCCCGCCAAGGCGAACCGCACCTACGAGAAGCTCGTCGCGGACATCCTCAAGGAGGCCGAGGAGACCGACCGCTGGGAGGACAGGCTGTTCGGTGCTGATCGCGGCGACGAGGTGCCTGAGCATCTGCGCACCGAGGAGGGCCGCCGCGCGGCGTTCAAGGCGGCGAAGGAACGGCTCGCTGCGAAGGCCGTGTCTGAGGTGAAGCGGATCGAGCTTGATCCGGAACAGGTCGCGCCGGGCGGGGGAAGGCGCGGATGGCAGCGGGCGGCTCACAAGGAACTGTCGCGCCGGCGTGAGCAGGAGGCGAAGCCGGTTGCGCGGTTGCGTGCTGATCGGTTGCTCGAGGCGCTTGACCGTCTGGAGGAGAACCATCAGGTCGAGATGCGCGCCAGCGAGGCCTACGAGCAGTGGTGGGCGGGGCGGCGCGCGGCTGGTGTGCCGGGACAGAAGCTCGGGATGCCACCGAAACCATGGACACCCCCGGCGGCGCCTGAAGGCGTGATGAACAAGAACGATCCGGACTCGCGGATGATGCGAACCCAGGGACAGCCGACCGTGCAGGGCTATAACGCGCAGGCCGCGGTCACCCGCGGGCAGATCATCGTCGCCGCCGAGATCGCGGTCGAGAGCCCAGACTTCGGTCACCTCGAACCGGCGGTCGGTGCTGCGCTGCGCGAGCTCGACGCTGCGGGCGTGACACAGCGACCGGAGACGGTCCTGGCCGATGCGGGCTACTGGCACACCAGGCAAATGGAGAGAATCGTCAGCGAAGGAATCCAAGTGCTGGTCCCGCCCGACGCCGGGCTACGAGAGGGCGCCAGGCCCGGATGGAACAAGGGTCCGTACGCGGCCATGCGCCAAATGCTCGCCAACGACGCCGGGCACGAGCTCTACAAGCACCGCAAAGCAACAGTCGAGCCGGTGTTCGCCCAGAACAAGTTCAACCGCGGTTTCCGTCGGTTCCAGCGACGAGGCAGATCCGCGGTGCGCTCAGAGTGGCGCCTGCAGGCCGCAGTCCACAACCTCCGGGGATGAAACTTCCCGGCTGAGAGTTCTGCCGGGTCGTCCGGGCGTGGTTCTAGCGTCCAGCGGACCGGGCTATGGGGCTCTTGGGAGAACGCAGGCTGGGCAGGCCGTGCTTGAGCTGGGCTGTGAGCCCGACAATTACCTCTGTGGCCGCCCCTGCGACTCGCCCGGGTGTGCCGTGAGCACGAATCCGTTCTTGTCGTTCGCCCACCGGTTCTCCCCCATCCGAGTGAAGGGAGAGCGGTTTGCGGTTCATCGGTCTGGATGTTCACCTCGCTTTCTGCGAGGTTGCGATCTGCGAGGACGGTCGGGTTCGCTCGGCTGGGCGCGTGCCCAGCAGTCCAGCGGGCATCGATCTCCTCGCTCGCAGTCTCGCTGCTGATGATCACGTCGCGCTGGAGGCGACCGGGAACGCGTTGAAGATCGCGCGGCTGCTCGAGCCGCACGTCGCGCGGGTGGTTGTCGCTCCGACCAAGGAGCTGTCGGCGATTACGACCGCGAAGACGAAGACCGACCGCCTGGACGCGAAGAAGCTCGCGCGGCTATTGGCGGCCGGGCTGCTGACGGGGTGCTGGCTGCCCGACGAGGACACCCGCTCACTGCGGCGGTGGCTCAGCCGCCGTGCGCAGCTCGTCCGGCAGCGGACGCGCTCCAAGAACGAGATCCACGCCGTTCTGATGCGCAACCTCAAAGGCCGCCCGCCGATGAGCGACGTGTTCGGGAAGGGCGGCCGCATCTGGCTCGCCGCGCTTGAGCTCCCGCGCGATGAGCGTCACACCGTCGACGGGTGCTTGCGTCACATCGATTTCGTCAACGGCGAGATCGCGATCCTCGAGCGCGAGGTCGCGAACCACGCGATTGGATCGCCGGAGATCGAGCGACTGATGACCGTTCCCGGCGTGAGCCTGATGACCTCGGCGACGTTTATGGCCGCCGTTGGGGACATCCACAGGTTCCGCAGCCCGAGCCGGCTCGTCAGCTACCTGGGGCTGGACCCGAAAGTCCGCCAGTCCGGCAGCGGCAACACGAAGATCGGCCGGATCTCCAAACAGGGTGCCTCCGCCGTGCGCGGGATGCTCGTCGAGGCCGCGTTCGTCGCGGTCAGCACCCCTGGGCCGATGCGCGCGTTCTACCAACGCGTCAGCGCCCGCCGCGGCAAAGCGATCGCGATCGTCGCGGTCGCGCGCAAGCTCGCGGTCCTGTTCTGGCATCTGCTGATCGGAGAGAAGGACTACGCGTTCGCGCGTCCGTCGCTCACCGCGCACAAGCTCCGCGAGCTCGAGCTTCGAGCCGGCGCCGAGCGGCACGTCGGGAGCCGGAGCCTGAAGCACAAGAGCGGCTATCACCAACAGCACAACCGAGACCGCGAACGCGAGATCGCCGCCCAGGCGGAGCTCGCCTACACCCGTCTCGTGAGCGACTGGCAGCGCACGAACCCCGAAAGGGCGGCAGCCGTGACTTGACTTTCATCCGTCCTCAAGCTCCACAGCCACTGGATCGCCCCCGCGACCGCCTGAGGAGGCGCGATCCACCTCACCGATTCCGGCGCGTTCGAGGGTCACGGTGAAACGCTACGACCGTCCGAGACTTTGCCCGACAGCCACCGCCAAGAGCGGAAGCGCGTCAGTCAACGTCCGTCGCCGGACTCGCTCCCGCATCGATCTCGCTTCGCTCGATGAGGTTCACGCGACGGACCCGGCCGACCCTGCCAGCCGGACCGGTCTGGCGTCCGTGACTGGCGAGGTGGCATCGACCGACATAGTGTTCGCCCAGACGCGGAACCCGTCTGGGGGTTCTGCGCGCTGATGTTCGGAGATCACATGGCTATTTGCAGCAGCTGTAGCGCTGAGAGTCCGGATGGCTTTCGATTCTGTCCTGGGTGCGGGGCGCGCTTGCCTGAGGTGGTCGTGCCGCGGCAGACGCGGAAGGTTGTGACGGCGCTGTTCTGCGATGTGACGGGCTCGACGGCGTTGGGCGAGCAGCTTGATCCAGAGGTGTTGCGCGCGGTGATGGACCGTTATTTCGCTGAGATCCGCGGCGCGATCGAGCGGCATGGCGGCACTGTTGAGAAGTTCATCGGCGACGCGGTGATGGCGGTGTTCGGCATTCCTCGGGTCGAGGAGGACGACGCGCTACGGGCGGTGCGGGCGGCGGCTGAGATACGGGAGCGGTTGCCGGCAATCGCACAGCAGGTCGGCGTGGCGCTGCGGTTTCGGACCGGCGTGAATACGGGCTCGGTGCTGGCAGGTGAGGGCGAGAACCTCGCGATTGGCGATGCCGTGAACGTTGCCGCGCGGCTTGAGCAGGCGGCGGCCCCCGGGGAGATCGTGATCGGGCTCGAAACGTTGGACCTGGTACGTGACGCCGTCGAGGTCGAAGCGCTGCCGCCGCTGGCGCTGAAGGGCAAGTCCGAGCCGGTGGCGGCGTTTCGTCTGTTGCAGGTCGAGCCGAGCGCGCCGGGGGTCGCTCGTCGTCTGGAGGCGCCGCTGGTCGGGCGCCGGCGCGAGCTGGGTCTGCTTCGTGAGGCGTGGGATCGAACCGTGCGGGAGGCAGGCTGTCATCTGTTCACGTTGCTCGGGGCTGCGGGTGTGGGTAAGTCACGGCTGGTGGGAGAGCTGTTCGGCGAGGTCGGCGAGCGGGCAACGATTCTCAGCGGCCGCTGTCTGCACTACGGGGAGGGGATCACGTTCTGGCCGCTGGTGGAGGCGTTGATGCCGCTCGGCGAAGCCGCCGAGAGCGCGCTGGAGCGTTTGAGCTCTGGCGGTGCGGCGATCCCGGAGGAGCTGTTCTGGTCGATTCGCCAACTGCTCGAGACAGCCGCCGCGGAGCGGCCGGCGATCTTGCACATCGATGACGTGCAGTGGGCGGAGTCGATGCTGGTGGACCTTCTCGATCATGTCGTCGACTTGTCGCGCGGCGCGCCGATCTTGGTGTTGTGTGTGGCGCGCCCGGAGCTGTTGGAGGAACGACCCGGTTGGGCGGGTGGCAAGCTGAACGCCACTACCGTGCTGCTCGAGCCGCTCGGGCCGTCCGAGTCCGAGGCGTTGCTGGTTCAGCTCAACGACGGGCTTGAGCCGGACGCGCGGGCGCGTGTGATCGCGGCCGGTGAAGGGAACCCGCTGTTCTTGGAGGAGATGTCCAAGTTGGCGAGCGAGCGCGGCTCGGTCGAGGTTCCGCCGACGATCCAGGCGCTGCTTGCGGCCAGGTTGGAGCGGCTGGCGGTCGATGAACGCGAGCTGCTTGAACGCGGCTCGGTCGAGGGGGAGGTGTTCCATCGCTTGGCGATCCGCGCATTGGCGAGTGAGCGGCTGGCGCCGGCGGTCGAGTCGCGGCTGGCGGGGCTTGTGCGCAAGGAGTTGATCAGGCCGCATCCAGCGACGGTTCCGGGCGATTCCGCGTTTCGCTTTCGCCATCTCCTGATCCGTGATGCTGCATACGACGGTCTTCCTAAGGCGACGCGGGCGGAGCTGCACGAACGGTTTGCCGGTTGGCTCGTCCAGAGCGCGCCGGATCTCGCCGAGCTTGACGAGATCGTTGGCTGGCATCTCGAGCAGGCTGTTCGCTACAGCCAGGAACTAGGCCGCGCGGTTGAACAATCGCTGGTCCGCGAGGCCGCCGAGCGCCTGCATCGCGCCGGTCGGCGTGCGCATCAGCGCAGCGATCCACCGGCGGCTCGGAACCTGTTCGGACGAGCGCTGGCGCTCGTTGCCGAGGTCGATCCGATCCATGGCGTCGTCTGTGTGGATCTCGCCGAGCAGCTGGTCGATGTCGGGGAGTTCGCATGGGCCGACGAACTGCTCAAGAGCGCCGAGCAAAATCCTGAGGTCGCCTGGTTGGCGAAGCTGCCGCGGCTGGAGTGGCTTGTCTCAGCGCGCCCGCGCGAGGCGACAGCCGCGATCGAGTCAGCGCTCCCCGCGCTGCTCGAGCGGTTCGCGAGGGCAGGCGATGAGCGTGGCACGGCAAAGGCGCACATACTCGCGTCCGAGATGCACTGGTTGGCCAGCCGGGCGATCCCGGCCGCGGCCGAGGCCGAGCTTGCGGCGGAGAGCGCGCGCAGGGCTGGGGAGGAGGGTCTTCACGCGCGAGCGCTCAGCCGCCAGCTGCCGCCGCTGGTGAGGGGCCCGAGCCACGCGCGGGAGCTGGCGGGGCGCCTCGACGAGTTCGAGAACTCCAGTCCGGGTCCATATCTGATGGCGCGAGTGACGCTTGGGCGAGGTTGGCTGGCGCTGCTGGAGGGACGCTTTGCCGAGGGCCGACAGTTTGCTCAGCAAGCGATCGATGCCTATGTGGCGCTCGGTATGCCGATTCTGGCGGCGGGCAGCAGGCAGTGCCGGGCGGAGATCGAGCTCGCTGACGGGAAACCAGCCGCGGCCAGGGACCACATACTCGAAGCCGACTCGATCGTGTTGGCGATCGGTGAGCATGCCCACCGGTCAACCCTTCAAGCCGTCCTTGCGCAAATCGAAGCTCTGTTGGGGAATCGTTCCGCCGCCATCGCCGCGATCGAGCTATCCGATCGGCTGAGCGCGCCCGAGGACGTCATCAACTGCGCGATCACTCACCGCGTCCGGGCGGGCTTGGCTCTAGCCGACGGCGATGCCGAGGCCGCAGAGCGCTGGGCACGCAGCGCGGTAGATCACGCGCTCATGACCGACTTCGTACGGATTCAAGCCGAAGCGAAGCTCGAGCTCGCTCTAACCCTGGCCGCCCTCGGACGCACCGACGAGGCAACCGCGGAGGCGCGCGCCGCCCTCGAGCTGTTCAGGGCCAAGGGCGACCGCCCCGGAGCCACCCGAGCGCAGGCGCTCATCCAAGAACTCTCGGGCGTCGGGTAGAGAGCTGATGAGCCCAGTGTCCCATCCCTGCGCGAGGCCACGCAAACGCTCACCTTCCTGTTCACGGATATCGAGGGGTCGACGGGCGCGCCGTGTTCCCCATCGAGGTACTAAAGGGTGGGCGCATGGCCATGCCGTCGCAGGGCTCGAGCGACGCGCAAACCCGGTTTAGCGTCCGGCCAGCGGGCGGACGTAGCGCAGGAACGGCTGGATCCCAAGCGCTGCGCCGGTGGCCTGCTCGACTAGAGGGAGAGTGTCAACCCGGCGTCCGTGGCGGTGCACGTGCTCGGCGAGCCAGCGCTGAATGGCAGTCACTTCACCCCGTCGCAGATCCTCCTCGCGCGACCCCAGCTCCGCCTCCAGCGCCTCCCATAGCTGAGCGGCGATCAAGCAGCCGAGCGCATAGCTGGGGAAGTAGCCAAAGGCCCCGCGGCCCCAGTGCACATCCTGCAGGCAGCCAAGTGTGTTCGAGGTGACCTCCACGCCAAGCAGGCGGCGCATCCCGTCGCGCCATGCGACGGGCAACTCGGATACGGCCAGTTGACCCTCGATGAGGGCGAGCTCAAGCTCGAAGCGCAGGACGATATGAAGCGGGTAGGTCAGCGGGTCGGCCGACACCCGGATCGCGGAAAGCTCGACACCAACCAGCGCCGCGTGCAGCTCGCCGGCAGGCACCACGAAGCCGCCGCTTGCCAGCTCGGCGACGAGTACTTCAGCGAACGCGGGATTGCGGGCAACGTGGTTCTCCCACAGCTTGCTCTGTGACTCATGGACAGACATTGAGGTCCCGCGTCCAAGATTGGTCCTCGCAAGCACCGGGTCTACCTGGCGCTCGTAGAGCGCATGGCCGTACTCGTGCAGCGAGCTGAGCAGCGACTCGACGCTGCCATCTTGGTAGCGGGTGGTCACGCGCGTGTCGCGACGGCCCATCCAGGCGGTGAAAGGATGAGTGGATACGTCCACTCGCCAGCTCCCGGAGTCGACCCCGAGTCGGCGCAACGCGCCTGCCACGGCAGCCTGCTGCGCGCTCTCAGGCACCTGCAGCGCGCGACGCGGCGAGCGCAACTGAGCCTCGGGCACCAACGGCGCCAGCGCCTCGGCTAGCTCCCCGAAGACGCGATGCAGCTCTTCGGTGGCCAGCCCGAAGTCATAGTCGCCAAGCAGACCGTCATACGGACTCTCACCCTCGCTCGCAACGCACTCACCGTAAGCACGCGCCAGCTCGACGTTGCGCTCCAGGGCCGGCGCAAAAGCGTCGAAATCGTCCCGCTCACGCGCGAGCCTCCAACTCTCCTGCCCGTCGGCGCCGGCGCGAGCCAGCTCGGCGGCAAGCTCTTCAGGCACGCGACAGGCCCACTCCCAGTCGCGACGCGCGATCCGCACGATGTCGCGATCGAGCTCATCGAGCGACGCGTCGGCCAGCTCGGCCAACCATCTTCCAATCTCCTTGGCGGTGCCGCGCTCATGGCCAATGCGAGCCAGCGTTCCGAGCTGCTCTGCCCGTACCGGCGCGCCCTCCGGCGGCATCATCACCCGCTGATCCCAGGCAAGGAGGTTCTGCACGCCATCCAAGTCCGAAAGCTCAGCCATGCGACCGCGCAGCTTCCCCATGGCGGTCACGAGCCAGAGCGTAACGCGACGTTCTTCACCTCGCCATAGCCGGCGGGCCAACCGCCTCCTGAGCGTTTCGCAGCCGTGCCGCCGGCCGCGCTCGAGGACGAGAGGGTGCGGTGGTGGTTTTCGACGAGATCAGTCGTCGCGCGGCGGGGGCTGAAAGACGATTCGCTTGAGTTCGGCGAGTGCGTTGCCGCCGAGCCGAAGCGCGGTTTGGAAGCCCTCGAGTCCCAGCTCCCCTGCGTCGAGCGACCGTCGCAGTTCATCGAGTGCCGGTCGCTCGTTGTCGAGCACGGTGTCGCGCGGAGCGTCGAGCAAGATCAGGTGTCGCGGGCGCCGGAGGTGATGCGCGAGGCGTACGTACCGTTCGCGCTCCAGAGCGTCGAACCCATCGAGCGGCAGAACGACGCTCTGCTCAGACTGAAGTCGCTTGAGAACGGCGCCGGTGAGAAGTTCGCGGGCACGTTCTTCGATCTCGTCTGCCGTCACCCGACCGGCCAGCAGCGCTCGCACTCGACTGGGCGCGAGCGTCGCCCCGCGCTCCTCGACGACTCGTTCGGCGAACCGCGCGGGCTCCGATGCCTCGGCGCCTACGATGACAAGGAGGCTGCCGGGCGAGTAGCGCAGGCGGTGCGCGGGAGCCAGGACCCGGGACCGGACTGCCATGTTGGCCGGACGCGGAGGGGCGCCGCTTGGACGCGGGCGCTCAGACGACCAACCGGTGCGCTCGTCCGGCGAGATCTTGACGCTTCGCGCGGTGGGTTTCTCGGACACGTAGACAATCATCGTCGACCCGGCCCGATGGTGCTCTGCGGTCATGGCTGGGACCGAATCTCTCGTCTTGGCCGAGCGGCGCGCAATGAGGCACCGGCCCTGCTTGCGGCGAGAGCCGCACGTGTCTTGGGCAGCTCTGATGTCAGCGCTTCGCAGACTTGCGAGCGGTCCGGGCGAGACATTCGTCGTGTGTGACCAACGAGCCGTTGTGCTGTTGGGCCGTGGCGAGCACGAGCGCGTCGGGTAGGCGGAGTGAGTCGTGGCGCGCCCGGAGTTCGGCGGCAAGTTCGGCGATCCGGGCGGTGAGCGGGACGATGGTGATTCCCATGCCTGCGATCGCCTCACGCGCGTCTGTCAGGCGGCGGGCTCGGGCGAACGCAATGAGCGCCTCGCTGTAGGCGCTGGCGGCGGTCAGGAGCGGCTGGCGATTGCGGTCGGCCTGCTCTACCTCGTCAACGGCTCGGTCGTGGTGGCTGTCTTGGGTGTCGAGCAGGCCTACCAGGACGCTCGCGTCGAGGATCAGCGGCTCCACTCGTCGCGCAGCCGATCGAGCTCGCCCGGCCGGTAGATGCCCGACGCGATGCCGGCGTGACGTCGGACGCGGGAGCCCCGGACAGCGACGAGGACCTCGCCGTCACCCACGCAGCGGATCGTGACCTCGTCTCCGGCGGCAAGCCCGGCACCTCGCATCACTTCGACGGGGAGCGTGACCTGGTTCTTGGAGGATACGCGCGGCATCTCCTTTACTCTCGCACCAGACAAAGTAAAGGCTACCCACCCTGCCCGGCTATCACGCCGGCCGGCCAGCCGCGCAACAAGGGCCGACGTTGTCCCGCAGCAGGATGCATTCCGATGGTTGACTTGGGTGGTCGGTCCCGATGATGATCGCGTTATCAGCTTCGAGGTCGAGTTCCGCAATATAGGCGGCGAGGCCGCGGCGATCGGTAGTGCCGGTCCGTATACATTGGTCGTGGACCGCCCGGCGGACGGCGGCGGCCGCGGACTGGGCTTCAACGGCGGTCAGCTTCTGTATCTCGCCATCGGTGGGTGCGTCTCCAACGACCTCTTCAGGGAAGCGGCCACCCGGGACATCCGCCTGAGGACGGTTCGAGTGATTGTGCGCGGAGATTTCAGCGGGGAGCCGGCGATTTCCGAGGCTGTCTCCTACGAGGTCGAGGTAGCCGGGGACGCGACAGGTGAGCAACTAGAAGAACTCGTCTCGCACGTGGATGCAATCGCCGAGATCCCAAACTCGGTGCGCCGCGGGACACCCGTCAAGCTGAACGGTGTCCGGATCGTCCCTGCGTGACCGAAGCTGCTCCTTCCCATGCTTTGGGGCACTCTGGTCTGCGCGCCAGGGACGCCGACAGCGGCATCACGCAAGCAAGCCCTGGGGGGCGGCAGTTCGCGGTCGGCGCTGCCAGCTGGCGGATTCGCCGGCCACCGCTAGGTCCGCTGCCACTGGCGGCGCGAGGTGGGCTTCGACCCAGTCGGTGATCGTCTTGACGACCAGGCGAGTGTCGTCCCACATCGGCACGTGCCCGACGCGCGGCAAGACCCGGAACTCCGCGTTAGGGATCTCTCGCATGAAGCGCGCTGAGCAGGTTGCGAGCGGGAGGATCCGGTCGAGCTCGGCCCATGCGATGAGCGTCGGGGCAGCAACCTGGTCGAGGTCCACGACGTGAGCGCGACCGGCGCGGAGACTCGCGAGGACGTCGGGCACGACGGTGCAGCCGAGCGGATCGAGACTCAGGTCGACGGCCTCCGCTGGAGAGATCAGCTCGCCGTGGCGCATGATGTCCCGCATCGCGAGCTTCCGTGCGCCGGGCCGGCGCATGAGGCGCGGGATCTGGTTGCGCGAAGCGCGCACCACCCGCATCTGGCGTGCGAAGAAACGCGCGATCCGCTCCGGCTCGGGACTGCTGAGCTCCCAGCCGCCGCCTGGGGAGAACGCGACGACGCTGCGGGCTCGACCGCGCTTGGCGAGCTCGAGCGCGAGTGCGCCGCCCATCGAGTTACCGACGAAATGGGCGGTGCCCACGCCGAGCTCATCGAGATGGCGCTCAAGCGAGTCACCGGCGTCCGCGACCTTCTCAAGGCCCATGCCGCTCGGGTACGCGGGTCCGCCCTTGTGCCCCGACAGCGTCGGGGCGATCACTTCGTAGCGTGCGACGAGATCGGCAAGCACCGGCTTCCAGTGGCGCCAGTGGCCGGTGAACCCGTGTAGGAGGACCACCGGCTCGCCCTCCCCGGCGCGGTACAGGGACGATGAGATCTCTGCCATGGGCGCGGAATCCTAATACGAATGTGTGTCGATCCCCGAGGCACACCGTCGACGCACCCGCCGCTGAAGCCTTTGCGCATCCCCGCGAACGCGGGGTTAGCCGGCCAGTACCTCGTGCGCGTACCGAACGACCATCCCGCCGTCGCCGACCGCGCCCGCCACGCGGTTTGACGCCCCGGAGCGCACGTCGCCAGCCGCGAACACACCGGGCCGGACCGTCTCGAGCAGATGTGGCTCGCGGTCTGGCAGCGGCCAGCAGAGGTGCCCGTCCGACTTCGCCGCGCCGGTGCCGCAGAGCAGGTAGCCGGCGGCGTCGACCGCCAGAATCCCTGTCGCTGCCTCGGTGCACGGATCCGCGCCGATCATCACGAACACCGCCGTCGCTGCGACGTCCTGCACCACGCCGTCGCGACGATCGAGGAGCGTCACCGACTCCACGGTGGACGAGCCGCGCAGCGCCGATACCTCGGTCTCGGTCATCACCTCAATCCGTGGCGAGCGCTCGATGCGATCAACCAGGTAGTGCGACATCGTCGACTTCAACGCCGCGCCCCGGACCACGACGCGCACGCTCCGGGCCCGCGAGGCGAGGTGCGTCGCGGCCTGTCCCGCTGAGTTGCCGCCACCTACGACGATCACATCCTCGTCACGGGCGCGCTCGGCATCGGTCGCCATCGCTGCGTGGTAGACCCCAGCGCCACGGAAGCGGTCAACGCCGTCGGCCTGCAGCTCCCGCCAGCGGGCACCGGTCGCCATCACGAGGCACCGAGCGAGGACGTGCTGGCCATCGTCGAGATCGACCCGCAGCATCCCGTCGGGCCCGTCGGCAAGTTCGACCGCGCGATGAAAGCTCGACAGCACCGCGTCGAAGCGACGCGCCTGGAGTGTCGCCTTGCGCGTCAGCTCGGTCCCGGAGACCCCGCTCGGGAACCCGAGATAGTTCTCGATCCGCGTGCTCGTCCCAGCCTGGCCGCCGGGCGCCCAGGCCTCAGCCACAAACGTCCTCAGCCCTTCTGAGCCGGCGTACACGGCCGCGGCCAGCCCGGCCGGTCCCGCACCCAGCACGACGAGATCGAAGCGCTGTCCGTCAACCTGGGCGCGCAGCTCCAGAGACCGCGCGACCTGTGCGGCGGACGGGTTGAGCATCACATCGGTGGCGTGCACCAGGACCGGCGTCTCGGAGCGCGGGATGTTCAACCAATCCAGCATCGCTGCGCTCTCAGCGTCGGTATCCACGTCGTACCACCGCACCGGCAGCAGGTTGCGCTCGAGCAGGTCACGCACCTCAAACGCCCGACGCGAGCCGCGCGGCGCGATCAGGCGCATGACCCCGTGTCCCTCGGCCTCGTGCCACGCCCGCCGCGCCAGCAGCGTTTCAAACACATGCTCGCCGAACTCCGGCCAGCGGGCGAGCATGTCCCGCAGCCCGTTCCGGTCAAACATGATCACATCCGTCGGCTCGACGGCCACACACGCGCTAAGCGGAAGTTTTTGAGGGTTTGAGGCCCGATCGCCTGTGTTTACGGGGATCGGGCTTTCTTTTTGTGGTTTCGTGTAGCCAAAGTTGTGCCTTGTTTCCGTCCGATAAGGCGGTTATTGTGTGGGTAAT
>Ga0335074_10003519_pt1 | contig 21442 bp, 25 predicted proteins | sample Lox_Sample_23_FD_206715 | JGI IMG/M metagenome (GOLD analysis project Ga0335074, IMG submission 206715) | Soil microbial communities from Loxahatchee National Wildlife Refuge, Florida, United States - Lox_Sample_2.3 | ecosystem: Environmental > Terrestrial > Soil > Wetlands | place: USA... | reverse complement strand
ACCAGGGTGGGTGGGGTGGATTGCGTGCCCAGGGCGTTGCGTACCAAGAACAACACGATTGAGATCTTCAGGAATGCGGTGGTGGTGATTACCAGGAAGGGAATCAGGCCGATCGCTGCTGTTGCAATGATGACCGGCAGCAGCGCCGTATCGTTCATGCCCGGCCGATCCGGACGATTTGCACGCCGATCGAACCCGCCACATTGACGATTCGGCCCTGGCCGATGCGCCGTCCGTTGGCCAGGATGTCCACCGGCTGTGCCTCGTCGCGTGCCAGTTCGAACACATGGCCGGGACCGAGCACGGCGAGTTCCGCCAATGGCAGTTCCAGCCGGCCGAGTTCGAATGCAAGCCGCACCGGCAATTCGTCCAGCCCAGCCGCATCGTCGGCGGCGATTTCCTGGCTCATGACCCACCTTTCCAGACCGATCACCGGCGGGCGCAAACGCGGCGACAGAAGTTGCACACGCGCGCCATCGCGCCGCGCCCGCCAGGCGAAGCGTTCACCGGCGACGGCGAGGAGTTCGCCGGCCGGAAGCGCGTCTGGCAAAATCACATCCCCCGCTGCCGCGGCATCGAGTTCCGACAGCATGACGTCGGCAACGAGCATGCGCAGATGCAGGGGCACCGGCAGGGAGGGAAGGGGCTGCGGCCAATCCGGCAGCAGCGCCAGCGCCGAGGCAAAGGCGCCGGCGGCCGCCGCATCCATATCGAGACGCAGCGTGGCTGCCGATGTGCCATCGTGGATTGCCAATCCGATCGCGAAGGCGGCGGGCGCAGGTGCGGCGGAGGCCGGGCGCAATCGCAGCGGCAGCGACGGGAATGCCGCTTCCAGGCGATCGAGCAAATTCTCCAGCCGCAGCTCGAGCAACAGTGCGATCATGGCGGGCGGCGCGCCTGGTGCGGCGGGATCGAGCGTTGCCAGCAGGCGGTGCAGCATTGCGCGGGGCATGGTCAGGCGTGCGTGTTGTTGTTGCCCGCTTGTTTGCGATGGGGGCGGTGTCTGGGCGTCATGCGGTAACAGATCGAAGGCGAGCGGATCGGTCATGGTCTTTGGCGCTTCCGTCACCTGCACATCGAAGCCGCCAAGATTCCGCATGCCGCGATGGCGGCTTAGGCATCGCGCCAGCGCTGCGGTCTGCGAAGAGAGGCACGGTGGGCGATAACCGGTTGCCGGCGGCGTTATCATGTTCATCGGAAGGCCCGCGTGCGTCGGGCCTCAGGTTGCGGCGCTTCGACCCCTCCCCCTACCCCCCTCCCACAAGGGGAGGGGGAACTTTTGCGCGCCGCGACGGCGTCCAGTTCCGCTTCAAGATCTTGTTCGGCAGCTTTCCGTGCGGCGGCATCGAGCCGCCGGGTCAGCAGATCCACTGCAAGTGCCGCGCGCGCCGCGACCGCATGCGCGCGCCGCGCGGTGCCGGCTGCATGGTCGCAGGCGGCTTCCTGTGTCGTTGCCTGTTGGGCGCGTTGCTGCAGCACCGCGGCATGCGCGGCGATGCCCGACAGTTGCGCCGCGGCTTGCCGCAGGTGGTGGGCGGGCACCGGGCCGGCACACAGTGAGCGCTGTATGGCCGCCTCTTGCGCGCCGCGTGCCGCGGCAAAATCCGCGGCCGCTTGCTCCGCCCGGAGCCGCGCCGCCGCCGCACCATGCTGCGCTGCCTGCGCCCGTCGCAACGCCACCTCGGCGCTTTGCACGCGCGCCCGCCTGATCTGCCGCAATGCCGTCACGTCATCCGATCTCATGACAGCGTCATGGGAAATGCCGTGGCACGGGCTGCCTTATATGCGGCACGGGCTGCCGTATCGGCATCGTGAGCCGCTTCATTCCTCGTAGGCATCGCGCAGCACGCGCTCCAGCATCGCCTCGAAACTGGCAAACTCTTCCATGACATCGAGAGACGGATTGTCCAGGCGGACCCAGGTGCCGCAGTCCCGGTCCTGCGCGAACAACTCGTGGCCGGTATTGCCGTAGAACACGTATTTCGCCGGCGGATCGGCGAGCCGGGCGTTGGCCTCCGCGAACCCGTCCAGGAACGGTGCCTGATGCTCGGTGGCGCCGTAAACGACATAGCCGTTGAAGTCGAGGCCATCATGGGAACGCAAGAACGCAATGTAGCCGCGCGGCAGATCCGTCTGCAGTGACTCGCGCGCGTAGGCGCGTAGCCGCTCGATGTCAGCCGGCAGTGCCGGCGGCCAAACCGGCTGGTCGAATGAACGCTTCTCTGTCTCGATGCGCCGCAGCAAATTGTCGATCTCGGACATTTTGCGCTCCTGCTCTTTGCCCTCCTGCTCAAATGAATCGCCGGTCCGGAAGTTTCCGTCCCCCGCCACGCCATCAGCGATCTGCTCGATCATGGCGCTTCATTCCATGCCGGTGTCATGCCGCAAGTTCCCGCAGCCGCCGCAGCATGGTTGGGAACGCCGTCGCCTCGTCCGTGGCTTCGCGCAGGAAGGCGCGGATCGCTTCGATCTTGCGCAGCGCCTCATCGGCCAGGGGATCGCTGCCCGCACGGTATTCGCCGATCCGCACCAGCAACTCGATCTCGTTATGCCGAGAGAGCAATCGGCGCAGATGCGCGGCAGCCTCCCGATGTTCGTGGCTGATCACCTGGTCCATCACCCGGCTATTGCTCGCCAGCACGTCGATTGCGGGATGGTGGCCCGACTCGGCCAGGGCCGAGGACAGGATCAGGTGCCCGTCCAGGATCGATTTTACTTCCTCTGCGATCGGGTCCGCAGCCAGTTCGCCCTCGACGAGGACAGTGTAGAACGCGGTGATGCTGCCGGTTTGGGTGGGCGCCGCGCGCTCCAGCAGGCGCGGCAGGGCGGCGAAGACCGAGGGCGGGTAGCCGCGCCGCGTCGGCGGTTCGCCGGCGGCGAGGCCGATTTCGCGCCAGCCCCGCGCCAGCCGCGTCAGGCTGTCGATCAGCAGCACCACGCGCCGGCCCTGATCGCGGAACCACTCGGCAATCGCGGTTGCCACCTGCGCTGCCTTGACCCGCTCCAGTGCCGGGCGGTCGGAGGTTGCCGCCACGACGACCGCGCGCTGCCGCGCCGCTTCGCCCAGCGCGTGCTGCAGGAATTCGACCACTTCGCGGCCGCGCTCGCCGACCAGGCCGACGACGAACATGTCGGCCTCGGCATGGCGCACGATGCGCCCGATCAGCCGCGACTTGCCGGCGCCGGCCGCGCCGAAGATGCCGATGCGCTGGCCCTCGGCGCAGGTGGCCAGCGCGTCGATTGCGCGAGTCCCCAGCGACAGCGCCCGCGCCACCGGCGGGCGCTCCAGCGGCGACGGTGGTGTGCCATCGATCGGCACGGTGGCCGTGGTGTGGGGTGGGTCGCCGGGCCGGTCCAGGGCTCGCCCCAGCCCGTCCAGCACCCGGCCCAGCAGGGCCTCGCCCACCGGCACGGTCAGCCGGCGATGCGCCGGCTCCACCTCGGCCAGCGAGGACAGGCCGGACACGTCGCCGATCGGCGTCAGGAACGCGCATTGCTCCGCGATGCCGACCACCTCGGCTTCCAGGACGGCGCCGCGCGGATCGCGCAGGCGGCACAGTTCGCCGACGCGCACGCCGCCGATCCGCGCCCTGATCATGCTGCCGGAGATGTGTTCGATCCGGCCGCGCAACACGCGCGGCTGGCACTGCCGGATCGCGTCCCGGAACCGCGGCATCGGACCGGCCGCCATGATTGCGCCGTCAGGCATTGTCGGCGGCCTCGATCAATGCCGTTCGCAACGTCTCAAGTTGCTGCTGCAATCCGGCACGGACGAAGCCCGCCGGTGTCTCGACGATGCAGTCGTCCTGCGGCAGGGTGGCATCGGCGACCACCTGCACGGCATGATGGGCACCGAGCCGTGCCGCGACGCGGTCGTGGGCGAGCGGATTGACATGCACCACAACGGCATGGTGCGCCGCCAGCTCCGCCACGGCGCGCTGCGCCGCCCGCGCCACCGCGTCGGCGAGGTCGATGCCGCCGATCACCCGGGCGATGCCCTCGGCAATCGCCTCGGCAATCTCGCGCCGCAGGCCCGCGATCGAGCGCTGCGCCACGGCGGCCGTCTCAGCCAGGATGCGCACATGCTCCTGCTGTATCTGCTGTGCCGTGGCGTCGCGGCGGGCGGCAGTGTCGGCCTCGATCGCGGCGATCGCCGCGGCACGATCTTCGGCCGCTGCGGCCTCGGCTGCCCGCAGCGCGCCCACGGCATCGCGATAGAGGCCCACGTCTTCTGCCCGGATAATCCGGCCGAGCGGCGCGATCCTGTGCTGCAGTGCCGTGGTCATGGCGCCGGCACCTCGAACATCCCGGTAGCCACGGTGCGAACGATCTCTACGGCCCGCATTCGTGCGCCGTCGTCAACGGGCAGGAGTCCCTCGCCCGGCCGCTTCAGCCGTAGGCGCGCTGCCGCCCAATCAGGCAGCGCCTCGATCCAGGCCGCCAGGCAGGCGGAGCCGTCTCGCGCGATGTCTTCCGCCAGCGTGTTGGCGTCTTCCGCTGCCCCAGACCGTGCCGACGTCCAGGCCAGCGCGGCGTGGCGCAGCCCGAAGCGGCGGACCTCATCGCCAAGGCGTTCGCGCAGCACGGCGATGTCGGCGCCGAGCACCAGGGCGCGCACGCGCGGCGCGTGCCAGACTGCCCCGGCGCACAGCGCGACCAACTCCAGCGTCTCGGCCGGCGCCAGCGCCAGCGCCCTGTCGGCGGGTGGCAGCGCCTCTGGATCACCATGCCCAAGCAATCCGGCCAGCCAGCGCGACGCCCGTGGGGCCAGGCGGGGTGATGCAAGCAACCGCCGCGCCGTCTCCGCCTGCAGCCCAGGGGCGATCAGCGGCGCCACGAAGGCCGCGTCGGCCCAGGCACCGGGATCGGTGAGGAAGGTTGCGGCCGCCTCCGACATCGGCCGCTACCGCAGCATCAGGCTGTTGCCGGCCAGCCGGCGCAGCAGCCGATGCCGCGCCACCCAGGCCAGCCGTCCGGCCAGGCAGAGCAATAGCGAAAACATGCCGGCAGCGGCGGCAAAGAGCAGGCGCAGGGTCTCGGCGCTGCCGGGATAGACCCAGATGCCGAACACTTCCTGCATCTGCGGTGGCTGTATCGTGGTGCGCGGCGACGCGGCGGGCACCAACACCACCGAGACCTTGTCGTAGGCCAGCCCGGCCACGCCGCCCGCCACCAGCATTTTTATCTGTGGCACCAGCGCGCCGACATCGGACCCCGGGCGGTACTTCACGAACACCGATGCCGCGGCCGCCGGCGGGTCGCGTTGCAGCGGGTCGTCGTTCGGCATCACGATCTGCACATGCGCTGTCAGCACGCCGTCGATGTCGGAGATCGTCTGCGACAGTTCCTGCCCCAGCGCATAGAGCAAACGTGCATGCTCTGCCGTCGGCGAGACGATCAGGCCATTGCCGTTAAACACGTCCGCGACCGTATCGAAATGCGGTTTTGGCAGCCCATTCGCGCGCAGCAGCGCGACCGCATCGGCGAAGCGGTCCTGCGCGACCCAGACCGTCAGCGTGCCGGCCTTGGAATCCGCTTCGCCGCTGGCCGGGATGCCGTGGCGCAGCAGCAGCGCCACCTCCTCATTGGCCTGTTGTTCGGTCAGGCCGGCATCAAGACGCGTCTGGCAGGCCGCCAGCAACAGCAGCCCGAGCAATGGCAGTGCGATGCGAAAATGGGGGCGAAACCGGGGGCGCATCATTGCGTCTTGATCAGCGTGTTGACGGAACTGGTGAAGGTCGTCGCAGCATTGCTGACCAGCGTCGCCTCCAGTGCGAAACTGTAGGTCTGCATCATCAGCGCCATCGATCGCTGTTGCAGTGCGTCGCCTTCCTGCATCGCCTGCGCCGCGGTCATCCGGCGCGGCGCCGTGTCGCCCGTCCCGGCCGACGGCGCGCCGGTGGCGTCGGCTGTCGCGCCTTGTGGTGCGCCACCGGCCTCGGCCTGCGCCACCACGGTGCGGAACTGCGTCTCGCGTGCATTGAAATTGTCGATGCCGGACAGCAGCCCCTGGGCCATCGCGTCGGGGCTCGCAGCGAGCGCGCTACTCGCGGCATTCATCGCGGCTTTGAAGGCATCGATTTCCGTCGGCTGCGCTGGCAGCGGCGGTGTTACCGGTGGCGTTTGCGGCAAGGCTGACATCATGACTCCAGGCGATCAGGAAGCCAGGGCTGGCAGCGCTGCACTGCCAGCCCTCGGGTTTCAGCGGGTCACGCCTGCGCGTAGCCGGACTGCGACATCATTTGCGACAGCGTCTGCATCATCATGATCGAGTAGAAGCTGTCCTGGTTCCGCGCGAGCAGACCGAGCAATTGCTGCATGGTTTGCTGCATGCTGGCGGACGAGGTGGCGCTGATCGGATCGGTGCTGATCGGATCGGTGCTGGTCAGACCGGTGGTGGACGGATCGCCGACCAGGCCGCCGCGGGCGCCATCCAGGTCGGTCTCGCCGCCGCCGGATGGAGGCGTGATCTCGGCGCCCATGCTGCCATTGGCATTGTTATAGTACAGATTGCCATCGGCCCCGAGCGTGATGTCGGTCGCGGTCGGCGTGTTGTACAGCCCGGTTTGCAGCGCCGCGTCACCGTTCATGACCTGCGAGGTGGTCACGCCGCCCGCGAATCCGTTCGGTCCCGTGCCGGCCATCGTCACCGCCTGGCCGCCCTTGGTGATCGACACTTGCTCGATATGCGACTTGCCCTTGCTGTTCAGAGCGGTCGGCTGGATGTGGATCACCGTGCCGTCCTGCAACTGGATGTTCAGGTCATCCTTCTGGAAATCGGCGGTGTCCTTGCCGTTCACCTTGATATGCGGGTCGCCCCAGATCTCCAGGCTTTGTCCGGTTTGATTATTGGTAATGGTGAGCGAGCCGTCGCCGTTCTTGCCGGCGGTGATGGTGTATTCGCCGGTGGTGACCGAATTTCCGTTCACGGTCAGGCCGGGATCACTGCCGGTGCTGTCGGCGGCGGTGGTTGTGGCCATCGGTGGAGAAACCGGCGGCGTCATGATCTGCTGCGGATCCGCGATTGGCTGCCCCGTCGTCCCGGCGTTGTTACCTTGCAGCAACGCGATCGCGTTTTCCAGAAGCTGCTGCTTCAGCGCCGGATCGGTCGCCTGCGCTGCCGCCTGCACGTCCTGCATTGCCTGCTGCTGGTTGGCCTGCGGCGGCGTCGGGCTGTACATCGATTGTGCGTCCGCGAGGCCGATCAGCTCACTGCTGCTCAGCCCCTGGTAGGAACTCAGGATCGGCGTTTCCGCGGGCGTAAGCCCGGGTCCGGTATAGAGGCCAGGATTCAACGATAGGTCGTTCATGGTTCTTCCCCTGTCGTGTTGTGTGCTTGCCTGGCCATTCAGAGGAAGCTGGTGACGACCGGCATCATGTCGCTTTCAATCTGGGCTGCCTCGCTCGCGTTATTGTTGCTGCCGCTGGCCTGTGCGGCGGCGGTTTCGGCAACGTCCATCAGCTCGCTCAAAAAGTCGCCACCAGTGAAAGCCCCGGCGATGTCGCCGGCAACGCCCCCAATTGCGCCCAGAAAACCGCTCATGTGTGCTCTCCGTTTGCCGCTGTTGGTTGCCGATGTTGCGCCCTGCGCAGGGCAGGCAGCCATCGGCGGTGACGCCGCCTGCCAGGAACCTTGCCGCGCTGCCGCGGCGCGATCTGCGCCGGACGCACGATCATGGGCTTGCCGCCGTGCCGCGAAACACGCGCACTTCCGCCACGCCGGCCTTGGCGCTTTGCGCCAGTGCAGCCAGCGTCTGATCGACCAGCGCGGCGTAATGCGGTGGCCCGCTGACTTCCGCGACATCGGAGGCCCGTGCGACGCGCAGCGGCCAACGGCTGTCGCTGACGTCGAGCTGGCGCAGCGTTTGTACGAATTCGGTCGGACTGACCTCCCCAAGCGGCAGGATCTTGGACACCGCCTCATCATAAGAAGTGATGAACAGGGTGCGTCCGTCGCAGTACCAGTCGAAGCCGTAGAGGGCGGCGAGTCGATCCAACATGAGTCTCGCGCCGGCGGGCGGCAGGCGTCCGTGCACCTGACCCTGCACATGCGCGCTGATCTCGGTGCGCAGGCCCAGTTGCGCGGCAATGCCGGTCAGTACGTCGCGCAGATTCTGATCGACAACAGCATAAGTAATGATGCGCTGCGGATCAGGCAGCGGCGATGCGTGTGCCGCCTGTCCCGTCGCAAACGTGGCAAGCGCGGTCATGACAGCGCAGCGCGACAGCGCAGTGATTGCCGCTGCCCGCTGCGCGTGAACCCAATGTCCCTTGCGCGTGAATGTCCAGCGATCGCGTCGTTTGTTAGTTTTATGTAACGCAACGGGCATTCGTGGCATTTCTCCCGAAAAACGGCGGAAACCCATTTCGCCCCCGGCGAACACGAGATTCCGTCGTCGCTATCTTGTCCCGGAACACAACACCATATTTTTTCCGTGACTGACAAGCAGGACGGTTTTCACAATTTGCGAATATTGCATGATGCTCGCATGACTAAGGAGTCGTGAACGCGACGGATTGGGGTTCAGGACGAAACCGCGTTGACAGAATTGCGCGCGATGTGGACACCATTGCGCGTGGATGCCACGAGGCATTCACGGTGCGCGGTGCCTGGAAAATCCCTTGTCGCCACCAGCAAGGGGAGGAAGTTATGAGCGGTACGACCCAACATAATCGTGGGCATGCCCCATCGCCGTGGTGGGAACTGGCGGGATACCACTATCAGTTTTGGGACGATACGGGCGCCGCCGGCAACGCACTCGATACTGCGACGGGCTGATCGTCGCAGTTGTCATTCATCAACCAGCAAGGAAAACTGACATGGTCGCAACCACGGGCGGAATCTCGTCGAGCCAACTGAGCTCGTCGCTAGACTCGCTGCAGGATGACATGAACGCCAAGGAGCTGTCGCTCTATACCTATGCGGCGAAGGCGAGCTTCAACCAGTCGATGGCGCAGACGCTCGGCGGCCTGGCGACCGACGCCGCGAAGGCCAAGCCGGAAGTCTGATTCTTCCAAAGTTTCAAAGGAAGCGCGGGGTCCCGGAGCGTAGCCGGGGCCCCGTCGCTGATACGTGTCACTGCGCCTCACGATAAAGGGTCCATGCAACCATGCAGCAGGCGGTTGCAGATGATATGCTATGGGGATTCGAGATCGCCGACGGCCCGAATGCCGGTGCCAGTGTGACACTTGCGCCCGGGAGTTATCGTCTGGGATCCGATGCCGCGAACGACATTGTACTGGCCGATCCCGCTGTTTCGCCGTCGCATGCCGTGTTGGACCTGGCGCCGGGCCGTGCCGGCATCACGGCTTTGGCATCGGGCGTAATGTTGCAGCGGCGGCGCCTGCCCTCCGGCGCGTCGGGTGCGCTGGCGCCGGGCGCTGTGGTCACGGTGGGCACGACTCGCCTGCGCTTTGCCGGCCCATCGGCTGCTGTCCGGCGGCATGGTGCCTTGTCCGTGACGATCTCGCTGGCGCTCGCCGCCCTTGTCGGCGCGGGCGCTGCCTATCGTTACGCGGCACCCGTCGCCGGCGCCACGGTGACGGGCGATCCATCAGCGATCCAGCCGACCGGCGTCGCCACCCTGAACGCGGCAGCGACGGCGTTCCGCACCGATGTCGCGACCAGGGGGCTCGCATCCCGACTGCAAATAACCGCTGCCGACGGCATGGTGTTGGCGACCGGCGCCATCCTTCCGCAGGACCGCCCGGCGTGGCTGGCAGCGCAGCAATGGTTCGACGCCCGCTTTGGCGGCCGCTACGCGTTGGCCGATCGCGTCAGCGTGGCAACACCGGGAGACGTGCCGGACCTGCAGGTCGCCGCAGTGGCCATGGCGCCGGTGCCGAATGTCATCACCCGTGACGGCCAGCACTACACCGTGGGCGCCGTGCTGCAAGGCGGCTGGAGCATCGACCGCATCACGCCGCGCGCGATCACGCTGCGCAGCGGCGGGCGCGAAATCCGCATCGCGCTGTAGCCATGGCAACCGACCCGCTGAACAACGACGCTGCTCGTGTCCCGGCCGATGGTCCGGTCTGGCGCCTTGCCGCGCCGGAAACCCGTCCGGCGCAACGCATTCCCGAACGCACCGAGGAGATCGACCCGGTGCAGGCGCTCATGGAGCTGGGCGAGGGCGCCGACCGTCTCGCCGCCGGCGGTCTTGCCGACCAGCTTCTGGCCTGGATCGCACCGCGGCCGCGCAATCCGGCGACGCTGACGCAGCCGCGCATCGTGCCCTTGCTGAGCGTGGCGGCGGAGATGCTCACGCGCGCCTCGGACACATCGGGCGAGATCGTCGGCCTCGGCAGCACAGCGCTGGCGCAGGAGCTGCGCATGCAACGGGCACTGGCGGACCGCCGGTCCACATTGCTGCCGGATGCCGAGCGATGACCGATGCCACCGTCGATGCGATCGATCTCGTGCACTGTCTTGGCTTCATCTATCTGCGCCATGGCCAGCCCTATCGCGCGGTGGTGCTGCTGATCGTGGCGGCGCAGGCGGAGCCGGACCGGCCCGAGATCCTGCGCACGCTGTGCGGCGCGCTGATCGCGGCCGGCATGGGAGCTCAGGCACTCGACGTGCTGGACCGGCTGACGGCGCTGCAGCCAGAGCATGCGCAGCATCAGATGATGCGGCTGATGCGGGGCCGGGCGCTGTTGTTACTTGGGCGGACCGATGAGGCACGTGCCGCTTTCAGGCCGCGGGCGCCACACCCGCCGCAAGGCCGGCCCCCCTTGGGCGGATCGCCATCGGGCCGAAGGGCCGCGTGAGCATGTTCGCGCGGCTCGCCATGCGGTCCGATCTTGCGCTGGTGGGGGTGCTGGTCGCCGCGATCATGCTGATGATCGTGCCGATGCCGACGATGGCGGTGGACACGTTGCTCGCCTTCAATCTCGGCGCCAGCGTGTTGCTGCTGATGGTGGCGTTCTATCTACAAACGCCGGTGCAGTTCTCGACGCTGCCGGCGGTGATCCTGATCGCCACCGTGTTCCGGCTGTCGCTGTCGATCGCGATCACCCGCCTGGTGCTGGTGCAGGCCGATGCCGGGGAAATCATCCGCACCTTTGGCGAGTTCGTGGTTGCCGGCAACATCCTGGTCGGACTGGTGATCTTCCTGATCATCACCGTGGTGCAGTTCATCGTCATCACCAAGGGCGCCGAACGCATTGCCGAGGTCGCCGCGCGCTTCACCCTGGATGCGATGCCCGGAAAGCAGATGGCGATCGACGCCGATCTGCGCAGCGGCGAGATCGACCAGGCAATGGGGCGAGCGCGCCGCCGCGCGCTGGAGCAGGAGAGCCAGTTGTACGGCGCCATGGATGGCGCGATGAAATTCGTGAAGGGCGATGCCATCGCCGGGCTCGTGATCATTGTCATCAACCTCGTCGGCGGGCTGGTGGTCGGCGTGATGCAACATGGGATGTCGTTTGCGGAGGCCGGACAGACCTACAGCATCCTGACCGTTGGCGACGGGTTGGTGGCACAGATCCCCGCGTTGTTCGTGTCGATCACCGCAGGCACCGTCGTCACCCGCGTGTCGGGCGGCGATGCCGACAGCCTGGGGGGCGAAATCGCACAGCAGCTTGGCAATGACAGCCGGGCGCTGTGGGCCGCGGCGGTGATCGCGTTGCTGATCGGCTTCATTCCGGGATTTCCGACGTTGATCTTCGCGGTGATCGCGGCGGGGCTAGTGGTGCTGGCGCGGGCGGCGACGCGCCGCCGGGCTGCCGCGGTGCAGGACGCGTTGCCCAGGGCGGCAGTGCCGACATCACCTGCCCGCGTGCATGTGGTCCTGGCAGCGGCGCTTGCGGCGGAGTTTCCGCCCGATCGGCTGCCTGCCGCGATCGCTCGCAGCGCCTTAGCCCTGGCGCGCGACCTGGGCATCCCCGTGCCGGCCGCCGATGTCGTCGAAGCCGGGCTGCCGGACCGCGGTTTCCGTGTGGACCTCGACGGCGTGCCGCTGGACGAGGGCGAGATCCCGCCCGACAGCCTGCTGTTGCGTGACGATGCCGAAAACGCCGCGTTGGCCGGTGTCACTGCCATTGCCGGGCGGGCGTTCCCCGGTGTGGCGGACCCGCTTTGGGTGCCGGCAGCGCAGCGCGGCGTACTGATGGCGAGCGGCATTGGACTTATGGAGCCGCCGGACGTGCTGGCGCATGCGGTGGCCGCTTCGCTGCGGCGGCATGCCGGGCAGATCGTTGGCATCCAGGAGACGCGCCAGATCCTGTCGGCGGGCGAGGCCATGTGGGGCGAGCTGGTGCGCGAAGTGCAGCGTATCGTGCCGCTGCAACGCACCGCCGATCTGTTCCGCCGCCTGTTGGACGAAGGGCTGCCGCTGCGCAACCTGCGCGGATTGCTCGAGGCGGTGCTGGAGCATGCCGGGCGGGAGCAAGACCCGGCCATGCTGGCGGAAACGGTGCGGGCGGGCATGAGGCGGCAGATCTGCCACGCCCATGCCGATCCGTTGCGCGTGATCGGCGCGTTCATTGTCGATGCCGAGGCGGAGAACCTGCTGCGCAACGCCATTCAGCAGGCGGGGGGTTCCGCGCGGCTGAACCTGGCCGAGGGCACGATCGCGGCCCTCGTGGAGCGGGTGCGGGCGGAAGTCGGTGCTTCGCGCGGGCCCGGGCCGGTGGTGCTGACCGCGATGGACCTGCGGCGGCATTTGCGGGCGTTGCTGGCGAATAATGGCGTGTACACGCCGGTGCTGTCGTTCCACGATCTGCTGCCGGATTTCACCGTGCAGCCGCTGGGCACGATCCGGCTGACGGCGGGCGCGGCGGCGGCCGGGATGGCGGCGTCTGGTGTGGGGATGGCGGCAACCGGGATCGCGGGGGCGCCTGCGGGGTTGCCGCAGCAGGCCGTGGCGTAGGGAGGGGGGATGGTGCGGGTCGTTCTAAACTTCTCCCACGCTGCGCGCGGGAGCGAGCCTGCCCCGGACTTGATCCGGGGTCGCCGCGAAGCGGCGGGTGAGGGTGATCGGGTCGGCACGTTGCTGCTGAAAGCAGCGTGCCGACCCGATCACCCTCACCCTCGGTGCTTCGCACCTCGACCTCTCCCGCTTAGGGCTTGTTCGAAAATAAACGAATCGGGATTCACGGTCGAACAAGCCCTAAGCTTTTGCTTTGAGCGGCAGCTTTGTCGGCGTGCTGACGCACTTATTTGCCGACGCTGCCTTAGCGGGAGAGGTTAAGTGTTCTCGGCCCTTATCGTTATGGCGAAGCTGCCGCTGGCAGCGTTTGCCCTGGGCACGGCACGCGGCTTTGGGCTGCTGCAAATCCTGCCGCTCTCGACCCGGCTTGGCCTGACCGGCATGCACCGCGCCGCCGTTGCCGGTGCGCTCGCCCTGCTGCTGCTGCCGATGTTGATGGTGCAACTGGGCCCGACCCCGTCGACCGGCGCGCACCTCGCATTGCTCGCCGCCAAGGAGGGCATGATCGGCTTCCTGCTCGGCGTCATCTTCGCCGTGCCGTTCTGGATCGCGGAAACCGCCGGCGAACTGATCGACCAACAGCGCGGCTCACAAGGCGCCGTCACGCCAGACCCCGCCGGCGAAGAGCAAAGCGGCATCATCGCCACCCTCCTGGTGCTGACGCTGACCACCATCTTCCTGCTCTCCGGCGGCATGCACTGGCTGATCGATGCGCTGTATCGCAGCTACGCGCTGTGGCCCGCGGGACAGTTGGTGCCGCATCTCGCGCCGGGCGCGGCGATGCGGGTGCTGGGCTTGCTCGACAGCATCCTCGGCGCCGGCCTGCTGCTGGCATCGCCGCTCCTGGTGGCCATGCTGCTCGCCGAGCTGTCGCTCGGGCTGATCAACCGGTTCATGCCGCAGCTCAACGTGTTCGACCTGGCCCTGTCGGCCAAAGGCCTGGTGCTGGTCGTCGGCCTGCCGCTCTATGCCGTGTTCCTGATCATGTATTTGCGCAACGGGCTGGCACCGCTGCCGAGCGTACAGGACGAACTGCGCCTTCTCTCGGGACCCTGAACCATGCCGAAGGACCAGAGCGAAGAGAAGACGCTGCCGCCATCCCGCAAGAAACTGCGCGATGCGCGCGAAAAGGGGCAGGTGGCGCGCAGCAAGGACCTGACCTCGAGCGTGTCGCTGGCGGGAGCCATTGGCTACCTCGTCCTTGGCAGCGGCACCATCGTGGCGGCCTGCCTCGGCATGTTCGAGACCGCCGGCAACGTCGCTGCTGGAGATTTCCAGCAGGGCCTGCGCACCGAGGTACCCGTTGTGTTGCTTGCCGCCCTGCGTGCGGTTGGGCCGCTTCTGGTGCTGGGGCCGGTGCTGGTGGTGATCTCCGCGATGGTAATGCTGCAAGGCATCCCGTTCTCCGTCGATCCCCTGGTGCCGCGCGCCGAGAAGATCAATCCGCTCGAAGGCTTCAAACGATTGTTCCGGCTGCGCTCGGTAATCGAACTGGTGAAATCGCTGGTGAAGCTGGTGATCGTTACGGCCCTGGTGCTGGCCGTGCTGGCGGCGGGACTGAACACGCTGGTGCGCATGCCGACCTGCGGCATGGGCTGCGTGGCCGGCACGCTGCGTGCCCTTGGGTTGCCATTGTTCGTTGGCGTGGCGGGCGTGATGCTCGTCGCCGGGCTGATCGATGTCGGGTTGCAGCGCTGGTTGTTCCAGCGCGACCAGAAGATGAGCCCGAGCGAAGTCAAGCGCGAGCGCAAGGACATGGAGGGCGACCCGCATCTGCGGCGCGAGCGCCGGCGTATCATGCGCGAGGCGGTGCGGCTGGCAGGCGGGCTGGGGCTGCGCCGTGCCACGCTGGTGGTGCATGACGGTGGCGCGATCACCATCGGCCTGCGTTACAAAATCAACGAGATGCCGGCGCCCGTGGTGGTGTGCCGCGCCCGCGGCGCCCGTGCGGCGGGGATGCTGGCGGAGGCGAGGGAGGTGCGCCTGCCGTCGGTCGAGGACGCCAGCCTGGCCGAGGGCCTGTGCCGTGTGCCGCCTGGCCACGGCATCCCAGAGAGCCTGTTTCGCCCGGTAGCGCTGGCATTGTCCCGCGCCGGGGTGGTGTAACGATGCCGGGGGCAGCGGCCGGCAACGGAATCGGCGCTAGTGGGCTGTTGCCTGAGTTGCCACTGCCTGACGCGGCCAACGCGCTGCAGCCGCACTGGAACGATGCTGTCCAGGTCGCGATCACGGTCCAGATCGCGCCGAATGCGGCAGCAGCAGCCCTGCCCGGCGATCCGGCGATGGCGGCGGCCGTTGCGCTCGATCTGGCGGCGCCGACGGGACTTTCTCCGGGTCTGCTGCCGTCCGGAGTTGTTGCGGAGGAGATGGGCGCGGAAGGGCCGGAGCAGCGTCCGGCCGGGTTGACGGACTCGACACCATCGATCGACAGCATGCCGCCGGTGACTGCCTCCATGGCGGGGCAGGGAGGCTCTGCGGCGAATCTTCGCGCCCCGCTGGCACCGTCTGACGACTTGCCCTCGCACCTGCTCGCGGTGCTGCAAGCGGCGGGCTATCGGCCCGCTACATCGGTGGAGTCGCCCGACGGCGCCGAGGCAGCCATCGCCGCCGCATCGGCGCGAGCCACGGCGGGTTCGGCGCCGGGAGCCGACGCGGCACCTGCCGCTATGGTTTCCACCGGTAATACGGGACGTGCCGCGACGGTTTCCATTGGCGATGCGGGACGTGCCACCACGGCTTCTACCTCTGATGCAATTACCTCTGACGTGGGCGTGGCGTTTGATGCGGCCGTGGCATTTGAGAGTCCCGCGCCGGCAGCCTTGGCACCCACCGAGCCGGCAACCGTGGCGATTCCCACTGCAATGGCGGCGGTGGCGGTGCCGGTCCTCGACGCCGATGCGGTCGAGGTGCTTTTCTTGTACTCGGCGGCAAACTCCCCGATCGCTCAGCAGGAGCAAGCCAATCCGGTACGCGGCGACGTCGTCGCGGGGCCGGGGGTAAGCCGCTCCGTGCCGGCCCAGACGGAGCCCCCAACGGTCGTTCCCGTGACTGTCCGGGACGGGGTAGTGGCCCCTTCGACCGTGGCAGGTCCCAGTTCCGCGGGGGCCACTGGCATGACCAACGCCGCGCGTTCGGAGATTGGCACGGAGCCCGCGGGGCAGGGGACTGGCCAAGTTGGGGTTCCATCGAACGTCCAGCCGCCGGCCGGCATCCCCGCGGGGGGGCAGCCGGCGCCCATGCACGTCACGGTCGGTGCGCCTGACGCACTGCGGGCCGACGCGCCCCAGGCCGCCTTCGGGACTTATCCCGCGAACCCATACCTGCCAGTGGTCGCCACCCTGGAGTCGCTGTACGAGACCGCCCAGCCGCGTTCCGGCGGCCTGGCGCGCGATGCTGCCGGCCTGGCGTGGCAGGATGCACCGATCGTGTCCTATGCCGAGCGTCGGCCGGTGCCGATCGATCTGGCACCCGCGCCGGTAGCGGTCGCTGCCTGGCGCCTGGACGACACGCAGGCACTGGTCACCGTCCGGCAGGACGGTTCCGCCGCCGCGACAACCCGGGCCGGCCAACTCTACCGCGCTTTGCTGGATGAACGTGGCGGGTTAGCGGCGATCCGACCGGGCGAGGGGTTCGTCACCTGGGATGGCTCGCCGCTCTGGCTGTCGTTGGCAGGGATCGGCAAGCCGGCGGCGCTTGGCGTATTGCTCGCCCTGACTGGCCGCATTCAGATCATGCGTACCGAGCACGGCGACTGGCTGGTGGAGCATGCGGGCGGACCATGGCCGGCGGCGCTCGCAACGCGTCATCCCGCCTGGGCAGGCGACGATGAGGCGCTGCTGCTGGACGTGCTTTATGGAATTGCCTCGGTTGCGCCTGCAGCGCTGCCCTGTTTTGAGGACGCTGCCGCCGCGGTGCGGTTTGCCGGTGCCGCACCGGGACCGGCTGCGTGGCGGGCACAGGAGGCATGGGCGCTGGTGGCTCGCTGTTGTGCCCTGTTGGCGGCGCAACCGAAGATCGATGCGACACCCGCATTCCAGGCCCTCCGTATTGCGCTTGGCGTGGTGATGGACGGCCCGGCGCCTGTGCCGCGCGTGTCACCGCTGACCCGGGAGGACTGCATTGCCGCCGCATTATCCGGCGATCCGGCACAACTCAGCATTGCTCTGAATGGACTGGGCCAGGCGACACTGGCACGGGCCTGCCGGGGCGACAGTGACGGCATCGGATTGCTCGAGGCGCTGGGCCTGGCCGTCTGTCTGGGACGCCTGTCCGGCGGGACGACCGGGCGATCCTCTCACCTGCCGCCCTTTGGCGTCGGCGTGACAGGACATGCCGCTTTGCCGGCGTCGTCTCGCCCTGGCCGCGGCAGGGCGGCGCCGCGTCCCATGCCTGGAGCCAGGCACCCATGACGAACGTTTCGTGGAGATGGCCATGAACCGAGGCCGCATACCGTGGACCCGTCATGCGGCTAGCGCGTTGGCGGTGGCGCTGATGCTGCTGAGTCGGAGCGCGTCCGCGGCAGCGCCACCCGATATCGCGGCCATGACGCAGCGGGAGATCGCGCTGATCCAATTCTATGGCGGCGGTTCGCCGCTGACGGCGCAGGAACAACGGGAGGCCGCCGAGATCGTCCAGCGCGGCCTGGAGCATGCGCCGCAGGCGGAGCAGGCGGCCGATGCGGGCGCTGCCAGGCTGTTGCAGATTCTGGCACGGGCGCCGGCGCCGTTGATCGCCCAGGCGCGCGAAGGCGGGCGTCTGAACGCGCAGTTGCATGATGCGGTGTCCCCCGCGTTGCGCGAGCAACAGGCGATGGAGACGCAGATCATCATCGCGCACGACCCGGTGGTCGTCTTCGACTCCGCGCACAAGCAATTGGTGAGCGTACAAACGCTGCGCGTGTTGCAACAAGCTGACACGTTCGGCGCGCACTGGTTCGGCGTCCCGCCGCCTCGGCCTGATTTTGTCGCGCAGATGCAGCAGGTGGTGCCGCGCGCGTGGCCGGGGATGGATGCCGGCATGAAGGACGCGATGGCGCATGCCGAGCGCGACCTGCCCTACGCGCCCGGGTTCCTGCAGGGCATCAACCCGCAGAAGCGAGCCGCTTTCGCAGAGACCTGGCGCGCGAAGATCATGGCCGCGCCCGATGCGGTGGGACAGCAGCTCAACCTTGCCGAAGTGATGGCAGTGGTCGGCATGACCGCGTTCCGCCTCCGGCAGAGTGGCGGCAGCGGCGCGACCGGCGCGGCGGTGGCCGATCCGATGCGAGAGCAGGATCTGGTCAATCGCCAAATGCTTGGTGCGGTGCGTTCGTATTCTCCCTCGTGCAACGTCACACGTCCGGATGCCATGAACAATTTCTCCTATTGTCACCCATGAGCACACTCCTGCGACTCTTCCTGCCCACGCTGCTGTTGGTGGCGGGTGTGCATGCGGCGTGGGCGCAGCCCGACGATCCGCGCGGTCTCGTGTCGCTCTATGTCAGTGAGGGACGGCTGCTGCGGCTCGATCATCCGGTGACGAACGTGCTGGTCGGTGACCATGCGATCGCCGATGTGCAGGTGGTTTCGCCGGAAGAACTTTATCTGTATGGCCGTAAGCCGGGACAGACCACGTTGTCGGCGACCAGCAGCGACAATGGCGTAGTGGCGCAGCTCGTGGTGCGGGTGGCACGCAATGGGGCCGCGGCGGAAGCGGCGTTGCCGCCGGGCAGTGCCGTCGCTGTCGGGTTCGAAGGCAATCGCCTGGTGGTGCGCGGGCCGGTGGCCAATCTAGGGCAGGCGCTGGAGGCGCAATCGACAGCGCAGGCGTTCAATCCCGGCAAGCTGCCGCCACTGGACCGCACGGAACTTGCGGGCGCAGAGCAAGTGACGCTGCGGGTACGGATTGCCGAGGTCTCGCGGACGACGATCCAGCAGCTCGGGCTGAATTTGAATGTGCTGGCCAATCCCGGCAGCTTCATGGTCAACCTGGTGACCGGCAGTTTCCTGGGACAGAGCGCGGCCAGCGGCCTGACCACGTCGCTGACCGGCACCGGCACGACGTCGAATTTTGGCAACGCAGCGGTTGGCGTGACCGGTGCCCGGGTCAACGCGAATGCGTTGCTGAATGCGCTGCAGAGCGAGGGGCTGCTGACCATGCTGGCGGAGCCGAACCTGACCACGCTGTCCGGCGAGACGGCGCATTTCCATGCCGGCGGCGAGGTGCCGATCCCGGTGCCGCAATCGTTCGGCGTCACCACGATCGAATACAAGTCGTACGGTGTGGAGTTGTCGTTCACGCCGACCATTCTGCCCGGCGAGCGCATTGCCATGCGCGTGCATCCCGCAGTGAGCGAGATCAGCAGTGCGAATGCGGTGACGATCTCGGGTGTTTCAGTGCCCTCGTTCATCGAGCGTGAGGCGGAGGCGAATGTGGAGATGGCCAGTGGCCAGACCCTGGCGATTGCAGGGTTATTCCAGCGTAACGAGCAGAATAATATTGATAAATTTCCGTTTTTGGGGGACGTGCCGGTGCTGGGGACGATGTTCCGCTCGACCGCGTATCAGCGTGACGAGACGGAGCTGGTGATCCTGGTGACGCCGTATTTGACGCAGCCGGTTTCCAACCCGTCCGCGTTTGCGCTGCCGACCGACCAGCCGCCGCAGGCGCCGCCTTTGGCGCCGCCGGTTGTCGCCGGCTTTGCGACGGATTGAGCCGATGGCTCGTTGCACGGAGCAAAAGCGGCTTTTGTCCCGCGGCGTCCTGGTTGCTGGCGCGCTCAATCTGCTGTTGGCAGGCTGCGTGCCGGGGCCGCCGCCGCCGGCATCGCAGTATCATTCCGCGGCAACAGTGACGCGCGTGCCGTTGGTGTTCGTGGCTGGGCGTGCCGCGCTGACGGATGCGGAAGGCTCGGAATTGCGTGGGTTGCGGCACGCGCTTCCGATGCAGGCGCTGTCGGCGCTGTATCTGTCCGGCCCATTGGCTGCGTCACGGGCGACGGTGGTCGCAGGGCTGCTGGGACGGCAGGTTCAACTCGTGAGTGAGACCGGCATGCCGCCGGACCAGGGTCTGCTGCTGATCACCGGCCCGGCCATCGTCGCCGATGCGTGCCGCGGCAAAGGCGAGCGCATGTTGGGCTCGATCTGGCCGGGAAATGACGATGCCGCGCCGTGGTTGCTGCCACCCGGCTGCGCGACGGCACTGGACATCGAGGCTCAGACGACGCGGCCGGCGGATCTGCTGGTTGGGCGGCCTTTGCCACCCGGCGCCGCCACGCCGTTCGCCGCCGCGATCGAACGCTATTACCACCGGAATGATCCGCCGCAGTCTAGTGCGTCGCAGGGGGCGGCCCAAGGGGCTGCGCAGGGGACTGCCCTGGGGACTGCGCAAGGCGGGGGCGATCAGTCTGATTCGGCGGCGCAGGGCTCGGTGCCGAATCCGCTGGCTGGGCCGCTGCCATCGGGCCAGGGGGGGCATTAACCGGGGGGGCATTGACCGGAGGGGCAGGGACTGCGGGGCCACCGACCGGGGAGGCGTTGACCACGGCAGCATCGACCGGGGGAGCATTGACCGCGACGGGCGCCGCCGCGGCGGGCTGTGGCAGCAGTTTGGAATCTGCGTGCGGCTGGCCGGACAGCATGCCGATCGCGATGGCGCGTTGACGGGGATCGGTTGCAGCGTTCGCCTGTTGCGCCCGCACCAACAGGGCCTCCGTCGCTGCTGGTCCGATTGTGGCGTCGCCTCGTTCGCGCGCGGCAGCGACGTTGTCTGTGAGTGCCAGTACCAGAACGGCATTGGCATTCTGCCTCGGGTCCGGATTGGGCGAGGCGATCGCGGCCTGCATTTGCGACAGGGCCTCCGCCGCGTCGCCGCTGAGTGCCAACGACAGGGCAAGATTGCCATGCAGGTCCGCGTCGATCGGATCCAGCATCAGTGCCTGTCGATACACGGCCTGCGCCTGGCGTGGCTGGCCGGACATGTCGTACGCGGCGCCTGTAGCACGCAGCAGGCCGGGATCGGATGAACCGGCGGTGAGCTGCTGCAGGATCGGCAATGCTTCGGCCGGGCGGTCCTCGCCGAGCAAGGCGAGCGCGAGGCCGCGCTGCGACGCGCGATCATGGGGATCGTTTGCCAGCGCGCCGCGGAAGGCTTGTTCGGCTCGCGGCGCATCATTCATTGCGAGAAAGGCAGACCCCATGCGCTGCAGAACACTGGCATTGCGCGGATCAGCGGCCGAGGCCGCGCGATAAAGACCAAGGGCGCCCGCCGCATCGCCATCGCGGCGCATGGCGTCGCCGAGCCGCGCCAACATGGCGCCGCGCTGATCATTCCCGAGCGTGTGCGGGACGGGCGCGGGCGGATCGGGGGCGGCGCATCCCGCGCAGAGCGCGGCAAGCGAGAACCAGGTGACGGAACGCAGCATGGGCATGTCGCGCGGCCTTGCCGGAGAACGGATGCGAAGGCAACACAATCATGCCGCGGTGCGGGACCTGAGGCTATCAAACCACTGCGACGAAGACGGCAGGGCGTCA
>Ga0335074_10003517_pt1 | contig 21454 bp, 17 predicted proteins | sample Lox_Sample_23_FD_206715 | JGI IMG/M metagenome (GOLD analysis project Ga0335074, IMG submission 206715) | Soil microbial communities from Loxahatchee National Wildlife Refuge, Florida, United States - Lox_Sample_2.3 | ecosystem: Environmental > Terrestrial > Soil > Wetlands | place: USA... | reverse complement strand
GCGATACCCCAAGGAAGTGCGACACCCAGGGTCTGTTGTCCGTTCGTAATGAGAACGTGGCGGGGGGTGAAGCTGTACAGATGACGTGCGATCCAGAGGTGAAACGAGCCCATGTCCAAGCAGAGCGTGGTGTCACTGCCAACAAATTGCTGCAGTTCGTGCACCAGACGCAACGGATGTATCGGGGTACCGCTACGAAGTGCTGCCTCTCTATTGAGGCTTTGACGTTCAGCATGAATCATGTCGAGGACGTGCGAGGAGAGCGCCGGCATGCCAGTGCGCTGAATCTGCGGCGTCAGCGCACCCAAGGTCTGCGCGATATCCCCCGTCAACTCGACAGTGGGGCCGTAGCAATTGTCCAAATCCGCCGGCAGGACGTCGATATGAATGATGTCGCGCTTGTGTTTGGCATTCCACAGGGCCGGCCAATATTCGATGGGATCATATCCCACGGTGATGACGAGATCGGCGGTGTCGAGCAGACGATCGGCGGGCTGATTGGCGAGCTGGCCGATCCGCCCGCCGAAATTGTCGAACAGGATAGCCCCCCCAGCACCAACGGCCTGGAACGTACCCACCACCGGTAGGTTGCCCTTGCCAACGAATGTCTCCAGTGCCTTTGTGTTGGTCGGCTTGCTGGCCAACATTCCCAAAAGCACAACCGGATTCGAGGCGACGTTGATAAGGCGGGCAGCCTCCTTGACCGCCACCCCATCTGCCGGTCCCAAACCGGCGAAGACTGGTGCCGGCAAAGGCTCGTGCGCACAAGGTCCGGTCATCACGTCCATAGGAAGGTTCACGTATGATGCACCCGGACGGCCGCCTTCCGCGGCGCGGAAAGCGTTGATCAACACCTCGCTGACCTGATCCGATGCACCGACCGTTGCGCTGAATTTGGTCACCGGTTTCAGAATCGAAACCGCATCCATCGTCTGGTGCACTTGCTTTAGCGCTTCAGCTGCAGGAACCGCGCCGCCCAACGCCACGACCGGATCACCTTCCGAGTTAGCTGTGGCGAGGCCCGTCACAAGATTCGAGACACCAGGACCGGAGGTCGCGATCGCGACTCCAGCCTTGCCTGTCATGCGACCGATCCCACCCGCGATGAACGCGGCATTTTGTTCGTGCCGACACACGACAGTCTTGATTTTCGAGTCGACGAGCGCATTGAAAACCGCGTCGATCTTGGCGCCAGGTATCCCGAAAACGTGGGTGACGCCTTGGGCTTCAAGCGCTCGAACCACGAGCTTGGCACCGGTTTGCTGTGGGTTGTTGCTGTCGGTAATGATATTCGTCGTTCTGGCTGATTCTGCTGGCGGTTGTGTCTTGGCTTGCATGTTCATCGTGGTCTCCTGCGGTTGATGACACGTGGTCTTGTTCCGGCGTGATTGCCGAAGAACTGATGAGCCGGGCGTGCCCCCTAGTGCGCTTGCTCTGCATAAGCCAATTCTTCAGCCGTATTTTTGCTGAGGTCGGCCTTGAGAAAGGCTTCCGATTCCGGAAGAGCCAAGTGAAAGCTGGTGAGCGCCTCGACTTTCAGCTGCAGCGTGTCAGCCTGGAGGTCGAGCAGGTGACCGCCATGCTGGCGGTCAGCCGAGAGAAAATGAAAGTGGTAGCCCGCGACACTGAACGCACTTGCAAACCCCGGTGACTAGAGGCCAACCAAGGTCCCGTTCACATCGGCGAAGGTAAATTCGCTTTGCGCCTTGGCAGCATCGACCAGCCGCGTTCCCGGCTCAGGCGGATTGACCGCGCGGGTCCTTACCCGCTTGAACTGCCCGTCAGGTCGAAGCGCATAGAAGATGTTGCCGGAGTGACGAAACCCGTCACAGCGCGCTTCGAGATCTGAGAAACTAGCCACGGACGGGATTGAAACGTCCGGGTCCGGATCGAACCATGTAACGACCGCAAAGGGAGCGCCAGCGTCGCGAGCTGCCTCTGTAACGCGCCCCGAGCCTTGAACCCGGTAGACGTGACCATCCACGACGACCATCTCGCCGTCGAGGTTGGCGAACGTGCCGAGGCCAAAATTTCCGTGTTCGAGAATGGTCTGAACGCTTACCTCGCGATCGTATACGCCCGCGACGAGGGCGCCCGACGTCGAGACCTGAAAAACGGTGTGGATGGGCTTTTCAAGATACTGGGCGAGTGCTGCAATGACGATGGATGACATACTTCGTGCGCTTCGCGCCGTTTCCTCGTTGAGGGCAGCCTTTAACGATTCCGGAATGTCGGCTGAGAGCTTCGGCACCTGGGTCTCCTGTGTCATCTAGGGCGGTAGTCGCGAGGGCCAACGCCCCTTCGTCCATCGCCGAACTCCTCTTGAACTGGTCACTGGGTGCGGCGACAGTAGTGGCGCCGTCGGCCAAATCGCTTGCGAAGTCGGCCACGACCTAAGCGTGGGAGCCTCCAGGTGAAGCGCATTCGATCGTCACCACCAACTGTCGATCGGCGCACGAACGCCGCGTTCTGGGTGGCCGGCGTCGCAGATGCGCTCGCGGTCGAGCAACTTGATGTGCAGGGATTGTTTCGCGACGCCGGTCTGGATTTCGCCGCGCTCGACGACCCGGATGCACGGTTTGCGATCGATCAGGTCAACGTTCTGTGGGAGCTCGCCCTTGCGCCCTCCGGCAATCCCGCGATCGGGCTCGTCGGAGCCGTCCAGGCCAAACCCCGGCACTTCGGGATCATCGCTTATGCGCTGATGTCCGGCCCCGATTTGCTCGGCATTTTGCACCGGATGGTTCGGTACGTCGGAATCCTGAGCGATGCCGCGATGCTCACAGTGCACAAGCAGCGCTATGCCCATCGTCTGGTCCTGACTGTGACACCGGGATCCCGACCCGCGCCCCACCAGCGTTTCGCCTTCGACTTGCTGCGGTTCCTGTCGTTCTGCCGCTGGGTGACCGACACCGAGCTCAAGCCCGCTGCCGTCGAGCTCAGCCATCCGGGAGGACAATCGGCACCTGCATTCGCGGCGGCGTTTGGTTGCATGCCGAGGTTCGGTGCTGCGGAGAACGCGGTCGTTTTTTCAGCCACCGATGCCACTCGGCCGCTGCCGACGGCAGACGAGCGGTTGTCGGCCATGCATGACCGGATCGCGACCGAGCATCTGCAAGGGATGCCCGGTTCACTGCTCAAGACACGGGCGCGTGCATTAATTGCCGGGCATCTTCCCGACGGTGCTCCGCCCCGGAGCGCCATTGCGCACGCGCTGGGAATGAGCGAGCGCACCCTGCATCGTCGTTTGGCTGAAGAAGGAACGTCGTTCCAGGGCCTCGTCGATGAGACGCGCCGAGAACTCGCGGAGAATTATCTGGTGCGTCGTGACCTATCTCTGGCCGCTGTTGCCTATATGCTGGGTTTCAGGGACCAAGACAGCTTTTTCCGCGCAGCACAGCGATGGCTTTCCATGACGCCCACCCAGTACCGTCAGCGAACCGCGGCGGCCGGCTGATTGGCTGGAGACAAGGCGCGGCCGCCGACGCGCCTGGCGCCAAATGCGCGCCAGCTGGTGTTTGCCAAGGGCCAGTGGACTAAATCGCTCTCGCGTTAGGGCGCTGCGGGCAAGGCGGACGGTGTGAGCGAAAGGGCGCAGCGTCAACTCGCCACCCATCGCAGCCCGGCGGGTAGCGCATCGACATGTCCGCTGTCGAGGACTGCCGCCTTTCGATCGAGCAGGCGAAACGGGCATGAAGCAGACCGTCCGAATTGCACACCCGACTACGCCACGACCCTCCGGTCACCAATACGCTCTTTACTGCGGGCTCCGACCGCACTTCAATTCGATGACGACATTGGAGACAGAGCGGAAGTACCGGACAAGGACCATAAGCGGCGAAGAGCTCGGCGGCGATAACACCGCCAAGCCTACGCTATCGCCGCCCATGGTATCCGGTCACTCCCACTCGATTGTTTTGAACCATGGTAACGCATTGAACTAGAAGCGAAAATCTTTTCCGCATACGGCAAAGCACCGTCTCGGCGATCCGCCTGAAATTTGGGCTCTTGATATCAAAGTAAAATTTCCGTAATTCGAGATTTCCTAGGTTTCGGGGACTATCGGCATCGATCGGTCGATTCTCGCGGACTCTGCGAGAATGACTGACTGGACCAGCTCGCGAAAAAAGACCGTCAGCCTTGGCGACAACGATCAACTGGACGAAATCCCATCCGAATTCCGAAAAAATGGTCCAGGCAGGACTGGCCTGGCGAATGGTTGCCCGTCCATGGCGCTACCGCGAGCCTGCTACCGGCGTGCGACCGGGCGAGAGTGTTCGGGACGTCGTGCCGCTCTGGAGAGTCCGGCGACGCGACAGCCACCATTTCCGTGTCGAGTGTGTCCCGAAAGCAGATTTCAGTCTCGCGGACCATTGCACGGCGTGGAATCGAGGAACACGTAGAGCGCGGCGATCTTGCCATCGCGGACGATGATCACATCCAAGCCCGTGTAGTCGGGCGCAGCGCCGGGCGGGCCGGAACCCCAAGCCAGACGACCGGCATTGTGGAGGGCCTGAGGTTCGCCATGCGGGGTGTAAACGAAGTGCGGGTGGGTCGCGCGGAGGTCGCCAGCAAATTTGTCGAGGGCTTCATGCCCGACAAACGTTCCGGGTGGCACATAGAGTACGCAGTCTTCGGTATAGAGCTCATCGATCGCTGCCCGGCGGCGCGCGGGGTCGCCCTCGCCGAAGACCTGCTGAAGGTTGCGATGAAGCAGTTCGCGGATACGGTCAGTCATCGCATTTCTCCTTGATCGAACAGCTTGCTCGCGGTCCTGGCGATCAGCTCGCCCTGATGGCGGGCGCCGGCGAGTTCGATGGCGCTCGGCTGGCGTTGCGCCTGTGCGCCGGCGATGGTCGTGGCGCCGTACGGCGAACCGCCCACGATCTCGTCCAGCGTCATCTGCCCCTGATGGCTGTAAGGGAGGCCGACGATGGTCATGCCGAAATGCAGCAGGTTGGTGATGATCGAGAACAGCGTTGCCTCTTGTCCGCCGTGCTGAGTACCGGTCGAGGTGAAGGCGCCGCCGACCTTGCCGTTCAGGGCCCCGCGCATCCAAAGCCCGCCGGCCTGATCCAGAAACGCCGCCATCTGGGAGGAGATACGTCCGAAGCGGGTCGGCGTGCCGACGACGATGGCGTCGTACTCGGCGAGTTCGGCGACCGCCGCTACCGGTGCCCTCTGGTCGAGCTTGAAGTGAGCGACCTTGGCCACCTCGGCAGGTACCGTTTCCGGAACCCGCTTGACGTCGACCGTGGCGCCCACGGAGCGAGCACCTTCGGCGACCGCATCGGCTAACGCCTCCACATGCCCGTAGGAGGAATGGTACAGCACCAGGACCTTGGACATTGCAGACTCCGTTCGATGCTCCGGCGGCCCCGGAGGCGCCCGCACTGTCGCCCTCCTCATTGGTGAGGGGGTCTCAACGCGGTGCATAGGAAGCTGGGAGCACAACAATCATCCTGAAATATACAATATTGCAAGGGATCATTGCTCAGGATAGGATAATCGTTTTGGGATCCTCATCCGGTGGACCAAATCTCGAATCTCAATGATCTTCGGCTCTTCGCCGAAGTGGTCGAGCGCGGCAGCTTTACCGCGGCCGCGCGCTGCCTGGGTCTTCAGACGTCGAAGCTGAGCCGGCGGGTTCGTGCTTTGGAGGAGGAACTCGGGGTGCGCCTGCTCAATCGCACCAGTCGCAGCCTGTCGTTGACGGAAACCGGGCGACGTTTTCACCAGCACTGCCTGGCTTTGCTGGCGGAATCGAAGGCCGCCAAGGAGATGGTGAATCAGACACGATCCAAGCCACAGGGCACCGTGCGGATCAGCTGCCCAGCAGCATTGCTGAGCTCGGGCATCGCCGAGATCATTTCGCGATACATTCAGGACAACCCCCAGGTTCAGGTTCTGGTCGACGCGACCAACCGCCGCGTGGACGTCGTCGAGGAAGGCTTGGACTTCGCTATTCGGGTGAGGTCCCAGCCGCTGGAGGACACCGATCTCGCGGTCCGGCAGCTGGGGTTCTCGCCCCTTGTTTTGGTTGCCAGTCCGGATTTGGTGAAGCGCTACGCGGCTCCGATGTCGATCGAGTCCCTGGCGGACTGGCCGACGATCTCCATGGCGAACAATAGTGAGCGGTATGTCTGGAACCTCGTCGACAGCGGCGGACAATTGGTATCGTTGGTTCACCGACCTCGATTTGCGACGGACGACATTGCCAGTCTGCGGATTGCAGCGCTGCTAGGCGTTGGCGTGGCATTGCTACCTTTTGAGTCCGTGGACGGCGCCTTACAAGCTGGTCGGCTGCGGCGGCTGCTGCCGGACCTGGCGACAAAGGCAGGGCTCGTGCATGCGATCTTTCCCACGCGGCGAGGTATGGTGCCGGCCGTACGTCACCTCCTCGATGCGCTCGCTGCGGGATACGAAAGCCTGCGACTAAACCCACGCAAATCAAGTGCGGCTGAGCCGGCGTGTTAGGGGCTGCCTTGTGGCGCCAATGTCCGAAAAGGGCACGACCTCGCCCTTCAAACGGCGGTGAACGAACGGCATGTTTTCCCCCCGTCTTCTACATGAGCCTCTCCGGCCAGCAGGCCCGCCTTGGAGACGTCCGCCCGCTCGGCTGAAGGATTGCCAGATCGGGCGGCCTTTCCGGCACGATCGAAGGCTGCACGCGCGTCCTTTATTTGCCGTAGGCTTGCGCGACCTGCCCAACGAGCTTGGCCCAGGGCATATCCATCGCGCCGTAAACCGCAGCAGCCTCGGGACGCGCGTTGTCCCTGAGGATTTCTACCATCAGCGTGGCGTAGTCGGAGAGGATCACGCCGGCCTGCAACATCCGCAGAAGACCAACCTGTCGTTTGGTCTCGCTGAACGTTCCAGATGCGTCGACGGCCACATAGGCATCGAGGCCCATCCCAATGGCGGTGATGGCAGGGAATGCCGCACAGACTTCGAGAGAGATACCCGCGAAGATCAGCTTCTTGCGGCCGGTCCCGGTGATCGCCCGCGCTACCGTGGGATCGTCGAAGGCATTGACCGAGGAGCGGTCGATGATCGGAATGCCAGGCAGCGCCTCCACGAGTTCTGGAAAGGTCGGACCCCACATGCTGTCGCGTGCCGTGGTGGTCACGACGATCGGCAATGTCAAGGCTTTGGCGGCTTTCGCCAGTGCTACGACGTTGTGCTTCAACTCCCCCGTCGAGTAGTCGCGAACGCCAGTCATCAGGCCAACCTGGTGGTCGACGAGAACGAGCGCGGCGTTTTCAGCTGTAAGCGGCTGGTAGGGACGGGCCGGGTCAGACATGACACTGTCTCCTGCAGAGGAACGCTCGATTGCGGCCGACTACGACGGTCGATCGCGATAGGGCAAAAAGTAGCTGCTGGATTGTCGGCCGAAAAGCAGCTATTCTGTGAACTCAACGTCCAATCAGGTGGACGATCCAGGATGCTTGACTTGAACGACTTCTTCTACTTTGTGCAGGTGGTTGATCGCGGTGGCTTCACGGCTGCCGGCCGGATGCTGCGCATTCCCAAATCGACTTTGAGCCATCGTATCCAGCGGCTGGAAACCGAGCTTGGGGTGAGGTTGCTCAATCGGACCTCACGACGATTCGCGATGACAGACGCCGGTGAGGAATTCTACCGGCACGCGGTAGTGATGCTGCGTGATGCCGAATTTGCTGAAAGCGCCATTCGGCATCGGCTAACTGAACCGACAGGCACGATACGTTGCACAGCGGCCATGGCCACCATGCAGTTCGCGATGCGCGGCGCCGTAGCGGACTTTCTTCTCCACTATCCGAAGGTCAATGTCGTCGCGCATGCAACCGATCGGAACGTCGACATTATCGGTGAGAATTACGACATCGCGATCAGGGCTCATTCGGACCCGCTTCCCGATTCGACGCTGGTGCAGCGGGCACTGACGCCGGCGCCCTGGCTCCTCTTCGCGGGCTCGGCCTATCTCGACGCCAATGAAGCGCCGAAAACACCCGAAGATCTCCGGAACTACCCTTCGCTCTTCATGATGCGCGCGGGAGTTTCTCCCGTTTGGCGCCTTAATGCTTCGGGCAAGGCAGAGGATAAGGTGGTCGTGTCGCTAACGCCACGGCTCCTGTGTGACGACATGATCGCCTTGAAGCAGGCCGCGATCGACGGTGTCGGCATCGTCGCGCTGCCGGGCTATGTCTGCCGCGAAGACGTTCGATCGGGTGCATTGCGCCAGGTGTTGCCTGCTTGGCTTGCCGGTGATTCCACTATCACGGCTCTTATTCCCTACCGGCGCGGCCTTCTCCCCTCGGTCCGCGCTTTTGTGGATCACTTGGCGGAAGCGTTGCCAAAAGCGGTGCAGCTGTAGTCGTCCGGACCTCTGTCGCAGTCCCTACAGGAAAAGGGGCTACCTGCTATCGACACCTGTCGGTGCTTCTTGCTCGCCGATTCTACGCTGCGCTCTCATGAAATATTCGTTGGTACTCCCCCTCACTCCCACTCAATTGTTCGGTGCTATGGTAACGCGCTCATTTTCCAGCGCAATTTTTTCTGCACACGACGAAAAACCGTCTCGCCGATCCGTCAGAAATCTGCGCTCTTGAATTCAAAGGGGAATATCGACGATCCGCTATTTGTTCGGTTTCGGCGACTATCGGTATCGATCGGCCGATTTCTTTCTGACGGCTGCCGACCGAGCCGTACCGGCAGTTCCCAAAAAGACCGTCACGACGCTGTCTGCCACCTCTCCCGCTGGAGATGATTACCTCAACGACCATGAACCGATCGGTTCTGTTCATTGCGTAGTCGAGGAAGCGGGGATCTATCAGAAGGTCCTCCTGGTTGACCTCGAGAAAGCGGTGAAAGCAGTCGGCTCGGTGGTAGCCGGCGGCCACCTGGGCTTCTAACATTGCCTCCGATAAGCGGGACTTGTCGGCTGCGCTGAGGCCCCGCCGGATGGTGAAGGTAACAACCGGCATCTCCAATCTCCACGATTTAGGATGTACCCGTGAATGTGCCGGGCTCATCAGGCGTGTTGTCCCGCCGCTTCGAGGATTAGCCGCGTGATTTCGTCGGGGTGGGAAATCAGCGAGAGATGGCTGGCCTTCACCTCGATGGTCTTGGCGCCCATCCGCTTTGCCATGAAGCGCTCAAGGTCCGGATTGATCGTGCGGTCATCCGTTGAAACCGCATAGTAGCTCGGCTTCGATCGCCAGGCCGCGTGCGTGGTCTTGCCGGTGAGCAAAGCCTTGTGGAATGGCTCCTGTACGGCGTAGAGCACCCTGGCCTTCGCCTCCGGCAGATCACCGGCAAAATCGCGAAGGAATGCCGTCTCGGAAAGGCGTCCTTCATCGCCGTCGAACACGATACCGGCCGTCGCCGGCGGCGTCGGATATGTCTTCGCCAGGGCCGCGTAGTCCTCGCCCGCATCTGGCGCGCGCGCCGCGACGTAGACGAGCGCGGAGACGTTCGGATGCACACCGGCCTCGGTGACGATCATACCGGAGAAAGAATGACCTACCAGCACCGTGGGGCCGTCCTGCCGCGCCAGCACCCGCTGGGCCGAAGCCACCGCCGCAGGCAGCGTCGTCAGCGGATTTTGCACGGCGGTGGCGCTGAGCCCCGCCGCCTGCAATCGCGCTATCACTTCGGACCAGCACGAGCCGTCAGCGAACAGCCCATGCACAAGCACGATGTTGCGCGCCTTCGCTGGAGCAGAAACCGCGGCCATACCACGTGTGGCGATCAGCGAAGCTGCGGCGCCGGTCGCGAGGGCGGCGGCAAATGCGCGTCTGTTCATCATCATTACATCTCTCCCTTCAAGAGCAAGAATAGGTGGACTTGTCTGGTGCACGTCGTATCGCTTTTCGACCGCAGTACGCTTTTCAGCGCCGCTTTAGGAACTCGATCTCCAGAGCTTGCCAGCCGACCATGCACCCTCGTTGGACGATTGGGCGCCGGCTCATGCCGGCAGCGCCACGCCCGAGATTTCCTCGCAGATCGCGACGAGGCGATCCTGCAGCGCCTGGTCATCGGCCTGCTTGTTCGGCGCCATGCGCTTCAGGTGATAGAAATACCGCCCCGTGACATCGACCTTCGGATCATCACCCGCCGCGAGCCATCCCTGCGTCAGATGCGCCTGATCCATGTCGTCGGGCGCGCCCGGGCCGCCCATCTTGGTCGGCACCCACCCAGGCTCCAGCGCATTTGAGAAGACCGTTGGCCAGCGCCGCGCAACGGCGAAGGCCAGCATCGCATCGTGAAGCTTGCTCTCCGCGTAGGCAGTCGAACCGTTCCAGCGGCGCGTCTTCCAGAGGATGTCGTCGAGATTGGCGCTGGCATGGTGGTGCATGCCGGAGCTCAGATAGACGAGCCGCAGGGGCCGTTCGATCAGCGCGGTCAGGATATAGGCCGACAGCGTATTGATCGCGAACACATGCGGCAGGCCGTCCTTCGTCACGCGATGGCCTTCACGATAGCCAACCGCGGCGTTGTGGATCACCGCGTCGAACTGGCCAAGCGCATTGACCTGAGCCGCCAAATCCTTGGCGCCCGCGATCGTTTCGAGGTCGCCGACCACGATCGCCTCGGCCTGGGGCAGTTGCTGACGGGCGGTTTCGGCGCGCCTGGCGTTGCGAGCGTGAAGCACGACGCTGTGGCCTTTGCTGGCCAGCAGACCCCCCGCCATCAGGCCGAGGCCGGTGGAAGATCCCGAAATGAAGATGCGTGACATATTGATGCTCCTTCGTTTTGCTGGCGGAGGTCGTCCGCCAGCGCGACGGTGATGGTCAGGTCTGGGGGTTGCGGGAGGTGACGGCGAGCGCCGCGCCGAGCAGCGCGCAGACGGTGCCGAAGAGATAGACAGCGGCGTAGCCGAACTGGCCTGCGATCACGCCCGCGATGGGTCCAGAGATGCCGTAAGCGATGTCGAGGAAGGCGACGAAGGCCCCCATCGCACTGCCGCGATTGGCGGGCGGCACCCGCTTGAGAGCCTCGACGCCAAGCGCAGGGAAAACCAGCGCGCAGCCAAGGCCCGTGACCAGCGCACCGGCGAGGGCAACGATCTCATCGGGCGCCGCCCAGATCATTGCCTGGCCGATCGCCTCGACCACCAGCGACCAGAATGCCACCCGGTAGCCGTTCATCCGGTCCGGCAGGGAGCCCAGCACCACACGGACGAAGATGAAGCCAGTGCCGAACGCGGTCATGACCAGGCCGGCATGGCCCCAGTTCTGCGCGGCAAAGTAAAGCGAGGCGAAGGCCGTCAGACCCGAGAGGCCGACGCCCTGCAGCATCAGGCCCAGGCCTTCGCGCAGGATCTGACCGACGACTTTGGTGAACGGCAGGCGCTGGCCCGCCGGGCTGGCGTAGGACACCTCGCGCCAGGCGACGACCCCGGCAAGAAGCGGCGCGATGATGCAGGCAATCATCGCCGCCTGCAGGCCATAGCTCTGATAGAGCGCCATGCCGATCGGTGCGCCGATGGCGAGCGCGGCAAACATGGCGATGCCGGTCCAGGACATCGACATGCCGGCACGCTGCGGGCCGACGGAGGCGATCGACCATGACACACAGCCGGTCACGAATTGGCTCTCACCGAAACCGGCCGCCAGGCGGCCGAGCACGATAACGGCGAGGCTCGTTACCGGTGAGAGGCCTGGCATTGCCGCAACGAGGTAAAGCAGTCCCCCCAGCGTGCAGACCGCCGTGCCCTGAAGTGCGGAACGTTTGCCGCCATGGCGATCGGTCAATCGGCCGGCATAACCGCGGGTGAGCACGGTCGCGAGGAACTGGATGCCGATCACCAGCCCGACGACGAGGTTGCTGAACCCCAGTCTGTCGTGGACGAACAGCGGAATGACCGGCAGCGGCAGGCCGACGCAAAGATAGCCGCAGAACAGTGCCGCGATGATCCCGGGCGCAGGGCGGGAGAGATGAACGGGTGCGGCGTCCGACCCGATCGCGCCGTTTGACGTCGGTGCCGACATGGCAGCCTCCATGGAATTGGGTTGGGAGGATGGCGCCGCCTGCTTGCGGCGCCTCCGGATCAGGCCCTGGCTTAGGCGGCGGATGTCGCGAAGAGGTCGGTCCGGTAGCCGCTCGCCTCGAGCAGATGATCGCGCGAGGCATTCACCTCGGCGTGCAGCGTGGCGACATCCACGCCGACCAGCTTGCCGGCGCGCTTGCGGATCTCTCCGGCCACCATCACGGTGTCGACGTCCGAGCGCTCGACCGCCTGCACGATGGTTCCGATGGCGTTGGTCACCGGGAAGACGGCGACGCCATCCGTGCGAACCATGATGATGTCGGCCTGCTTACCCGGCGTGAGGGTGCCGATCTCGGACTCGAGTCCGGCCGCGCGGGCGCCATTGACGGTCGCCGCCCTTAGCACCGCTTCCGCCGAGATCGGCGCGGGCACATTTTCTTCGCCCCTGAAGCGGCGATAGCGCATGGCCGAGCGCTGCTGCCCGAACAGGGCGTGCATCTCGCCGAACAGATCGCTGCCGAACGCGGTGTCGAGGTCGATGCCGATCGCCGGCGTCAGGCCATGATCGATCGCCTGCTGATAGGCGAAGCCGTCGTCGTCGAAGCCGAACAGCGCGTCCGAGCGCGGGTTGACGGTGACGTTGACGCCGGCCTTCGCCAACCGCTTCCATGTCTCCTCGGGCAGGCGGGTGCAGTGATTGAAGATGTTGTGCGAGCCGAGCAGACCAGGCTCGTCGAACTCCGGCCCGAGCTTGGCGAGATCGCCGATGAACTCGCTCAAGATGCGCATGTCGAGCGCGCGCGCCACGCGCCACCAGTCGATGTTGAACATGCCGAACAGGCCGACGCGGACCAGACCGTCGCCCCGGTTCCATTTATCGGCGAGGCGCTTCAGGTCGCCTGGCAGATGCGCGGTGGACGCCTTTTTGTCCATCGCAGCGCCGACCATGTGCAGCGCGCGGATGCCGCTGCCGTCCAGGGCGTCGAGCGCTGCATCGGTATGCTCGGGGCTGCGCGACGAATGGCAGGCATCGATGACCGTGGTGATGCCGGCGTCGAGCGAGGCGACCGCCGTTAGCCTGGTGCTGAGATACATATCACTCGGGCGATAATGCGCGCCCAACGTCTCGGCGACGACGCCGATATAGGCGAAGAGGTCGTCCACATCGGGCATCAGGCGGCGCATGACCCCCAGCCACATATGATGATGGGCGTCGATCAGGCCCGGCATGACGATGCTTCCGGCGGCATCGATCAGTTCGGCGCCGTCTGCGACGAGGTTCGGACCAACCGCGACGATGCGGCCGCCATCGACCAGCACGTCGCCGATCGGAAGATTGGGAACCTGCTGATCCATCGTGACGATGGTCCCGCCCTTGAACAGGGTGCGGCCGTTCTGCTGCGTGCTCATGACCCAAATCCTCCTGGTTGTTTCGCGATTGCGGCCAGGGGGTTATCGCCACACGACAGCCTTGAATTAAGTGCGCTTAAGTCAGATCATTCCTGACTGAAAGTCAGGATCAGACGGATGCCTTTCGACGGCAGAATTCTCTCCGGGGTGAGCGTGCTGGCGGCGATCGTCGAGGGCGGCAGCTTCGTCAAGGCGGCCGAGCTGATCGGGATCACCGATTCCGGCGTCAGCCGGGCGATCAGCCGCCTGGAGACACGGCTGAATGTGCGCCTGCTCGATCGGACGACGCGTTCGGTGACTCTCACCGACGAGGGGCGGCGCTTCTACGAAGAGGTGAAACCGCATCTCAACGCGATCGAAGATGCCGCGGCGGTCGCCGCTGGCGCCGCATCCGCCATTCGCGGCCGCCTCAGGGTCGACATCGATCCGTTCTTCTTGCCGCTGGTGCTGGCCGGCCGGCTCGGCACCTTCTGCGAGCGCTATCCCGAGCTCTCGATCGAGTTCGTGACCAGCGAGCATGTCGGCAATCTGGTGTCGGAAGGCATCGATCTCGCCATCCGCTTCGGCCAGCCTCGCCTTGCGAGCCTCGTTGCCCGCAAGTTGGTCGAGGCGCCGATCCTGACCGTGGCCGCACCGCGCTATCTCGAACGCCATGGCAAACCGGAGCATCCTGGCGACCTCGCCCGGCATCGGTGCCTGCAATTCCTCGATCCCTATACGGGCCGGCCGTTCGAATGGGAGTTCATCCGCGCCAAGGAAACGGTCGAGGTGCCTACTACCGGCCCGCTGACCTTCACCGATCCCAAATCGATGCTGCAGGAGTGCATTGCCGGCACGGGCGTCGCCCAGATCATCGGCTGGGGCGTTGGGCAGCTGCTCGCTGAAGGCGTCCTGGTCGATCTCTTCCCGGACTGGCACGGCGAGCGCTTCCCGCTCTTTGCTTTCCACCCGTCGCGCAAGCATCCTCCCGCGAAGGTCCGCGCCTTCGTCGATTTCTGTGTCGAGATTGCGATGGAGCTTTAGCGTCGTCTGCCCGCTAAGTCTTGGACAACGGACGATGTGCTGGGCAAGCAACGCATTGCTTCAGTCCCGGAGCAGGCACCCGGGGCTTTCCGCTGTTCCGCCAATTCGGCTGGCACCGAGCTAAAACCGGGTTGCGGAACGGCAACCTGGGCGCCAGTGTGGCCGGCAACCCGAAAAATACTGGGGACAGGATGAGGAATCATGAACGCTGTGCCGTCCGTGCGAGGCCAAAACCTCATCTATGAATATGGCCAATGGCAGATCGATCTCGGGCGGCGTGAATTGCTATCGGACGGCGTCGCTGTACCAATCGGAGCCCGCGCGTTCGAAATCATTGAGCTTTTGGTTCAGTCGGCCAACGAACTTGTCACAAAGAACGACATCCTGAACGGTGTATGGCCGGGTGCCCCCGTCGGCGAAAACACACTTCACGTTCATGTATCCGCGATCCGCAAAGCGCTTGGTCCAGATCGAACCGTGCTGAAGACGGTCTCCGGTCGAGGCTATCGCCTGCTCGGAAATTGGACGCCTCGGCACCGGGGCTCGATGAGTACGCTTTCCACCCCCCTGCTGATGCGCGCACCCGAAGCCGCCCCAGCCAACAACAACTTTCCCTTGATCGCCGGGCGCCTGATCGGTCGAGCGGCGGCCGCGCGGCATGTGCGAGACCTTGCCTCTGCTTATCGTGTGGTGACGCTGACCGGCCCAGGCGGCATCGGGAAGACATCGCTTGCCATCGAGGCCTCACGTGGCCTGTACGCTGATTTCGACGGCGGTGGCTGGTTCGTTGAACTGGCCTCGCTGTCCAATCCCGACCTCGTGCCGTCTACGGTAGCCAGTGCACTCGGTCTGAAACTCAGCGGCGAGATTTCGGCGGAATCCGTTGCGCGCGCGATCAGCACGAAACATATTCTGCTTGTGCTGGATAATTGCGAGCACGTCATAGACGCGGCGGCTGACCTGGCCGAGCAGTTCACGCGCTTGTGCCCATACACCACGATTCTCGCGACCAGTCGCGAAGTCCTACGGATCGCCGGAGAGGCGGTCTATCTCGTTCCGCCGCTCGATTTGCCGGCTCCTGGGCAGGATACTCCGGACAACATACTTGGCCACAGCGCGGTGGAACTGTTCATCACGAGAACGAACGCGCTGAACACAGGCTTCTCGCCGCACGGGGAAGAACTCACCTCGGTCGCCGTGATCTGTCGGCACCTCGACGGCATACCTCTCGCCATCGAATTCGCAGCGGCCAGCGCGGCTACGCTTGGAATTGCCTCGGTGGCCGCGGGCCTGCGCGATCGCTTCGCGCTGTTGACTCGCGGCCGCCGTACGGCTCTCGCGCGGCAAAGGACACTTCGCGCAACGCTCGATTGGAGCCATGAATTGTTGCCGGATGAAGAGCGGCAGTTGCTTCGACATCTGGCAGTGTTCCAGGGTGGCTTCACCCTTGATGCCGCCGTCGCCATTCTGGCGGACAGCCGGCTCGATGCAGCGATGGTGGTGTCCGGCATCGCCAATCTTGTCGCGAAATCCCTGGTTGCACTGGATTCGACCCGGGGCGTCCCGCGTTGGTACCTGTTGGAAACAATCAGGGCCTATGCGCTTGAGCAGCTTACCGAGAACGGTGAGGCCAGCGCCGTCGCTCCTCGCCATGCGGCGTATTTCCGCGATTTCATCACATCGTTTGCGTCAGGTGCCGGCTCAGCTTTGTCGAATGAGGGTCTGGCGCTCTGCATTCGAGAGATCGACAATGTCCGCGCTGCGCTCGATTGGGCCTACGCGCCAAACGGCGACACGGCGACTGGTGCGATACTGACCGCCGCCTATGCACCGGTATGGTTGAATTTGGCGCTATTGTTCGAGTGCCGCGACCGAACCGAGCGGGCAATCAGTCGTCTTACACCGGATACGGATGCGCGGGTGCGAATGCAGCTTCTTATTGAACACGGCGTCGCGCACGTATTCACAATGGGTTCCGTCAAAAAGGCGCTTGCCGCCCTGCAAGTCGGGCACGAGATCGCCGCGAGTCTGGATGACGCGAATGCCGAGATGCGGGCGCTTTGGGCGCTTTGGGTCCTGAACGGTTTGAGTAGTAATTTCAACGCCGTGAGATCGGCCGCTGAACAATTCTCTCGCCTCGCATATCGTACCGGGGATCTTCCCACCGTTCTGTTCGCCGATCGACTCATGGGCGCCGCGCTGCAACGCGAGGGCAGGCACGTCGAGGCCCAACGCCATTTTGAACGCGTGCTTGAGCGCTATGTGCCGCCGAAGGATCTGGGCTACACCATTTGGGCCAACTTCGATCCCCGTGTCTTCGCGCGAGCCTTTCTGGCCCGGTCACTTTGGCTGCGGGGTTTTGTCGAGCAAGCCATCGCGCAAGTGCTGACCGGCGTTGAAGAGGCCAAAGCCGTGGGCAACATGCTCTCGTACTGCGAAGTTCTGTATTTCGCAGCATGCCCGATCGCACTCATGGCCGGCGACCACTGTGCCGCCAGGCAAGCGCTAACGGAACTGATCGATGCCTCGACGGCGAACAATTCGTCCCTCCACAGAATGTGGGCATGCGGTCTGGAAGCAACTCTTCTGATCAAAGGCGGCGAGTTCGCGTCGGGTTTAACGATCCTGCGGGGTGTGCTCGACGCAATGACGGAAACCGGGTGGACGATCAACCACCCGGAACTCCTCGGCGTGGCCGCTGAAGGACTCGCCGGCATGGGACAGCGCGCCGAGGCTCTCGCGATGGTCGACCAGGCGCTGGCGACGGCGGAGGCCAGCGGCGGCCGGGAATTCGTCGCCGAGCTATTTCGGCTCAAAGGCGAGTTTGTCCTGCAAGGAGCGGTTGAGCCGGCACACGCGGCGGCTGAGACATGCTTCGTGACGGCGCTGACCGTCGCGGAGGGCCAGGGCGCGCTGTTCTGGCAATTGCGTGCGGCCATGAGTCTCGCGCGTCTGAAGGACATCCAGGGCCGGCGGGATGACGCTCGGCAGGGACTCGCATTGGTTTATGGCCAATTCACCGAGGGCTTCGAGACAGCAGATATGCTTGTGGCGAAACGGATGCTCGACTCACTGACATCGCGACCGGAGTAGCGGTGAATTCCAATGCGTCAGTGAGGAACGCAACGCCTGAGCGATGGCGACGCGTTCGGTGACGCTCACCGACGAGGGGCGGCGCTTCTACGAAGAGGTGAGACCGCATCTCAACGCGATCGAAGATGCCGCGGCGATCGCCGCGGGCGCCGCATCCGCCATTCGCGGCCGCCTAAGGGTCGACATCGATCCGTTCTTTTTGCCGCTGGTGCTGGCCGGCCGCCTCGGTGGCTTCTGCGAGCGCTATCCCGAGCTCTCAATCGAGTTCGTGACCAGCGAGCACGTCGGCAACCTGGTGTCGGAAGGCATCGATCTCGCCATCCGCTTCGGCCAGCCTCGCCTTGCGAGCCTCGTTGCCCGCAAGTTGGTCGAGGCGCCGATCCTGACCGTGGCCGCACCGCGCTATCTCGAACGCCATGGCAAGCCCGCGCATCCTGGCGACCTCGCCCGGCATCGGTGCCTGCAATTCCTCGATCCCTATACGGGCAGGCCTTTCGAATGGGAGTTCATCCGCGGCAAGGAAACGGTCGAGGTGCCTACTACCGGCCCGCTGACCTTCACCGATCCCAAATCGATGCTGCAGGAGTGCATTGCCGGCACGGGCGTCGCCCAGATCATCGGCTGGGGCGTTGGGCAGCTGCTCGCTGAAGGCGTCCTGGTCGATCTCTTCCCGGACTGGCACGGCGAGCGCTTCCCGCTCTTTGCTTTCCACCCGTCGCGCAAACATCCTCCCGCGAAGGTCCGCGCCTTCGTTGATTTCTGTGTCGAGATCGCGATGGAGCTTTAACGTCGTCTGCCGCCAGGCCTTGAACAGCGGACGATGTGTTCGGCAAGCAACGCATTGCTTCAGTCCCGGAGCAGGCACCCGGAGCTTGGGTCATAGGCCTCCGGATTGGGGAACTCCCCTGTTCGCCGGCCGCCAGACTTGAAAATTCCGACGGGTTCAGATCATCCCCGCGTGCCGGCACTGAGTGTCTGACGGCGCAGCCTGGTTCGATAGTTCAGGTTACGGTTGGTAATGTTCCAATTGTTATCGGAGACGATCGGTCACTATCAACGCGCGATCTTATCCCCGACTATCCGAGACCCACCCTTTTCTACTCCCCCTCACTCCCACTCGATTGTTCTCTCCGAGTCTAGCGCATTGATTTTTGTGAGCAAATTTCTTCGTCGCACGGAGAACTTCCGTCTGTCGTCCCGTCAAAACGCTGGGCTCTTGATTCTAAAGGTCAATTCCGCGCAGCGGAAATTTCTCGCTTCCAGGGACTATCGGTATCGATCGGACGATTTCTTGAATCTAGCGCGGGAACGGCGTCTACGAGCATGGCCGAAAAACTACCGTCAGCATCGCACGTTCCTATGGCCTAGGAAAGGTCGTGCCCCACCGGGTGGCTTCCGGGGCTCTGGGGCCACCTCTCGTCATGAGCAACAAAGATGACTTCCTTCGCCGATACCGCTACGGCGCGCCGACTTTTTTTGCAATACTCTGGCGGCATCCTCGTAATGGCGCCGTTGCTCGCTCGTACGGGTCGGCGCACTCTGACGGGACCATGACGCCGCTGAGGCGCGCGATGTCCACGCGTTCCCCCCTCTGGCTCCGGATGCTGCGCGCCCTGCGCCTCGGCCAGGCCAACCTCGTCCAGTGGATCGACGCGCCCTGGGGCTACGATGTCTTCATTGCGCATCGGCGTGCCGATGGTGCCGACTACGCCCAGGCGCTGCACGCGCGGCTGACCGACGAGCGCATCTCCTGCTGCATCGACCGCGTCGTCTATCTCCCAGGCAATTCTCTGCTGATTGCCACCGGACGCCACATCGCCAAGTCCACGCTGCTGCTGCTGGGCTCGCCACAGTTGCTAGTCCAACGCCGTCCGACCGACTGGGTTGAGAGGGAGATCGATACCTTTCTGAAGACGCATGGCGACACGGGCAGCCTTCTAGCAGCCTGTCGGACTTAACACGACGGCGGCATCCGTATTAGAATCGCAACGTCAATTCGCCACCCGTCTGGATGCCGTGCATGAGTAATTTTCGCCCGACCGACCGTGCGACCGGGTTTCTGATGCCGCCGTCAGTCGATGAGTGGCTGCCGGAACGGCACCTGGCCCGTTTCATCGTGGAAGTGGTGGAGGGGCTGGACCTGCGGGGGATGAGCGGGAGCTATCGTGGATCGGGTTCGGCCTCGTATCACCCGACCGTGCTGCTGGGCATCCTGGTGTATGGCTACGCCACGGGAGTGTTCACCAGCCGCAAGCTGGAGCGTGCCACGTATAACTCGGTGGCGTTCCGCTTCATTGCCGGCAACGAGCACCCCGACCACGACACCATCGCCAGCTTCCGCCGGCGCTTCCTGCCGCAGATCCAGGCGTTGTTCGTCGAAGTGCTGAGGCTGGCCCGCGAGATGGGGGTACTGAAGTTGGGCACGGTGGCACTGGACGGCATCAAGGTCCACGCCAATGCCAGCCGGCACAGTGCCCTGTCTTATGAGCATGCGGGCAAGGCTTGTCCTCGGGCCTGACCCGAGGATCGAGGCGCAACTGAAGGCCGAGGTGGCCGACCTGCTGGCCAAGGCCGAGGCCGCGGACGAGGCGGATGTGCCTGACGGGATGTCGGTTCCGGAGGAACTGGCCCGGCGCGAGGCCCGGCTGGCGAAGCTGGCCGAAGCGCGGGCGAAGATCGAAGCGCGCGCGAAGGAGCGATTTGAGCGCGAGCGGGCCGAGTATGAGGCAACGCTGGCCGAACGGGCGGCAAAGACCGAAGCGACTGGCCGCAAGCCTGGCGGCCGGCCGCCGCAGCCGCCGGTGGAGGGTCCGCTGCCGACCGATCAGATCAATCTGACGGATGAAGCGTCGCGCATCATGCCGGTCGCTGGAGGCGGGTTCGAGCAATGCTACAATGCGCAGGCGGTGGTCGCAGCGGACAGCATGCTGGTGGTGGCCGTCGATGTGGTGCAGGCGGCGAACGACAAGCAGCAGCTTGAGCCGATGGTGGAGAAGCTGAAGGCTCTGCCCGAGGAACTTGGCGCAGTCGAAACGCTGCCGGTGGACAACGGATATTTCAGCGCAGCCAACGTCACGGCCTGCGAGGCTGCGACGATTGCGCCGCTGATCGCGACCGGGCGGCAACGGCATCACCCGTCATTGGCCGAGCATTTCGCCGCGGCACCTGCCGCACCGCAGGACCCGACGCCGGTGCAGGCCATGGCGCATCGGCTGAAGACGCCGGAAGGCAAGCAGCTCTACGCGTTGCGCAAGCAGTTGCCGGAGCCGGTGTTCGGTATCATCAAGTCGGTGCTGGGCTTCCGCCAATTTCTGCTGCGCGGACTGGACTGCGTCCGCGGCGAATGGAGCCTTGTGACCATGGCCTGGAACCTGAAGCGGATGTTCGTCCTTTGCCCCTCCTCATAAGAGGGGCAAAGGACTTCCGCATCCAAATTCATGGATACGTGGCATGCCCGCGACGAGTTTGGGCTTTTTGAGTCGTCGCGAGGTGCGGCGGCCCCACGAATCGTACGCCATCCGATTGGACCAAGGGCGGTGCCCCGCTCGCACGATTCGGTCGGTGAACTCAGTCCGACAGATGGGGTGGACGGCCCCAACGGCATCAGTGTGCCACAGTACGGGTCGCAAGAACCTGTAGAGAAGGAGCCGCCCGCTGTGAGCATTACCATGATCGGCCTGGATACCGCCAAGTCCGTCTTTCAAGTGCACGGCGTGAACGAGACCGGCAAGGTCGAAATTAAGCGCAAGCTACGCAGGAGCGAACTGATCCCGTTCTTCGAGAAGCTGGAGGCCTGCACCGTCGTCATGGAGGCATGCGGCGCAGCCCATCACTGGGCCCGGATTCTGTCCAGTCTTGGACACGAGGTGAAACTGATCGCACCCGAGGCAGTCAGACCATTCGTCAAAAAGGGTAAGAAGAACGATCCAGCCGATGCAGCAGCACTCTACGAAG
>Ga0335074_10003516_pt1 | contig 21455 bp, 17 predicted proteins | sample Lox_Sample_23_FD_206715 | JGI IMG/M metagenome (GOLD analysis project Ga0335074, IMG submission 206715) | Soil microbial communities from Loxahatchee National Wildlife Refuge, Florida, United States - Lox_Sample_2.3 | ecosystem: Environmental > Terrestrial > Soil > Wetlands | place: USA... | reverse complement strand
TCGAGGGCAACATCCGCTCGTTCGCCGGTCTGCAGATGCGGATCGAGAAAGTCATGAACGTCACCATCGCGCGCGAGATCGAGCACATGGAGCGCCGGCTTCTGGTGCTGGCCACGGTCGGCTCGGCGGGACCTTTCATCGGCTTGTTCGGCACCGTCACCGGCATCATGACGAGCTTTCAGTCGATCGCCGAGACGCAGAACACCTCGCTGGCGGTGGTGGCCCCCGGTATTGCCGAAGCGCTGTTTGCGACCGCAATCGGCCTCGTTGCCGCCATTCCGGCGACGATTTTCTATAATAAGTTCACTGTCGAGGTGAACCGGCAAGCGCAACGGCTCGAAGGTTTCGCCGACGAATTCACGGCGATCCTGTCACGGCAGATCGACGAGCGGTCCTGAGGGGGATATGGCGGCAAGCCTTGCACGTGCGGCATCGAGCGGCGGCAGGCGTGGCCGCCATCGACGCCAGGTCATGGCCGATATCAACGTGACGCCGTTCGTCGATGTCATGCTGGTGTTGCTGATCGTGTTCATGGTGACGGCGCCGTTGATGACGCTGACGATCAGGGTCGATCTGCCCGACACGCGCGGCGGCACCGTGCTCAACTCGCAGAAAGCGCCGCTCAGCCTGACGCTGAAGAAGAGCGGCGGCGATTGCTCGAGTCAGGCCGACCTCTATCTCGACAAGACGCCGATCACGATGAGCGACATCCAGGCGAAATTTCAGGCTATCAAGAGCGCCAACGCCAATTCCGGCGGCGAGGCGCCGACCGTGTGGGTGAACGCCGACAAGCAGCTTTGCTATGATGCCGTGGCGCAGGCACTGGGACGACTGCACGATGCCGGCTTCGGCACCGTGCTCAACATAACGAACGAGAAGACAGCGGGACATTAGGATGCGATCCGATTGGATCATATCCGGCATCGGCCATGCGGCGCTCATTCTGTGCGGTCTGGTGACCTTGGCGCACTCGAAGCCGAACGACGACTTGGCGGACTACGTCCCGGTGTCGATCGTTACCGACGCCGATATTTCGCGGGCGGGCCTGGGCGAGAGGAACGCGCCGCTCGTGTCGAAGCCTAAACCGCTCGCCGACGCGGTCGGCGATCTGAAGGCCGTCGATCAACTCGCGCCCAAGATTTCCAAAAAGCCGGCGATCACCACCGATTCCAGCCCGCCGCTGCCGCAGCCGAAGCCGCAGCCCAAGCCGGCGCCCAAAGAGGACGCCAGGACAGCGCAAAAGCCCGATCAGAAGACCGACAAGAAGACCGACGACTTCAAGGCCGACAAGATCGCCGACCTGTTGCGCAAGACCGATCCGCCTAAAGAAAAGGACAAGCCGCAAACGCCCAAATTCGACGCCAACCAGATCGCTCAAGTGCTCGATCATCGCGACCCGCAGCGTCAGGCGGCGACCGCCGAAGCGGTCAACAGCGCCGCGGGCCTCGGCGCCGCGACGGCCGCGCCGAATGCGCAATTGTCGCAGACCGAGATCGATGCGCTACGCGAGCGCATCCGCGATTGCTGGAGTCCGCCGCCGGGGATCGACAGCAACAGCAACATCTATGTGTCGCTGCGCGTTCTTTTCAAACCCGACGGAACGCTGGCGCAGATGCCGGTTCTGGTCGCCGGCTCGGCCTCGCCTCTGGGGCCGGCGCTCGCCGAAAGCGGCACGCGCGCCCTGCTGTTGTGTCAGCCATTCACGATGCTCAAGCCTGAGCATTACGCGCAATGGAAGGACATTACGGTCGACTTCAATCCACGCGACCTTTCCAACTAACCAACCGAAGCAAATACGATGATCCGCGCGAATAGTCCGAACTTGATCGTGACGCGCCGCCGCGCGCTCGCTCTCGGCGCATGCGGCGCCGCCCTGACGCTGTCGGCGCGCCATGCCGCGGCCCAGCTTCACCTCGACATCACCCAGGGCAATTTCCAGCCGATGCCGATCGCCATTCCGGAATTCGTCGGCGCCACGCCCGCCGATGGCGATATGGCGCACGCCATCACTCAAATCATCACCGCCAACCTGCAGCGCAGCGGCTTGTTCGCGCCAATCGATCCTTCGGCCTACATCGAGAAGGTCGCCAACTTCGATAGCGTGCCGAATTTTCAGGATTGGCGCGCCATCAATGCGCAGGCATTAATTACCGGTGAAATGGGCCAGCAGAGCGACGGCCGTCTGCGGGCGGAATTTCGCCTCTGGGACGTGCTGGCCGGCCAGCAGATCGGAGGCCAGCGTTATCTGACGACGGCCGACAATTGGCGCCGTCTCGCCCATATCATTTCCGACGCCGTTTACGAGCGCATCACCGGCAACAAAGGCTATTTCGACTCTCATATCGTCTTTGTCGACGAAACCGGACCGAAGCAGCGCCGCATCAAGCGGTTGACGCTGATGGATCAGGACGGCGCCAACGTGCGCTATCTCACCCGCGGCGACGAACTCGTGCTCACCCCGCGGTTTTCGCCGTCGACTCAGGAAGTCACCTATATGGCCTATGGCGAGGGCGACCCGCGAGTCTATCTGCTCAATCTTACGACCAACGAGCGCGAGATCGTCGGCAATTTTCCCGGCATGAGCTTTTCGCCGCGTTTCTCGCCTGACGGCCAGAGCGTCATCATGAGCCTGCAGGAAGGCTCAAATTCCAATATTTTCGTCATGGACTTGCGTTCGAAGGCGACGACGCGGCTGACCGATACGCAGGCGATCGATACTTCGCCGTGCTATTCGCCGGATGCGACGCGGATCTGCTTTGCATCGGACCGCGGCGGCCAGCCGCAGATTTACGTCATGCCCGCAGCAGGCGGCGGAGCGCAACGCATCAGCTTCGGCGACGGCCTCTACTCGACGCCGGTCTGGTCGCCGACCGGCGAATACATCGCCTTCACCAAGCAGACCACCGACAAATTCGCCATCGGCGTCATGCGGCCCGACGGCAGCGGCGAGCGTATTCTCACCGAGGGCTTCCATAACGAGGGACCGACCTTCGCGCCCAACGGGCAGGTCATCATGTATTTCAGCGACGAAATGGGCGGTCCCGGCCCGTCGCTCTACACCATCAATATTTCCGGCCGAAACCAGCTGCGGGTGCCGACCCCGAGTTTCGCCTCCGACCCGGCCTGGTCGCCCCTGTTATCGTGATCGGCTTGATCATACGCTTGCCGCATTGACGCCTCATTAACCATTGCAAAGGGTTTTCGGGTGTGGCGCGGGGACAACGCTTTTTTGCAAGGTGGCATCAAGGTTGACAGAACCTTCGCTTAACGAAGGCGCTGCTAGACCCATTAAAGTCGCGGCCATCCGAACCTCCCGGCGGGAGGATCGGTCGGCCCATGAGTAAACAACGGAGGCACCGGAATGAAGAGGATGAACGTCGTCCGCGGCGCCAAATTCGCGGCCATCCTGTTCGGCGCTCTCGCCATCGCGGGCTGCGCCAAGCATGACGCCGATCCGACCAATGCCATGGCGGCGGCCGCAGTGCCCGGCAGCCAGCAAGACTTTGTCGTCAATGTCGGCGACCGGGTGTTTTTCGACACCGATTCGTCGGATCTTTCCGGCCAGGCGCGGGCCACGCTCGATAAGCAGGCCGAGTGGCTCAACCACTATAGCCAGTACTCGTTCACCATCGAAGGCCATGCCGACGAGCGCGGGACGCGCGAATACAACATCGCGCTGGGTGCCCGTCGCGCGCAGATGGTGCGTGATTACCTGGTCTCGCGCGGCATCGCGGCGCAGCGCATGCGCACGATCTCGTATGGCAAAGAGCGGCCGGTGGCGACTTGCGACGATATTTCGTGCTGGTCGCAGAACCGTCGCGCCGTGACCGTGCTGGATCAGAGCTCGTAGCGCGAGGGAGGCATCCGGGCGGTCCTGGCGACCGCCAGCGCCGGGGGCGGTAGCGGCGGCCCCGGGCGTCATCAGGCAAGCGGGGGCGAAATCCACAAGTTAGAAGCAGAGCCAGTGATGGTTGCGACGCTTAAGCCGGCGAATATCGCGCAGAAGACGACCCGCTTTGCCGCTTTCCTCGTTATCGGGCTTGCCTGCACGCTCGGAGCTCAAACGGCGCGCGCCCAGGAGAACGACTCCGACCTGGTCACCCGTGTCGACCGCCTCGCGGAGACAATCCGCGATCTGACCGGCAAGGTCGAGGAACTGCAGTACCACAATCAGCAGCTGGAACAGCAGGTACAGGCCCTGCAGCAGCAACTTCAAGGCGGCCGACCGCCGGCTGCTGCGGCCCAGCCGGGAGCGGGCGCGCAATACGGCGCGCCGCCCGCCGCGCAATATTCGTCGCCCCCGTCATATGCGCCACCGGCTCCGCAATATTCCGCTTCATCGCCCGCTGCCCAATATTCAGCTCCGCCGGCGGCTCCCCCGTATTCTGCGCCGGCGTACCCGCCGCCAGCCACGGGCGGCACGGCCGCGGCGGACAGCGGCCATCACGACGCTTTCAATCCGGCGCTCGACCCCAATGCGCCCGGCGTGCCGCGCGCGCTTGGCACCAGCACGACGGCCACCGAACCGCCGCCACCCTACCAACCGCCTGCGCCCGTCCCACGGCAGGCCGGCGCTCCGCTCGACTTATCGAGTCCTACCGCTCCGCAGGCCAATGCGGCGCCGCCCGGTCAGCTGCCGCCTCCGCCGCCCGGTCAGCTACCACCTCCGCCGCCCGTCAATCCGAGCGCGACCGGGGCAATGCAGGCCGCCGTGGCGCCGACCATGCCGCCGGCCAATACACCGAAAGACCAATTCGAGCTTGGGCGGGGCTATTTCGAGCGCAAGGATTACAAGCTCGCGGCGCAGACCTTCGGCGCCTTTGTGCGCCAATATCCGAGGGATCGGCGGACGCCGGAGGCGCAGTACTGGCTCGGCGAGTCGTTGTTTCAAAGTCAGCAATACCACGATGCCGCCGAGGCCTTCCTGGCGGTTTCGACCAAATACGACACCAACGCGCGCGCACCCGACGCGCTACTGCGGCTCGGGGAGTCGCTCGCCGCTCTCGGTCAGAAGGAAGCCGCTTGCGCTTCCTTGGGCGAGGTTTTACGCAAATACCCGCGCGCCTCCTTGAACGTGAAGGAGAGCGTCGCGCGGGAACAAAGGCGTGCCCATTGCTGAGGACGCGGTCGGCGACGAGGAAGCCGACGCCGCATTCCGGGGTCTCGAAGGCTTAAGCGGCTTGGTCATCGCCGCCTCAGGCGGTCCTGACTCGACCGCCCTTCTTGTCCTCGCCGCCGGCTGGGCGAAACGGCTGAAGAAGCCGCCAAAACTCCTCGCAGTGACGGTGGATCACGGCCTGCGGCCGCAAGCGGCGGCGGAAGCCGCTTCGGTCAAGCGTCTCGCCCGCCGCCTCGGCGTGCCGCATCGCACCGTCCGCTGGCGCGGCGACAAGCCCAAGACCGGCTTGCAGGAAGCGGCGCGTCTGGCGCGGTACCGGTTGCTGGCGGAGACCGCCGCCCGGGCCAGATACGCGCACGTTCTCACCGCCCACACGCTCGACGATCAGGCGGAAACCGTATTGTTCCGGCTGGCCCGCGGCAGTGGGCTCACCGGGCTCGCCGGCATGGCGACGGCGTCTCTGCTTCCGATCGACACCGAAACTCAGGTCTTTATCGTGCGCCCGCTCTTGCACATTGCCAAGGCGCGCTTGGTCGCCACGCTTCGCGCAGCTGAGATCGCGTACAGCGAAGATCCGAGTAATCTCGATCCGAAATTCACTCGGGCGCGGCTTCGCGTCTTGATGCCCGCGCTGGCGCGGGAAGGCTTGGATGCGCGCGGCCTTTCAAGGCTGGCGGCGCGGATGCGGCGTGCCGACACTGCCATCGAGTTCGCCGTGCGTGCCGCGCGCGCGGCGCTCGTACCGGCGGCTTGGCCGCGACGCGGTCCGATCGAGTTCGACGCCGCGAAATTCCGGGAACTGCCTGCCGAAGTCGGACTGCGCCTGCTCGGCCGCGCAATTGCGCATAGCGGCAACGAGGGGCCGGTCGAACTCGGCAAACTCGAGGCGATGTACAACGCGGTGCGGCGGGAGTCCCGGTTGCGCCGGACGCTGGCCGGCGCGGTGATCACCGTCGCCGGTGCTCGGCTGAGCGTTGAGCGGGCCCCGGCACGCCGGACCTAGGCAAATTCGGGCCTCCCGGCCGATCGCAACGCAGCCATACGCCAAAACCGCAACATCCGCTTTACGAAAACGGGCCTATAGTAGCGGCGGATTCGCTTCTAAACATTACGGGATTCCCTTGGCAGCGGCGGTCGGCGCGCCTACATTGCCAAAATGCAGGGACGCGAAGCCGCCACGTTTGCCGGCTTGAATGCCAGCGCCGGACCCGCACGCGATCGCGGATCAAGGACTTAACATGAACGCCAATCTGCGTAATTTCGCCCTGTGGGTCATCATCGTTCTGCTTCTGCTGGCGCTGTTCACGCTGTTTCAGAACCCCGGCCACAATACCAGCGCGCAGGAAATCAGCTTCTCGCAGCTGCTGAGCGACGTCGACAACGGCCGCGTGAAAGATGTCGTGATTCAAGGGCCGGAAATCCACGGCGACTTCACCAGCGGCGGCAGCTTCCAGACCTATGCGCCGAACGACCCGAATTTGGTGCAGCGCCTGTACAACAAGGGCGTTTCCATCACGGCGCGCCCGCAATCCGACAACGTGCCCTGGTTCGTATCGCTGCTGATCTCGTGGCTGCCATTTGTGGCGCTGATCGGGGTCTGGATTTTCCTGTCGCGGCAGATGCAGGGCGCCGGGGGCAAGGCTTTGGGCTTCGGCAAGAGCCGCGCCAAGCTGCTCACGGAAGCGCACGGCCGCGTCACGTTCGAAGACGTGGCCGGCGTCGATGAAGCCAAGCTCGATTTGCAGGAGATTGTCGAATTCCTGCGCGATCCGGCGAAATTCCAGCGCCTCGGCGGCCGCATCCCGCGCGGCCTGTTGCTGGTCGGTCCGCCCGGCACCGGCAAGACGTTGCTCGCTCGCGCCATCGCCGGCGAAGCCAACGTGCCGTTCTTTACGATTTCGGGCTCCGATTTCGTCGAAATGTTCGTCGGCGTCGGCGCCAGCCGCGTGCGCGACATGTTCGAGCAGGCCAAGAAGAACGCGCCGTGCATCATCTTCATCGACGAGATCGACGCCGTCGGCCGCCATCGCGGCGCCGGCCTCGGCGGCGGCAACGACGAGCGCGAGCAGACGCTCAACCAGTTGCTGGTCGAGATGGATGGCTTCGAGGCCAACGAAGGCATCATCCTGATCGCCGCCACCAACCGGCCCGACGTGCTCGACCCGGCACTGCTGCGTCCCGGCCGGTTCGACCGGCAGGTGGTGGTGCCCAATCCGGACGTGGTCGGCCGCGAGCAGATCCTCAAAGTGCACGTGCGCAAGGTGCCGCTCGCGCCCGACGTGAACCTGAAAACCATCGCCCGCGGCACGCCCGGCTTCTCCGGCGCCGATTTGATGAATCTCGTCAACGAGGCGGCGCTGATGGCGGCGCGGCGCAACAAGCGCATGGTCACCCAAGTCGAGTTCGAGGACGCCAAGGACAAGGTGATGATGGGCGCCGAGCGCAAGTCGCTGGTGATGACGGAAGAGGAGAAGCTCCTGACCGCCTATCACGAGGGCGGCCATGCCATCGTTGCGCTCAACGTCAAGGCGACCGACCCGGTGCACAAGGCCACCATCATCCCACGCGGCCGGGCGCTCGGCATGGTCATGCAGCTGCCGGAGCGCGACAAGCTGTCGATGTCGCTCGAACAGATGACGTCGCGGCTTGCCATCATGATGGGCGGCCGCGTCGCCGAGGAATTGGTGTTCGGCCGGGAAAAAGTCACTTCCGGCGCTGCCTCCGACATCGAGCAGGCGACCAAGCTGGCGCGCATGATGGTGACGCGCTGGGGCCTGTCCGACGCGCTCGGCACTGTGGCCTATGGCGAGAACCAGGAGGAGGTGTTCCTCGGCTACTCGGTGGCGCGCCAGCAGAACATTTCCGAAGCCACCGTGCAGAAGATCGACGCCGAGATCAGGCGCTACGTCGAGGAAGGCTATGCCGAGGCCAACCATATTCTCACCGAGAAGCGCGCCGATCTGGAAACACTCGCCAAGGGGCTCCTTGAATTCGAAACGCTGACCGGCGACGAGATCAAGGATCTGCTCATGGGCAAGCGCCCAAACCGCGAATCGATCATCGAGCCGACCGCGCCGCGCGCCTCGACCGTGCCGAGCTCCGGCGCCGGCCGCAATCGTCCGCGGCCGGAGCCCGGTCCGCTGGAGCCGCAGCCGCAGAGTTGAGGCCTGTAGCGCTTGAATGAAACAAGCGCCCGCCGATTGGAAACCTGAACCGAAGCGTTCGCCGCTGTCGCGCGCGAGCATGGGCAGCCCGTTGGCGCTCACCCTTGTTAAGTGTGACGTGCAACACACACGTCGTCACGCGTAGGTAGTAAATGTCCTCTCCCGATAATTCGCCGCGCGGGCGGAGATCCGTCCGCCCGACGCCGAACGTCAGGAGGGTGACATGGCGAAGAGATCGGTCCGCCAGGACCATATCGGTCATAGCTACAGATTGGGCCGCACCAGACCGGTGGCGCGATGCCCGCGGCTTACCCTGGCCAATTACCTCATGCGCGGAGTGCCGGCACCGCCGGCAAATGCCGACTACTCGAAGAAAGCCGGCAAAGCGCTGTCGCAAATGTACCTCAACAATCAGCTTGGCGATTGCGTCATCGCCGGCATGGCTCACCTTGTTGGCGTCTTTTCCGGCAATGCCGGCGGTCCGCCGGCGGTCTACGACCAGAGCGAGATTATTGCGCTCTACAGCGCCATAGGCGGATACGTGCCGGGACATCCGAACACCGATCACGGCTGCGACGAGCAGACGGCCTTGAACTACTGGCAGCACCACGGCGCGCCGACGCCGAAGGATAATCACGAGATCGCGGGCTGGATCTCCGTCAACGGCGCCGACCCGGGCGAGTATCGCACCGCCCTCTGGCTGTTCGAAAATCTGTATTGCGGCCTCGAATTGCCCAACGCGTGGATCAATCCGTTTCCCAGCGCTCCGGGTTTCGTGTGGAACGTTGCCGGACCGTCCGTTCCGGCAAACGGCCACTGTGTCGTTGGGGTAGGGTACACGCCCAAAGGCGTTACGATCTGCACCTGGGGCATGCTGGGCCTGATGACCGACGCTGCGATCGCGAAATACGCTACCACGGCCGGCGCCGGCGAGCTTTACACCGTCGTCAGCCACGATGCCCTCGAACGGGCCACGCAGAAAGCTCCGGCCGGCTTCGACTGGAGCCAGTTGATCGCCGATTTCGATTCCATGGGCGGGAATGTAAAGCCCACGTCGGCCGCGCGCTCGTCGCGGCGACGGTAAGCTGGAGTACGGCGCGCCGGCCCGGCCGGGCGCCGGTACAAGGTGGTTGCAAGGATCAGTGCCGGCTTGTCATGCTGAGCGGGGCGAGGGCGGAGCAGCCTTCGCCCTCGCCCGACGGTGACATTTTTAGGCACGGCCATGCGCCAGATGATCCTGATCGGCTTTCTGCAGGCGCAGAACTGCACGAACCATCCGAGCTCGTGGCGGCACCCGGCCTCGCGCACCGACAGCTGGTCGCCGGACTTTTACCGCCACATCGGCCGGGTGTTGGAGGAAGGCAAGTTTCACCTCGGCTTTTTCGACGACCGGCTGTCGATGCCGGACATGTACGGGCGCGATCACAGCCACACTGTCGCCCACGGCATTCGCTGCGTGAAGCTTGATGCTGTGACCGTACTTACGGTGATGGGCATGGCGACCGAGCGTCTCGGGCTCGGCGCCACCTACTCGACCAGCTATTACGAGCCATTCCATGTGGCGCGTCTGTTCGCGACGCTCGACCTGATGACGGGAGGACGGGCGGCCTGGAACGTCGTCACCTCGCTCAACGACGGCGAAGCGCAAAACATGGGCCGCGACGAAGTATTGGACCACGACCTGCGCTATGACCGCGCCGACGAGTTCATGGACATCGTGCTCGGGCATTGGGATACCTGGGAGGACGATGCCATCGTCCAGGACAAGGCGGCGGGCCTGTTTGCCAGGCCGGGAAAAGTCCACCGCCTCGACTACCAGGGCCGCTATTTCCGTTCGCGCGGGCCGTTCACGGTGCCGCGCTCGGCGCAGGGCCATCCGGTGATCATCCAGGCCGGCGCGAGCGGCCGCGGCCGCCGCTTCGGTGCGCGCTGGGCCGAAGTGATCTTCGCCGCCTATCCCGACCCCAAGATCGGCCGCCGCGACTATGCGGCGTTCAAGGCGGACGTTGCTCGGGCCGGCCGAAAGCCCGAACAGGTGTACGTAACTCAGCTTATCAACACCGTGGCGGCCGCAACCAAGGCGGAGGCCGAGGACAAATGGGCCGAGATCGACAAGCTGCCGCTTGAGATCGACGCGCTCTCGCTTCTCTCCGAAGCGCTCAATTTCGATTTCGCCAGCAAGGCAATGGACGAGCCATTCACGGCGGCCGAGCTTGCCGCGATGTCAGGCCTGCAGGGTATCCGCGACCGCGTCCTGCAGGCGAGCGGCAAACCCGATCCGACCGTGCGCGACTTCATCCGCATCAGCGGCCGCGGACGCGTACACAATCCGATCGTCGGCGGGCCGAGCGAGGTGGCGGATGCACTCGAAGAATGGTTCGCCGCGCCCGCCTGCGATGGCTTTGTGCTGTCGGCGACCCACGTACCGGGCGCCTACGAGGATTTCGTCCGTTACGTCGTGCCCGAATTGCAACGCCGGGGGCTGTTTCGCACGGCGTTTGCCGGTCCCACTCTGCGTGAAAATCTGCGGCTGCCGGTGCCGGCGCTGGGCGCGTGGCGTACGGCCCAGTGAATCTGTGCTGCAATCTGGACTGGAAGCCCAGGTCTTCTGCTTCCGGCGGCCACTGCCCGTTTACGCGCCGTTTATGCGGGCATCGTGTTATTTGTTGAATATTTTCCTGCTTTTAGAGTGTCTGCGGCCAAAAAAAGCCTTTGTCCTAAATCAAAGCTTGCAGCCTCTGCCCGGATTACTAGCTACCGAGTGAAGGCAATGCGCCGAAGGGAGTGGGCTGAACGCTGGAGTGATGGGCAGTTGCGGAGGATCGAGAATGGCTCATTTTTTGCACATCTCGATCGCGGTTTCGTTCTCCCGTCATTTTTCTCGCTACACTAGACCGCACGTTCCTCTCGGCGAACATTCAGGATTTCAAACAAATATGAGCGTCACATCGGTTGAAAGGGCCGTAACCCCGTTCCGTGCCCTGAAGACACGAGCCCCTAAGGTTCACTCAGGTGCCTGGGCGTACTTCGTCTATGCCCTGATTTTCATCGGCTTCGCCGTCACCGTCTATTGGCAGCTCAGCGGCGTGCTTCCGCATATCCTGCCGCTGCTGGCGCAGCACAGCTATGGCTGGCTGATCGCCTACCCGTCCCTTATTTGGACCGTCCTTGGACTTTCACTGCTCGGCCTGCGAACCTTCTTCTGGGCGATATACCGCCCGATGGCCCCGGCGGCGGCCGAGCACGCGCCCTCCATTACGGTGATCATCCCGGCTTACAACGAGGGCGCGATGGTGCTCAACGCCATCGAGTCGGTCGTGGCCGCCGATTATCCGCGCGACCGGCTCGAGATCATTGCAGTCGATGACGGCAGCAAGGACGACACGTGGGAATACATTTCGGCGGCGGCGGCGCGCTACCCCGGTCTGGTGACCGCGCTCCGCCAGGACCGCAACCGCGGCAAGCGCGAGGCCATGGCGCTTGCCATCGGTCGGGCGCGGGGCGACGTCTTCGTCACCGTCGACAGCGACAGCGTGATCGAGCCCGACGCGCTCTTGGCGATCGTGGCGCCGTTCCGCAATCCCAAGGTGGGTGCGGTCGCCGGCAAAGTGCTGGTCTATAACCGCCGTCGCGGCATCATCCCGCGCATGCTCCACGTGCGCTTCATCCTGTCGTTCGACCTGTTGCGGGCGTCCGAATCGGCTTTCGGCAATGTCTATTGCTGTCCGGGCGCACTGACCGCACTGCGCGCCGATGCCGTGCGGCGCGTGCTGGGCCGCTGGCTCGAACAGCAGTTTCTCGGCGTGCGCTGCACCTTCGGCGAAGATCGCGCGATGACCAATCTGTTGTTTCACGAAGGCTACGATTCGGTCTACCAGCAGAACGCGGTGGTCCATACCGAGGTCCCCGAGGTATTCCCCAAGCTGTGCAAGATGTTCTTGCGCTGGGAACGAAGCTACGTGCGCGAGGAGTTTCAGTACCTGCGCCAGGTCGTGTGGCGCCGGCCGCTGCGGACCCGCATCGCGACGTTGCTCGATCGCAGCGTCGCCAATATGCGCTATCCCGTGATCTACATGTCGCTGGCGGCGCTGCCGATCATGATCTGGAACGAGCCGACCGTGTTTCCGCGGCTGATGCTGGCGATGGGACTTGGCGCGGCGCTCAGCACATTCCACTATTTGCGCAGCGAGCGCTCGTTCGAATATTTCTACGCCATCCTCTACTCCTACTTCTGGCTGTTCGCGCTGTTCTGGATTTTTCCCTATGCGCTGGTCACAGCCCGCGCGCGCTCGTGGATGACGCGGTAGAGGGTTCTTCCGCCGCTTCGAGCGGAGCCGGCGGGCGGCGAGGTCTGCGACGATCCGCCTTTCGGAGCGCGTGCTGATAAAGACCGACCGGCCTTTGTGGCCGGTCGAGCCGTTCCAAAGCGGCGCTTCGCGGCGTAGCATCCGCGCCATCCTCGCAAAATACGGGAGATGGCAATGCTGATCGATCACCGGACCTACACGCTCCGTCCCGGCACGCTGCGCAAGCAGGTCGAACTCTACGAACAATACGGCCTCAAGCCGCAGACCCGCCATTTCGGCGAGCCGCTGGCCTGGCTCGTGGCCGAGACCGGCGACGTCAACAGTTATGTGCATATCTGGGTCTACGAAGATTTTGCCGATCGCGCCAAAAAGCGCGCCGCGCTGTTCAAGGACCCGGAGTGGCTCGTCTATCTGGAAAAGAACGCCGCCGCCGGCTACCTGCTCAAGCAGGAGAGCAACCTGATGTCGCCGGCGCCGTTCGCGCCGATCAAGCGATAGACTTCGACCGCTGCGGTTTTGTGTGCGATGCCGCTGCAGAATCGCGTTACGCCGTTCGGCGACCTCGTGGCCGCGCCGGCGCGCGGTCTGTTCATGGGCAATCGCGGCGGGCGTTTCCATACTGAAGCGAAGACGCTGACGGCGCGGCGCTGGGCGTCGCGGCAGTGGATTTGCTGCGCGCTCGACTTCAAGCGTCGTCACCGCGACGTCTGGGGCGCTTCCTACACCGAGTTGTTTTTCCTCGATGAGCCGACGGCGCTGGCGGCCGGGCATCGGCCCTGCTTCGAATGCCGCCGTGCGGATGCGCTCGCCTTCGCCGGCAAATGGCAGGAGGCGCACGCGCTGGCCGCGCCGCCGCGCGCCGGCGACATGGATCGGAAGCTGCACGGCGAACGGCTGCACGGCCGCGAAAAGCGGGTTCACCGGCGGCCAATCGATGACTTGCCCGACGGCGCCTTCGTCGCGCTAGGGGAGGGTGCGTTCTCGGTGCGCGGCAGATCGCTGCTGCGCTGGACGCCGCAAGGCTACGATGTCCGGAGAGAGAGGCCGCAGGGGACCGAGGTCGACGTGCTCACGCCGCCGGCAATCCTCGCGGTGCTGTCGGCCGGCTACCAGCCGCACTGGTATCCAAGCGCGGCCGCTTAGACTAGACGAGCGATTGCCGTTTTGGCGATCCGACCGCGGCCTGCACGTCCGCCAAGCGCAACGTTCGTCGGCGGTTGGCAAATTCCCTGTTTTTCCCTGTTAGGGCGAATTTTTTCCCTGTTAGGGGCGCAAAAATTCCCTGTTCCGTTGCGTAGGGAATTTCGCTGCAATGTCCCGGAATTGCGCGATAATTCGGCGCCGTAAATGCAGAAACAGGCCGGAATCGCAACTCTTCCCTGTAAAATTCCCTGTTACCGGGAATTGAGGTCGCGACGCGCGCGAACGAACCTCGATTAGCCGCGGAAGGCCGCCTTGATGGCCTCCACCCCTTTGCCGGATTTTGCCGCGGCGATGATTCTTTGTTCTTGCTTCATCAGCCCGTCGAGCGCGGCTTGCATGGCATCGATCTTGTCGACCGGCACGATGACGGCGCCGTGGCGGTCGGCATGAATGAGATCGCCGCTTTGCGCCGCCATGCCGTGAATGGTGACGGCAACGCCGAACTCCTCGACGTGCACGTAGGCGTGCGACGGCGCAACCGAACCGGCGAGCATCTGAAAGTCGAGCGCCACGGCCGGGATGTCGCGGATCGAGCCGTTGGTCACCGTGCCGAGGCACCCGAGGGCCTTGTGCACGTTGGTCTGCACCTCGCCCCAGAAGGCCCCGTAGCCTGGCGGATCGTCGAGGTCCTCAATCAGCACAACGCTGGGCCGAGGCTCGGCCGCCACGTAGTCGAGATAATCCATCCGCTTCTGCATGTAGCTCGGCCCGCTCACCGGGTCGCGCGCGCGTATTTTGACCGTCTTGGCGAAGCCGACCATGGACGGGAGGTCGGGGAACGGGCAGTGCAGGTGCACCGCGGTATAGCCGGCACCGCGGCGCTCCGGCGCCACGATCTCGATGAGATTGCAGACGGTCGGCGTATCGATCGATCGCAGAAAAGAGAATTGGCTCTCCGACACCATGACGTTTCCTCTTGGATAAACCCGTTTCTTCACCGGCCCCACGCCGCCGCCACGATGGCGGCGATGACCGCCTGCATGACGACGATGACGGCTACGCAACCACTCCAGCCGGCAAAGGTCCAGGCCAGCCCGCCCAGCAAGGCACCGGAGCTGCCGCCGACATAATAGGCCGTCGCATAGAGACCGACCGCCGAGGAGCGTCCTTCCTTGGCCGTCATGGTGACGTAGCCGGTGGACACGGCCTGGCACACCATGCCGCAGACGGCGCACAGCGTCAGACCGGTCATGATCACGCTGACCGGCGGCGCCAGCAGCAAGACAGCGCCGACAATCCACAAGGCGATGACGGCGAGCACGAACGGCCGGCGGCCGAACAGCGCAATGGCGCGGCCGACCCATGGCACGATCGGGCTCGAAACCAGATAGGTCAGGAACAGGGCACCGAGCAGCGTTGGCGAGAACAGATAGGGCGCCGCCGCCAGATGGAAGCTTACATAGGTGAACGTGGCGATGAAGTTGAAGAGGACGCCGAATCCGATCGCGTAGGTCGCAACGAGCTGGCGGTCGCGAAAATGGCGCATCATTTGTGCGAGCGACGACCAAATCCCGCCCGATCGCACGAAATGCCGCTCCCGCGGCAGTGTGATCGCCACGATGATAGCAGTGACCAGGGTGAGCAGGCCTACCACGGCAAAGGCGGCCCGCCAGCCGATCAGATCGGTCAGGATGCCCGGTATGAAGCGGCCGCAGAAGCCCCCGACGCTGGTTCCGGAAATATACAGCCCGGCAACGCGCGGCACGTCCGATGCCGGCCATTCGTCGCCGATATAAGCGACCGCCACGGTAAATATGGGCGGCAGCAGCAGGCCCTGCAGGAAGCGCCAGAACGCAAAAGCGGGCACGCTGGTCGCCAGGGTCATCAACAATGTCGGCACCACCACCGCGAACATGGCCGCCGTGATCAGGCGTTTCCTGCCGACCACGTCGGCAAGGGCACCGGTGAAAGGCGCCGTCAGCGCAATCGCTCCGGTGCCTGCGGTCATCAGCCAGGATATTTCCCCGGCGCCGACGCCGAACTGGTGCGCCAGATCCGGCAACAGCGCCTGTACCGAGTAGAGATTGACGAAGGCGGAGAACCCCGCCGTGGCCACGGCGAGGCTGCGGGTGTCGAAAGCCATGCGCCATTATGGGGGAGAAGGGTCGCGAAATCACGCGCGGGCGTGTGCCCAGCCGCGAAACGGTTCTTAAAACTGTAATAAAGGGCTGGTAGCGCGAGCTGGCGAGCGCCGTTCAATCCCGCCTGCTCCGTTCAAATCCCGCCTTCGGAGAACCCAACCATGACAATTCTCCAGCCGGCACGACGCCGATTCCTGAAATCGGTCGCAGCAACGGGCGCTGCAACCCTCCTGCAAACACCGTTCGCGCCGCTGCTGCGCGCCCAGGCGCCCGCTCGGGGGGACGTTCAAGGCTTGCGCTCCAAGGTCGACCATATCGTGGTGATCTACCAGGAGAATCGGAGCTTCGATCATTATTTTGGCGCCTATCGTCCGCCGCGCGGCGGAACCGTTGAGGGCCTGCTCGATCGCGATGGAAACATCGATTCGCGCTTCGACGGAATGCAGAAGAGTGCGGCCGGCGCGCCGTACAAGTACCTCCCGGTGCCTTATCAGATCCCCGGATTTGCCGGAGCGCGGCTGGAAAACCGCCCGTTCCACCTGAGCGCTTATATTCCGCCCGGCGACAACGTTCCCTGGGACCCGCTGCACCATTTCTTCCGGATGTTTGCGCAGGTCGATCAGGGAAAAATGGATTACTTCGTCGCGCTCGCGGCGACCGGCAAGCACGAGTTCCTGGACAAATCGCATCAGCTCAGCCCGGCGGAGATGATGTTCGCGGAGTCGTCTCCGTCGGCTGCCGTCCTCGGCTTTTATACGCGCGACGATTTGCCGGACTACTATCATCTGGCCGACGAATACGTGCTGTTCGATCACTTCTTTCAAGCGATGTCGGGCGGCTCGACCGGAAACGCGCTCTACCTTGTAGCCGGCCGCAGCGCGGTTTCATCGAAAGTGCCGGCGGCCAAGGAGGGTAGCCTCACCCCGCCGGTGTTCGACCGGCCCTATGACAAAAACGGCATCCTCATCAACGACCTGCCGCCCATCAACGGTCCGACCGAAACATTCATGGGGTCACTCGATTTGTCGCCGCCGCCCGGCGAGCAAACCTATCCCTCGATCGGCGACCGGCTGGATGCCGGCTCGTTGCCGTGGGCTTGGTACAACGAGGGCTGGAACGCGGTGAAGCCGTGGGCGCTGAAGACCGCCTTCGACGCCGGTGACGGTTCCGTGGTGGTCGATTCACCTGAAGAATATTTGCCCCACCACAATCCATTCCAGTATTTCCCGACCTGGGCGCAGAACGTGAAGGCCGGGCGGATGCGTGACGCCACCGACTTCTTCGAAGACGTCAAATCGGGCAAGTTGCCGCGGGTTTCGTTCGTGAAGAGTACCGGCAGTTCCGACGAGCACCCAGCCAACTCGGCGCCGCGGTGGGGCGAACAGTGGGTCATGAGCCTGCTGAAGGCTCTCGGTCAAAGCGGCCTTTGGGAAAAGACCGCGGTCGTCATCACCTACGACGAGGGTGGCGGCTTCTGGGATCACGTGGCGCCGCCGCGGCCCGACGCCTACGGCTGCGGCACGCGCATCCCGGCGCTCTTGGTCAGCCCGTGGGCGCGGCGCGGCTATATCGATCACCGGCTCGCCGATACGACATCGGTTCTGGCCCTGATCGAGGCACGGTTCGGTCTGGCGCCGCTGCAGAGCCGTGACGCCGGCGCCTACAATTTGCTCGAGGGTCTCGATTTCACTCAAAAGCCGCGCGCGGCGACGTTTGCTTGACGCGCGTGCGAGCCCGGGAGCCGATCAGCGGAACGGCTTGATGCTGTTGGCGACCGAATCGGCGATGTGTTCCTTGGATATGATGCCGACGATCTGCGAGGGTCGCCAGCGCCCCTGGGCTGTTGTGACGACGGCCATGCTGGCGTCGCGGCGGCCCATGCGTTGCACAACGTCGAACATGATGTCGGTATCGCGCGCCAAGGTGAAATTGCGCTGCGCCACGTCGCCGAAGTGCACGCCGCTATAGGCGGCTTCGACGCCGCGCCGCAGCGTGGTGTTGACCCGCACGACGCCGGCGATGTGATTGCCGCGCGTCACCACCACGTGCTTGAAGCCGCTGGTGCCGGCCTGCTGGCGCAGAAAGGCGTCGAAGTCGGCGTCCGCTGGCACGATGGTCACGTCGTGCTCCATCACTTCACCGGCGCGCCGAACCAGAAACATATTGGCGTGCAACGCCTTCGGAATGAAGTGCCCGCGGCCGACGAGCTTGATGGTATAGATGTTCTCCGCCGACAGGAGGCGGCGCACGCCGATGGCGAGAGCGACGGCGACGATGCATGGCATCACCAGGTCGTAGTCGCGGGTCATTTCGAAAATCATCGTCACCGCGGTCATCGCCGCCCCGGTGCCGCCGCCGACCATCGCGGCCATGCCGACGATGGCGCAGGTGGTCACGCTCAAATCCTCGATTGGATAAATCGTGTGCGCGATCAGGCCGAACGCCCCGCCGAGAGTCGCGCCCATGTACAATGAGGGCGAGAAAATGCCGCCGGAAGCGCCGGCGCCGAGGCTGGTCGAGGTGGCCGCGAGCTTGGCGACAAACAGGACCGCCAGCAGCAGCGGCACTGTCATGTTGCCGGTCAGGACCGCCTGAATGGTCGAATAGCCGACGCCCTCGACGTAGTAGTGCCCGGCCGTGACAAGCAGCGCATACATCAGCACGCCGACCATCGTCATGCCGACGACGCTGCGAAGGTAGGGATTTTCGATCAGTTCGAAAACGTCCTCGGCGTAGCTCAGGCCGCGCACGAAGGCTGCCGCCGCGACACCGATAAGCGCGCCGAGGAAGGCATAGAGCAGCAGCGAGGCCAGCGAAGCCGGATGCTGCGACAGCAGGAGCGGCGCCGGGATGGTGAATGACGGATAGATGCCGAAAAAGATGCGGCCGATGAAGGTCGCAGTACCGGTCGCCAGCGCGACCGGCAGGAAGGTACGCGCGCTCAATTCCGGCATCATCAGTTCGATGGCAAACAGAACCCCGCCGATCGGCGTATTGAAGGTGGCGGCGATGCCCGCGCCGGCGCCGGCGGCTATCAGCGTGATCCGCTGCCACGGCGCCATGTGGATGATCTGGCCCAGCGTCGAGCCCATTGCCGAGCCGATCTGGATGATCGGGCCTTCGCGGCCGACCGCGGCGCCGGTACCTATCGAAAGTGCCGACGCGATCGATTTGATCACGACCACGACCGGCCGGATGATGCCTTCCTTGTAATAGATCGCGTCCATGACCTCCGGCACGCCGTGGCCGCGCGCCTCGGGGGCAAAGTTGGTGATCAGGAACGTGACGATGAGACCGCCGATGACGGGAACCAGAATGATGAAGGCGCCCCACGGGCTGGCGGGTGTGAACTGGTTGGCTTCGTAGGCGACGGCAAACTGGCCGAGGAAGCTGAAATTGTGGATCAGACCAATCAGGGCGCGGAAGACGACTGCGCCGAAACCGGCCACGAGGCCGACAATGATCGCGAGCAGCGACAGTCGGACGAGGCCGATCCGCTGCGGCAGCTTGTTCAGACTGATCTTCATGCCCGAATAAGGTTCCCCTCTGGCCTCCCTTAGCCTCCCTTTGTCTGGCGCGAGGAAGAGAGACTGCGAGGAGGAGCGGCTAACGCGGCGGATTTGCAGTTGCGCCGATCGCCGCTGCGAGGCTTGCGGTGATCTTCACTTGCAAAAGGCACCCTGGAATCATGCAGTTGCTTATGTTCCCTGTGCCAACTTCGCACTGCTGCCGCACAACGGATGCGAAGTTTCCAATCGGCACAGTGTCCCTAAAGTTGCAGGATGGAATCGAAATTCCACGCAGTCGCGCTGGAATCGTTTTCGCCGATCCGGATCGTGGTGTTGTTGAGAAAGCGATAGGGCGGAACCGGAAGATTGTAGGGTGCCGGCACGCCGGTATAGACGCGGCCGGCGCCGTCGTATTTCGAGCCGTGACAAGGACAGAAATAGCCGCCGATCCAATTGGCGACCGGCGTGGTCGGGCTCGGCGAGGGATAGAATAACGGAATGCAGCCGAGATGCGTGCAGATGCCAACCAGCACGCCGAATTCCGGCTTGAGCGAACGATGCCAGTTGGTGGCGTAAGGGGGCTGCTGCCCGTTCTCCGAATTCGGATCGGCAAGGAGCGAGGTATCCTGCTGGCTCTGCAGCATTTGCAGGGCCTGCGCCGAGCGGTGATAGATCCAGATCGGGCGTTCGCGCCAGCGCACCATGATCTGCGCGCCTTCCGCGATCTTGCTGACGTCGACGTCGACCGGTCCGCCTGCTGCGAGCGTCGACGCATCCGGATTCATCTGATCGACCAGCGGCACCAACGTTGCCACCGCGCCCACCGTGCCGACCGTCGCGGTGGCGATATAGAGAAAATCGCGGCGTGAGGGTGCTTCCGGGTGCTCGTAGGTTTGATATGTGGGGGATGCGCTGTTCGCCATTTCCGGGGCCTTCTTCCGCTCGTCATCGAGTCCCGGCCGCTTTATGTCGGCACCGGCGCGCTTCGTCAATCCAGGGCCGCCTGCGCCCGCGCGAGGGTGTCTTCGGTCGTTCCCGATGCGTCGATCTGCCGCCAATCGAGCGTGCCGAGGTCGTAATCTTCCTGTGCTTGCGCCACATCGCGCCCGGCGTCGGAAGCATCGGCCGCCCGTCCGCCGACCCGGTCGAGGCGGGTCGCCAAATCGGCGGTGAGGAACAGTCCGCACAGCCCGACGCCGGATGATCGAGCGAGGCGGGCGAGCGCGGCGCGCTCGTCCGGACGGGCGAATACGGCATCGACAATCGCCGAATGGCCGGCGCTGAGGATACGGCGCGTATTGTCGAGCAGGGTATCGTAGACGCGCCGGTTCGCCTCGGGCGTGTAGGCCTGTTGCGGCAGCCTGGCGGTCTCGGCGACGCCGAACAGGGCCTTTCGCTCGACATCGGATCGCATGACGACGGCTCCCGGCATTGGCTCAACGAGAGGAGCCAGCGCGCGCGCAAGCCGTGTCTTGCCGGTTCCCGAAAGGCCGCCGACCGCGATGAAGCGTGGCTTTGGCGGCGTGATCGCCCGAACCGCGAAGGCGAAATAGGCGTGCGCCGATTTGGCTATCGGGTCGCGCTCCGCCGGCGGCGTGCGCTCCATTCTCGCCACCGTGACTTTGGCGCGGATCGCCGCGCGCAGCGACAGGAACAGCGGTAGCGTCGCAAGGCCGTCGAGATCCTCGGCGCGATGGGTGTCGGCGAGATAGCGGTTGAAGACGATGTTCGCCGCCTGGGGCAGCCCGCGTTCCAGCAGGTCCATGAGAAGAAAGGCCAAATCGTACAGAACGTCGCCCGAGGCGATGATGTCGGAAAACTCGATGGCGTCGAACAGAACGGGCCTGCCGTCGATCAGCGCGATATTGCCGAGGTGGAGATCGCCGTGGATGCGGCGAACGAGGCCGTGCCGGCCACGCTCCTCGAGCAGCGGAACGATGCGCTCGTAAGCCGTCCTGCTGGCGCGGGCCAGGCTTTCGACCTCGGCGGCCCCGAACAGCGTCTGGTATTCTCGGAAGGTCTCAACGTGCTCATCGATGTAGGCGCCGAGGGCGGCAATCCAGGGCCCGGCC
>Ga0335074_10003515_pt1 | contig 21455 bp, 20 predicted proteins | sample Lox_Sample_23_FD_206715 | JGI IMG/M metagenome (GOLD analysis project Ga0335074, IMG submission 206715) | Soil microbial communities from Loxahatchee National Wildlife Refuge, Florida, United States - Lox_Sample_2.3 | ecosystem: Environmental > Terrestrial > Soil > Wetlands | place: USA... | reverse complement strand
AGCTAGCCAGCCGGACGGCGGCGCTCGCCACTGCGGACGCGTCGTGATCCGACCGGCCGCCCCCGAGCTGGGAACTAGCTAACTCATCCGCGCCGCCAGGCACTGCACAGCAGGAGCGTGACCGATTATGACTGATCCAAGATCGCCGCTGGTTCTCAACCGGCGCTCGTTCCTCGGCGCCGCCGGCCTGGTGGCCGCCAGCGCGGGCATCGCCGCCTGCGGCAGCAGTGCCGGCGGCTCCAACTCCGGCAGCGACATCACCCTGTGGACGGCGTTCACCGAGTCGCAGCAGGCGACGTACTTTAACGACACGATCACCAACCCGTGGAACAAGGCGTATCCCAAGACGCCGCTGCAGGTCACGCTCAAGCCGGTGAACACCCTGGCGCAGCTGCAGCAGACGGCCGTCGAAGCGGGCGCCGGGCCGGACATCCTGGGTGAGGACGGCTCCAGCACTGTCGTGCCGCTGGCCGAGGCCAAGCAGATCCTGCCGCTCGACGGCTACGCCGAGAAGTACGGCTGGCGCGACATCCTGCTGCCCTGGGCCTTCAACGCCTCGACCTACAAGGGCAAGCTCTGGTCGATCCCGAACGCCTACGAGACCATGCTGGTCTACTACAACCCGGCCACGTTCGACAAGTACAACTGGAAAGCGCCGACCACGCTCGACGAGACCGAAGCGCTGTTCGAAGAGGCACACGGCAAGGGCATCCAGCCGATTACCTCAGGCAACGCTGGCTGGCGCGGCGTCAACGAGTGGTTCGTCACCATGTTCTGGAACCACTACAGCGGCCCCGACGCCCTCTACCAGGCGTTGACCGGCCAGATCCCGTGGACCGACCCAGTCTTCGTGGAGCCGCTGCAGATTCTGCAGAAGTGGTTCCGGCAGGGCTGGATCGGCGTGTCCAGCCAGGACTACTTCACCACGCAGTTCGCCACCTGCTACACCAACCTGGCCAGCGGCAAGGCCTTGACCTACTGGTCAGGAACCTGGGAGTTCGGCAGCCTGCCCCTCTACTTCGGCGCCAAGGCGCACAACGACGCCACCTGGAGCTGGATGAACGTTCCGCAGATGCGCAGCGACATCCCGCCCGTCGTCAACGAGCTGTCGATCGGTGGCACCTACTCCATCAACGCGCAGGCCAAGGACCCCGACGCCGTGGCGAAGTTCCTGGGCTGGTATCTGGCCAACAAGCACGCGGCTGTCGTCGGCCTCAAGGAGTTCGGCTTCGAGCCGCCGCCCATCACCCTGACCACGTCCGATTGGGTGCCAGGGACCAACCCCAACTACTCGCGCTGCTACGACGAGATGGCCGTCAACAGCAAGGCGGGCAACATCGGCTACACGACCTGGACGTTCTGGCCGCCCAAATCCGACACCTACATCATCGACTCCATGGACGGCGTCATCACCGGCTCGTCGACGCCCGCAGCCTACTGCGCGGGCCTGGAGACGGTGTTCAAGGCCGAACTGGCCGAGGGGCGGGTTCCGCCGCTGTTCAAGCCGCGAGCCTACGCAGCGCTGTGACGATCCTGGCGACGGCGGCCGCTCACCAGCAGCAGGTGGCGGCCGCCGGCTCACCCCGCCGGCCGTGCGCAACGGGAGGCGCATAACTGTGACGTTCCGGCTAGTAGATGCCCCCGCGCGCCGCGGGCAGGACGCGAAGGCAGCGGATGGCGTCCCGGTCCCCGGCAAGCACCGATGGCGCTGGCTGCGGTCCTGGGTATTCATGGTCCCGCTCCTTGCCGTGAACCTGCTAGTGATCGTCGTGCCGTCGCTCGAGGCCGTGTATTACGCATTCACCAACTGGACCGGCTACGGCAGCGCCAAGTTCACCGGGTTCGCCAACTTCCGGATGATGTTCACCTCCGGTGAGTTCTGGCAGGCCTGCCTCCACAATGTCCTGTGGACCATCTTCTTTCTCATCGTGCCTATGGCGATGGGACTGGCCGGCGCCTTCATGCTGTCGAGGATTACCCGGTTCCGGGCATTGTTCCGGACGCTTTACTTCATCCCGTACGTCATGGCGACGGTGGTCAGTTCGATCATCTGGGAAAACCTTCTGAACCCCAACGGGGGGATCGGGTCAGCCATCGGGTTCCTGGCGAATGTGAGTTTCTTCGGGAACCAGAAACTGGCGCTGCCGTCGGTCGCGTTCGTCAATAACTGGCAGTGGTGGGGATTCCTCGTGGTCATGTTCCTGGCAGCCATGCAGGGAACAAACCCAATGCTCTATGAGGCAGCGCAGATCGACGGCGCCCGCACCTGGGGACAGTTCTGGCACATCACGCTGCCGTCGATCCGGCCCGTGCTCATGTTTCTCGCGCTCATGACCATCATCTGGTCATTCCTGGTCTTCGACTACATCTACATCATCACTCAGGGAGGTCCGAACAATGCGACCCAGGTGGTCGGAACGCTGATGTACACCGAGGCCTTCAGCGACCAGGCCGCGGGCTACGCCTCCGCTATGGGGCTGTTCCTGGGCGTGCTTGCCATCATCGTGGTCATCATCTACACGCGAATTCGTCGCCGGGGGTGGAACATATGAGCCTGGCCGCCAGCCTCGGGAGGCCGGAGCGTACCGCCAGCCGCCACTATGTCCCGCGGGCCTTGCAGGCCAGGCGGCTCAGCCGCGCGGTCTTCTACCTGGTTCTGGCCGGGCTCGCCATCTACGCGATCGCCCCGCTGGTGGTTGTCCTGTTCGCCGCGCTGAAGTCTGAGCAGGAACTAGCTGCAAATCCGCTCGGCTTTCCCCATCACGTGCTGTGGAGCAACTTCTCTGCGGCATGGTCCCAGGGCAACATCGGCACCGGCATGCGCAACAGCGCCATCCTCGCTGGCGGGACGATCGTCGGCGTCTGCATTATCGCGGGCCTGGCTGCCTACGCCATGGCCCGGCTGGACCTGCCGGGCGGCAACGGGGTGATCATCTACCTGGTCGGCGTCTCGGCGCTGCCCATCCAGCTCTTCCTGGTGCCACTGTTCTATCTCTGGTCCCACCTGCGCCTGTACAACTCGCTGCCGGGCGTCATCATTATTTACTGCGCTCTTTTCTCGCCGTTCGCGACCCTGCTGCTGCGCAGCTTCATGGTTTCGCTGCCGCGAGACTATGAGGAGGCCGCCCGGATCGACGGCGCCAGCGAACTGCGGGTGCTGTGGCGCGTGACTCTCCGGCTCGTCGCACCCGGTTTCCTGACTGTCGCGCTCATCGCCGGGCTATCGGCATGGAACGAGTTCCTGATCGGGATCACGTTCCTGCAGAGCACCAACCTGCAGCCGGTCTCTGTGGCGCTCTACTCGTTCCAGCAGGGCTACAGCCAGAACGACTCGCTGATATCCGCGGCCGGAATCATCATGCTCCTGCCGATGCTAGGCCTGTTCCTGGCCTTGCAGCGGCACTTCATCGCCGGGATAGCCACCGGTGGCCTCGGCGGTGACTAGGCCGCGACGCTCGATGGCACCGACGGACAGTATCAAGAAAGGAGCGGCGTGGCCGCGGTAGTGGAGTACGACAGGGTCTACGGGGCGATCATCGGCCAGGCAGTGGGCGATGCGCTCGGCGCCCCGACTGAGGGAATGACCCGGCAGGAAATCACCGGCAAGTACGGCTGGGTGGCCGACTTCGTAAGCGACGATCCGGCCGGCACGGACGACACCGAGTACGCCGTCCTCACTGCGCAGACGCTGTTGCGGTACGGCCACGACCTGACGCTGGACGACGTGACCGCCATCTGGCGGGACACGCTGGCCGGGCAGCAGGGCGGCTTCAACCGCGGCGGGTTCAGCGAGATGGACGCCATCCACAACCTGCGGGCCGGGCTGGTCGCGCCGCAGACGGGCAGCGACAACCACGAGATGTGGAGCGACGGCAGCGCCATGCGGATCGGCCCGGTCGGGGTCTTCTGCGCCGGCGACCCGGCCGAGGCAGCCCGGCTGGCCGCAATCGATGCCCAGGTGTCGCACGCCCGCGACGGCATCTACTGCGCGCAGGCCGTGGCCGCCGGAGTGGCGGTTGCCCTGGTCTCCGACTCATGGGAAGCGGTCGTCAAGGCCGGGCTGGATGCCGTGCCCGCCGACTCGTGGTCGGCTCGCACCATCAAGTCGGCGATCGACCTCGGCTCCAGCGCGATCAGCCTCAGCCGCGCGGTCGACGATCTGTACGAGTCGATCTCGATCTTCTGCTACCCCTGGGCTGACGTAGCCCCCGAAGCCACCGCGCTGGCCTTCGGCCTGTTCGCGGCCGCGCGCGGCGACTACGTCGGCTCCGTGCTCGGCGGCGTGAACATCGGCCGCGATGCCGACACCATCGCCGCCATGGCCGGGTCCATGGCCGGTGCCCTGCACGGCGCGCAGTCGGTGCCAGAGCGCTGGCGCGACCGGATCAACGTCGTGCGCGGCCAGTGCATCCAGGCCACGGCTGGCATCCACCTCACTGACCTGGCCCGAGAGTTGCATGACAGCCTCGCGGCGAACTCGAGCGAAAGGGGAGCATAGTGACTGGCACGTCAACACGAGACCGGGCCCGCGGGGCACTGCTGGGCCTGGCAGTGGGCGATGCGGCCGGCTTCCCTGCGCTGTACCACCGGACCGTCCGGCTGGGCAAGCGGCGCGGCGCCCTGTGGCGGCTCTCGGCTGGCCTGGACCAACAGCAGGTCCTGCGCTTCGTGTTGCCCACCTCGTCGGCCCTGCCCGAGGCGCTCCACGTCGGCGCCACCGACGACGGCGAGTTCGCCGCCCTGACCGCGATCATCCTGCTGGAGTGCGCCGGTGACTACAGCACCGACGCCCTGTTTGCCGGCTGGCAGAGGCATGTCGTGGAGCCAGCCGATGGCATCTGGTCCGGCATCGCCGAGCGGGCGTCGATCACGAATGCGCGCCGCGGACTGCGCCCGCCATACACCGGCAATGACAACCCGGCCCATTTCGATGACGGAGCCGCGGCAAGAGCCGTCGCTGTCGGCATCTGCTTCGCGGGTGCGCCGGCCTCCGCTGCGGTGGTCGCCCGGAACCTGGCCGAGATCACGCATGCCGCGGACGGGGTATGGGCGGCTGAGGCGATGGCCGCGACCATTTCAGCGGCCGTGGCCGGCTCCGGCCTGCGCGACGCGATCGAGGCGGGCCATCGGCTGATCCCCGCCGACTCCTGGCTATCCCGGCAGGTCAGCCATGCTCTGGAACTTGCCGGCGCGGCAGCAAGCGCGTTCGACGTCGCCGCCGAGTTGAGCGACAACGTGGCGAACTCGAGCTACAGCTTCGGCACGGTCGCTCCGGAAACGCTCGCTAGCGCCTATGCGCTAGCGCTGGCCGCTGATGGAGACCCCCAGGTCGCGATCCCCGCGGCGGCAACTATCGCCAAGCAGGCGGACAGCGTGCCGGCACTGGTAGGCGCGATCACGGGGGCCCTGGCCGGCGCGGAGCAACTGCCCGCGGCGTGGGCATCACGGGTGGAGGTACTTCGTGGCATCTGCGTGCCCGCGCTTGAGGGAGTCCGGCTGAGCGACCTGGCCGACAAGCTGCTTGACGGTGGCACCGCGACCCGCGATGAGTCCCAGGCGAGTTAGGACAGGCAGGCGCAATGGCAACCTTGCCCTGGGGCGCCATCCAGCGCGGACTCTGGTGACCAGTGGAAGGGTGAGCACGCTGACCGATGTCATTGTGGTCAATGAGCCGTTTGAGCGTTGGTGGTCTTTCAGCGCTGACCATGCGACGCATCGATGGGCCGGACCGGCGCTGCGCTTCATCCGGATAGCCCCAGGCGACCGTACACCGCTGGCAGACCTGGAGCTACCACTGGCCACCGAGCGGTTGCTTCTGCTGACACTCGACATCGACATCGTGCTCGACCTCGCCAACCTGCCACGCCTGCGCGAGCTGGCGACGCTCGAGCCTCCCGGTGACGCGATGCGCGCGGCCCTGAGCGATCATGGCGTGGACGTCTATGCTCCTCGAAATGAGGGGTACTGGGGGCAGTCTGTTGCCGAGTTTGCGCTCGGCTTAACGATCGGGGCCTTGCGGCGCATTCCCCAGACCGCGCGTGCCATGATCGATTCGCAGGACACATGGTCGTACCTGCCGCCCGAAGGGATGGGGCGACCGGGGGCGCGGGCAGGGCAGTTCGGCGATGACGGCGCATTCGTGTCCGGAACCGTGTCCGGGAAGCGCGTGCGCGTCATCGGCATGGGCAATATCGGGGCTCGCTACGCGTCGTTCTGCGCCTCGCTCGGCGCAGATGTTGCAGCTTGGTCGGCCAGTGCACCTGATCCCGTCTTCCACCGCTCGGGCACGCGGAGGGTTCTCAGGCTCGCTGAACTCATCACTGATGCCGAGATCGTCGCTCCGATGCTGCCACTCGTCACAGGTACCGAAGGCTTCGTCACGCAGGAGCTGATCGACTCCATGCCACGAGGGTCTCTTCTCGTTCTTGTCACCCGCGCGCGCGTGGTTCACATGCCCGCAGTGCGCCGCCGGGTACTCGCTGATGAGATTGCCCTGGCCGCCGATGTTTTCGACGTCGAGCCGGTTCCACTCGACGATCCGCTGCTGGGCCGTCACAACGTCGTACACACACCTCATAATGCGGGACGCACGATCGACTCCAACCGAGCGCTGGTGGACGCGCTACTCGAGCAGTTCACGGTGACGCCGGGCACCAGCAAGCTGGTCGCGTGAGAGGCGGGATCAGCGTCGCCATCGTCGGCCTCAACTTCGGTGCGCGATGGGTTCCCCACTACCTCGCCCATCCGGACGTCGGCCGGGTTGTGCTGTGCGAACGGTCGGCGGATGTGCTCGATCGCGTCGGAGAAGCAGTGGGGATCGACGAACGCCACCTAGAACTGCGGACCGTTCTCGATGACGACACGATCGACGCTGTGCACCTGCTGACTCCACTCCCGCTGCATGCGGAACAGACGATCGCGACGATGAATGCCGGCAAGCATTGCGCGGTAGCTGTGCTGCCCTCGTTGGACATCGCCGATCTAGGCGAGATCGTGCGACTGCAGAAACTCACTGGCAAGAACTACATGATGATGGAGACCGGTGCCTACACCGATGCTGTCATCCACCTACAGCAGCTGGTTGACTCTGGCGTGTTCGGTGACGTCGTGTTCGGTCGGGGCGAACATCATCAAGATATGTCCGGGTGGCCCGGCTACTGGGTCGGGCTGCCTCCCCTCTGGTACTCGACGCACGCCCTCGCGCCGTTGCTGGCTGTATTGAGAACTCAAGTCACGACGGTTCGCGCGCTGGGAGCGGGACGCATGACCGCGGACATGGCCTCGCGCTGGGGCAATCCGTTTCCTACTGAAATCGGCTTGTACGAGCTCGCCGGTTCGGACGCTGCGATCGAGGTCACACGATCCATGTTCCAAACCACCCGCGCGAGTGTGGAATCGTTCTCACTCTGGGGTACGCGGCACGGGCTGGATTGGGGCCGGACCGCCCAAGAGCATGGGCTGTTCTACACATGGGGAGAAATGGCTCCAGGCGGCCGCGGACGCCCGGTTCTGGCAGAACCCTATCGGCCGCCTGATCTCTCCCACACCATGCCGGCTCCGCTGCGGAGCCTGCCCCAGCTTTACGACGGAGCGGTTCCTCGGCTCGTGCACGAGTTCGTTCGCAGCGTCGTCGAGCGGCGCCGCCCCACGCTGGACGCCGTGGTGGCCGCCAACTGGACAGCGGCCGGCTTTGCGGCACACCAGTCGGCCATTTCGGGTGGTCAGGTCGTCAACGTGCAGTCCTACGCCTAACCGCCCGCCAATCCACGATCGCAAGGCCCCGTTCGAGCGGGCGCGCCGAGCACGACTGGGCGGTCACCGCGGCTGGTCGCTGGAGCCGGGGCGGACCAGGCCCGATTCGTAGGCGAGCACCACCGCTTGCGCGCGATCGCGCAGCGCGAGCTTGTGCAGGACCCGGCTGACGTGCGTCTTGACCGTCTCCTCGGTGATCACGAGGCGGTCTGCGATCTCCGGGTTCGACAGCCCCTCGGCGAGCAGCCGGAGCACCTCGGTCTCCCGCGGAGTTAGCTCGGCCACGGCCGGCGGCGGAGCCGGCGCAGTCGGCCGAAGCCTGGCGAACTCGCTGATCAGCCGCCGGGTGACGGCCGGGGCCAGCAGGGCCTCGCCGGCTGCCACGACGCGCACGGCGTCGAAGAGCCGCTCGCCCGTCACGTCCTTGAGCAGGAACCCGCTGGCGCCGGCACAGAGCGCGTCGTAGACGTACTCGTCCAGGTCGAAGGTGGTGAGAATGATGACGTGCGGCCCGTCAGCGCCGCCGGCCAGCTGCCTGGTCGCCTCGATGCCGTCGGTGCCGGGCATCCGGACGTCCATGAGGACGACGTCCGGCCGCAGCTCGCGGCTGATCTTCACCGCCTCCGCGCCATCCGACGCCGTGCCGACCACGGTGAAGTCCGGCTGAGTTTCCAGCAGCGCGGCGAAACCAGCGCGCACTACTTCGTGGTCGTCGGCCACCACGATCCTTATGGCGGGAACGAGCCCGGTCACTGCGCAGCCTCCGCCTTGGCCGGCAGCGTGGCCTGGACCAGGAAGCCCCCGCCGGGAGCCGCGCCCGCGCGGAACTCGCCGCCCACAGCGGCCGCACGTTCCCGCATGCCGAGCAGGCCGTGCCCGAGCGCGGACAGGCCCCGTTGAGTGGCGGGGCCGGGACCGTTGTCTCGGATCCTGACGTGCAGCGAGTCGTCGGCGAACTGCAGCTCCACATCGACCGCCGCGCCGGGCGCATGCCGCCGTGCATTGGTCAGCGCCTCCTGCACGATGCGGTAGGCAGCCAGTTCGACACCGGGATCCAGGGTCGTCAGCCAGCCGCTGACGATGAGCCTGGCTCCGATTCCCGACACGTCCCTGACCTCGTCGAGGAGTTCGTTCAGATGGGCGAGGCCCGGCTGGGGCTGGCGGTCGGCGCTCTCCGCGCCGCTGTCCTCGCGCAGCACCCCGAGCAGCCGTCGCATCTCGGTCAGCGCTGCCCTGGCCGTGTCGCCGATCGCGGATAGCTGCCGCGCTCCCGCGACGGGCATTCCCGGGGTCGCGAGCCTGGCTGTCTCGGCCTGCACCGCGATCATGGAGACATGGTGCGCGACCACGTCATGCAGTTCGCGGGAGATGCGGGCCCGTTCGCCGCGGGCAGTGTTCTCGAGCAGGGTGCCAGCGAAGGCCTCTGAGGTGCTGGCCTGCGCAGCCGCCATGCTTCGGGTCTGGAGCATTGCTCCGGCGAAAGCGGCCAGCGGGCCAAGACTCGCCGCAAGGATGGCCAGCACGGTCGCACCTGAGGCCGGCCCGGTGAGGTGACCTGCCGGAGCGACCAGAGCGAGGACGAGGAACGGGAGGGTGAGCCCGGCGGCCAGCAGCTGCGGACCGCGGTGGCCGAGCCGGTGCAAAACGATGACTTGGGCGAGCAGGCCAGCGATTGTGAGCAGCCGGAAGACACCGAGTGATACCAGGTTGGCCGCGCAGATCGCGGTCGCGGCGACCGCAGGCCGCTCCCAGAAAAATCCGAGCGGCAAGGTTGCGGCCAGGCTCGGGAGCAGGACCACAAACGAGGCGAGCAGCCAGCCGGAGGCAGCCACGTCTGCCAGCGGGCCGCTCGAACTGCTCGGGCTCTGGCTCACCGCGGCTGCGATGGCCTGGCCAGCGGCGAGCACAGCGAGAAGTACTGCGACCACCATGGGCGCACGGCGATCGGCGGCGGCGCGCCTCACTATGTCCGCCCGTCGCTTGGCGGTGACGCGCCGTGCCGTGGCGGCCAGGCTGTCGCTCCCGCGTGCTACTAGGCCCACGCTTGCTATTGTCGCCGCACCCGGCCGGTCCGGGCGTCCCTCCGGACGCGCATCCTGATATCCCCCGCACGGGGGATAAACGCCCGCCTGCGTCCCCGTTGCCAGCCAGGCCAAAGACGGCTCCGCGGCGGGACGCCCGGAGCCAGCCAAATCCCTAGCGTTGACCGCATGGAAGCAACTATCGAAGTTACCGGCCTGCGCAAGCGGTTCGGCTCCACGCTCGCGCTGGACGGCATGTCGTTCATCGTCCAGCCGGGTCAGGTCACGGGGTTTGTTGGACCGAACGGCGCCGGGAAATCAACCACCATGCGGGTCGTCCTCGGCCTGGACGCGCCCGACCAGGGCAGCGCGCTCATCGGCGGCCAGCCCTACTCGAAGCTGCGGCGCCCGCTCAGCCACATCGGCGCCATGCTGGACGCCGCGGCCCTTCAGCCGGGCCGCACGGCCCGTAACCACCTGCTGTGGCTGGCTCACTCCCAGGGCCTCGGCAGCAGGCGGGTCGATGAGGTGATCGAGCTGACCGGCCTGACCTCGGCCGCACGGCGCAAGGCCGGCGGCTTCTCCCTCGGCATGCGGCAGCGGCTGGGCATTGCGGCCGCCATGCTGGGCGATCCGCCCGTGCTGATGTTCGACGAGCCGTTCAACGGCATGGACCCCGAAGGCATTGTCTGGATGCGGGGTTACCTGCGTTCGCTGGCCGCCGAGGGCCGGGCCGTGCTGGTGTCCAGTCACCTGATGAGCGAGTTGGAGGACTGCGCCGATCACCTGGTCGTCGCCGGCCGCGGCCAGGTAATCGCCGACACCAGCGTGGCCGAGCTGATAGCGGCCGCGTCCGGCGACCGGCTGACGCTGCGGACCGCATCGCGGCCGGAGGCGATGACGGTGCTGACTCATGCGGGGGCCACCGTCGCCGCCACCGGCCGGGACACGCTTGCGGTATCTGGCCTGGCCGCTGAGCAGGTTGTCGCGCGACTGACGGAGTCCGGGATCGGATTCTCGGAGATCTCGGCACACCGGGCCAGCCTGGAGGAGGCCTACATGGAACTGACGAGGGACGCGGTCGAGTTCCGCGCTCAGCCTGCCGGGGAGGCAGTCCGGTGACCGCGACCATCACTCCGTACCGCCCGACTCAGCAGGCCGGCCGGGACGGCTTCACGCAGTTGCTGCATGCCGAGTGGACCAAGTTCCGCACCCTGCGCGGCTGGGTGATTGCCGTGCTGATTGCAGCCTTGCTGATTGATGTGGTCGGGCTGCTCGTGCCCCGCGGTGACCAGCATTGCGGCACCGCGTGCCTCTCGGGCGTTCCGACCGGCCCAGGGGGCGAGGCGGTCAACGACACCTACTACCTCGCGGCCCAGCCGCTGGCCGGTGACGGGAGCATCACCGTCCGGGTGACGTCGCTAACCGGCGTCACCGACCACACCGGCGGTTTCATCTCCCCGGCGAGCGGCCCGCAGAACCCCGTGCGCCGAGGCCTTGTGCCGTGGGCCAAGGCGGGGATCATCATCACCGGCAGCACCCGGCCCGGATCGGCCTACGCCGCGATGATGGTCACCGGCAGCCACGGCGTGCGCATGCAGTATGACTACACCGGTGACATCGCCGGCCTGCCCGGGTCGGTGTCTGCGGCGTCCCCGCGCTGGCTGCGCCTGACCCGGTCGGGTGACGTGATCACCGGATACGATTCGGCCGACGGCACGCACTGGACCGAGGTCGGCACTGCGCGCCTAGCCGGGCTGACCGGCACTGTGCGAGCGGGCATGTTCGCCACCTCGCCGCTGAACTTCGTGCCGAACCTCCCGTCCTACGCCGAGTCCGGCGGCGGGCTGAACGCCAGCGGGGCGACCGGCACCTTCGATCATGTTGACCTGCGCGGAGGCGCGCCCGGCGGCCGGTGGGCCGGCCAGCAAGTAGGGAGCGTCAATGGACCGCAGCCGCCGCCCGGTATCGGGTTCCGGCAGGCCGGCGGCAGGTTCACGGTGACTGGCTCCGGGGACATCGGGCCTGTCATCGCAGCGGGGGTCAACAGCAGCTACGTCACCGGGACTTTCGCCGACCATCTGCTCGGAGTCTTCATCGGGATGCTCATCATGATCGTCATCGCGGCGATGTTCATCACCGTGGAGTACCGGCGCGGCCTCATCGCCACCACGCTGGCCGCCAGCCCCCGGCGTGGCCGGCTGCTGGCCGCCAAGGCGGTAGTGATCGGCCTGCTCACGTTCCTTCTCGGGACGGCCGCCGTCGCGCTGGCTGCAATCGTCGGCAGCCGCATCTCGCGTGACAGCGGGACGTACGTGCTCCCGGTCGGCTGGCTGACCGAGGCCCGGGTCATCCTCGGTACCGGTGCGATGCTCGCGGTGGCGTCGGTCCTGGCGCTCTCCATCGGCACGGCACTGCGCCGCAGCGTCGCCGCCGTCGCGGCGGTCATCGTGGCGATCGTGCTTCCGTACATCCTCGGCGTCAGCGGGGTGCTGCCAGCCAGCGCGTCTGAGTGGATACTGCGGGTAACCCCAGCGGCTGGGTTTGCTATCGAGCAAAGCGTGCCGCAGTACCAGCAGGTCGTCGGCCACTACGCGCCACCCGACTACTTCCCGCTCGCGCCGTGGTCCGGCTTCGCCGTGCTGTGCGCCTACGCTGCGCTCGCCCTCGGCCTGGCGGCCTACCTGCTCCGCCGCCGGGACGCGGGAGGTGCGGCGTGAGCCAGACGATGACCATCGCACGGCATGGCCTGCCACGCCGCGGCGGGACCGCCTGGGCCGACGGCGCCTTGGCTGGACTGTCAGACGCATTGCGGGCCGAGTGGACCAAGCTGCGGACCCTGCCCGGCACCGGGTGGATCCTAGCCGCGATCTGCGTATTGACAGTCTCTGTCGGGGCCGCGACCGAGGCGGCCACCAGGTGCGGCGCCGGCACCCGATGCGCGATCGATCCCACGAAAGTGAGCCTGACCGGCATCCAGCCCGGCCAGGCGGTGGTTGCGGTCATGGCCGTGCTGGTGATCAGCGGCGAGTACAGCACCGGCATGATCCGGACGACCTTCACCGCGATGCCCCGGCGGTGGATGGTGCTGGCCGCCAAGGCCACAGTGCTGACCGGCCTGGTACTCCCGGCCGCAGTGGTCGCGGTAGCCGGGAGCCTCGCAGCCGGGCGGCTGATCCTGAGCGGCAACGGCATCACCGCCGCGCACAGTTTCGCCGTCGTGTCACTGGCCTACGGGCCAACGGTCCGGGCGGCCACGGGCTCGGTGCTCTACCTCGCACTCGTGGGATTGCTCAGCCTCGGCATCGCCACGATCGTCCGTGACTCGGCCGCCGCTACTGGCGCGGTGCTCGGGATGCTGTACGTCCCGCCGGTCATCGCCCTGTTCCTGGGCACCGAGCGAACCTGGCAGCACTGGGTCGAGCGGTATGCGCCGACGAACGCGGGCATGGCCATCCTGACCACCACCGGGGTGCACAAGCTGATCATCAGCCCGTGGGCCGGCCTCGGCGTGCTGGCCGCGTGGGCTGCTGCCGCGCTGCTGGTCGCGGGAGCACTCCTGCGCCTCCGGGACGCCTGACAGAGTTCGGCACGGCCGACTAGCTGTGCTTGGTTTTGTCTGCGTCGAGGATGCGTGTGAGCAGCTCGGTGAGTTGCCTGAGATCGTCAGCATGGAGAGTACTGATGGCCGGGGGCGGGCGCAGCAGGATGGCGTTGGCGGTAGCGATGGCGCTGTGACCGGCAGCCGTGAGCGTCACCAGCTTGCGGCGCCGGTCGTCCGGATGCGGTTGGCGTTCTACGAGGCCGTGGGCTTCGAGTTTGTCGACGATGAGAGTTACGTAAGGGGCGTCGAGGTTGTTGGTGTCCGCGAGTTCGCTGAGGGTCATCGGCCGGTCTTGGAGCTGAAAGAGGATCTTGCCGCGGCCTCCGCCGAGGCGAAATCCGAGCGCCCCGGCGAGTTCGCCGCGGCGGTTGTGGGCCTCGACGAACTCTCGCATGAGGGCCCAGGCTTGCTGTGGCTCCTCGCTTACCACGGCACAGTCCGGCCGAGGTAGTCGACGTAATGCAGACCGCGTTCGCCTCGGAGGGCGTCGAGCGTCCTGACCACGTTCGGGATGCTGTCGTCGATACCGAGCCGGGCGTTCGGGCCTCCCAGCTCGGTTCGGACCCAGCCAGGAGCCATGAGGACAAGGGTCCGGCGTTCGCCGCTGTGCCGTGCGGCATAGCTGCGCATGAACGTGTTGAGCGCTGCCTTGCTGCCTCGGTACACCTCGTGGCCGCCGCTGACATTGTTCGTTACGCTGCCCTGGCCTGAGGACATCACCGCGATAGTGCCCGCAGGCTCGACATGGTCCTGGAGCGCCTCTACGATGCGCAGCGGGCCAAGCGCGTTGGTGACCATCACACGGTTGAACTCATCGGTCGAGGTCTCCGCCACCGTGCCCTCGGGCTGATTCGTTATGCCGGCGTTCACGAACAGCAGATCGAACGTCCGGTCCGTCAGACGAGTGCGGAGCGCCGCGATCTGGGCGGGCTCGGTGACGTCGACGGTCTCGATCTGGATCTGTCCGTTGCAGGTGCCGGCAAGGTCATGCAGGTGGGTCCGGGCTGAGCCCCGAACAGTCGCGGTGACCTGCCGACCGTCCCGTACCCACTGCTGAGCCAGTGCGAGGCCCAAGCCCCGAGATGCGCCGATCAGGAGTACTCGTCTGGCAGAGTCCGGCGGCGCGCTGAGCTCCGGCCGCAAGTTAGTTATAGACATGAGAATAATGATAGAGCATATAACTAATATCCTGCACGCCGCGACGCACGCTTGGGTGGTCTGGGCAGCTCAGTCCGGCGTGCCGGTGGCGGTGCTGTTCGAAAGGTCTGCCGGCAGCACGTTGTCGTGCAGGTGCGACAGCGTTACAGGACCGAGGTGCGGCCGGGCGTCGCCTGAGGTCCTAGTTGTATTTCCTTCCGCCCCTTCTCCGGGCGTGCCTCCAGTATGTTCAGCTGGACCGGTCTGCCGATCAGCTGCTCCAGTTCGGCGCGGAGCCGGTCGAGCTCCGCATGGCCGTGGCCGTGCGCCAGGCCCGGCCGGCGGGCATGGATATCAACTTTGACGTGATCCAGGTCCCCGCTGACCGCCATTGCGGCTATCCCGGCCGTCCGTGGTATCCGCCGGTGTATCACGTCGGCGATCTCGTCGATCCACAGGTCCTGGACCGTCTCGAGCTCCGAGCCGACAGCGACCCCGGCTTCCTCGATCCCGGCCAGCTCGATATGGTCGGCCAGCAGCCGGTTGGCCATGTCCCGCTGGCCTTGCTCATCAGCGGCCACATATCTGCGGGCCATTTCGTCGGTCAGTGCCAGGTCCACGTGGGGATTCAGGTACACCCGCAACGCCACCGGCGGCTGTCCAGGATCACGCCCGGCGATAACCATGCGGCGGGCAGTGGTGTAGTTCTCCCCGGTCTCGGCCATCAAAGCCCTGACCTGCTTCTTGAACGCGCTGTCGTCAGTCACGCCATGTCCCTCGCGGCGATCCTTGCCCCGCGCTGATCGCCTGGCTCAGCGGTGACTGATCTGTTCCAGCTAGCGCGAACCGGCGGCCCTTGTCCTCACCGCCACCGCGGGCGCGGGCCACGGCAGCTCGGAGTGTGGCAGGCGCTCCTGCCAGCACTCAGGCTACCCAGCCTGCGGAACCGAATCCATAGCGGCGCAGCGCCTGGCTACGTCGCGAGCACTGGAGCTGCCGGACGACGGCCTGGAACGAGCTCGGCCCGTCAGCGGGTCGGGCTGGCGAGTGAGTTGCCGGCAAGTCAGCTGCCGGAGAAGTACCGCCGGGGGTTGTCGACCAGCATGGTCTGGATCTGCGACTCGGTCACGCCTCGCTCACGCAGCGCCGGCAGCACGTCGTCAAACAAGTGCTCGAAGTGCCAGGCCGGCGCGAACCGCGGAACCGCCTCCGCCGGGAACCAGTCGATGTGGCACGCGGCGTCGTGTGACAGCACCATGCGATCGGCGTAGCCGCGCTCGCACATCGCCGCTACCGTACCGACCCGCTCGTCGAACGGCGTGATCAGGTCCAGCCCGAACCGGTCCATGCCGAGCACGCATCCCGCGTCAGCGAGTTCTGACAGGTAGTCCAGATCGGTGCTGTCGCCGCTGTGACCGAGCACCACCTTGCTCAGGTCGGCCTTCTCCGCCCGCAGTATGTCGAGCACCGCCCGGCCGGTAAAGGAGTGCGGGTGAGTGTGCACCGTGATCGGGGCGCCGGTCTCGGCGTGTGCGCGGCACACCGCCCGAAGCACCCGTTCCACGCCGGGCGTCATCCCCGGCTCGTCGATCGCGCACTTGAGGAACGCGGCCCTGACCTGCGTGCCCCCGATGCCCGTGGTCAGGTCATCGATGAACAGCCGCGCCATCGGGTCGAGCCCGTCGCCGTGGGGTCCGCGGTACCTGAAGTAGAACGGCACGTCGTTGTAGGTGTACAGGCCAGTAGCGACGATGATGTTGAGGCTCGTCCCGTCGGCGACCCGGACGATGCGCCCGATGTCGCGGCCTAGGCCGACCACCGTCGGATCGACGATCGTCTGGCAGCCGCGCCTGGCCAGCGCGTTCAGCTTGAGAATGGCGTCGTCGACCCGCTCGTTCTCATCCCAGCCAGCCGGGTAGTTGGCCCGGATCTCCTCGTTAAGGACGAACACGTGCTCGTGCATCAGAGTCGTCCCCAGAGCATCCGTATCGACGGGCCCCCGGACGGTCTCGACCATAGCCATGGCAGCACCGTAGCGTGGAGCCGTACTGACCGGTAGGTAGCATTGTCCGCACTCGTCGCGGCCGGTACCGGCCCCTGGAGGCACAAGATGGATTTCGCATTCGACGCGCGCACCGAGGAACTCCGGGGCCAGCTTCACGCATTTCTCGACGAGCACGTCATCCCGGCCGAGAAGGTGTTCGAGGAGCAGGCCGCCGAGATGGCAAGCCAGGGCCACGGCTGGGAGCGCCCGCCGGTGCTGGAGGACCTCAAGGCCGAGGCCAGGACGCAGGGCTTGTGGAACCTGTTCCTGGCGCACCACCCTCAGGGCGCCGGGCTGACCAACCTGCAGTACGCGCCGCTGGCCGAGATCACCGGGCGCTCGTTCATCGCGCCGGAGGCGCTCAACTGCGCCGCACCCGACACCGGCAACATGGAGGTACTGGCCGAGTTCGGCACTCCGGAGCAGCAGAAGCAGTGGCTGCAGCCGCTGCTGGACGGCGAAATCAGGTCCGCGTTCTGCATGACCGAGCCCGATGTCGCCTCCTCGGACGCCACGAACATCTCGACCAGCATCACCCGTGACGGCGACGTGTTCGTGATCAACGGCCGTAAGTGGTGGTCCAGCGGGGCCATGGACCCGCGCTGCAAGATCCTCATCGTGATGGGCAAGAGCAATCCGGAGGCCGACCGGCACCGGCAGCAGTCCCAGATCCTCGTCCCGCGAGACACTCCGGGCGTGAACATCAAGCGCGGCATGCACGTCTTCGGCTACACCGACGGGACGCACGGCGGCCACGCGGAGATCGAGTTCAGCGACGTCCGGGTGCCGGTGGCCAATGTCATTTCGGGCGAGGGCGAAGGGTTCGCGATCGCACAGGCCAGGCTCGGTCCCGGCCGCATTCACCACTGCATGCGGCAGATCGGCGCGGCCGAGCGCGCGCTTGAGCTGATGTGCCGCCGGGTGACCGGTCGCGTTGCCTGGGGGAAGCCGCTGGCTGAGCAGGGCGTGATCCAGGACTGGATCGCCGAGTCGCGAGTGCGGATCGAGGCCGCCAGGCTCCTGGTGCTCAAGACTGCGTGGCTCATGGACACGGTCGGCAACAAGGGCGCGCACACCGAGATCCAGTCCATCAAGATCCTGGTGCCGCAGACGACCGAGTGGATCATCGACAAGGCGATCCAGGCGCACGGCGGCGGCGGCGTCAGTCAGGACTTCCCGCTGGCGATGATGTGGGCGCACACCCGGACGCTGAGGTTCGCTGACGGCCCGGATGAGGTGCACAAGCGGTCGCTTGCCCGGCGCGAGCTCAGGAAATATCAGTAAGCCTTACTCAGGAGGAACATATGTCAGAGGCGTCCCAGCGAGTAGCCGTCGTCACCGGCGCTGCCCGCGGTATCGGCGCGGGAACGGCTAAGCGCCTGGCTTCGGACGGGTTCGCGGTCGCGGTGCTCGACCTGAAGGAAGGCGACTGCGGCGCAACCGTCGACGCGATCACCTCGGCCGGCGGCAGGGCCCTGGCCGTCGGCGCCGACGTGAGTGATGCCGACCAGGTGCAGGCCGCCGTCGACAAGATCGCCAGCGAGTTCGGTGCCCCCGCCGTCCTGGTCAACAACGCTGGCGTCATCCGGGACAACATGCTGTTCAAGATGACCGTCGATGACTGGGACACCGTTCTTGGCATCCACCTGCGCGGGTCGTTCCTGATGACCAAGGCCTGCCAGAAGCACATGGTCGACGGCAAGTGGGGCCGGATCGTCAACCTGTCCTCCAGTTCGGCGCTCGGCAACCGCGGCCAGGCCAACTACTCCGCCGCCAAGGCCGGCCTGCAGGGCTTCACCAAGACCCTCGCCATCGAACTTGGCCAGTTCGGCATCACGGCGAACGCGGTCGCACCCGGTTTCATCGCCACCGACATGACCGCTGCCACCGCGGCCAGGATTGGCATCGGCTTCGAGGACTTCCAGAAGGCCGCCGCCGCCAACATCCCCGTCCGCCGGGTCGGCACGCCCGACGACGTCGCGCACGTGATTTCCTTCCTGGTGAGCGAGGGTGCCGGGTTCGTGTCCGGCCAGGTCATCTACGTGGCCGGCGGCCCCCTGTGTTGACCGCGGGCCCCGCGCTGACCGCAGGCCCTGTGCTGAGGGGGACGCTGTGCTGAGCGATCAATCCGCCCAGGGCGGGAACGCACCCTTGCCCGACGCCGATGCCCTCCGGTCGCAGGTTGCCGAGTTCCTGGCGGCGCATGACCCCGGCAGCACCGAGCGGCTGGAGTTCCTGCGCGCCCGGTTCGACGCCGGACTGGCCTGGGTGCATTACCCGGCGGGACTCGGCGGACAGGGACTGCCGCGTTCCCTCCAGGTTGTGGTTGATCGTGAATTCGCCGCATCCGGCGCGCCGACGAACCACCCGGAGCGCAACGGCATCGGGCTCGGCATGGCCGCGCCGACCATCCTGGCGCACGGCACGCCAGAGCAGAAGGAACGCTGGTTGCGGCCGCTGTGGACGGGCGAGGAGATCTGGTGCCAGCTGTTCAGCGAGCCGGGCGCCGGGTCTGACCTGGCCGGGCTAGCTACCCGCGCGGTGCGGGACGGCGACACCTGGACCGCGAACGGGCAGAAGGTCTGGACGTCCTCGGCCCACATGGCCAAGCGCGCGCTGCTGGTCGCGCGCACCGATCCGGACGCGCCGAAGCACGAGGGCCTGACTTATTTCGCGCTGGACATGAAGCAGCCGGGCGTGGAGGTACGGCCGCTTCGGCAGATCACCGGCGAGGCTGAGTTCAACGAGGTCTTCCTGACGGACGCGCAGATCCCGGACGCCGACCGGATAGGCAGTATCGGTCAGGGCTGGACCGTCTCGATGTCCACCCTGATGAACGAGCGAGTCTCGATCGGCGGCAACGCCATGCCCCGCGAGGGCGGCATGATCGCGTCCGCGGCCAGGACCTGGCGGGAGCACCCCGAGCTGCGGACTCCCGGACTGCATGACCGGCTGCTCCGGTTGTGGGCTGATGCCGAGGTCGCCCGGCTCGCCGGCGCCCGGCTCCGCCAGCAACTCGCCGCCGGGCAGCCCGGTCCGGAGGGGTCGGCAGCCAAGCTGGTGTTCGCCCGGCTGAACCAGGAGATCTCCGAGTTCGATGTCGAGTTGGCCGGGGGAGACGGGCTGCTGTACGACGACTGGACGCTGCGGCGGCCGGAGGGCGCGAACTTCTTCGGCCGCAATCCCGGCTTCCGGTTCCTGCGGGCCAAGGGCAACTCGATCGAAGGCGGCACGTCGGAAATCCTGCGCAACATCATCGCCGAGCGGGTGCTCGGGCTGCCGAAAGAGGCCAGGGTCGATACCGGGCCGTGGAAGGATCTGCCCCGGTGAGTGAGGCAACGGTGAACGACACAGCTCCGGGACAGGCGGCGAGCGGAAGCGCTTCGGATGGCGCGGGCGCCGCGGCTCACGGGCCGGGCGCGAGCGGGCGCAACCGTCCGGCCAGGACGGCGAACCTGCTGTACAGCGAGACCGAGACAGAGCTGCGCGCTGCCGTGCGTGAACTGCTCACGGACAAGGCGCCCTGGCGTGACGTGCTAGCCAGGACCGAGACCGGCCAGACCTACGACGATGGCTTGTGGCACACGCTGGCAGCCGAGGTCGGCTGCGCGGGCTTGCTGATCCCGGAATCCCTCGGCGGCGCCGGGGCCTCGTACCGGGAGGCCGCGGTGGTCGCGGAGGAGCTCGGCCGTGCGGTCGCCCCGGTGCCGTTCCTCGGCAGCGCTGTCATCGCGACGACGGCGCTGTGCGCGGCCGGTGACACTGAGTTCCTCCCGGAGCTGGCAAGCGGTGCGCTAACGGCCTCGCTGGCGATCCCGTTCGCGGCCGGGACGCGTTTCCGGTCCGAGGCGACGGTGCGGCTGGACGCGCCGCAGCGCGGCGACGAGCGCGGTGATTACCGGCTGTCCGGCACGATTACCGGGCTGGCCGATGCCCTGCCAGCAGGCTTGCTGATCGTTCCGGTCGATAGCGTGCCGTACGGCCTGTACGCGGTGCGGGTCAGCGAGTCCGGCGTCGGCAAGCGGCCGCTGGTCTCGCTGGACATGACCCGGCAACTGTGTGAAGTGCGGCTGGAGGGTGCGCTCGCCCGGCGTGTCGCGGCCGGCCAGGCGGCTGAGCAGGCCGTCGCGGCTGCGCTGCTGGCCGGCGCCGGCGTGCTGGCCTCGGAGCAGCTCGGCCTGGCGGAGCAGTGCCTGGACACGACCGTCGCCTACGTCAAGGAGCGGCGCCAGTTCGCGCGTCCGGTTGGCGGCTTCCAGGCGATCAAGCACCGGCTGGCTGACTTGTGGGTAGCGGTTACGCAGGCCAGGGCCGCGGCCCGCTATGCGGCTGACTGGCTGGCGGCTGGTTTCGGCCCGGAGACGACGATGGCGGTGGCACTGGCCAAGTCGGCGTGCTCGGACACAGCGCTGAAAGCCGCGCAGGAGATGATCCAGCTGCACGGCGGGATCGGCTTCACCTGGGAGCACCCGGCGCACCTGTACCTGAAGCGGGCGAAGGCAGACTCGATCGGGCTTGGCACCGCCGACGCGCACCGAGCGTCGCTGGATGTGCTGGCCAACCTGCCGGCTCCCGAGTAACCGCCGACTCGCTTGCCGGCTGGGCCAGCGCTTGGGAGTCCTTCAGATCCGAAGCGCGCGTTCGCTCGGCAGCCGCGCCCGTCCGGTCCGAGGTGCGACGAGCGCTCCCCGGCCACGGTCATGTTTACGCCGCTTCCGCAATCAGGGCTAGGCGCGACGAAGCGGCCTAATGAGTACCGCCTGATGTGAGTAGTACGCCGCATCCTGGTGATTTCGTGTTATTAAAAGCGAAAGTCCTGATTAGATGCCGTAACGTGGTCCTCCGGAGCTGCGGTTGCCGTGTCGCAGCGAAGCCATCAGTACGGAGACCTGCAGGG
>Ga0335074_10003514_pt1 | contig 21457 bp, 21 predicted proteins | sample Lox_Sample_23_FD_206715 | JGI IMG/M metagenome (GOLD analysis project Ga0335074, IMG submission 206715) | Soil microbial communities from Loxahatchee National Wildlife Refuge, Florida, United States - Lox_Sample_2.3 | ecosystem: Environmental > Terrestrial > Soil > Wetlands | place: USA... | reverse complement strand
ACTGTGGGAGCACGGCGTTGCGGAATCGCAGATCGAGGTGATGGCAAGCAAGAACCCGGCGCGGCTCCTGGGAGTCGATGTCTAGACCATGCACAAATCCATGGTTAGCTCTTCCTAAAGCCGAGAAGACTCGCCGGGTCACGAAGTACGACGCGAAGGAGATATCCGGTGGCAGCCGCCGACACGCCGGAGCTGGGATTCGCCTCCGACATCAAACCAATGTTTCGTCAGAAGGATCGCGACGCGATGCACCGGGCGTTCGACCTCTGGTCCTATGCAGATGTCGCAGCGCACGCGGACGCGATCGGGCAACGTCTGAAGCAGGGGACGATGCCATGCGACGGTGCCTGGCCCGAGGCCCAGGTCGACCTGTTCGAGCTGTGGGTGGAGCAGGGCAAGCCCGAATAGGTCCCCGAGTGCGCCGCCGCACGCTCGTCGCGCTTCTCGTCGCCGTCACCTCGCTCGTGCTTGCCGCGTCCCGGGGCGCCGCGCAGGCCCGATCGATGGTGTTGCACTTCAAGTCGCTGCCCTAGGTCCTCGCCGAGCCGCCCTTCGCCAGCGGGGACTACGTGCTGCTGAACCTGAGCAGGAGTGCGGCAGTGCGCGACAGATCGCGCTTGCTCGGGCGCCGTTCGCGGGCGAGACGTTCTCTGGCCCGGAGGCGCTTGGGTGGACGAGAAGCGCCTCGAGGTCGCGCGCTTCCCGTCGTCGATCCCAGCGCAAAGCGCAAGCTCAGATGATTGATCCCGGGAGCGCGATGCTCATCCCCAGCGTAGGACTGAACGTGGTCTCTCATTCCATCGCGAGGCGCATGAGCGGCAGCGCGAACCACAGCCCACCTGTGATCGCCAGCGTCAACGCGCCGGTGACAATCGGCGCGATGCCGCCAACCACGTAGTCCGAGAGCAGCACCAGGATCCCGGCGAAGCCGAGCGAGAGGAACACCAGCGCCGCGATCGCCAGCCTGTTCGCGAGAACGATCAGATAAGGCTTTTCGTGGTGGCGGAACAGGAGTCGGTGCTGCGCTGGCGGCGCTATCAGGAGAAACGTCGCCAGCGCCACAAACGCCAGCGTGACGAAGTACACAGTGCGCTCGAACGAGCTCGTCTTCGACCAGCCGGCGTTGAACGGCACGACGAGCAGGAACGCGAACATGATCTGAACTCCGGTTCCGGCGATGCGCAGCTCGTTAAGCAACTCGATCGTGTTGCGGTCCAGCCGCTCTTCCGGGCTCTCGGCGCGATCGTCTCTCACATCCTGCTTCTGGCCTGGCTGCGTCACCTGTTCTTCTCGCAGGGAGCCTATGCGTTCGCGGGGTCACAGGCGAGTCCGCTCGCCGCCCGGCCGCACCGCCTACATTTCACCGTCGGATGGCCAGGATCGCGGTCGTGCACATAGGGCTGGATGGTCACCTCCGTCCGGCATCGCGGCTGGGAGCGGTCCTGGCGCAGCAGGGTCACCACGTGGTTGCCCTGGGCCCAATCGCCTATCGTGAGCAGCTCGAGGCTCCCGGAGTCGAGTTTCAGGAACACGAGCCGTTTAGGTTCCCGCCAAGCCGACTAATTGCGGCCCAAGGACCGGTGGAAGGAGTCGTCGGTTTCTCGGCCGCTTTGGCCGACGCGACCGCCTTGGGCGTGGAGCGGCTGATCAACTGGCTCTTCGACCAGCAGGTCGACCTCGTCGTGCACGACATCCACGTACCGTGGGCACGCGTTGCCGCCGACTTCCTCGGACTCCCGCGCGTCGTCTCCAACCCGCTGTTTCCCGCGCCGGGTCGGCCGAGCCAACCGCCCGCCTCCGTCGACCGAGCGCTTGCCCGGCTTAAGGCAAGGCGGCTTGAGATCGGCCGCAGGTGGGGCGTGGACATCGGCGACTGGGTGGCGACGATGCTCAACCGTGCGCAGGCCACGATCAGCTACACGACGCAGACGATCACGGGAGTCCCTCCGCTTGACGGCGCGTGGAGCTACGTCGGGCCCCTGATGGAGCGCCGGTCCTTCGCGCCGTCGGCACGCGATCGTCCCCTCGTATACGTCGCGCTGGGAACGTTCTACAACTACCGAGCCGAGGTGTTCAAAGCGGTGCTCGAGGCTCTGAACGACGCGCCCGTTGACGTGCTCGTGTCGACCGGGAGGGGAGTTTCGAAGGTCGAGCTCGAGCCGCTCCCAGAGAACGTCCGTGTGTACGAGTTTGTTCGCTCACGCAGTGTCCTCGAGCAGGCGAGCGTACATGTCACGCACGGCGGCAGTGGCTCGGTACACGAGTCGCTGCTGGCGGGCGTACCGATGGTCTGCATCCCGCAGGGAGCAGATCAATATTCGTGGTCCGAAAGGGTTCAGGCCGTGGGGGCTGGCGAGCTCAGCGACGCGACGGCAGGCGCGATCCGCGTCTCGGTCGACCGAGCGTTGAGCGGGGAGGACATGAGGTGCCGGGCGCGGGAGATCGGAGAGGAGCTGGCCTGCTATGACGGGGAGCGGCGGGTCGCGGAGCTGATCGAGCGCGTGCTCGCTTGAACTCGCACGGCGCTTGAAGTCGCGACGGGGTTGCGCAGTCCAAACCTGCGAGGGTGGGCTACGGCTCAGCCCGATGGAGGGGTTGGGTCCAGTTCGTCCTCGTCCAGCGCGCGCTCAAGCCGGCCGAGGGTAACCGGGACGTCGTACAGTCGTCCCGGCCCGAAGCGTGGCCAGAAGTGACGCAGGCCCGGAGCGATCACCTTGACCACGGGAAGGCCGATATCCGGACGCGTTTGATCGAGGACGAGGAGCTCGATGCCCCGACGCTCGATCGCCCGCCTGCACAGGTCGAGCGCGGCTGTAGCCTCGCCCTCAACTAGCCGATCCGCGGCGCACGTGCGGGCAGGCTGGTCCGGATCGGAGCGCAGGAACGGGCGTTGATCGAGGCTCATCTGATCAGGTCCACGTCCGAGTCCGCCGGAGGGGGCGCCGAGTCCGAGTTGGACGAGCTCAGTCGTGGCTCTGATGGCGGCCCCGGCCAGGTCGACGTGGGCTCCGAAACCCAGTCCCACGCCGGTTCCATCGGCCGAGGCCACGAGCGCGACGGCGACTGGCAGGCCGAGGTCAGCGGTCAGGTCGAGAGCCCACAATTCGCGTCCCTGGCCCGTGATATGGGCCCGGAGCCTCGCGAGCCATGGGTCGTCGATGGTGTCGAGGTCGATGGCTGGAACCCGCAGGCGGTTGTACCACCACAGCGCTACGTGGTCGCGCTCCACGAGCTCGAGCAAGCCGTGGAGGATCGCCTCCTCGACCGTGTTGCCTGCCGCGTTCCCGTTCGAGTCCCCCACGCAGTAGCGGCGTCCGACGATCGCGGTCCCGTGATAGCACAGCGCCGTTGGGATGAGACGCTCTCGTTCATGGGTCAGCGACCAGACTGGGGACCAGTCGATCGGCACGCTTGGATCAAACGGCTCAGGGACGTGCGTGCGATGCGACGTCGCGCGCGCGTTCCAATCCTGGCGCTGCGCGTACTGCCTGTCGCTGAAGTTCATCTGGTCGTTCGGGCTGATCGCCGGCTCGCCAAGCTCCTCCAGCGTGGCGCGGCGGCGCGGCTCGTCACCGCTGAAGATCGCGGAATAGCGCTCGAGCGCTTCACACAGCGCGCCCGCTCGCGCAACGCTGTCGCTCGTTCCCTTCCCCGCCGACAGCTGCCCGGCCAGCGCCTCCCAGCCCGTGCGATCTCCGTGGACTCGGGCCACTGGGCCCCCCGAGGTGTACACGTGGAGGTGTTCAGGACCAGGCACCCTGGTGAGGCTGGCGACCGCTCCCGTGAGTGGGCTGACATGGTGCTCGAGGCGCCTCAACGTAACCTCAGGGGAAACACTCCGCAGGGCGCCTCCGAGCGTGCCGTCGGGTCGGTGCTCGCGAATCTTGATAGGCAGTGCGCGGGTGCCGGGTGACAGGTCGCCTACCCCGCACTCCGGACACTGTGGGCGCTGGATCACGTGGTGGCGCGCCGTCTCCCAGGTGCCTGCGTCGAAGCTGATGATCAGCGATTCGAATCCGGCCCGGGCGCCGGCCAGCCATCTGGTGATCTCGGTTGCCACCAGTGCGGGGCCCAGGCCCCGCATCGACCGTGGGGCGCCCGGGCGGCCCGTCTTGAGCGGGGCACCGCTGGCGCCACCATTGCCCGCCGTGCCCAGGAGGCGCCGCTCGATCGCCCTGTGAAAGCGCATGCGCTGGGCTAGGCATTCCCAGCATGGCCCGCCCCCCGGCTGGAAGATCGGGCCGATGAGGATCCGTGGTCCCTCCGGCGATGCGAGCATCCAGGCGCGGTCTTCACGCAGGGCACGCCGGTTATGCTCGGCAAGGGAGGCCGCGAGGTAGTCATCGGTGAGAACGAGCATCAGCTCGGCGTCGCCGGTCAGCTGAACTTGGGCGTCCGAGAGCGCATCAGAGGTCGCCTTCGGGTCGATGCCCGCGAGCGCGTGGACGCTGACGGCTGCGCGGCCCAGCCGCTCAGCGGCAACCTCGGGCGAGACGAGCTGACTTGACCACCAGGCAGCATCAGGTGCGGAGCCGTTCGCCGAGGACGAGACGAGCACCCCGGCTCGAGTGAGCTGATCGAGCGCCGAGGTGATCTGATCCTGTTCTGTGTCATTGCAGAGGGCGAGGATCTCCTCTCTGCTGCGTGAACCGTCAACGAGCTCCGCCAGCCTCGTGAACGGCGGCCCCGGGTAGATGTCGCACCCACGTTCACCGATCGTGACTAGCGCTCGACCTTGCAAGGGCACGACCTCGAGGTGCGACGCGAACGACAGGCTCATGGGTCCGACGCTAGCGCACGACGGAGCGTGCGGGACTATGCCCTCAGCAGGGCACGCAGTACGGACAGGTCTCGCAGTAGCCCGTCTCGCATGGCTCGCAGTAGTCGTAGCATCCGCATGGGCAGGTGCATGCGTAGCAGGTCCCGGATTGGGCCTGAGCAAGGGCCGGGGCAACGACGCTCTGTACGACGGGGAGGGCGAGCGCGGCTGTTCCGACGACGCCCACGCGGCGGATGAACCGTCGTCTGCTCAGCCGGGCGGTGTCGGGGTCGCGGCGCTCGTAGCCGTCCTCCAGCAGCCCGTGTCCGGCAAGCTCGTCCAGGGTCACCATGACTAGGTCCTCGTCGGCGATCTCGCCGACCTCCTCGCGCAAGACCGCGACCAGGTCATCGACGGTTCGTGTGCCGTCACTGCTCTGCCACACCAGCGCGGCAGTACGGTTCAGCCGGCAGGCGATGTGGTGTTCGTTGTCATAGACCAGGAGTTCGTCATCGAGCTCCTCGGTCAGCACGTCCTCGTTGCGGGCGATCGGCCTCAGGTCGGAATTCATGGGGGCAACCTACCAACAAGGTCAAGTCAGTGCTCAAAAGTGCCTCGGCCACCTGACGAGCGTCGCCTCGGGTTCCCGAGATCACCCGCGCGTGCTGCACGAGACGTCGAATGGTCGACAGGGCCTGCGCCGAGCGCGTGCGTGCCGGGATCGTGTGCTCCAGTAACGCCAGGGCCCCCTCCCCGGGTTGACACGCCACCGGCTGCCATGGAGTCCCGAACTTGTGGCTGGTGATGAGGACCAGACCTCCGGGGATAGGCGCTCGGCCGAGCTGGTCGCGGGGGACCGGCAGCTTGACTCCGGCGCGGCCCGAGCCCGGGTCGTAGCGAAGCGTCAGCTCCCGCGGGTACGGGTGCACGAGGCCGTCAGCGCTCACGGGCGCGTATTCGTCGGAGTAATAGACGGCACCGGCGCGGACGAGCTCGGCCACGAGCGTCGACTTGCCGCTCATGCTCGCGCCCGGGATTACGATCGCACGTCCGCCGATGCCAACCACCCCGGCGTGAATGAAGACGAACGCCGGCGCGTGCAGCGCGATGTGAAGGCGGATCGCCGACTCCAGAGCGTCCACACCGGCACCGGCATCGGCCGCCCGGGCTGCGCGCTCCCCGGCGATGATCATGCTTCCGTCGCGCATCAGCCCGAACCGCGCCGCAGCCGGCGCCTCGTCGGCCGCCACCCAGCCAGGCGGCAGTGCGGCCGCCAGCCGTTCGAGCAGGAGCAGGTCGTCGCTCACGATCTCGGCGCACAGCCCGAACGACTCGAAAGCAAGCCGGTGTTCCGGTAAAGGCACGTCGGCATCCTACGATCGGAGCAGCGGGCCCGGCCGGCGAGCACTAGGATCGCGCCCCAAGTGGCCGGAGACAGTGCCGATACCGAGACGCTGGTTGCAGATGCGGCGGGCACGCCACTCGTGCGGCTGCTCGCGGTCGACGGTGTCCGGATCCCCCGGATTGAGGCTGGAAACCGTCTGACCCTGTCGCGCTTCGCGTGGGTTCGGCCGCTCGGGGACGAGCTGATCGCCGAAACCTCGCTCGGTGGTGCGGCGGTGATTCTCGAGGACCCCCGGGCCGCTGCGTTGCTGTTCGGGTTCGGCCGTGAGCAGCCGGTTCTGGACGCGGCCGCCGCCGCTGGACTCGCGATCGGCGAAGCACTGGAGGTCGCCGCGGTCCTTCACGCCGCATCGGTGCTGGTCGACCCCGATCAGAGACGGGCCGAGGACGAGCCGCCGCTGGCGGTGTGGGAATTTCACGACCTGCTCTTTCACGTCCGCAGCCGCAGGGGACGTCACCCAAACCTCGTCGGCGGCACCTACAGGTTCATCGAGCGCATTCCCCCCGCGGCCGCCGTTCCACTTGCTCGATGGACCGAGAGCGTGGAGCTCGAACGGCCCGATCACGAGCGGCTCCAACACGAGGATCCCCCTCTCGCCCGGGTTCAAGCTGCCCGTCGATCGATTCGCGACTACGGCCACCGGCCGATTACCCTGGCTGAGCTGAGCGAGTTCCTCTACCGGGTTGGGAGCGTCGAGGACCTTCTGGTTCAGCGGCTGCCGCCGCGGGCAGCCGCCGACTCCATCGAGTTCGCGGTCCGGCCCTACCCGAGTGGAGGGGCGCTGTATGAGCTCGAGCTCTACCCGGCCGTCAGGTCGTGCGAAGGGCTGGCACCGGGTCTGTATCACTACGCCGCTGACCGCCACCGCTTGGAGCTCGTCAGCGTCGGCAGCAAGCCGCTTGACCAGTTGACCGCTGGAGCGGCGGCGGCAACTGCATCCGAGCACGAATCGATGCAAGTCCTGATCGTCATCACGGCGCGCATGGGCCGTATCGCCTGGAAGTACGAGTCGCTCGCCTATGCGCTGGTGCTCAAGCACGTCGGCGTTGTCCTGCAAACGATGTACCTGGCGGCAACGGCCATGGGTCTCGCCCCCTGCGCGATCGGAACCGGCGAATCGGATCTATTCGCGCAAGCCTCGGGAATCGACTATTACGAGGAAAGCGCTGTGGGTGAGTTCATGCTCGGTAGCCGACCCTCGCCCGGGCCGCTGACTGGACGCTCGGCCGGCACCTCAGAGCAATCGGTTAGCGGTCAGGAACCCTTCTAGCTCTCCATTTATCCACTCCATGAGCAGCCAGTCGGTGCCCCTCTCGGCCACCAGGGTCATCAACAGCCTTGCCCCGGCGAGGTCCCGCTTCCCTGAGGACGTACGGAGCTCCGGTACAAGGTTGAACAAAATCATGTCGAGTAGGAGCCCGTGCCGCCCGTAGAACAGAGCGTGAGCCGCGAGCCACTCCACCGCACTGGCACGCCCGGGCAAGCTTCGCTCGAGCACCCTCTTCGGGACGTGATCGTGCACAACGAGCGCCTCTCGCGAGCGTCGGAAGCTGCCGGGATGAGCCAGCTCAACGCGGTAGCACCATTCGTTGTCCTCGAAGTACGCCATCTCGTCCTCGAGGGGGAATCGCTCGAGCAACGCCCGCCGAATGAGCGCCGCCGTGCCCGGGACCCACCCGGTCGGACCGCTTGCGGGTAGCTGCGACCCCTTCAGCGGCTGACCCATGCAAGTCAGCCCGAAGGTGGCGAACTCGTCTGTCAGCTTCAGCGCTCCACCTGAGTGCATGATCGTGCCGCTCCGCGAGATGACGGTCGCGGTGACCGCTCCGGCTTCCGGGTTGTGATCAAGCTCCGTGAGCAGGAGTTCGAGCGCTCCAGGCTGCAGCTGCGCGTCATCGTCGAGGAACAGCACGAATTCAGTCTGCGCATGGGTCACCGCCAGACGGCGGCCCCCGCCACACCCGAGGTTGCGCTCGGAGCGTCGGAGCTCCACGTCCGGTCGATCGGCGCACGCGGTCGCCAGCTCCTGCGCGGCTTCGGGAGCGGAGTTGTTGTCGAGCACGAAGGTCCGCAGTGAAACCGTGCTGGACGCCAGCGAGTCGAGCGCCCGCGTGGCGAGCACTGGGCGATCCCGGCTGACCACGATGGCCGTGACACGCGCCGCGGACCGCCGGGCCGCCCGGGGCTTGGGTGCCATCGAGGGTGTCACCGGAGCGGATGCCTTCTCAACGGTCCGCCTGACCGAGCGGCCGGAAAGTGAGAACGCTGCCAGTGAGTCCAGTTCCTCATATGGCGAGGGAGCGAACTCGACCTGCTTTCCAATGAGCGCAGCGGCGATCATCACCTGCCCACGGTCGGTGCGGACGACCTCGTGGGCGGCAATCGCGTCGAGCCAGCCGGCGAGGTCGCGCTTGGTGAGCGAGATGTCGTCGTTGTCAGGAGGGCGCCGCTGCCGCTCGGACATGGGGTCGCTGCGGAATGCGTTGAGCACGCCTGCCCCCGCATCCCGCCGATCAGGAAAGTCCAGGTACAGCGAACAGCTGTGGGCGAGCCGCGCATCGCACAGGGTCTCGATCCTCGACAGGGATGCGGGATCGCACGTGAACACGACAGCCTTCGTCCGGGCGAGCGCTGCTCGCACCACATCCTCGGCGGGATCGAACGAACCGGGGAGAACGATCACCCGCTCGTAGCGGAGCTCGGCGATCGCCAGCGCACGGGTCATGAGGCCGTGATCCGGTCGGCTGAAGCCGCCTCCGGCGATGAGCGCCGTGTCACCACGGGTGAAGGCGAGCGTTGCGATGTCGATCTCGCGCAGCGGACGGTGGTCGAGCAGCTCGCGAATCCCGGCGGCCGCGAGCTCGTCGTCGAGGCTGTCCCAGCGTCGCACAAGCGTCAGGTCGGTGGCAGCGCCGATCGCGTCAAGAAGCGACCGCCGGCTCGTCTCAAGCGGCCAGCCGGGTGAGGCTGTCATCCCGGGCTGCTGCCCAGTGCGAACTCGCCCACTGCGGGCTCCTCGTGGTGATCGACTCCGGACGCCTTAGCGAACAGAGCCGAGTCTCCGGTCGCGATCGCGCACGGTGCAAGCCCCATGGCCGTGGCGACCAGATACATGTTCTGGACGACGATGCCGACGTGCTTGAGGGCTAGCGCGTACGCGATCGATTCGTACTTCCAGGCCAGCCGGGCAAAGCGTGCAGTCATCACGATCAAGACCTGTATCGAGTCACTGGTCACTCCGATGTCCGCCGCGCAACGGGCGAACAAGGCCCCGAGCTCGGACGTCGCACCGCACACTCGCGCGAGACAGTGCCGGTCACTGACGTAGTGATACAGACCGGGCGAGAGCCCCTGGCATGACCGCACCCCGGTGTACAGCTCCAGCTCGTAGAGCGATCCCGCCGCGGGATATGGCTTCGCCGCGAAGGAGATGGAGTTCGGCGGCGGTCCCGGGATCGGCAGCACCCAATGGTCCTCGGCCCGACCCACCCGCCACAGGAAGGTCGCGAGTTGCGCGATCGAGATCGGACGCTCGGCGTATTCCCGAACGGACCGGCGGGCCGCCTGCACCGAGGCCAGCGCTGGGTCGGCACGTTCGATCGCGTCGTGGTCGATCCGCTCGAGCGCCACCACATCCGACCAGCAGCTAGATGGAAACGCGGGAGGTGGCGGCAAGCGGTCGAGGAACCGGTACGTCGCGCCGACTTGGTTTTCGTGCCCCCCGATCCGGCTGCGGACGTGAAACAGGAGGTCATGGAACTCCCACGCCGCGAGCGGAAACTCGTCCTCCAGCCGATGCTCCTCGGGATCGATGAGGACCGACGCGCTCCAGAGGAGGCTCGTCACCTGGCGAGCTATGGGCAGGGGCAGGCCGACCGCGCACGCAAGCTCGTCGTCGACCCTTCGGAGCGAGTCGAATGACAGCGCCAGTGCCGCCGCCCTGTGATCAGCGAACACCACCCTGCGCGGTCCCCGAGACGTCTCCGCGACCAGCTCGTCGCGCTCGCGTCGGAGCCACGCGAAACGCGAAAGGACAAGCGCGGTGCCAGGGTCCAGCGCCTCCGGCGTGCAGGGCTCGCCACCGGTCATTGTGGCGAGAAGGGCACCGTCGAGCAATGCGGAGAGCGGCGTTAGCGGTGAGGAGGGATCCACTGCGCGCGCGATCCTAGCTTCGTCCCCGGGAGGCGTGGCGCGTCAGGTGGATCCGTCCGCAGTATCGCTCGACCGGCGCCTACCCGTGATCAGCAGCCGGAAGAAGTTGACGAAGCCGAGAAGGACCAGCACGAGTGACACCTTCGCGAGTCGACCCTGCCCCGCCTCCGTCAGCTTCCGGGGCGGCGGGTAGCCGACCCGGGCGATCGTGGCCGAAAGCCATCCCGCCCACCAGCCTGCAGCACCGAAGCGAAGCATGTCCCAATTCTTGGCGTCCAGCACGCTGCGGCCTGTCGCGAGCAGAGCCGCCCACACAGCAGCGCACCCGAGGCTGTACCCCGTGTAGGTGTTGTTGAGGCGCGAGCTGAAGGCTGTCAACGTCGCGGTAGAGCGAAGGCGCGATCCCACGGGCACTCAGATTACCGGCCGACTACTACGGCGGAATGAAGTGCCCGACGGTCGCGAGCATCGTGGTCAGGATCAGCAATGCGGCGTTCACGCACTGCAGCACGACGAAGCGCCGGCCTTTGATGCAGTGGCCGGCGATCATCACCGCCGGAAACGCTGTGATGATCTCACGGGAGGTAGGCGGCACCCTGGCGGTCGTGGCACCGAGGAAGCTGATGCCGAGCGTCCACACCATCGCCTCGGCCGAGATCGTGCGCCGGTGGCGGATCAGCATCACCAGCAGCCAGATCAGCACGGCGGTCCCGAGCAGCGCAAACCCCGGATTGAGGAATCCCCGCGCCGGGTGGTGGTGCAGGATCCGCCAGCGGATCTCCCGGATCGGCGTCAGCAGCGCGATCGGGCTGGTCGCCTCGTGCCAGGCGTCGTGCTGCGCGATCAGCGTGGCGAACGGGGTGCCGGTCCAGGCCCAAAGGAAGCAGGCGACTGCGCCGACGCCGGAGAGCGACAGCAGCGGGGCGAGCAGGCTCCGACGCGCGGACCGCGATCAGTTCGCCGCGTCGCGCGGTTACGAACTTCCGCGGGTTGCGCATGCGGTCGCGCGTGATCGGCACCGTCTCCTGCGCCAATCGATTTCGGCGGCTGCCCGTCCTCGGATGAAGAGGTCGCGTCTCGGGGCACGGCGGTGGTGTCGAGTCCGAGTGCGCGGCGCCAGCGAGTGCCCAGCGGCCGCGGGCCCCGGAATGGGCACGGCTGGGCTCGACCAGCGACCTCTTGCGTGTGAAGCGTTACCGCACTCGCCCGGACGGCTGAAATACCTGGAAATCGTCGGGTTTCTACGGTGGGCCGATGGAGCGCCTTCGGCGCATTTCCGGTCGTTTGAGTGGGGTTTAGTCCCGTGAAGGGCCCCGCCGGACTATCCAGACCCGGGTCTGACTGAGGCCCGCTCCACCCGCGGCGTTCCACGCCGAGGGCTGGCCGGCGGGGGTGGGGGTAGGGGTGGGGGTCGGCGTGGTGGCGGTGCTCCGGACAGTGTCGCTTCGACTCGCGGTAGAGCGCGAGCGAGCGCGTCGGCCTCTGGGCGTGGGAGTTCGCGTAGGAGCGAGGAGACGCGCTCCGTCAGGAGCGCCTGCGTTGACAAGAGTGCCTGCTTTCCCAGCGTGGAGAGGACCAACGTGTGTCGGCGGCGGTCCCCGAGGAAGTCGTGGCGCTCGACCAGTCCCCCGTCGACCAGGCCCGCCAGTAGTTGCGAGACGGCCGGTCCGGACACGCCCGCGCGGCGGGCGAGTTCGCTGCCGGACACACCTTCGGTATCGATCGCGCGCAGCGCCAGGAACTGCGCGAGCGTCAGCGGCGGGTCATGTCCGGCGAGCAGCCGCTCGATCCATCGGCTGACGAGTGGCGCGACGCCGATCAGTGCCTCGGCCGCCTCTGTCGGCGGATGGCTCGGTTGGGCCATTAGGTAAGTAGACTTAACATCTAAGGATGCTTACCAGCCAGGAGATTCTCGCACGCCAGAACCGCTCATGACCGGCGTGATCGAGCATTTCGGCGTGCTTGGCGTGTTCCTGCTGATGGTGCCCGAGAGCGCCTGCGTACCACTCCCCAGCGAGGTCACGCTGCTGTTCTCCGGCTTCGCCGTCCACCAGGGGTGGATGAACTTGCCGCTAGCCGTGCTGGCCGCCACGGCCGGCAACCTCGCCGGATCGCTGCTGGCGTACTGCATCGGCGCGACCCGCCTGCTCGGTCGACTCCCGCTCACGCGGGCGCTTCTCAACCGCTCGGACGGGCTGCTCGACCGGCACGGCACCCGCGCGATCTTCCTCGCGCGGTTGCTGCCGCTTGCTCGCACCTTCGTCTCGCTACCCGCCGGCGCCCGACACGTCCCGCTGGTCCCGTTCATCGTGCTGACCACGATTGGATGCGCGCTCTGGGCCCTCGGGCTCACTCTCAGCGGCATGATCGCCGCCGGCGCCTGGGGAGCAGTCGACTCAATCGTCGGGCACGCATTCCTTGCGCTCGGCCTGCTCACGCTCGCTATAGCCCTGTTACGACGGCGCCAGTCCAGCTGAACAGCAAGTCGACGGAAGGCGTTGGCGGGATGATCCGGTTGGGGGGACGGTCGGTTCCGATCCCCTGTGGCGTCACTGTCGGCGTCCACCTGACGCCGGCATGACCTGGCATTGGGTCGATCCGACCGCTGGAGCAGCGAAAGGTGCCCAGCTACTGCGGCCATGTGGTCGATTGGCCGTCTTCTGGAACGTTGGACAACCACCACCCGAACTGGCGCCCGCGTTCTCCGCGGCCTACCAGCGGGTCCTCCCCGACGCGCCGTCTGCCGGCGCCCCGAGCGATCCCCTGGCCGCGTACGAGCGAGTCCTTACCAAGGCAGCCATCGAGATCCAGCACGTCGGCGCCTTCAGCGAACCGGAGCGATGGCAGTTCAACTGGGAACAGTTACCTAGGCTTCTGGCACTGGTTCGATGCGCGCTGGAACGCCGGCGAGTTCGGGTTGATCGACCCGGGGTAGTCGTATCCGCCGCCTGGCAGTGGGTCGGGGAAGTTCGGTACTCCGTGCGTGCGCATGCACTCGGCCTCGCGGAGCTCCTGGTCGTGGCTGGTCTCGGGTTTCAGGTCGGCGATCGCGGTCATCTGCGGGTGGCAGGCCTGCACCGCGGTCTGGAAGGCCGGGGAGCGCTTGTTGACGTGATCGCTGGTCGGGGACTGCCCGTTGGCTGTGGGGTCGGGGAAGTTGGTCACTCCGTGGGCGCGCATGCACTGTGAGAACCTCAGCGTCGCGCGCTGCGCGGTGGCGGCGGACGGGTTCAAGCTGGCAGCGGTCGTTGCCGGCTTGGTCGAGCCGCAGGCGGCCAACGCGATCGCGCAGGACGTGACCACAAGCGCGACCACGCTGACCTGCAGGATTTGGCGTGATCTGGTCCGGCTGGTCACGATTGCGCCGGGGGCTTCTGCTTCTGTCCGCTCGGGGTCCCCATGCCGCACGCGGCGGAGTCTCTGTCGAACGCGGGTGACTGAATCAGCGATTGCGGGATGTCGAGCGTCACCGAGCCGCCAGGGCCGCTGTAGCTCATCTCCGCGCCGCTGGGCTGCGGCGCCTGCGAGGCCCGCGCTGCCGACGACGACGTCGGATCGGGGAAGGTCTTCAGGCCGTGCGCGCGCATGCACCGCGCGAAGGCGACCATCATCGCCTTGCTCTGAGCGAAGGTCGGACCGACGGCCGCTTTGGCGGCCGGCGCCAGAGCCTTGCAGGCGTTCATTGCGGACTGGAAGGCCGGCGCGTTCAGGTTCACCCCAGAGCGGGCGAGCTGCTGCCCCATCGGTCCCCCACCAGCGCTGAGGTCGGGGAAGTCCGATACACCATGCGAGCGCATGCAATTTGAGAACCGGACTGCGGCCGAGATCCCGGTCGAGGCGCTCTTGACGAGGGTCGTCGGTTTCGCTGAGGAGCCGCAGCCGGCGAGAGCGATCGTGCAGGAGCCAGCGAGGGTTACGAGCTTCACGATCTTGGTCGCGCGCATGCTCAGCACAGTCTGCCGCTGAGCCAGTAACGCGACGGTTACAGCCACGCTGACTACGGGGTGATCACCGAAGGTAGTCCACGTCCAGGGCGGCCACGACGATGCTCGGTCCCGAATCCGGGGCCTGGCCTAGGGCAGCTACCCGGTCTCCGCGCGCGTTGCGGGGCTCCCCCGCACTGGCACCAAGATGCACCTTCTGAACGCCGCGCGACGCTCCGGCGCTGCTGACGGCAAGGCACTCCTCTCGCTTGAGCGGGTCGCGCATGGAACTCGATTCGGATCCCGACCGGCGGCCCGGGCTGGCGTTTCCCGATGGGCGCGGCGTGGGTGGCCGGTGGTCAGCCGTGGGCGACGAGTCACATGCCCTGCGGTTCGCTGCGAGCGTAATTCCGACGGGAGTTCGATCCGATCACGCGGTTGGCCGGGCTGGGTCATCCGGTTGCGGTGCAGCGGACGCCGCCTTGGGCGATAACGCGCGTTCGGTAGCGGTGGTGATTCCGGTTCAAGAGTCGGATGACTCAACACGTGACAGCCACGCGAGCTCCGACCTTTCGCGTACTTCTACGGAGCGCTCGCGTCTCCCGCACGGTTTCGATGCCGCGTTTTAGTCCCGTCAGTAGTCCCGCGCGCGATGATGGAAGCGCGCGGAAATCTTGATCCGCATCTCGGAAACGAAAGCACCAGATTTGCAGGAGCTTTTCTATGGGCACGGCTGGGCTCGAACCAGCGACCTCTCGCGTGTGAAGCGAGCGCTCTCCCACTGAGCTACGCGCCCGGGCGACGTTCGATTCTAGAGGCCTTTTGAGCGGCGGCGTCGACGCTATGACCCGTCGCGAAGTTGGGAACTCCACCTGGGCGGGTAGTAGGAGACAGACAAGGCTGGGAGGCCCGACAAACCAACCGGGGGAGAGGAGAGAGAGATGCTTTTGGCTCTCGCAGTTCTGCTGCTCGTGATCGCCGTCGTGGGCGGCGTCACCATCCATCCGCTGCTGTTCCTGATCGTGTTGCTGGCCGTGGTCGCCTTCATGGGCAGCCGGCGCGCGACGGTATAGGGCCTCTGCCATGGCATTCGCGATGAGAAGGTCTTACGAACGCCGCGCCGCGGTGGCGGACGCCCCGGTGGCGCCCGGCACGAGCGGCTCGCCCGGACGGGCGCGGCTCGCCGCCGCCCGAGGCGCTTGGGCGCTCGGTGCTGTGCTCCTGGCCATCGCCCGTATGGTGCGGCTCCTCGCCGGGCTCATCGCCCTGCTGATCGTGGCCGCGATCGTGCTCAAGGTGCTCGGCGCGAATGGCGCCAACGTGGTGGTGAAGGACGTGCACGATGCCGCCGCGTGGTTCGTCGGCCCGTTCAAGACCGTGTTCTCGATCCGCGGGGCCAAGCTCGCCATGGCGGTCAACTGGGGTCTGGCCGTCGTCGTCTACGTGGTGGTCGGCGGTCTGATTGCGAGCCTGATCGCCCGGCTCGCGCCGACCGGCCTGGCGCCGTCCGAGCCGGTGGTCTGAGGCGGTCGGACCGGAGGAGGTCCGGCCGGTCAGGGGCAGCTAGCCCGTCGCCTCCGGGCGGCGGGCTACAGCCGCACGACGTTCTCGCCGCTCATCCCGCGCGTGACTCCGCGCAGGTCGATGAACAGCGAAGCTTCCTCGGCCAGGGCGACGTGGTCGATGCCCGGGTGGGCCGTGACCAGAACGATGGCGTCGGCCCGGTCCACGGCGTTGGCGAGCTCCGTGCTCTTCAGACCCAGACCCGGGAGCTCCGGGACGAACGGATCGTGGTAGACGACCTCCCCTCCGCGCGCCATCAGCTCTTGCATGATCCGCAGGGCCGGCGATTCGCGGACGTCCCCGATCCCCCCCTTGTAGCTGACCCCGAGGATCGCGATCTTCGACCCCTTGACCGGCTTGGCGACGTCGTTGAGGGCCAGCTCGATCCGCTCGACGCAGTGGGAGGGCATCTGCTGGTTGATCTTTCCGGCCAGCTCGATGAACTCGGTCGACATGTGGAATTCCCTCGCCCGCCAGGTCAGGTAGAACGGATCGACGGGCAGGCAGTGCCCGCCCATGCCCGGACCCGGTTCGAAGCGCATGAAGCCGTAGGGCTTGGTCGCGGCGGCATCGACGACCTCCCAGATATCGATGCCCATCCGCTCGGCCAGGATGGCCATCTCGTTGACCAGCGCGATGTTGACCGAGCGGAAGATGTTCTCCAGCAGCTTCGTCAGCTCGGCGACCTCCGGGGTCGAGACGCGGACTATGTCGTCGCACACGCGAGCGTAGAGCTCGGCCGCGCGCTCGCCGCAGGTAGCGGTCAGTCCGCCAACCACCTTGGGCGTGTTGCGCAGCGTGTAGTCGACCCGGCCCGGGTCGACCCGCTCGGGCGAGTAGGCGACGTTCAGGCCGTCGCCCACCTTCAGTCCCGAATCGCGTTCCAGGATCGCCACCAGGTGCTCGCGGGTGGTCCCCGGATAGCTCGTCGACTCCAGGATCACCAGCTGGCCCCGTTGCACGACGCGGGCCAGCTCCTCTGAGGCGGCCGTCAGGGCGCTGAGGTCCGGCTCGCGGTTCGGTGTCAGCGGGGTCGGCACGCAGATCAGCACGGCTTCTGCCTGCGCCAGCGGCGCAAACCTCGTCGAGGCCGAGATCCGCTCCCTCAGCGCGGCCAGGCGCTCCGATGGGACGTCCTCGATGTAGGACTCCCCCTGTGCGATCGCCTCCACCTTGCGCGGGTCCACATCGACCGCGACGACATCCTCGCCGGCCTCGGCGAAGGCGACGACCAGGGGTAACCCCACGTATCCGAGCCCGATCACGCCGATCATGGCGCTCGACAATATCCGCTGCCCTGGGCAAACCCACCCGCGGCGGCTCCAGAACGACTACGATCGGGGGCGGATCGTGCTAGGTGGGGTGCTAGCGGTGCCCTGTAACCCGCAACCCGCTCTAGCGGGGCTGAATTCCCTCCTGAGGGGATAAGGCCCGAGGTCAGCGCCTCGCCTTTGGCGGTGATGGTCCGGTCCCGTGGCGGTGAAGGCCCGTGAACCAGGTCAGGTCCGGAAGGAAGCAGCCTTAAGCGGTCACCTCCAGGCGTTGCGGGAGTGCCGGACCGGAGCCAGGGGCAACGGCCGCGCCTCGGACCAAGTCTTCGGGGGAGGGTGCACGATCCATATTCGGTTGGGCCGGGCTCAAGCGTCCAATCCGGACCTCTAGACTCGAATTCGTGTCTGCCGGGCCCTCCCTCTATCGCCGTCACCGGCCACGCACCTTCGCTGACGTGGTCGGGCAGGAGCACGTGGTGCGCACGCTCTCGCATGCCGTGCAGCGAGGCAGCGTCCACCACGCCTATCTGTTCGTCGGATCCCGCGGGACGGGCAAAACGAGCATGGCCAAGATCCTGGCCGCGTGCCTGAACTGCGCCTCCGGTCCGACCATCACCCCCTGCGGGAGCTGCGACTCGTGCCTGGCCATCGCGTCCGCCAGTTCGCTGGACGTGATCGAGATGGACGCCGCCTCCAACAACTCGGTGGACGACATCCGGGAGCTGCGGGAGAAGGTCGCCTATGCCCCGGTGTCCGGCCGCCACAAGGTGTACATCCTCGACGAGGCGCACATGCTGTCCTCCCAGGCGTGGAACGCCTTCCTCAAGACCCTGGAGGAGCCTCCGCCGCGCACGATCTTCGTCCTCGCCACGACGGAGGCCCAGAAGGTCCTTCCGACGGTCGTCGACCGCTGCCACCGCTTCGACTTCGGCCGCCCGTCGGCCGAGCAGGTGGCACAGGTGGTGCGCCGCGTAGCCGACCAGGAGGAGATCGACATCGACGACGGCGCGGCCGCGCTGATCGCCCGCCACGCGACGGGATCCTTCCGCGACGCGCTGGGCACGCTCGAGCAGCTGGTCGCGTATGCGGGGGAGCAGCGGATCGAGCCGGATGATGTGCTCGCGGTCCTCGGCGTGGCCGACGCCGAGCAGCTGTTCGAAGCCATGGACGCGGTCATCGCCCGGGACCCGGCCGCTGCCCTGCGCGCGGCGGCTGCGCTCGCTGCCTCGGGACGCGATCCCGGACAGGTGCTGCGCGACCTGGAGATCCACGGCCGGGAACTGCTCACGGTGCAGGTCCTCCGGGACGTGCCGCCTGAGCTCCGGGTCACCGCCGACCGCGACCGGCGCCTAGCCGAGCAGGCCGGCCGGCTGGCCGAGACCGATGCCGTCCGCCTGCTTGAGCTCGTCTCGGCCGCCCTCGAGGCCACCGCCAACGGCGCTCAGCCCCGCATCCAACTAGAGCTGGTGCTGATCAAAGCCGCCGCCCCTGAGGTCGACCCGGCCACCGGCGCTCTGCTGGCCCGCATCGAGCGACTCGAGGGCCGCCTCGCTGGGGCTCCGGCGGCCCGGGAGGCATCCCCGGCCCCCGCCGAGCCGTCGCCCGCAGCGCCTCAGCCGGCCGCTGCCCCGATCCTCAAAGGGGCAGCGGACGAGCCCACGCCCGAAGAGCCCGAGCCCACGCCCGAAGAGCCCAAGCCCACGCCAGAAGAGCCCGAGCCCGAGCCCGAATCACCGGTCGACAGCCAGGCCGAGGCCGAGCCGCTCCAGGAGGACCCACCACCGGCCGCGCCCGGCCCCGTGGACCTGGACGCCATCTCCTCGCTCTGGCCCGCGGTGGTCGACGTCGTCCGTGACGGCAACGCGATGCTCGCCGCTCTTCTCGATGGTGCCCGCCCGCTCGCTGTCAGCGAGCACGAGCTGACCCTGGCCTTCCCGCCGGACGCCGCCTTCCTCAAGCGCAAGGCCGAGCAGGACGAGCACCGCCGGGCTGCCGCCGAGGCGCTGCGCAGCGTCACTGGCACGTCGCTGCGCCTCCGCTACGAGCTCGCCCCGGCCGGCTCGGCGGTGGCGCTCGACGCGGCCCCAGAATCGGTCGGCCTGACCAGCGAGGAGCTCGTACGACGCTTCGTGGAAGAGTTAGGCGCGCAGGAGCTCGCGGAAACCGACGGCGACGAATCGTAAGGACCCACAAAGGACCCATATGTCACCCCAGCCCAACATGCAGCAGATGCTCAAGCAGGTCCAGAAGATGCAGGCGGACATGGTCGCCGCCCAGGAGGCGCTCAAGGACGAAACGGTCGAGGCGAGCTCCGGCGGAGGCATGGTGACCGTGACGGTCACAGGCGACTCCGTCGTCAAGGCGATCAAGATCGACCCTGAGGCGGTGGACCCCGAGGACGTGGAGATGCTCTCCGACATGGTGCTCGCGGCCGTCAACGAGGGCCTGCGCAAGTCGCAGGAGCTCGCCGCCGAGCGGCTGGGCGCGGCGACCGGTGGCCTCGGGGACCTGGGTGGTCTGGGCGGTCTGGGCGGACCCGGTGGCCTGGGTGGTCTGGGCCTCCCCGGTTTCTAGCCGTCCCGGAGTATCTTGCACGCGCCTCCGATCCAACGGCTCATCACCGAGCTGTCCAAGCTTCCCGGCGTCGGCAACCGCACCGCGCAGCGGCTCGCCTTCCACGTCCTGCGCTCCAGCGACGAGGACGCCTTCGCGCTGGCCGATGCCATCCGCGAGGTCAAGGAGAAGATCACCCTGTGCGAGGTGTGCTTCAACCTCGCCGACGGCCCGCTGTGCCAGGTCTGCAGCGACGCCCGGCGCGACGGCGGCCTGATCTGCGTCGTCGAGGAGCCGGCTGACGTGATCTCGATCGAGCGCACCCACGAGTTCGCCGGCCGCTACCACGTCCTCGGTGGGGCCCTCTCGCCGATCGACGGCATCGACCCGGAGGACCTGAAGATCGCCGAGCTCTACGGCCGGGTATCCGATCCCGCCCACCCGGTCCGGGAGGTGGTCATCGCCACGAACCCGACCACGACCGGCGAGGCCACCGCCCTCCATGTGGCTGCCGGGATCCGCCAGATCGACCCCGGGGTGTCGGTGACCCGGCTCGCCTCCGGGCTGCCCGTGGGCGCCGACCTCGAGTACGCCGACGAGCTGACGTTGGGCCGCGCCTTCGCCGGCCGCCGGGCGGTCTAGCGCAGCCGCGGGGCGCAAAAGTCCCCCAGCAGAGGACAAAGTCGACCCGCGCGGATCGCGACCGGGGCCGGACACGTAACCTCAGGCAGCATGCCCCCCGAAGCCCCCACGATCGTGATGAAGTTCGGCGGCACGTCCGTGGCCGACGCCGACCGGATCAAGCGCGCTGCGCGACGGATCGTGGCCCAGCGCGAGAAGGGCAATCGCGTGGTCGCGGTTCTGAGCGCCCGGGGCACGACCACCGACGAGCTGATCGCCGCCGCCGAGGAGGTCTCGGACAACCCGGACCCGCGCGAGCTGGACATGCTGCTCTCCACCGGCGAGCGGATCTCATGCGCCCTGTGCGCGATGGCGATCAACGACCTCGGACACCGAGCCATCAGCCTGACCGGATCGCAGGCGGGGATCGTCACCGACACCTCGCACACCAAGGCGCGCATCCTCGACGTGCGCGCCGACCGGATCAGAGAAGCCCTGAACGACGACCGGATCGTGCTCGTGGCCGGCTTCCAGGGCGTCTCGACCAGCCGCGACGTGACCACGCTCGGCCGCGGCGGCTCGGACACGACCGCGGTCGCCGTGGCTGCCGCGCTGCGCGCCGAGGTGTGCGAGATCTACACCGACGTCTCCGGGGTGTTCAGCGCCGACCCGCGGATCGTCCCTGACGCGCGCAAGCTCCCGCTCGTCTCCTTCGAGGAGATGCTCGAGATGGCCGCCTCGGGCGCCAAGGTGCTGCAGCTGCGCGCGGTGGAGTACGCCCGGACGCATTCGGTGCGGATCCACTGCCGGTCCAGCTTCGAGGACGGGCCCGGTACCGTTGTCATCTCCGAAGAAGAGACCATGGAACACCCCCTCATCACCGCCGTCACCCACTCCACCGACGAGGCGCGGATCACGCTCCTCGGGGTGCCGGACCGGCCAGGCGCTGCGGCCGCGATCTTCTCGGCGCTTGCCCAGGCGGGGTGCAACGTCGACACGATCATCCAGAACGAGCCGCTCACCGAGGGCCGCGATGCCGAGGTCTCGTTCACGATCCCGACCGAGGATCTACGGGCGGCCGAGGAGGCGCTCGCCCCAGTGGTCGGGGATCTGGGCATGCGGCTGGGGACCGACCGGCAGATCGGCAAGGTCTCGATCGTCGGCGCCGGTATGCGATCGCACCCCGGCGTGGCGGCCCGGGTTTTCCAGA
>Ga0335074_10003513_pt1 | contig 21458 bp, 17 predicted proteins | sample Lox_Sample_23_FD_206715 | JGI IMG/M metagenome (GOLD analysis project Ga0335074, IMG submission 206715) | Soil microbial communities from Loxahatchee National Wildlife Refuge, Florida, United States - Lox_Sample_2.3 | ecosystem: Environmental > Terrestrial > Soil > Wetlands | place: USA... | reverse complement strand
CAAAAGCTCCTCTCGAAAGGAGTCATAGCTCATCGCTGAGAAGAAAGCTACATCGACCGCAAGCGCAAATAGCGCTCGAGATCGGGCAGCGCCTTTTCGGTCAGGTTGCTAAGTCCAAAGCGGCTGAGATAGCCCTGCGCTACCGGGTTGGACAAAATTAATCCCGCACCGAAGACCATTAATGCGATGCCGCTCAGCATGAACAAAGTGTCGCGATCGTGATCCTGCCTCGTTACCTGAGATTCGCGCTGCATCACTGCCGTTGCCACTGTCGTATCCTCCTGAGTAGGTATCAGTTGTTCTTCCCTGGCCACTCTCCTGCCAGGACGCGGTGAACCATCGATTCCACCAGGCTCACTGCTTCCGTCACTGCTCGGGAAACCGGCTTGCTTAATCCCATTGCTCCTTCATCGGGCCCAAGGGTCGCTGGCTCGCAGCCAACCAGCAGCACCCGCTTCATCGGCCAACCCATCGACGCTGCCAGGCGAAGAATCTTCAGCGGGTCCAGGCTGTGCGCATCGACATCGGCGCCCCGATCTGCACCGGCGCTGATCTCCGTCAGGTCGGGCTCGACGACGAACAGCGTTCCCGGTTCCTCGCCGCGCGGATACGCGTCGATGAGAATCGTCGTCTGGTAGCCGTCCTGTAACGCGTAGGCGAGATCGAAGCCCCGAATGCCGAAGTCGCTGACACGCACTTCGGCGGGAAGCGCCCGTTGAGAGAGGCAACGCGCCACCTCGACGCCAAAGGCATCGTCCCCCATAAAGATATTGCCGATGCCGGCAACCAGAATTTGCGGCGGCGCGGACCTTCTGGCTTGCGTCTGCTGCTGGGGTGGTAGCAGTTCGATCTCTTCCACCTCGAAGAAGAAGCGATGACCCGGCTGACGCAGCAGCCCAAGATCCCGCCCCGGGTCGTCGTCGAGCACGACGCAAACGTGAACCTTGCCTTCGTAATCCTGTTCCAAGGCTTCGATGGTGGCGATCTGGCCGGCCAGCGCAAGATCAAAGACATCCCCGCCCTGTCGCGGCCGCAGGAGGACGCGATCCCCTGCGCGCACCGCTTTTCCGTCGATCTCAATCTGATCGATCAGCGATTTGTCCTCGAGCAATCGCCATTCCCACTCGTTCACGGAGTTTCCTCATTGATTGGCCGCAAGCCGCGCAGGGCGCCGTGCAACTTCATGAATTGCTCCGCCGGCATGGTTTCGGTGCGTTCCAGCATCTGGCGCGCGCGCTCATCGGACTCGCGCATCTCGCGCTTTTCCTCTTCTGTCATGGTCATGATGCGCAGGGAAAGAATCTCGTCGATCTCGGTGCCGTCGAAGAGGTCGCCGGCACTCTCGGGAGCAATCTGTGGATAGTCGTACAGAATGATCGGCGACGCCAGCATCGTGTCGCGCTGTCCGGCATCTCCGACGAGTACGGGAAACACCCCCTGGTTATGGCAATCTTCTACGGCAGCGCGCAGCGCTTCCGGCGGATCGAGCAGCGAGACAAATCCGCCATTCTCGACTCCCAGAACCACGTGCGCAGAAATCAGTGAGCGCAGCAGTGCAGCGTCGCGGCCAGAGCCGTGATCGATGCCGGTGAAGTTCTTGACCTCAACGATGATCTTGAAAATGTTTTCAGCGACAGGATGAGCCGCCACAGAAAGCGAACCGTCCATCGCTTGCTGAGTTCGCACCACGCGGCCCACCGGCACGCTCTGGTGGTCGCTCACCAATTTTTCGGTCAACTGCGGCGAAAGTTGGAACGAATGCAGAATGGGATGACGATTTAGTAGGTCAACATCGATCACCGGCAGGGACAGCTCGCGCTCGACTGCCTCTTGCCACGCGCGAAAAATTTTGCCGTTCACCTCGAGCTTTTTCACGCGACGAAATGTGTCATCGACCAGTTCGTCGACGGAGCGGTCCACTAGCTGCAGAAAACGGACGCGGACTTCGATCCGGCTCAGCACACTTCCCTGAATCAGACATTCGCTGCGCATGATCCAGGGATCGGTCCCGTTCTGCTCGCTGCTGAAAATCCGGGGATACAGCACTCCGAAATTGAAACGCTGCTGGTTCTTCAGCGCCGACGGCCGGTAGGGATAGAGCATGTAGCCCTCATACAGTACGGCCTTGGCGATGCGATCGGCGGCGGTGATGTTCATCGCTTGGCCTCTGCTTCAACGCTGCGAAGGAGGCTGTCCAGCGCCTGTTCCCAAGTCGGAATGCCACGCTCGACCTTATAGCGATACAGGCGCTCGAATGCATCACGCTCCAGGCAGAGCCACGCGATGCCGGGGTAGTACGTGTCTATCAGCTCTTTCCACAGCTTCACGGGCAAACGGAAATGCACTTCCTTGTCCCATGGGATGGGCACGACTTGTAGCGGCCGGTCGTCGTGGGCGTAGAAGACACTGCCGCTGAATTGCACGCATATCGGAATGTCGCCTTCGCTGAGGCCAGCAAAATACTTTGTCGCCGCTACATTGAAATCGAACGAGCAGGGAACGAGGAGCTTGACCTCGGTGCTGCCTTGGAATGCCGAAACGATGGTGCTAGTGTGCGTCCAGAGAAATGTGCGTAACGTTTGTCCCCAGCGCTCAGGCTCGCCGAAGAGATCGCGCAGGCTGGCTTGCTCTTGGGCGCTGTATTGACGACGCGTGCTCTCGATTTGCACTTGGGCGCGCAGGGCAACGCTGTGGACTTGTTCATCGAGGGCGGAGTTCGTGATTCGCAGCTTGAACGCCAGTTGCGGCGAGACAGCGAAGGGCTCGACCTCTGCGCCCTCGATCTGAAACTGCAGATCAGGCATTGCCGCCTCTCCCCAGCACCGTCGCGCTATTTCTCAACGAGGCGAAGAAAGCCGCGATCTGCTGCCATACCTCCGCGCCACCAGAAAAGCCGCGCCAGTGGCTGCGAATCAGGCCCACGAGCCTGAAACATTGATCGATGGGCAGCAGGTAGTACTCGGCTCCAGCAAAGCCGCGAGCGTGGCCGATGCGGTTCGCCAGAAGTGCTTCCACATCGGATTCCATGTGCTGAAGCTCAGGATTGGCCTCGGCGATTTCGTTCCATGCCTCCAGCGAAAGCAGCGACTCGGTCGCGCCGGCAGGACTCGGATACATCGCCACCACTCTCGCGTCCGGGCTGCTGCGAAAAAAGAATGCCATGTTGATGGGAATCATCAGGCTGTCCCACTGGGCGTCGGTCATCTTGAAATTTGCCAGTAAACGAATCAGCCTTGGGATTCGCTTGAAGCGTGCGCCCGACTGCCCACTGAACAAGAGGGCACAGGCGTCGCACGCGCATACGATCTTTCGCACCGTAGGATCCAAGAGGTGCGGATGCTGCGACACCAACTCTGCACTGCACAGCTCGCAGCGCTCCGCGGCTCGGGGACGGCGCGCGAACTGGCGCAGTACTCCGAACGCCGCTTCCAGACTAGGAGTATCGTTAGTCGCCATAATTAACCACGGTGGCCTGACCGGCAGACCCAGCCATGTTCGTGGAGACCGCTTGATTGCCCGATAGTTTGTCGAGTGAAACGAAGCCCGTGGCTGGACGCCCATCCAACCCCTCCACGGTCAGGCCGGCAATATCAGGCGCAGCTTCGTAGATCACATCCTCTACGAGCGATCGCAGCGCGCTGGTTGTCGAGCCGCAAGCATGCGCGCCGGGGGTAACTCTGACGCTGACAACGCCCTCCTTGATCGCCACCAACTCAATCGCAGCTCCGTCGCGCTGTAACCCTGGTTTCAGGCGCTCAACAGCCTTGCTGACGCGCGTCTCCACTGTTTCCGGATGCAAGCCATACAACACGAGCAGGCTGCTGACCATGGGATCGCGTCCCAACTGCTCAATGAACGCCATTCCCGGCTCGCCGCCATTTGCTAGAGTTTCAAGGATGCGGTCGATCGCTGCGCCATGAAATTCCATGACCAGCTGCATCAGCTGCCGGGCTGACGATCGCGCCGCAGGATCGGCGATGGTTTCGATTTCTTCGACCAGTGCGCCAATCCTGCGCACGCGTTCCTGAAACTCTTTCAGCTCCGACATGTTGATTCCGATGCCTCGATGAAAGGAGTGAGCGGCGGTTGCGGCACCACGAACGCCACATCGCGGGTTACAACCAACCCCTCACTCCGCAAGAGCCGCAGTGTGTTCTACTTCACCATGCCGAACATCGGCGAGTGTTTGGTCTCGAGCACTTTCCCGTTGCCAAGATACATGTGGACCCCACACGGCAAGCAGGGGTCGAAGCTGCGCACCGCGCGCATGATGTCGATGCCCTTGAATTTATCCGGGCCATTTTCCTCGAAGATCGGTGTGTTCTGCACCGCGTCTTCGTAGGGTCCGGGAGTTCCGTAAACGTCGCGCGGATTGGCATTCCACGGCGTCGGCGGATAGGGATGGTAGTTCGCGATCTTGCCATTGCGAATGACCACATGGTGCGACAACACGCCCCGCACCGCCTCGTGGAAGCCGCATCCAATAGCCTCTTCCGGCACCTTGAAGTCCGACCAGGTCTTGGTCCGGCCGGCATGCAACTCAGCCAGCGCTTTTTCCGTAAAGTGCAGAGCTGCGGCTGCCGCATACGCCTGGAAATAAGTGCGCGCGCGGTCGCGCTCGATGGCGTTGCTCCACTTGGGAATCTTCCATTCGAACTCGACCTCGGGCAGGGAAGTCGTCTTGGGGAGATAAATCTTCACGCTATTGCCGGTCGCCTTCAGGTAACCGGTGTCGACCAGGCCGGCTTTAGCCGTCGCCCAGAAGCGCGCGATCGGTCCGCCTCCGGTGTCGAGCGCGAGGTGCTCACCGGTTTTCTTGTGATACCAGCGCGGCGACATGACCCAGGTGTAGTTGCCGGCGAAGTCCCGCTTCTGCGGCTTCGGCCGAGTCGTCTGATTCCACGGATGACGCTGATCGACAGGATTGCCGAGCGGATCCTGCTGAACGAACGTCTCGCTATCCTCCCAGTCGTCGTAATAGGAGCTGCCCAGCAAAATGCGGATGTTCAGGTTGATATCGACGAGGTCGGTGGTGACGAGCTCGCCGTCGACGACTACGCCCGGCGTGACGAACATTTTGCGGCCCCAGTTCGTCATGTTCTGGTAGGTGTAGTCGCAATGCTCGGGATCGTTGAACGAGCCCCAGCAGCCGAGCAGAATGCGCCGCTGGCCGACCTTTTCATAGCCCGGAAGCGCCTCATAGAAGAAGTCGAACAGGTCGTCATGCAGTGGCACGACCTTCTTCATGAACTCGACGTACTTCATCAGGCGAACGAGATAATCAGTAAAGAGCTGCACCGTCGGTACGGTACCGACTCCGCCGGGATAGAGCGTCGACGGATGGACGTGACGGCCTTCCATGAGGCAGAACATCTCGCGCGTCATGCGACTCATTTGCAGAGCCTCACGATAAAAGGCGCCGGTGAAAGGATTTAGCGCGACCATGATGTCGGAGATCTTGCGATAACCGTGCAGGTTTGAGTTGGGCGCGTTGGTATGTTGCGCTTTCTCCCAAACACTGGGATTCGTTTCCTTCACCATCTGCTCGCAGAAGTCGACGCCGACCAGGTTGTCCTGAAAGATGTTGTGGTCGAACATGTACTCGGCCGCCTCGCCGAGATTGACGATCCACTCGCCCAGATGCGGCGGACGAACGCCGAACGCCATGTTCTGCGCGTAAGTCGCACAGGTGGCGTGGTTATCGCCGCAGATGCCGCAGATTCGGCTGGTGATGAAGTGGGCATCGCGGGGGTCTTTGCCCTTCATGAAGATGCTGTAGCCGCGGAAAATTGACGACGTGCTATGACACTCGACGACGTGGCGGTTGGCGAAGTCGATTTTGGTGAAGATACCGAGACTGCCGACGATTCTGGTTATCGGATCCCAATTCATCTCCACGATCTGCTTTTGCTTACTCGGGGCTTCCCGTTCGGTTAATGTAGTTGTGCCCATCGCGATCGCTCCTTCATGAAATCAGGCTCTGGCGTGATAACCAGTCGTGAGTTCTGGCCGGTTGTGGCGCCACTTCGGCTCTTTGTTGACGGTGTTTTGCGTAATGCTGCGCAGCGCCCGAATCGCACGCCCATACATGCTGGAGCTGCCGGTGGAAACGTGTGCTCCGGGCGGCTCGTCCATGAAGGGCATGAACTTGTCGGGGAAGCCCGGCATGGTGCAGCCGATGCAGATGCCGCCAACGTTAGGACAGCCACCGATGCCAGCCATCCATCCGCGCTTGGGCACGTTGCAGTTCACCACCGGCCCCCAGCATCCGAGCTTTACGATGCACTTGGGAGATCCGTACTCCTCGGCAAAGTCGCCTTGCTCGTACCAGCCGGCACGATCGCAGCCTTCATGCACCGTCGCCCCGAACAACCACGTCGGACGCAAGTTGTCATCGAGAGGAATCATTGGTGCTAGGCCGGCGACCTGATAGAGGAGATAGAGAACGGTTTCCATGAAGTTATCGGGCTGGACCGGACATCCGGGGACGTTAACGATAGGCAGACCGGCTTTGGACCGCCAATCCCACCCCAAGTAGTCCGCCAGGCCCATGCAGCCCGTCGGATTGCCTTGCATGGCATGAATCCCGCCGTAGGTCGCGCAGGTGCCGATGGCGACCGCTGCCAGAGCCTTGGGGGCAAGGCGGTCGATCCATTCGGTGGTCTTAATCGGCTGGTTGGTCATGGTATCCGTGCCTACTGCAGCCCAATAGCCGTCTCTACCGTGAATCTTCTCGTTGGGAATTGACCCCTCGACCACCAGAACGAAAGGATCCAGCTTGCCCTCCGCAGCCTGGTAGAAGGGCTTGAGAAAGTCGTCGCCCACTTCATAGGCAAGAACCGGATTGTGCAGATGTACTTTAGGAAGGCCCGGAATTGCTCCCAGTAAAACGTCTTCGATGCTGGGCTGCATCGCTGCGGTGATAGAAACCGAATCGCCGTCACACCCCAGTCCGGCTGTGATCCATACGATGTGTATTTCCGCGACCGCCGGTTTCTTCTGCGTGACTCGACCATGCGGAGCCGCTTGCGCTGTCATAGGCGAGAACCTCCTCTTACCACCAATACATGCGTGTTATGTAGTCAATCATCGAGACGCCGGATCAATCCATCAATCCGACAACATGCCCGTCGATAATTGTTTAGTTGGCATGGTGAAACGTGCTGTTGCCCCACGCAACCATCTAGGATCAATCGGGAGAAAAGCTTTCACAACCTGATTTGCTGCTAGGGGAAGCGTGCGCATCGTACGTAGGGGATTCCCTGAGCTTCCTTAGGTTGCCGGTAATCTTTGCCAGAAGGAACGCCAGATTACGCCACGCCGCCGCGGATGCTCCACTGGATGGCGCGCTGCACAAGCTCGCGTCCGCTCTTCAATGCCAGCTTGTCCTTGATGTGCGCCTGATAGGACTCGACTGTCTTCACGCTAAGGTGCAATTCGTCAGCAATCTTCCGGGTACTGTGCCCCTCGCCGATGAGCCGAAAGACTTCCAATTCGCGGTCGGAAAGCACGGCGATGGGGGAATTCGGTTCGGCGCTGGATCCGTTGATGTAATGCTGCAACATGCGGTTGGCGATGCGGTTGCTGACGTAGACCTTATCGTCGAGGATTTGCCGCACCGCAACCAGGACCTTCTCCGTCGCCTCCTGCTTCATGATGTAGCCGTGAGCGCCGGCGCGCAGCGCGCGTTCCGCGTAGATGGATTCGTCGTGCATGGACAAGATCAACACCGGAAGATTGGGGAAGCGCATGCGAATGCTCTTGAGTAAGTCCAGGCCGTCGGGTCCATTCAACGAAATGTCAATGATCAGAAAGTCGGGACGGAGCGATGTGATGGCCTGCAGCGCGGTGGCAGCCTCTTCGGCCTCGCCGCAGACTTCCAGGTCAGGCTCGCGGTTCATCATCAGCGCTAATCCTTCGCGCACGATGGGGTGGTCGTCGACGATGAAGATCCTCTTTTTCTGGGGGGATTGTCCTTTCGACCTGGTCAACATGGCTGCGTGATCCATTTTCAAAACTTTCTTCTACTTGCGCCGGCCAAGCGGAAAGACACAGCTCACGATCATCCCGTGAGGAAGGGAAAACTGAATCTCCAACGTTCCACCGATCATCTTGGCCCGATGACTCATGATGTGATGGCCCATGCCGGTGCTCCCATCCGGAATCTTCTTCACGCCCAGGCCATCGTCGCGAATGGTGAGGATACCCCGACTGTCGCTGGCGCTGAGTCCGATCTCGACCTTGCGAGCCTTGCCGTGCTTGATGGCATTGCTGATGGCTTCCTGGCTGATGTGATATAAGTGCGTGGCGACGCTGACGTCGTGAATCAGGACGGGATTGTCGCACTGCAGCTGACAGGATACGCCAAACACGTCTTCGACTTCGGCGCTGAGCTGCTGCAACGCGGTCATTAAACCGTGCGACTCGGAAACCACGGGGCTGAGCCCCTTGGCCAGCTCGCGCGTCTTGTTGATGGCTTCATTCACAAGCTTGACGATCTTCGCAGCGTCCTCTGCATAAGGCAGGCGTTGTTCCTTCAGCTTCTGCTCCTGCACCTTGCTCATGAAGGCGATGCCGGTCAGATGCTGGCCCAGCCCGTCGTGCAAATCCTGTCCGATGCGGCGTTGCTCGCGGGCGCTGATCTCCAGGATTGCTTTCTCGAGATGCTTGCGTTCGGTGATGTCGATGCCGGTCGCGATCACATAGGCCGGCGTGCCTTGACCTCCCGGCAATGAGACGCCCGACCACGCGATCTGCCGGCGAGTGCCATCGCCGGCCAGCCAGGGACACTCGTAGTCGGTGTGCAACTGATCGTCGCGCATCCTTTCAAATTGCGTTCGGAAGGCTTTTGCTTCTTCTTCCGGAATGAATAAATCCCACAGATAGCGGCCGGCTACATCCGCCAGAGTTTTGCCGGTGCTGCGCTCGCAGGCGCGATTGAAGCGCACGATACGGCCGTCGGGATCGAGTACGATAACCAGCGCACCCACCGTGTCGAGCATCGCCGTCACGACGTTGCGCTCTTCCTGCAGCGCCTCTTCGGTGCGCTTCAGATCGGTGATGTCGAAGCCGACACCATGAATAAACCACGGCCGGCCGTCTTCGCGGCGGATCATCTTGGCTTCGCAATGCAGCCACATCACGCGATTGTCGCGGGAGAGAATCCGATAGGCGGAGCGCAGCGGCTTGCCGGTCAGGAACAATTCGGCCGCTTCGATGCTCCATCGCTGCTTATCATCGGGATGAACCTGCGAATACCAGCGCACCGGGTCTTGTAGCCACTCTTCCTGCGTGAAGCCGAGCACGCGTTCGATGTGCGGACTGACGTAGGCCTCGCCCACGCACTCGTCGAGATACGCCATAAACACGACGGCTGGGATTTGTTCGACTAAGGCGCGGTATTTGGCTTCAAGGTTGGGAAGCTGGGTGCTGATCTTAGATGGCGACAGCGTGGAACCGGCTTGTCCGGCAAGAAGGCTGGTGTTCTCAAAGAAGACCTTGGCCAGATCCTGGAGGATGGCTTCAGCGCCGGCGTAAGTGGAGAGGTCGCCGGGCGCGCCGCGAAGGTTAGCGCCGGGAACCGTTGTCGTTTCCAACCAGGAGGCCATAGTTATCTCGCGCTGGGGCATCACGGACGAGCGGCCTAGGCTGTCTGAGCGCCTACTCTATCATCTTTTGAGATACCGGGACGACGGCGCCAGGATGGCTCTTGGTTGAGCGAAGTCTGGGTAAAGGTCCGTAGCGCATGAATGGCTTTGCCGTAAGTCTGGACGGCGCTGGCGGAAAGCAGCGATCCCGGAGGCTGGTTCATGAAGGGCATGAACTTGTCGGGAAATCCCGGCATGGTGCAGCCGATACAGATGCCGCCAACGTTGGGACAGCCACCGATGCCGTTCATCCAGCCGCGCTTGCCCACATTGCATTGCACAACCGGGCCCCAGCAGCCAAGCTTCACAATGCACAGCGGCGACCCGTATTCTTCCGCGAAGTCGGCCTGCTCATAGTAGCCGCCTCGGTCGCAGCCTTCGTGCACGGTTTGACTGAAGAGCCAGGTGGGGCGCAACTGCTGATCCAGGGAGATCATGGGCGCTCGTTCGGCAGCCATAGACAACAGGTAAAGCAGCGTCTCCATCATGTTGTCAGGCTGGGCCGGACAACCGGGAACGCAAACGATTGGAATGCCGGCCTGCGACTTCCATTGCCACCCGAGGTAATCCGGCAGGCCCATTGCTCCCGTCGGATTACCTTGCATAGCGTGGACGCCGCCATAGGTCGCGCAGGTGCCAACAGCCACGACGGCCCAGGCGTTCGGCGCGAGACGATCGATCCATTCGCACGTCGTGATGGGCTGGCCAGTCGCGTGCTCGGTGCCAAGCGATGCCCAATAGCCTTCGGGTTTGTTGCTCTCATCGGGGATGGAGCCTTCGACGACCAGGATGAACGGTGCGAGTTTGCCGCTGGCGGCCCGATGAAACGGCTGCAGAAATTCGTCGCCGTTGGTTTTTGCGAGAAATGGATTGTGGAAGTTGACCTTGGGGATCCAGGGAATTCCGTCGAGGACGAAATCTTCGATGCTCGGCTGCGTGGCGCCGGTCATGGCGATGGTTTCGCCATCGCAACCTAGTCCGGCAGTGATCCAGAGAATGTCCATCTGCTGAATTTGCGGCTGGTGCTTGGTGGCTTGTTCCTTCATAGAAGCGGGCATCTGCGCCGGCTATAATAAAGCCGATTCGGACGAAAAATGAAACAGCGTATAGGTACGACTGAAGTCGTGCCCATACTCATATCCTGCGAGTGCGGCAGTATTGTACCTCGTTCCCCAGAGTCCATGCGCACGAGTGCGGAACGGTTTTCAGGATGACCGATTCTTACTTTTTCGTGGCTTGCTTTTCCAGCGACTCCAGTTCGCGTGTGAGCTGTTCGGCCTGGTCGTGCAGCTGACGCAGGCGCTCGGCGAGCGAAGGAACGTTCTGTTCCGCCGGCGTCGCGGCGACGGTTGGAGCTGTTGGAGCAGCAGCGGGCGCTGGTGTTGACGTCAGCTCGGCGAGAGCCTCATCGAAAGTATCGCGATAGATCAGGCGGTCGCCCATCGCCAAGACGACTTTCTTCAGTTGCGGCATACGCGCTTCCGTTGCCTGGATGTAAATCGACTCGAGATAAAGAAATCCGTGGGTAACCGGCAGCGCGATGATGTTGCCGCGTAACACGCGCGAGCCCTGCTGATTCCACAGCGTGAGGTCTTTGGAGATGTTCTGGTCCTGATCGATGCGCGACTCGATCTGCATGGGGCCGTACATCAGCTGTTGCTTCGGCAGCTGATAGAAAATGAGCTGACCCAGCTTGTCGCCGTCACATCGCGCTGCCATCCATCCGATCAGGTTATCTTTGCCGCGGGGCGTAAAAGGCAGAATCATGAGAAACTCGGGATCTTTCTCTCCCGGCAGGGTAGCGATAACGTAGGTTGGCGCAATCGGCTCCGGTTGTCCCGATTGACTGAACAGATCGCGCGCGATCTCCCAAACGTCTTCCTTATTGTAGAAAACCTGCGGATCGCGCATGTGGAAGATGCGGTATGCCTCGGCCTGCGTGCGAAACATGGCTTCGGGATAACGCGCATGACGGCGAATATCGGCGGGCATTTCCGACAACGGGCGGAAAAGCTGCGGAAACAATTTTTGATAAGCCTGGATGATGGGATCGCTGGGATCGAAGACGTACAGGGTCATTTGCCCGGTGTAGGCGTCGACCGTCGCCTTCACCGCGTTACGAATGTAGTTTGCGCCGTCGTCGAGACCTGCCACGGGTAGAACCGCCGAGTAAGGATGCGAGAGGGAAGTGGTGTAGCCGTCTGCCATCCACACCAGCCGGCCGTTATCGGTGATTACGAGGTACGGATCCGGATCCCAGGTAAGGAAGCCTGCCAAGTGCGCCAGGCGCGCCTTCACGTTGCGATAGATCATCATGCGGCTGTCGCCGGTGAGGTAGCCGGTGAAGACGATGTTAGCTTCGCCCTCCGAGATCGCGGCGGCAAGCTTCATGGGAAACGAGCCGACGGGAAATCCGCCGGTGCCTTGGTAGGTCGAGTACTTGTTCTGATCGCCGGAGGGGTAGTCGAACTCCTCGCGAGCGGTGTGCACGAAAACCGGATCCTGCGTCCTCTCGCCGTAATAGATCTCCGGCCGCGACAACTGGAAGCCCGGCGACTTGATCTCCGGCGGCGCGTTCTTGATGAGCAAGACCGGCAGGCCGTCAGGCGTGATCTTGTTGACCTCGGCTACCACCGCGCCAAAGCCGTGCGTGTAGATGAAGTGTGGATTAATCCAACTGGCGGCGGCTTCGGCCGGGAGCTGCGACACGTCGATTTCGCGTGGCGAAAGCAGCACCTGCTTGATGTGGCCATCGATGAAGTAGCGGTCGACATCGGTGTCCGGGAAGGTATAGTACGGGCGCAGGGCCTGAATCTGCGTGATGGTTGCGTCGTAGGCCCGGAGATCCCAGAGCCGCACATTGGACAGCAGCGTTGCGTCCTGAACCGGATCGACCACGCCCTGGCCGGAGGGTGAGAACGGGCGTTCCTTCGCGTTGCGGTTGAGGCCGAAGGCAGCGGTCGTCGCCTCGATGTGGCGCTCGATGTAGGGACGCTCGATGGAAATTTCGTTGGGACGGACATAGACGCTGCGGACAACCGACGGCAGCGCCATCTGCAAGACATAACAGCCAACAACGAGATAAATCGCAGGTTTGAATTTCGACAACCAGACCAGCGGAACTGCAACCAGCGCGGAGATGATGACGAGCCAGCGCAACGGCAGCGTAACTTTTTCGTCCACATAATCGGCGCCGGTCATGAAGGGATGTACCCGAAAGAGAAGCTCGAAGTTTCCGAGGTAGATCCAGGCTGCAAACCCAATCAGCAAAATCACTGCAAGAATACGGACAAATGGTGCGCGGGTGGCCCCCGGCAGACGCAGATATTCCTGCAGGCTGATGACCCTCACGTGGGAGCCACCGCTGAACCGGAAGCGAACGCGCTCGAACAGTTGCCATCCTCGCGCGGTGACCCAGAAGAGCAGCGCAGAGAGAATTGCGACTCCCAGCAGGAAGCCGAGCAAATTCCAATAGAAGGGAAGATCGAACAGGTAAAACGGCAGGCCGCGGGAGAAGACGCGATCCTGCCAGGCGCCTTGAGGCACGGTAATGCCGCGCGAGCCGAAAAATCGCATCACCGTCCAGAAGTCGATGGAGGAGGAGGCAAACAAAATGGCAAACATCGCCAGGGCAATCGCAACCACGCTGGAGTAAAGCGGATAATCCTGACGTCGGACTCCGGCGAAGTGCAGCCCGCGCGCGTGCGCGATATAGAAGGCGACAAACGCCAGTACGGCGCCCACCGCGGCGGGAGCGATGCTGTACCACAACATCGCGAACCAGGTGCTGACCTGCGCGACTTCTTTCCACCAGCTGTATTCGATGACGAAGTTGGCGGCTGCCGGAATCGCCCAGAAGATGATTACCAGCGCCAGAACTATAACGACAAGAACCCGGAGACGTATGGGACGCATAGAAAACAACCTGTGTGTCCAAAGCGAATGCGGATCAGCGGCCAAGAGGACACATCTTGAGCGCCTGCGTCGTTGGTTGATGGTAGTCGAGCCGTATTATAGCTGCCGACATCTTCCCGGAGCGGCCGGCACGGTTTGCAAGGTGAACGAGGCGACCGGGCTGGCACAACCGCACCTCAATCCGTTTTTCCGGCAACGCAGCAGTAAACGCGACCCATACCTTTATCTCCGGGCCGCTAACCGCAGCCGGCAATGGCAACATCTACTACAACGCGATTGAGCTGAACGTCAACGGAGGCAGCCGCACTACCTGCCCACCTTTCGACGTCGGGCCCAGACGAAGTGGCAGATGGTCAGCAGCAACAACCATGGAATTCCGGCTTCCATCGTCGGGCGCATGCCGGGGACCCACCACGTCGAGATGATGATGGCGAGCACGGCCGCGCCACCGAGGATCGTTGTCACTGGGAACAGCGGCATGCGAACTGGCAGGGTTCGTCCGCTGTGCCGGATCCAGTGTTGGCGAAAGCTCAGGTGGGTGATGAAGATCATCAGCCAGACAAACAGTCCGCCGAAGAGCGCGATGCCGAACATGTAGACATAGGCCGAAGTGGGAGCCGCGATGGCAAAGACGATGGCCAGCGCCAGTCCACCGGCGGAAAGCATCAGCGCGGGAAGCGGCGTGCCTCGTTCAGAGACGCGGCCGAGAGCTTGCGGCGCATAGCCAGCGCGTGCCAGCGAGAAGATCATGCGCGTACAGAGATAGAGGCAGCAGTTCATGCCGGAAAGAGCGGCGGTTAGTACGACGAAGTTGACGATGGCGGCGGCGGCAGGAACGTGCATCAAGTCGAAGACGCGGACGAAGGGGCTGACGGTGATGCTCTGGCCGGGTTCGACTTCAGTCCAGGGAATAACACCGACCAGGACCGTGATGGCGCCGACGTAGAAGATGACCAGGCGCAGCAGCATAGTGCGCATGGCGCGGGGGACGGAGCGCTCCGGATCTTTGGCTTCGCCGGCGGTAACGGCGACCACTTCCGTACCGATGAAGCCGAAGATGACGAAGGCAAGGGCGAGCCAGACGCCCAGCCAGCCGTTGGGCAGAAAGCCGCCGTGGGTGCGGTAGTTCGCGAGGCCGATGGGCCGCTGCTCGTGGAATCCTAGGAGAATGCCTGTGCCGAGCACGATGAAGACGATGATCGCGCTCACCTTGATCGTCGAGAACCAGTATTCAAAGCTGCCGAATGCACCGACGCTGCGGGCGTTTACGAAGACGAGTGCGGCAGAATAGAAGACAACCCAGGCCCAGATTGGCGTGTGAGGAAACCACCATTGAGTGTAGATGGCGGCGGCGACGGCTTCGCCACCGGCCGCGATGGATTGCGCGGCCCAGTAGGTGTAGCGGACGACGAAGCCCGCCCACGGCGAGAGATAGAGATCGGCGTAAACTCCGAAAGAGCCAGCCGTGGGATGTGCGACCGCCATCTCGGAGAGGCAGTACATCAGCAGCAGGGCGATGACCGAGGTGAAAAGGTAGCTGAGAATGACGCCAGGCCCAGCGGTGTGGACGGCAAGTGCGCTGCCGAGAAAGAGTCCAGTGCCGATAGCGCCACCGATAGCGATCATGCTGAGCTGGCGCTCGCTCAGTTGGCGCGCGAGACCTTGCTCGTTGGCAATTGCTTGTTCAGACTGGACGGGAAAAGGAACCGGTTCGGCGGCCATCAGGCGGTCACCTTCGCAGGGTGCTCGATGAATTCTGCGGTCAGCGAAACGAGGCGATCGAGATCTTCGCGATTGTTGAAGAGGTGACAGGAAACGCGCACGCCACCTACGCCGGAGGTGTAGCGAACTCCGACCAGTGCTTTGTGCTGCTGAAGGAAGCTGGTCAGCGCAATGTCGTGCTCGGCGCTGCCGACGGTGAAGGTGACAATGCCGGAGCGATAAAAGCGATCGAGCGGTGTGACGATCTCGATGTTGCGCTGGTGCAGGGAATCGATGAGATAGTCGGTGAGACAGAAGTTGTGGTCGGCAACTTTGTCGATGCCGATGTCGTTGATCAGCGAGACCGATTCCCCGAGTCCGATGGCACCGGGATAGTTGGCCGTGCCGCCGGTCTCCCAGCGCGCAGCGCTGTCGACGAAATCGTAGTAGCGAACTGGCGTGATGGATGGCGTCTCGAAATAGGTATCCCAACCACCTTCGGGTTCGGTGACCGACAGATAGCCGGCGAGTGGAGGATTGAGCTGAGCCCGGAATTGCGGATTTAAATATAGGAAACCACAGCCGAAGGGCGACATTAGCCACTTGTGACCACCGCAGGCAAGGGCGTCGACCGGCGTTTTCTGGACGTCGAGAGGCATCGCTCCGATGTGCTGCACCGCGTCCAGGATGAGAAAGACGCTTCGTTCACGACACAGATGAGACAACGCGTTAAGGTCGCAGCGAAAGCCGTTGCTCCATTGAACAGAGCTGATGGCGAGCACGCGAGTGTCTTTAGTGATGGCGGCATCGATCTCTTCGATCAGGATCTGGCCATTGCGGTTGGGGACAATGTCGATCGCGATGCCGGGCTTCTGGAGCCAGGGAATGGCGACTTCGAGGAATTCGAGATCGGTGATCAGGACGTGGTGGCCGGACTTCAACGGAATTGCATTGGCGACGAGATTCAGACCGTGCGTCGTGCTCTCGACCAAAGCGATGTCGTTCTCGGCAGCATTGATCAGTTTCGCCAGTTGCGGACGCGCAGCGCTGCGCATGGAATCCATGTCGAGATGATGTTGCGTCGACGAGCCGGCCGGGCACGTCGCGGCCATGTCGAGAAAGGCTCGGAGCCTCGTGATGGTGCGTTGCGGAGCGAGGCTCACGCAGGCCGAGTCGAGGAAGGTCTGATGGTCAAGGGCAGGGAACTCACGGCGAGCGTCGTCGAGTGTCACGGTTCGGACATTGTACAAAAGACGATGTGCTGAGGTGGAACAAAGATCATTGCGGTGTGCGCAAACCGGAGGTCGCTCGACTGCGCGTCCTCCCGAGCACCCGGTTTGCAAAAGAGTGGAACACAGGAAAGAACTTGGTTTGTGCCGCTCCTAAAGGCGCTCAAGGTTTCCAGGGCGTCTGGCCCAACGTTCCACTTCACAGAGGGTAGAATCGCGGCCCTAGCCAGGCGTCGTGGGCAGAACCGGCCCGGACGCAAACACGGCAAAGGTCTCAAGGTTTCTTGGCGGAAATGTTGACTCGCCACAAAACAACAGGCCCGAGGCGAAAGACACGTGTGCGCTCCGGTCGAGATGGCGAGTATTAAGAGCACCGCAAACGGCACGACTCAGGTGTCTGCCGCTCCGCGGCTCGACTCGATTTCCCCCGGGCTAACTTTGAAAAGAGGAGGAGGTATAGGTCGTTAGTAAGCCGCCTGTCGACTTGCGAACAAGCGAGCTGACTGGCTAGTACAGCAGGTACTTCACGCGCAGGTCCAGGAACTGGTCGAGCTGGGCGCGCCAATCGGCGGCGATGCGGTTGGGATCTTCGCCGGCCTGGAGCGCCGCAAAGGCCGCCTTATTGACGAGAAGATGGTTCATCTTGCTGAGGTCATATCCCAGCGGATAGAGCTTGTGCATCGCGGAGGCCAGCTCGAAGCCGAGTTCGGGCGCATCGAGTTCCTCGCGGTTGGTCACGATGATGTTCACACCATAACAGTTGCGGCGAGCGTAAGGGCCAGCGGTGGGAGTGAACTGGATGGGCACGAAGCGCACTCCGGGAATGTTGCGGGCGTTGAGGTAGCCGGCGAGTTCCTTGTCGAGGAAGTAGGGCGAGCCGACTACCTGGAAGGGCATGTCGGTGCCGCGGCCGACCGAGACGCCGGTACCTTCAATCAACGCAATGCCGGGATAGAGCGTGGCCTCTTCCAGGCTGCGTAGATTGGGCGAGGGACTGATCCACGTCGCGCCGGTGGAGTCGAACCAGTCGCCGCGCAGCCAGCCGCGCATGGGAACCACGGTGAGATTAGCATCGATTTGCTTTTCATCGTTAAACAGCTTAGCCAGCTCACCGATGGTCATGCCGTGACGCACGGGAAGCGGATAGTAGTTGACGAAGCTTTCCTGCCCGGCGTCGGAGATAGGGCCCTGGACGTAAGCGCCGTTAATGGGATTGGGACGGTCAAGGACGACGATTGGCTTCTTCGCTTTGGCCGCCGCTTCAAGGAAGTATCCGAGCGTGGTCTCATAAGTGTAGAAACGGGCGCCGACATCCTGTAGGTCGAAGACAATCACGTCGAGCTTGCGGATGACATCCATCGGCGGGCGTCGCTTGGCGTCGGTATCGCCGTAGACGCTGTAGATCGGCACGCCGGTCAGCACGTCTTTGGAGTTGGCGATGTCGGTGGTGTCAGCGCTTCCCGTCAAGCCGTGCTCGGGCGTGAAGATAGCGTCCAGCTTGAATCCCGGCGCCTGCCACAAAACATCGATGGTGCGCTTGCCGCGACTGTCAATACCGGTTTGGTTTGTCACCAAGCCGATGCGTGGGGTGGCAACGTTAGGAACCTTCAGAGGCTCGAACTGCCGCTCTTCCAACACGTCGATGCCGAGCAGCACTTTGCCGTTGCGCACGACGATGCGGCGTGCCGCCATCTGCGTCTCGTTGTAGCCGGTGATCAGCGAGAGGCGCAGCTTCTGCTGTTCGCTGGGATTTAGGTTAAGGGCCGCGGCAACGGCTGTCGCCAGCTCGGTGCGCAACGCGATGACGTTGCCGTCCTTCATCACCGTGGCGTTGGTCAGCAGGATGATGTAGGTGTTGGTCGTGGGATCGATCCACAGCGATGTGCCGGTAAATCCGGTGTGGCCGAACGACCCGACGGGCAGAAGTTCGCCGCGGTTGGAAGAGAACGGCGAGTCAATGTCCCAGCCCAGACCGCGCACGTTGGGCATGTTAGCGGAGGTTTGCGGCGTGGTCATCTTTTCCACGATGAGCGGCGAGAGAATCGGCGCACCGCCGTTCAGCATGCATTGGGCGAACTTGGCGACGTCGTCGGCGGTGGAAAAAAGTCCGGCATCGCCAGCGACGCCGCCCATCTGGTGCGCCGTGGGATCGTGCACCGAGCCACGCACCATCTGGCCGGTGTGCTCGTCGCGCTGCGTAGGTGCTATGTGAGATAGCGACGAGAGCGGTGGATTGAAACGGGTCGCGCTCATTCCCAGCGGACCGAAGACGTACTGCTGCGCATACTGATCGAGGGGCATGCCGCTGACTTTCTGCACCAGCTCGCCAAGCACGATGAAGCCGACGTCGCTGTAAAGAAACGTCGACCCCGGAGGATTGACCAGTTTGGATGCGTTGGCGCGGTTGTAGCCCTCCTCAAGGCCGTTCCATGGCTGCTTCAAATCGAGATCGGCGGGAAGGCCGGAGTAATGCGTGAGCAGCATGCGGATCGTGATGTCTTCCTTACCGTTCTGCGCGAAGTCGGGAATGTATTTGGCGACGGGATCGTTGAGCTTGATCTGCCCAAGCTGTTCGAGGCGCATCACGCAGGTGGTCGTGGCGATGACTTTGGTCAGCGAGGCGAGGTCGAAGATCGTGTCGACCGTCATGGGCTCGGGATTCTGTCCGACCGTGCGATTGCCATACGCCTTGCGATACACGATGCTGCCGTTGTGACCGACGAGCAGCACCGCACCGGGGATGTTGCCGTTGCTGATCGCGTTCTTGACGATGGCGTCGAGCGCGGCGAAGCCGGTGGGAGCTTCGGCGGGCTTAACTGGCGTTTGCGAGCCCGCGGATCCTGCCGAGTGCTGCAAATCAGGAGACTCCAGAGCGGTGCCAGGCGCGAGACGTTTCGCGGCTCCAGAGGTTGCGGACTTTTGTGCCAGAGCAAATGCGCTGACAATTACTACCAGGCAAACAGAGGCCAGCGCGATAGCTGGCCGGCGCAGACGCAAGCTCAAGACGACCTTTCGCAGATGGATGTCACCCGCGATGAACACGGGAAAACCATTATAAGTTGCAACGGCGAGTTGGTGCAGGGAAGGGACTCAGCTTTCGCGCTCGACCACGAATTCCAGCACCCAGAGCAGCACGCGCTTGATCTCAGAGTCGGGGAAGGTGCAGATGGCTTCGCGGGCTTTGTTGGCGAAGTCGGTGGCGCGCGCGTAGGCCGCGTCGATGGATCCGTGACGATGGAGGATGGCCACAATATCCGCAGGCGTGATGCCGTTGAAGCCACCGTTGCTGAGCACGGATTCGATGGTCGCGCGCTCGGCGGAAGTGCAGTGCTCCAGTGCGTGAAGCACGGCCATGGTGGCTTTGCCTTCGCGCAGATCACTAGCGACGGGTTTGCCCAGCAGCTCTTCCGAAGCCGTGAGGTCAAGCACGTCATCGACAATCTGAAAGGCCATGCCGAGATTGCGCCCGTACTGGGCAAGCCGATGCTGATCCGAGCCGCTGGCGCCGGCGAGAATTCCGCCCAGTTTCATGCACACGGAGAACAGGCACGCGGTTTTGCGAAAGATCAACTCGAGGTGCTCGTCGAGCGAGATAGCTTTGCCGAGCCGCTCGATCTGCAGCAACTCGCCTTCGACCATCGCTTGCGTAAGGTCAATCAGCGTGTCGAGAATGGCGAAGTTACGCTCCTGCACGGCGATCTTGAAGGCCTGCATGTAGAGCCAGTCGCCGGCCAGCACACACTTCGAATTACCCCATTGCGTGTTAGCGGCAGGACGCCCACGGCGCGTTTGCGCTTCGTCGATGATGTCGTCGTGAACCAGCGTAGCAGTGTGAATGATCTCCACCACCGCGCCCAGCCTGATCGCGCCTTGTCCGGTGTAGTTCAGCAGCTTGCAGGAGAGCAGAAGTAACGCGGGCCGCAGACGCTTGCCACCGCCGGCGCGCAGATACTCGCCGATCTCGGTAATCGCGCGCACGTCGGAGACCGTGTCGCGGCCGAACTCGCGCTCGATCGCAGCGAGGTCGTCGTGCAGCAGGTCAAAGACTTCTTTGGCGTTGCGGATGACGGTCTTCAAACGTCCTTGCCTCTAACTAACCAGCGCGGATTCTGCTGCTTCGAAAGTTATTCTCACCACGGGAGCACGGAGTTCACGGAGGAAATTCAGAGCAAACCCAATCCCGGAGACGATTTCAAAATCGAAAAAGACTCCGTATCCTCCGTGGCGAATCTTATGTCCCAGATCCTCAGTTGCTGCGGTAGTTCGTGAACTGCATGTCGATGCCGAAATCCTGTTGCCGCAGCATCGCGATGATTTCCTGCAGTGTATCGCGATCTTTGCCGCTGACGCGAACCAAATCGCCCTGAATGGCGGCCTGCACCTTCTTCTTGGAATTCTTGATGACCTTGACGATGTCGCGCGCCTTCTCGATGGGAATGCCTTGCTGCATGGTGATGCGCTGGCGCACCGTCGATCCTGCGGCCGGCTCGATGCTGCCGTAGTTCAGCGCCTTCAGCGGCACATTGCGCTTTACCAGCTTGCTCTGCAGCACGTCGTTGACGGCCTTCAGCTTGAAGTCGTCGGCCGAGGTGAGAACGAGCGCTTCCTTGCCTTCGATCTGAATGTCGGACTTTGAGTCCTTCAGGTCGTAGCGCGTGTGGATTTCCTTCAGTGCCTGCTGCACCGCGTTGGAGACTTCCTGCAGCTCAACTTTGCTGACAATGTCGAACGATTCCGCCATGGAGTTCAGTGTAACAAGACACGCGTGCGTTGCCGAATAGAAGAGCGTAAAAGCGCGTGGCATTTACGGAGCATGCGCAGGTGCAAGAAACGCGATCCTGAAGGGCGGTCCACTTATAGGAAGCTCGGGCGCGGATCACTCCGCGCCCTTAGCTGACGGCTGATTGGCTGACTGCTAGTTCAGTACGTGGATGTTCCTCTTGTCGCACATCTCCTTCAGCACCTT
>Ga0335074_10003512_pt1 | contig 21458 bp, 23 predicted proteins | sample Lox_Sample_23_FD_206715 | JGI IMG/M metagenome (GOLD analysis project Ga0335074, IMG submission 206715) | Soil microbial communities from Loxahatchee National Wildlife Refuge, Florida, United States - Lox_Sample_2.3 | ecosystem: Environmental > Terrestrial > Soil > Wetlands | place: USA... | reverse complement strand
AACCGGCCCGTCAGCGAGAAAAAGAACGTCGTGAGCACCATCGGAAGAGCGACAATCGAAAGCGTCACATGACTGGCTAGAATCCAAAGATACAGGATGCGCGCCGGGCTGTGACCAGGAAAAATCGTATCGCCGTGCAGTGCGTGGTTCGCAATGTAGCTGATGAGAAAAATGGAAGAGAACGCGAAGGCTAGCAGCATGCTCGTGCGATGCGCTTGCCGGTTGTGGTGTTTGATGAAATACAATCCGACGCAGAGCGCAATCGCGCACGATCCATTCAGAAGTGCGTTGAGGGCCGGCAAAAACATCCAGCGCCCGGTGAAATCAGCCGAGGCATGATGAACGTACACCAGCCACAGCAGGAATGACACAGCAAGGCCGCTCACCACGATGATCCCGCCAACGGTGGGGCGCGTCCCAATCTGAGTTTGTTCCATGGTGACAATTAAATCACAAAAATCTATGCGGGAGTCAGCTCGCCTTAGGAGCGATGGGAACGAGAAGGATTTGCGGTATCCGGCAGAAGATTAGACAATCAACTCCTGGATCGTCGCCAACTGGGCAGTTATCGCGTGTGCAGGATCGGCGAGGCGAGTTCCAGATCCACTCCAGTGGAAGGCGATCGTGCAAGTTGTCGCGTTCCCCGAGTGCTGTTTTGTCGGCAAATTACGCATTTTCAGCAGGCAAGATATTCTGATTCCCGCATGCCGCTACCTGTGCCGAATCTGCAGCGGGCTGTTGTTGAAGGCGCGGTTCACGGATACGGTAGACGCACGATCCACCCAGCACTGGCCACTGCTTTTCCGTCCGGATCGCAACGCGTATTGCAACTTCCTTCTCCATCTCGAACGAGCGCTTGACTTGTTATAACTCTAGAGTTATAGTACTTTTGTGGGCTGGGAGATCGAAGCGACCGATGAATTTCAGGCATGGTGGGCCGAGCTCACACGGGCCGAACGCGAGGCCATTGCCGTAGGGATCACGGTTCTCGAAGAAAAAGGCCCGGCGCTCGGAAGGCCCCGCGTCGATACGCTGGCGAAAGACTCCAAGCACGGGAATATGAAGGAACTGCGCGTTCAATTCCGAGGCAAACGGTACCGCATCTGTTTTGCGTTCGACCCGCGTCAGACGGGAATTCTCCTGATCGGCGGAATCAAGTCCGGCAAGAACTGGACACCACAAATGGTCGCGGCCGCCGACAAGATTTACGATGCGTGCCTGGCCGAACTCAAGAAGGAGGGACTTCTCTAATGGCACGGATGAAATTTCGCGAACTCGCCGAGCAGACCATGAAGCCGGACTCGATCGCACGCGCAAGCAAGGCAGCCACCCGCGAAATCGCCGCGATGGAACTCGCCGCGCTGCGAGACACCCTCAAAGTGACCCAAACCGATCTTGCGGACCGCATGAAAGTCTCCCAGGCCGCCATCTCGAAACTTGAAAAACCCAACCGGAACATCCACGTCGATCAGCTTCGCTCGATCGTCTCCGCAATGGGCGGCAACTTGAGGATCATCGCCGATTTCGCCGACCGGACCATCGAGCTCAGCCACATCGGCAAAGCGTGCGATTCTTCGGTTAAGAAAGCGCGCCGACACAAAGCGCCCCCAGCAGCCGCACGGGCGCTGCGTTCCGAATCCAGATAACCCGTGCTCCGTAAAATCAGTGACCAAATCGAGAGGCCGCTAATCTCGGCCCCTCCCGTGCCTTGCCGCGATCCCACCGGGCCGCTAGAGCAGCCAGAAGCCGGTCACCGTCGGAAGATCCGACGTTACAATCTTTGGCGGATTAGTCGCCTCGGACTTCATCCTGCCCGGCCGGTGGTTATCCCCGCAAGGGGGTGTTTCGCGGGAGATGCAGTTTTTCCATAAGCATGCGGCCTCCTGATCGCCCAACCATTATAGCTGTGCCCTCGGCACTCGGCTCCCGGCGACGGAGGACGTCGCACCCGAGGGTAGTGGTACAGTTTGAGGATTCTAAGCATGGCAAGAGGACTGCTTCATTTGAAGCACGGTACGTGACCTAAGGCTAGCCATGCGCCGACAAATGCGCATGCCAGAGATACGGCGCTCCCGATTAACCAAACATCATAATCAGTCTGTTTGGGTTCACCCTTTTGGCCTCCCCTCTTTTGTGGTTCGCCATTTTGCGATGTATCTTCACGTGATCTCGCTTGCTCTCTCTGCCAGCGCGCGATAACTTTGATGCCTAGCCAAATCCCGACCCATTCAAGAGCTACACCGCCAAAGTAGAAAGCGGCTGTATAAAGCGTACGCTCAACGATGCCGGTTAACCAAGTCAGGCCCTTGAATTCGAAAAATGCACCGCCTTCGTAGTCAGGGTCGATCTTCGGCCAAAGATATTTCTCGACGAGCGGCCAAGTGACGACGTGACCGCCAACAGCTGAAACAACAAAGCCAATGGTGATGCGAATCCATTCACTCATACTTGCGAATCCAGTCCCACGCTTTCTTAGGCAGCCATCCCTGTCGGCTAGAGTCCAACTTGGTGACGAGAATGTGGTCTCCGTCTTTCAGGAATGGCTTTAGGTCGTGATATAGTTCGTCCACGCTAAGGTCTGCATCTACAAGCCACGTGAATGGAAGATAGTGCCACCAACTATTCTGGCTCTTCAGAATGTCGAACAGATCAGTATAGGAGACCGCTGGTTTTTGTAGATTGTCGCCCAAACCTCTCGGCCCGGCGTGAATCGGCCCTGTTTTATATCAGGCCGACTTTATCAAGCATTTCTTCGATTGTCCAAACGTGATCTATAAGGCTAACTTCCTTGCGGGAGTCACGCGCAGCGTCTGTGAATGCGGCAGAAATTGTAATGCATGAAGTGAATCGCACCTGCTTTAGGTTTTCGATCTGCTCTCGCAGATCTTCCAGCTTCCCTTTGTGTATTCCCGCGATGCACCCAACGATTTCGTCCGTTGTCGTGGACATTGACCCAGTTCTCTTAGCTTATTAAATAACTTTATTGTACACTATTACTTGATCTGGTAGTATCCGCGGCCGAGGGGGCCGTCTCCGCTGCGCAGAGCGTTTGTGAAAGATTCGTGCTCCAAGCAGCGATAATTCTCTAAGTGAAAATCTGAGGTATGGCAGACATCATGCCACAACTCTCTACCGCTGATGCTCTGGATGAAGTCAAGGAGTGGTTTGCTCAACTGGGTTTGTTTCGCGCAGCCTGCGTCGGAACCAACACGACGGGGATGAATGTACTGGAGTTTGCTGATGCCTCCATCATTACGATCCTACCCTCAACCGCCGACCAGGAAAATTTCATAGCCGCGGCCGTAAGCGCCACTGGCTATAACGATATGGCAATAACCGACCTTACCACAACGTACAAGTCTTTCGAAGCCTTGCTCGATCACTGGAATCCTCTGATTACTAGCATAGCGCTTTACCTCTGGAGCCTAGCTGTCCCGTCATTGCAAGGCACCGCTAGCGCAGATTTCTGGAAAGCACCTGTTTCGACTGCCTTCCCTTCTAAGAGCACCGATCCCCCGTGGAAGGGCGTCATGGACGGCCTGGCTTCAGTCTTCCCGCCCGAGTGTCTGACGGCTGGTTTTCAGCAAAAGATCAATAATGCGTTCGACGCCAATGGAACGAAAATCAGCGACATCGTACCGCAGATTGCGACACTCGGATGAGCGCTGTTGTCCGATCTCGAATTCTGAAAGTGGCTCTCGCGTTGACAGTGGTGATGGCTCCGATTCGGGCAGTCCAGGGACAAGAACCGCTCGTCTCGGCCACAACATATGTGCGATATCCCTCGCTCACGCCTGTGACGGCAGTGGTGGTTAATATAGGTCAATTCGGAACTGCGACTTACAGTGCAGTTGAGACTGCTCTGAAGGCGCCCAATTGGACGTGCGCGTCGCCCGATTTCTACAAAGTCGCAGTGGTCGACAAGAGCCTCCGTGTCGTTCGTAGCCTCAAAATCAGAGCAGTCAATCTACCTGATCGAGATAAAAGCGGCCGTCCGCTCACGAGATGTGACGGGCTCGGACATCCTGCAGTCATTGACCTTATCCTTGGCTCTCAGGTCAGCACGACCGATCAGATTCAGGTGTTCATCTACGCGGACAAGCAGCAGACGAAACAGTTGTTCGCCTCGGACGGCAAGCTTTCATTTACAGCAACTTCCTTTCCCACCTTCACAGCGACACCGCAAGCTGCACCTGGCGAATCTCTTAACAACGGTGCCACTCGTGACGTGGGTCAACTCAATGTCGCATTTGCGGACCAGAACCTCTTTGGCGAGGACCTGGTGGATATCTATGCAAAAAGCACGGACCTTTTCTCGACCGACGCCGAAGATGCCAAGAGCGCGTTCGGAGTGACTGGCGGGTTTCAGCGCGGACTTTTCTCTCGTTGGTACAGTCCTTACCATCTGGAGCAGACAATTCAAGGAAATCAAATGGCTACGAACCTTTCCACAGCGACTACCCTTGGCTTCAATACGCTCCCGCCATGGCATTGGACGGCTTCTGGTCTGAACAACGGGGTCATCGACGCGCCTCTCCCCTTTGAACCTGCTATTGCCGTACAGTATGTGCATCGCTTCGAACAGCTCGTCACCAAAAAAACACCTCTTCTTTCCGAGAACGATTTCACGGTAAATCCAGCCCTCTCTTGGTCTAACATCAGCTTCCCGTTCGTCTGCAAGCTCTTCAACCATCGAAAGACGACTGCAGAAGCACCGGGCACCCCGGCCCCTGTGTGCCTTGGTGCCCAACTGGACCTCGGCCTGTGGTACCTCCCGCTGGACCTGACAGCATCGAAGAGCGAGCGAGTAGACGGTTACGGCGACGCCTCCATCCTGATACCACTTTCGGACTTCGGCTTCGCATCAACCGCGTTGAGCTACGTTACGAAAGGCGATCCCATGAAGTTCCAGTTGCGAATCACATACGCAGATTCCGTTAACGCTGCGAATAACTACGCTCGCACCAGGCAATGGACATTCGGTATAGAGGCCCTGAAATAGGGTCGCTCGTGGATGTGACCGAGACAGAAAAGAATGATAGTGTTTACTCACCATCTACCGCCCCGCTTTATTTGTTTTGTTTTTCAGATGTAAGACTTAGAATGCACGTCCATGAGTGCAGCGGTTATGAACGCGACGCAGGACCCCACGATGGAACGGCTGGAGGATCAGATCGGGTGGTACGATTCGAAAAGTCGCTCCAATATGCGATGGTACAAGAGGATCAAGTTCTCTGAGATTGCTTCCGCGGCAATAATTCCGTTCCTGGCTGCATTGCATATTCCCCATGTGATCGCAGTGACGGGTGCACTGGGAGTCCTCGTTACGGTGTTCGAAGGCTTGTTGCAACTTAACCAATTTCACGAAAATTGGATCAGATATCGATCGACCTGCGAATCCTTGAAGCATGAGAAATATCTTTACTTAGCGGGTGCTGGCGCATATTCGGGCGTCGCAAACGCCCGATCTGTGCTGGCGCAGCGTATCGAGGCTCTCGTTTCGCAGGAACACGCAAAATGGGCGACTTTTCAAGAGCAGGACCTGCAGGGGAAACCCGCTTGATCCCCCTGGTCGCGAAGGGCAAAGTAGATCGCGGCGATCCAAAATCGGTTCCTACAACAGTAACCCGAGCCTTGTATTGGGTGAAGGAATCCCAAGTTGCGCGGCATCTTCGTTAGCTATCGACGAAGTGACTCCGAAGGCGAAGCCGGCCGCTTATTCGATGATCTGGCTATGCACTTCGGGGAACACGCCGTTTTCATGGACGTCGCTGCTATCGAAGCGGGGCGCGATTTTCGCAAGGCGATCGAGGAAGGCGTTACCAAGTGCGGCGTCTTGCTAGTAATCATCGGTAGCGGCTGGCTAGACGCGAAGGACCAAAGCGGCGCACGGCGCCTGAACGACCCATCAGACTTCGTGCGAATCGAAACATCGTCGGCTCTCCGTCGCGACATTCCCGTGGTACCCGTTCTGGTGCGGGGCGCCAAAATGCCCTCTGCAGGGGATTTGCCTGACGATCTCCAAGAGTTGGCCTATCGCAACTGTGTCGAGCTGACGCATGCTCGATGGAAATCGGATGTTCAGCTACTCATCGAGGCCATTCGTCGACTGATTGGGGACGCAACACAACTCGACCGCGGCGGCGGATTATCAGACGACATCTCCAAGCCCGTTCTGGCAGAGGACCTAAAGCGAAGCACCACAGGATCTCCGGACTCGACCAACCGGTCTGAATCCAAAATAGACGCCGCTGTTTTAGAACGCGTCAGCCGCGAGCTTGCGCTCCATATCGGACCGATTGCCCATGTCGTCGTTAGGCGAGCCGCCTTGCACTGTTCTTCGATCGAGGACCTATATCTCAAAATCGCAGTAGAGATTGATTCGCGCGAAGATCGCGAGCGCTTTCTGCGGAAAGCAGCACATCGCTAGCAACGCCGTCGCGCAATCTAGTGTTTGGGAGGGCAGGTACTTTAGAATTCTCTCACTGCCGCCGCTTATTCTAACATCTTCAGCGCTTTTGCCAAACTGAGCTGCATGCGATTGAATGCTGCCGTCAGAGTCGCAATCTCATCGCCGCCCCTGACAGGCAGAGGAGCATTATTTGTCTCTCCTTTGCTAACACGGTCCGCGGCGTCCGATACAAGCTTGAGCGGCCTGAGCACAATGAAGTAAACGCCCAAGTCCAACACAATCATTGTCGCGATTAGCGTCGCTGCCAAGTAGGCGAGCAAGAGGTGAAATCCTTCTCGCGCTTTTCGTAACGGCACCGTCATGGGAACGGAGACGATTTCGGCGCCTATAATGGAGCCCGCCTGCCAGCCAAAGCCGTTGGCGGACCCGTAGGCGGCGACCAATGCGTGGGGCGCTTCCGCAGGACGACCATGGCATTCCAAGCACGGTTGCTCTGCAGTTATCGGCGTCGCAACGTACATCGAAGGACCGAGAGCTGTTTCCCGTTCTCCACTGAGGCGCTTTTCGTCGGGATGATTGCGCAGATATTCGATGATGTCGGTTTGCCAATCGTCAGCGCGATCCGCCAGATTGGTCGGGTTAAGCGCCGCTTCACGATAGGTGTAAGCAGGATACTGGCGCCTCAGACTGTTGAAAGTAGTCGTCGCCGCAAAAAAAGGAATGGTTTCCGCAAGGAACCTGTGTCCGCGTACAGCGCTGTGTCGGAGGAGGGGGCCTACATCCGAAGACGTGTACTGTCGCACGGATCTCGCGCTCGCCATCATTAGATCCGCTTCTTGGAATACCTCGCGGCGCGCATTCTGGATCAAAAAGGCTCGGACAACCAACGAGATAACGAGGCCTCCCATCCCGAACACCACTAACAAGATGATATTAAACTTAGTCAGGAGCTTCATCTTTGCCACCGCCTCGGCTCGGCAGAAGCCGCTCGATATCGCAGCCACGCATATCAGAGTTTTTATATAGACCAGCAGTAACTAATCGCTCCTCTTATATCACCTGCTCTCGTCATTTGAAACTTTATCGGCACCCACGGTGGCGGTCGGGAGGAGGCCTGCGGAGTCAATCGGTTTGTTTCCCTTCTCGGGAAAACGCCGCTTGCGGAAATCCTGAACGGCTCGACGTTCCGGCTCTTTTATAAGGCAACAGAATTGGCGCGTTCGCGGAACGGGCGTCGCTCTGGGGGCGTACTCTGAGGGCCGGATTCTAGCGGTGTGACCTCTCAAGATTTGCCGCGGCGGGCCGTGCGCGTAGCCATTGACAGTAGTATCCGGCGACCGGCGTCGGTAATTGAATACACTGGCGTGAGGAAGATTGGCTGCACCTGATTAACGCGTAGGGTTGAGGCAACGCGCAAACTCCTGGATCGTCGGCAATTCGGGAAGTTGGCCAGAAACGGGCTTCGAGGAGATCGGAGTACTGCGGGCGGCGAACAGCATCATGCTTCCTCGAAGCGGACTTGAACTAAGCCGTCCGGCGGCGGCATGTCGTGGCGATAAGCGAAAAAGGGCTTAAAAGTCCGCTGGCTGAACCTTGGGACTCTGCCTTGCTGTTCGTCTACCGAGCTGCCTTAGTGACAAAGCACGACGCGGCTATCCAACAATGTCTTTGAACCGTTTGCGCGCCGGAACAGAATTGAACGTCAGCTCGCGGTCAAAGGCTGCGTGCCGTCCATTTGCGGAACAGCTCCTCGCTCGCCTGCAAACGGGCATCCCAATCGGCACTTTTCGGCCGCACCTTCAATTCGTAGATTAAGAATCGGATCACTTCTTCAATCGTCACCCAACCGCTGGCGATGTGCAGTTTCTCCAGACTAAACTCCTTGCCCCCGCAATGCGCCGCAGCGGCCAGGTGGCAGTGGTGCCGAGGATGGAGCGCGTCAATGTGCTCGCGCGAGTTGTACTCCCAGCGCACAAACCACTCATCCTCGCGCCGGGGCCCGAACCCGATCCGGTAAGCATAGGCTAGAGTCCGCAACCGATATTCCTTGGCTTTGATCTTCTTCGCTTCGAGGGTTTGGCTCAGGAACAGGTAATATCCGCGCCCCACCTTCACCGCCACGCTGTCACCGCCCTGGCGAAATTCCAAAGACGCTCGGTCCGCAGTAATCAACTGCACGAGCGGAGCCTCTGTTATCGTGTGGTGCAGTAGATCGTTCAGGTGATTGCGGAACGTCCCGAAAATCTCTTCCGGCGAGGTGCCGTGCAAGGGGGTTATTTCAACAGAGCAGAAAGAACGGTCAGTTCGGTCCAGGCGAGATTCGAGCCACACTTCCCCGCGCGAATCCGCTTGAGCGCCGCTTTGCCGGACATCTTCACGAGCTTGCGCGCGCGAGCATCAAACAGGCCTTCGGCCTGGCCAGGTGCGAGGGAAACCGAACCCTCCCTTTCCAGACGCTTTTCAAGTTGGGCTGCCGCTTGTGCCGTCATCTCTGAACCTTTCTACAACTCATTCTAACACATTTAGCGCGCGGGCGTTTGACTTGCCAGGGAATAGCGTCGACTGGATAACAGGAATCTCAGGCCTAAAGCAGTGGGTTAACGGCGGTGGACAATAGTGGATCAGGCGGTGGAGCCGGAGGCGAAGATACGACGGCACGGAACGGATCGAAGACAAATGGCGGCGCCTCGGAAAAGGCCCGCAGGAAACCATGCGTCAGCAAACCGCCACCGATCTACAACCCGTTCAAACGCTTCGAGGGTAAAGTCGTCGCGGAACCTTTTGCCTTTGGTGTCGAGCAGGAGGAGTTCTCCCGAATTCGTCCCGAGGGGTTCCAATTGGGGAAACTGCCCCACTAGAATGTTGCAGCCCCAAAAGAGCTCGTTGCCGGTGAAGAGATGCAAAGACCCCTCATTGGTTTTGACACGAGTGCGATTAACGCCCTCCGCCGGAATGCCCACGACATACAGTCGCTCGCTGCGGCCTTCGAGGTGGCCTACGCGATTCGCTTGAACGGTACCGCGCTCGACAAAATCGGGGCACACAGCATCGCGACGGAACGCGAAAGCTTGCGGAGGCTGTGCCGCCGACTTTTGGCCAATGGAGAAGGCGACGTTCTGCTGCCCTTCCATGAAATCACTACGCGCCTGCGGATCGCCGCTCTCGCCATCGTAGCCATCCTGCTCTTAGACGTGCTAGTGCGCTGAGGGGTTTTGATTCAGGTCAGTACTGGGAAACGGGCATCGAGGAAGCGACCCGAAGTTTCCTCGAAGCGGACCGGGTAGTTTTCGATTGCAGGCTATTTCAAGCATGCACAGCCGGCCAAGACGAACCAACGGAATAGCAAACAAGAACCTGGCTAGGAGGACGGGCAAAGGTAGTCAGCTGCGAGCCGTACTGTCGTGGCCGGCAAGACGCTAGAGGCTATGCACTTGCTGTGCGGGTGACCCGTCCGCCTTGGCCCACGCGCGGACGATCAGTTTGCGATACCCCCTCGACCTCGCCAAGGTTTTTCGCGAAGATAGTGGAACCATCGGCCTCGTGCCAGAGATCTCTGGATGTCTCCACGCGAATATAAGGTCGTCCCTCGGCGCCCAGGTGGGCGCCAGATGTGCTATTGGCGAGGACGCGGTGAACTTTCACATTGCGCGGCGGGCACAAAAGGCGCCATTGTCGTGATTCTCAGTCTGGAGCCTTTGGTGATTCTGAGGAACAGCGGCTTATGATGACTAAAACGGCGGCGGGGATGAGGAAGCTGCGGGCAGCGGCTCTGGCAATTGTGCTGGCGGTCGCCGTGTGCGCCTTCAGCACGTGATGCTGGCCCACTCGCATCCGGACCTCGAAACGATCCCGATCGTTTTTCGCGGCGTTTGGTTCGATTCGCCAAATACATCCACAAAGCTACACCTGCGACGATGGAAACCAAGCTTGCCACTTGCGCGTTGGTGAGTCCGAAAAAGGAACGCGGATTGATCCGGATGAATTCCACGAGGAAACGAGCAACTCCGGTGAGAACCAGATAAGCGGCGAAAACGCTTCCCTCGGGAGGCGACATTTGCGTCAGGCGGCCGTTCTGCGTTACGCGGGGAAGAGTCTGGGATCGAATTTGCCGCCCACCGATCTTCCATAGCGCCCAGGCGACGATGCACGCCACGGCGAATTCATAGATCGGCGTTGGCTGCACGCGACAATTCGCTGGCCAGCCCCATGCGACACAGGTCTGCGTCGTTGGCACAAGCCCGTGCGGAAAGCTCATTCCCCACGGCAGGGAAGTTGGAATGCCAATCTCCGTCACCAGAGAGCAAGGATCCGATCCTGCCGATCCCGTAGCCGAGTGCCGCAGCGACCGAGCCGGCGTCCATCACTTGGAGCAGCGGGATCTTTCGCCCCTTGGCAACCCAGATAAACGCGGCAGCGCCGTCAGCAAGTCCTCCAAACCAGGCAAGGCCGTATTGGCTGATCAGCTCGCCGGGGTGAGCCAGGAGAAGCCCCGGATCTTCGAGCACGTGATAGAGCTTGGCACCCACAATCCCTGCAAGGCCAGGGATGGCAATCAGCACTTCAGCGAATCCCGAGTCTTTAGCCGCGATCCCGCGACGCGCCAGGTCGCCGCGCAAAACGAAATAGGCCGCAATCATGGCCGTAGCAACCATCAATCCGAATGTCGGGATCGTAAGACGCCAGATATGGAGGAACGGAGCCATTGCAGTTTAGTCTGGCCGAGTAGGTTGCCATCCGCGCAAATCGGCTTCCCGATTGCGCGCAGCAGTTGCAACAACCAAACCTTTGACGGCTCCTTGTACCGCTTCCGGCGCGTTTAATCGCATGGGAACATGGTTTGGGGAAATCATCGCGCCAACATTTTCACAACTATGGCCAGCAGGCCACAGCCCAGCGCGCCAGGTACAGCGGCATAGATCGCAGGACGGCTACCATTGAGACGCCACTCATCTTCCAGCGCGAGAAAGCCAAAAAGAATCAGGCAGGCACACGCCGGTATGGAAAAGAGGGATAGGGAGACCACATCGCAATACGCAGAGATGGACGAGATCATGCAACCCGCCAGCATCGACACCTGAATCAAGGCGACCGCTCCATATGCGCGGAGCCGCGTCGAGGTAAGACGGTCGGCGACGATGCCAATCGCCACCGATTCCGGCAATTTGTGTACGATAACCCCGAGTGAGAGAGCGGTGGTTGCGCTGGCCACGGCCCCCAGACGCACCAGTCCGATCGCCCACCCATCCAGAAAACAGTGGGCGCATCCAATCAGGAGCAGAGGCCACCCCACCGCGACCGCGCGCCGCGTGAAGCGATGCGAATGATCTGTTTCTCGCGCGTGAAGATTTCCGAGACAGAAGGGACAGAGGGGATAAACGTAGCGGTCCATCAGCGCGAGAGCTAGCACGGACAGCGCCAACAGGCCGAGCGTCACCTGCCAACCTCGATTTCCGGCGATATCCGGAAGAATCCAGAACACGCTGATGCCGAGCAGCACGCCAGCGGTCCATGGTAACAATCGGCGCACGTGGGTTCCGCTTGTGAACCGCACCGACGCCACGGCAATTGCCGTCGTAACCACGAGCACTACGAGAGACACGACCATTCGAGTAGCAGCTCCTTTGAAACTAGATGGTAGTGATACAGCATTATCATTAATGACGTCAAGACTTTTTCCTTCATTCTCGGATTTTAGATTTAGTTCACAGGCGGGTCGCGCATTCCGCGCACGTGCCGTAAAGCACCAGCTCGTGCCGGCGAACGCGAAACTGACGGCCAGCGAGGTGATCGATTCTCGCGGGACACCCGCTCAGCTCGAACACCCGTGTGCATTGGTCGCAGACAAAATGGTGATGATGTGCCTTCCCCGACCGCTCGTAGACCGTGACCGCGCCCGGAAGGTCCAGAGCGGAAAGCCAACCTTTCTCCATGAGGCTTTTAATGTTGCGGTAAACGGTGGCGATTCCCAACCCCTTCGCGCTCTTCTGTGCCACCTCAAGAACCTGGAGGGGAGAAAGTGGACGGTCGGCCCGCTCGAAAGCCGCCCGGATGGCTGACCGCTGTTTGGTTCGTCGCTGATCTTTGACAGACATTCAAACTTAATAATACTGCGTTATCGATAGTGGATGAAAGCAATTTGCGCGTTGAGACTGAAGGCGCTTCCGGTTTCGAAGCCCCGCAAGAAGTGCGACTCAATCATTGGATCACCTTGCGTAGACAGATTGCCTGCTCACCAGGCAGGCGCGCTCATCTAACCGTGGGCAAAGTGCGCATTTGGACTGAATGGACCGAGACTCAAAGTTAAAACTGATCAGGAACTCGTTGTAAATACTCTGCACGGTGGAGGTTGCACTTGAGGAGTGGCCAGGTCAGTTTGCACGAGCACCTGCTACCATAGCAGGTGCTCATCTGTAGATTTTCGCGGGCGGAATCTATTAGAATCATGCAGTTACGGTGGGCGTGTAGCTCAGCTGGGAGAGCATCTGCTTTGCAACAAAGCAGGCAGAATCACACAAGTGCCGCATCTTGTGTCGCTTACGCGGAACAATGCGGTGTAACCAACCTCTTGAATTGGACTGAAGTTGGACCGAACGAGTAAACCCTTCTTGAGACGAAACTGAGTGCTGATTTTCTTACCTGGTCTCGTAGCTCACATGCTCAAGAATCTGCGGATCGCTGACCACTGATCTCGTGAGCGTTCCATCCCAGTCTCCCGTTCCTCCCGGCAAGAAAGTCTCTTTTAGCAATGAAGTCTTATTAACGTCGATGTATTCGAGACTAAGCGTCGCCCCTTGGATGATCATCTGCACGTAGGCGTCAAGCCCTACGACAGCACCCTCATCGAGGATTTGCGTTCTTCCAGGATTGGCCAGTTAACAGCCATTGGAGTCTAAAGTCTAAGTGCCCTACCTGGTGTCGCTTATAAGCAATTGGGAGCCATTTTTTCTTCCTTAGTTCCACCCACGGCTGCACCCACTGTGCAGTTAAGGAAACTAGGGCATCTAGCGAACAACTAGAGTTGCGCGGGCGTGTTTCCAATACCTTGGGGCGTCTGCTTTTCGCACGAAAGCATCGATTTCTTCGATAGGTAACTCCTAAATGCGCTTGTCCGTCACATGCGAGTGACTGACGAATGCTCACCAGTCCTGGTAGCGTGAGCCATCTAGCGCAGTGGCTTGAGACTTGGAGTAGACATCAAAGACGTCTTGGCCGCCCCAACTGGTGGAGTCTGGATCGTCTTGGACAGAACGAAGACCCCACTCGGCGCGACCCGTCATCGGATCAATGGGGATGCGGCGCAAGAAGCGCACCTTGCTAGTATCGCCTGCACCTAGTTGGACGCCCTTGACGAGAGTTTCCAAGTCGGGCGGATAGCCTTCGCTTTCGACAGCGACACGGATCTGATTCCGGTCGGCATAGTCTTTGTAGCGGTCAATAGCGTTGCGCATCTCGCGCAAGTCACGGCGAAGCTCGCTCTCCTTTTGGCGTACAACGGTGAAGCGAAAGACTGGTAGCGCCGCTGACGCGAGGATGAGGAGAATAGAAGCAGCTATGATCAGTTCCAGAAGGGTCATCCCAGATTCTGACAGGATGTGGCTGTCTTGTCTCTTTGAACCGAAGCGGCGACGGGAACTTTGCATATCCATATCTGCGAGATCATAACGAAGAGCGGCCGCACAACAGTTTGGGGTATTTGACGTCATCCAATCAGCTCCCAATCAGCACCGAGACCCGCCTCAAACCATGGGGACGGGGCACCCCGAGTTTAGACCACGTTTATCGCCCTGCTACCCGAAGAATTGGAACAGCCCAGATATGGGTTTCGGGCAGCCATGCGTAGATGTTCTTCTTGGAAAGATCAGCGCGCGCGAAGAAAAGAACACGACCTGTCGGGTCCGCTGCCGGAGTTTGATCGATGTGGTTCCGAGTCAGATATTGGATTCGCAACGTCGACAGGGACACAACACAGATACGAACCTCTCCGCTCTTGCTCCACCGCTCGAAGAGAATGTGGTCGTTGTCGAGCCACGAGGGAACGTCGTCCGTCGAGCCTTTGGTTACATAGAACATGTGCCGACCGTTCGAATCTGCAACCCAAATCCGCTGGTCTGCTTCCTCGGACCCAAGCGAATTTCCCTTAAAGGCTAGGCGTGATCCGTCTGGGGACCAAACCGCTCCCCACAGACTGCCTGGTGATAGGGTTTGTCTTGTGTCAATCAACTCCTCGGGATCTCCGCCCGAACCCCTGACAGCATAAATGCCATCGTTATACACGAAGGCGACCCGGCCATCTCTGGCCCAACTAGTGCTATCGCGGAGGACAGTACCTTCTCGGAAATGAGTGAGTTGCACGACGGTCCGGTCTTCGATTTTGACTTTATAAACTTGGCCCGTCTGGATCGTGTGCTCTCGCACGCCGTGACTCACGAAACTAATCCACTTGCTATCCGGAGACCAGGATGGCCAAGAATTGTAGTTTTGATCATCGACTATTGGTCGTACAGACTCAGGACCCAATACGCGATCCATGATCCAGATTTGGGGGATTATCCCCGGACCCGGGTGGAAGTACTCGAAGGCCACCCACTTCCCATCAGGAGATGGTGCTGGACCAAGCTCAGCGCGCGGTCCGGATGTGATCTTCTCCAGCGCAGACGAAGATATCGAGATGCATTCATTTGCTTGCGGGACTGCTCTCCCGCAGCAGAGGAGGATAAGCGCCAAGCGTGCTAACAGAGAACTGTACCCAGTCGGAGGTTTCATGCCTTCGAAATTACTCTAATTAATAGGAAAGTAAGTGGTTCTACGAAAAATATAGCCTTTGCTGCCGGTGATGGCGAGGACTTTGACAGGAGGCGAATTCTTGTCAAAAGCATGCATCATCACAGCTATCTTGTTTATAGTGACGTTAGCGTGTTCTGCGGTATCTACATGGAGTCCGTTTATACTGGTCAGGGCAGGCAGCCCGTTTTCGGTTCCCACGTTGAAAGAAACTTTTTTGTCTATATGTAGAGTATTGTCGTTTTGGGTTGTCGTGTAGTCAGATTTGTTTGAGACGGTCACAGTGCTTCCTGATTTGGAAATACTGTCTGCATGAGAGATCAGGTCCGCTGCCGCCCCTCCTAGAGTGACCCCTGTTTTGGCAAGAGCCTCTCTCAGGACAGCCCCCGTCACGCTGACTTTGTCTCCTAGGTTGTTGAAGATTTGCATCGCCATACTCGCCGGATCAACACCGCTCTGCTGTGCTTGCTGAATGATCTTGATGACGTCCGAGAGGGTGAGCTGATGCGCCAGGGCATCGTTGACCGCAAAGTTCGCATCGTCAAGGAACGCCGCCGGGTTCCAATTCAAAGTAGGTCCCCCGTTCAAGTACACAACCATGCCAGTGGGGTTCCCACCCCCTCCACACAGCGGATACAAGGTCGAGCTGCAGTGGCCATCAGCGTCGGCACGGCTCACCGGGTCGTTGCGCACATAGGTGTATAGATTTAGCGATTGCGGATCTCCAAACGCCGCGTAAGGTACGGTAGTGGGTCGGGCAGCCCAATCCGGAGTCATGAATCGCCCGACGCTAGAGGCGTAGTATCTAGCGCCGAAGTCGTCCAGCCCAGATTCGCTGTCGCGCTCTTTGCCAGTGAACTTGTAATGGTTGGAGTCGCTACCAACGCTGGCCACTATGCCGCCATAGGGAAAGTAGAAATACTGCACTTGTGCGTTCCCAGAGGCATCGGTGATCACGCTGGCAGAGTCAAGTTTGTCCGAGAAATAGTAGTGAACGGCCCCGCTGGGGCGGTCTACACGGGCGATGCGTTCACCGTCGAAGAAAATGTACTCTTCATTGATGTTGCCGTTGAGATCAGTTTCGGCTAATATCTCTCCTCCTGGCCCAGTCCAATACATTGTTCCCGAAGACTTCTCGATTCGAGCACCGTCGGCGTCGTAGGAGTAGGTCACGCCCGCATCCGTGGAGATTCGGTTGTCTGCGTCATAGGTTGGCTGGTTCGCGCCCCCGTCACTGATAACGTTGCCAGCGGCATCGTAGGCTTGGATGTTCAGCTGGTTTTGAGTGTTTGAGTAAGCGCTCAGGCCTTCCGTCATGCAACTCCCCGCCATGCCTGACACTCCAGAACGATTGGTGACATTGCCCCAGGCGTCAATACCAAGATTGGACGGAGCCGGAACCACACCCGGGGCGGTCGGTGTCGCCGAATATGTCTCGCCCCAGCAATTCGCACTGCTTGTGTTAACCGTGTATGCTTGCGCGACTCGATTCAGCGGGTCATAGACATAAGCGGCGCTGCGGGTCGAATCTACGTTATTGAGGACTTGAAACACATCGCCGTTGTCGCCGGTTGAATAGCTGTTGAAGTTGCAGGGTGCACTATTCACGGCAACACCCAAATGGAAATCGTAGCAAAGGCTAAAAATGGGCGTAGAGGAAACCGATGCGGACAGCAGGACTGGCTGTAACCGGTCATTGTAAATGTTTGAGGTCACAATCCCTGCAAATGCGCTTGTATTGCCATTGGTCATACTTGCCAGGAAACCGTTTGGGGTGTATACCGCGCGATTCCCGGAATATCCCACAAAATTGTTGCTGGAGTCGCTTAACTGAGTGGCACGCCCAGCACCGAGAACCGTGTAGGTAAGGACATCTCCGCTCGGGTAAGTTAGTTGGCTAAGTGAGCCATCTTTGTAGTACACATAATTGACGGAGTAATTGTGGTTCGTATTGGACGCGCCCGCGTTTGTGCGCGAGTCCACGGCGGTGCGCCCCATCTGATCGAAGCTCCAACTGGAGGCGCTCACGCCAGCGCACATGGCCGACGTGCGCCCCACAAGATTGGCTGCCCCGCTGATCGATGGCGGTGCAGGTCCGGGACACCCGGAAAGCGTCGTTCCGTCATAGGCGTACATTTCGAGTCCGGTGTTTGGGTTCTGGTGTGCTTCCTGGAGGACACGGTTCAGAACGTCATAGGTGTAGTTCGTAGTTGTTTGGGCTGACCCCGTTTGTCCGGCTTGTGGGGCTAACTTCGTGCCTGGATTGCTGTTAAGGTCGTACTGATAAGAGATGGTCCCTGATTCCGGGTTTGTAGCCGAGGTAAGCCTGGCAAGCGAATCGTACACAAACGTGCGAACGCGAGCGTTCGAGGAATTGCTACCGTTTTCGGTCACACCTGTAAGATCGTTCAGTGCGTCATACTGATAGATCGTAACCCAGTTCAAGCCGGAGTTGTTGGGTGCTTCCCAAACGTTGGTGACTCGCCCGAGGGCATCGGTTCTACTCAGGCGCTGATTGCCGGCTTCGTCTGTCACGAGCGCAAAAGATCCAGTCGTGCCTTCTTCTGCAGTCGCATAGGTTGTTGTGGTAATTGATCCGTCAGGGTCCGTAACCTGGGTGGAGCGCCCCAGAGCGTCGTAGAAGTAGCTCGTGTAGCCCCAGGTTGTCTCGCTCCCACAGTTTGTCGTAGGTGGCGAACAGCGTGTGGCATTCCAGGACTGGTATTTTTGCCCGAGACCGTCATAAGACGTTGCCGTATAGGTCGGTCCGTCCGGGTCCGAGACCAACTCGGTTTGCACAACGTGCTCCATGCCGTCCGTTGTCGACATCGACGTCTTCCAACCAGAAGGAGGGCTGGTTGCACTACACGTCGCGCCAGCCGCGCCACTGATCAGTTCGCACATCGTGACAGAGGGCGATGGTGGCGCATCATTGTAGATGAGCTCCGTCTGGCCGCCGTCAGGGTAGTTCACTTGTGTCGGACGGGCAAATGGGTCGTTGTAGATATAAGTGGTGCCGGACCGATTCGCATTGATGTCGTTTTGATCTTTTGCGGTTGTCATCTGACCCCAATTGTAGTCATAAGTGAATTGCTGCGTGTGCTCCATAGGATCGACAACCTTCGTAAGATAACTGTTCGTGTTGCCATTCGGCGTGTAGCCCACGTTTGAACCGCCAGAAAGGACGGTGTAGTTGTCGGTGTGATAATACGTCGTGGTATGGTTCGATCCGGTCATATCGTTGCTGCAGCTGCCATTGCCGCACGGATCCGTCATTGAAACGATGAGCCCGGTCTCGTCGTAGGACCAAGTGGTAGTCGGATTCCCGCTACACGACGTCTGAATGCACTTTCTTGTCATCTTCGTGAGATTTCCGCGTGGCGGTTGCGGTGAGACCCCATAGGCGTATTGGCTGTCGTGCTGGACCGGGCTGTCGGCCGTGCTGACGGAGCTAGTGCCTGCCGAGCCACAAAGTGTCGTGCCGCCATCATAGAAATAGTCGGTTTCGCCCACGAGGCTTCCACCTGTGCGCGAACCGCTGTACACAAGTTTCTGGCAGGGCTTGTCCAGGATGGATGGAACGTAGGGGAAGATAGGTGTATCTCCGAATGTCTGATAGTTAATTACGGTCGTTCTGGTGGGGCTGCTCTGGCCAAAGTCGTATTCGGTAATGCTTGATGGCAGGCCCATAGCTTGATACGTGTACGTCGTCATCGAGCTGATAGGAGAGCTAGAGGTATCCTCCAAAGTTGTCGTCTGGCTTCCCATTTCGTACTGATCAGTCCAGGTCTTCGTGACAGTGCGGACCGGCGACGCGCCTCCGGGGTTGTAATACTGAATTGAACTCTCCAATGGAATCTGATAGGCCTGGGGCCAAGCGTGGACCCCACCCGGCTGCACTAAAAAAGGTTGATATGTGTAAACAGTCTGGAAAGTCTGGTTGCGCACGAGGTCAGTCGTGACGACTGTGGTAGTCTTTTGGGTCCACTGCGTGCTACTCCAAGTAGTGGTATAGGAGAAAGTCTGGGAAAGGACAGGTTGCGAGCTGCCAGCGAGCCCAACCTCGCGTGTTGCGACGACAGGCACCTTGTACTGATAGGAACAAACGCCAGGTTCGTCGGACCCATTGCTAGTCGAATATCCATCAAAAAGTATGTAGTCTGACATCTGATCGGCTAGTTTCCACGTGTAGCGAACCCAAGCGCCACTCGGGTAATCAATTTCACTCAATAATCCATACGGATTGCTAACTCCATTGGGATTATCCGTACCATAATAAAATTGGTACTGTCGGCCATTGGGTAGCGTAATTGCGTGGGTTACGTTTTGTGAATTGGTATTCTTGGATGGAAAAGCGCACGCCGTGCCCGCGGGCGGCGCAGAGACCTGAACATAGGGGACCGAGTAATTAGGCGCCGACTTGGTCGTCGTCGAGGTGTAACACTCGCCTGATCCCGTTACCAAGGAACATGAGGGTACCGTCCGGCCATCGGTGTCAGTGATTACGCCTTTCGAGTTTATCGTGTAAAAGTTACCATTTCTGTCCTCAACGGAGAGCAATGAAGGATATAGCGGTCCAGACCCGAGGAAGGTGATCGGCCCAAAAGAGTACACGGTACCGTGTGGATCTGTGATTTTCGCTCCCCCATATAGCTCATACTGATCGCAGTTGGGTGTGGGTGTGCACCCTGGAAGCAGTTCTATGGTGTACCCGTCAACCGAGGAGGTTAGATTGTCACCTAATCCGCAGATCTGGTTGGTGTTGGAATAATAAGATCCTGCATATGCACCGAACGGAATCTGCACGCCGGAGGGATCTCGATAAATGAAACTCTGAACGTAGTAGCAAGTGGAACCAGTGGTTGTGTTATCCACGAATGAACCGGCCGCCGCAGAGAGTAACGGTAACCCATTGCTCCAGCCCCCTATACTATCCAGGTTGTAGGTCCAATACGTCACCGATGGCGAGGACTGGTAGAAGTGGTTCACTCCGTCGGAATTGTATTGAAAAGAGAAAGGAAGCGTAATCCCTCGGCTTGGCGGTACGGGCTGCTGGAGCTTCAAATTGACGTTGCCGTTTGCCGGGTTGACCGTTTCGGAAAGAAGATGGATGTAATCGTGGCCGACGCCCTCGTTAGGTGTTGAGACGTCGTCACCGACCGTAACGCTTTGAGCGCGGGCAGTCGACGAAAGCGTCAAAAAAGCGAAGCCAAGAGCTACGGCAAACGAGAAAAAGGATAAGGAGTTTGAGCGCACGAGACCTCCGAGCCTCCACGGACCCTTCGATGCACAGGGCAAGCCGCAGCCCGAGAGGAGCGTGGAGCGAGGATTTTCTGCGCGGAATCTGGGGGCAGAGGCGGGTGAGCCAACAGGGCCGGGGACCGCAGTTCCGCTACGGAACGCAATCCTCGTTCCGGGAGAGAAAAGTGTCAAGTAAATTTTTAACCATATCGATAATTACTGTGGAAAATTAAATATCAGATTAAGTGGGCCTACTTAGGGACGACAGAGGCAACGGGCAAGGTCAGCGAGCTTACTTTGAGTTGGGCGGACAGTTGATCGAAGAACCGGCGAAAGTAATGGGGCGGAGGGAAAATTCATACCCTTCCTGAAAGCGCTCGGGGGAGATTCTCGTCTTGCGTCCTCCATCTTTGCGATGGTCCTCACACGAACCTGCTGCTAGGTGAGGCGACAAAAGCTCTCTCAAAGTACGGTTCGTTCATGCTTGCAAAACATGTATTTGGAAGCCAGCAAGCTTACGGCGATGAAGCGCTGCCTCGGAAGCACCTACTCACGAGACAGGTATTCACCAGGACAGTAAGATTTCTAGCTTAATCTTTCGGCATAGAAGCGAAGGTTCTATCCGAAAGGCTGGGTTGGACGGAGTGGACGGACAATCGAAGGCTGTGTATTCGAACGCAGCACTGTAAGCCTTTGACGGTACATTGGTCTGCAGTGCATGCCGCATGAGCCTCTGCGCGAGAGCACCTGCTTCGAGCGTAGGAGATCATTGTTGGATTTTTGCGAGCGCAATCGTTTAGAATCAAGAGGTTACGGTGGGCGTGTAGCTCAGCTGGGAGAGCACCTGCTTTGCAAGCGTGAAACCACATTTATCAAATCTTGCCGGAGCCGACGCAACACGCTTAGAAGCAGCTAGTTGAGACAAACCCAGGCAAAGGAGTTAGCTACGTTTTATTCGCCTTCTTTTCGCAATTTGCCGCCATTTGCTGCGAGTTGTACTACGTTTTCACTACGCTGGTGAGAT
>Ga0335074_10003511_pt1 | contig 21462 bp, 14 predicted proteins | sample Lox_Sample_23_FD_206715 | JGI IMG/M metagenome (GOLD analysis project Ga0335074, IMG submission 206715) | Soil microbial communities from Loxahatchee National Wildlife Refuge, Florida, United States - Lox_Sample_2.3 | ecosystem: Environmental > Terrestrial > Soil > Wetlands | place: USA... | reverse complement strand
CCGGCGCCCGCCTTGCGCCGCTCGGAGAGCTCATCGTCCGTCGGCAGGAACTCGAGCGCGCGGTTGAGCTCACCCGAGCGCTCGAGCGAGCGGATCAGATGCTGGAATTCCGACAGTCGGGCGCGGGCCTGCAGCTCGAGCGTGCTGATCGCCTCGCTCTGCAGGTAATTGTTGCGCAGCACCAGCTCGCATACCTCGCCCGACATGCCGGCGAGAAGCCGATTGCGCTCTCCCCCCGTGAGGCGACCGGCCTGGACGATGGGGTTGAGCAGGATCTTGAGATTCACCTCGACGTCCGAGGTGTTGACACCGGCTGAGTTGTCGATGAAATCGGTGTTGAGCCGGCCGCCCGCCAGGGCGTACTCGATGCGGCCGCGTTGGGTGAGTCCCAGGTTCCCGCCTTCACCCACGACCTTCGCCCTGAGCTCCCGGCCGTTGATGCGCAGCGCGTCGTTGGCACGATCGCCGACCTCTCCATTCGACTCACGGCTCGCCTTCACGTAGGTGCCGATGCCGCCGTTCCACAGCAGATCCACCGGCAGGCGCAGAATCGCGCGCATGATTTCCGTCGGGGTCACCGCGGGGCTCTCGAGCGCGAGCAGCGCGCGCGCCTCAGGCGCGAGGGTCACCGACTTGGCGTTGCGTGGGAAGACGGCGCCGCCCTTGGAGATGCGGGTCCGGTCGTAGTCGTCCCAGCTCGAGCGCGGCAGATCGAACAGACGCTGGCGCTCCGCGAAGCTCACCGCCGGGTCGGGGTCGGGATCGAGGAAGATGTGGCGGTGATCGAACGCGGCCTGCAGGCGGATGTGCCGCGAGAGCAGCATGCCGTTGCCAAACACATCGCCCGACATGTCGCCGATTCCGGCGGCGGTGAAGGCGGTCTTCTGGATGTCGACGCCGAGCTCGCGAAAATGCCGCTTCACGCACTCCCAACCGCCGCGCGCGGTGATGCCGAGGCGCTTGTGGTCGTAACCGGCGGAGCCGCCCGAGGCGAATGCATCGCCGAGCCAGAAGCCGTACTCGGCGGCGAGCGCGTTGGCGATATCGGAGAAGGTCGCCGTGCCCTTGTCGGCGGCGACCACGAGGTAGGCATCGTCGCCGTCGCGGCGCACCACCTGCGGCGGCGGCACGAGCCGGCCACCGACGATGTTGTCGGTGAGATCGAGGAGGCCGCGGATGAAGGTGCGATAACAGGCAATGACTTCAGTCTGCACCTCCTCACGGCTGCCGCCCGGCAGGCGCTTGGGGACGAATCCGCCCTTGGCGCCGACCGGCACGATGAGCGTGTTCTTCACCTGCTGCGCCTTCATGAGGCCGAGCACCTCGGTGCGGAAGTCCTCGCGGCGGTCGGACCAGCGGATACCGCCTCGCGCCACGTAGCCCATGCGCAGGTGCACCCCCTCGACCCGCGGGCTGTAGACGAAGATCTCGAACTTCGGCCGCGGCAGCGGCAGATCGGCAATGGCGCCGGGGTCGAGCTTGAGCGAGAGGTACGGCAGCGGCGCGCCGCCGCCGTCGCGACGGTAGAAGTTGGTTCGGAGCGTCGCCTGCACGAGCCCGAGGTAGGCGCGCAGGATCCGATCCTCATCGAGGCTTGCGACCGCATCGAGACTCGCGCGGATCCGGGCCGCGATATCCTGCGATTTATCGCGCGCCCTCGAGCTGGCCGGGTGCGGGCGCCCGGCGCCGGCGGCTGCCGGCTGGGCCGCCGGATCGAGGCGCGCCTCGAACAACCGCACCAGCCCCGCCGCGATCGCCGGATTGGCGGCCAGCGCGCGCTCCATGTACGCCTGGCTGAAGGGTACGCCCGTCTGCAGCAGATACCGGCAATACGCCCGCAACACGCTGATCTCGCGTGCCGTGAGATCGGCGCCGAGCAGCAGGCGGTTGAAGCCGTCGTTCTCCGCATCCCCGCTCCAGGTCATGGTGAGCGCTTCCTTGAATCGCGCCTCGATGCGGTCGATGTCGATCGCGAGCCCGTCGCGATGCTCGAGCTCGAAATCCTGGATCCAGGCGGCTCCGCCCTCGGGCCAGACGAGCTCGTACGGCCGCTCGGCGATCACCCGCAGCCCGAAATTCTCGAGAATCGGCAGCAGATCCGAGATCGGCACCGGGTCGCCGAGGCGCACGATCTTCAGATGCATCCGCGCCGGCCTTTGTTGCTCGGGCCGGTGCAGGCTCAGCCGCCGCGCCTCGGGCGCGCTTCGCAGCCGCTCGAGGTCGCGGATGTCGGCCAGCGCATCGGCCGGCGCCACGTCGTCCTCGTAGGCGAGCGGGAAGACGCGCCGGTAGCGGGTCGCGAGCGCGATGCCGGCGGCCTCGCCTTCCCGCGCCACCAACACCTCCCGCAGGCGATCGGTCCAGGTCAGGGCCGCGTCCGCGATCCGTCGCTCGATCGCGGCAATGTCGACCTTGCGTGCTCCGGGCGGCTCGGTGCGCACGACCACGTGCACGCGCGCGTGGCTGGCGCCGGAGATTTGAACCTGACTCTCGACTGATCGGCCCGCGAAGCCCTCGAGAATGATCTGCTCGATGCGCTGACGCACCTCGGTGTTGTAGCGATCGCGCGGCACGTACACGAGGCAGGAGTAAAAGCGGTGATAGGGATCGCGTCGCGCCAGCAGGCGCACGGTGCGCCGCTCGTAGAGGTTGACGACGCCGCGGGCGATCCGGATCAAGTCCTCGACGCTCGCCTGGAAGAGCTCATCGCGCGGGTAGGTCTCGAGCACGTTGAGAACGGCCTTGCCGTCGTGACCGTGCGGGTCGAGCCCGAAGTACTGGATGACGCGGTCGACTTTGCGCCGCAGCACGGGGATGTCGCGCGGACTTCGATGATAGGCGCTCGAGGTCCAAAGACCGAGGAAGCGGTGCTCGCCCATGACGCTGCCGCGGGCATCGAAGCTCTTCACCCCCGCATAGTCGAGATACTCCGCCCGATGCACGCTCGAGACGGAGTTGGCCTTGGTCAGAACGAGGAGCTCGTGCTCGCGGGCGCGAGCGCGGATGTCGCCCGTCAGCACGGTCGCGGTGGGCCGCGTGCCGTCGCCGCGCGAGCGCAGGATGCCCAGGCCGGTGCGTGCATCCGGAATCAGCCGGTCTGCGCGAGCTCCGCGCTCGAGGCGGTAGTAGCGGTAGCCGAGGAATACGAAATGACCCTCCTCCATCCACTCGAGAAGCTCGCGCGCCTCCGTGACTTCCTCCGCGGGCAGCGGCGGCGGCTCGCGCTCGAGGTTGGCAACCAGATTGCGCGCGCGCGCACGCATCGCCCGCCAATCATCGACCGCGAGACTCACGTCGGTCAGGGTCGATTCGATATCGCGCTGCAGCCGCTCGATCGCCGCCGGATCGGTCTGGCGGTCGATCTCATACATCTCCCAGGATTCGGCTTGGTGAGGCTGATCGCCGTTGGCGCCCAGGCCCACGAGGCGCCCGCGCGCATCGCGACGCACCTCGAGCACCGGATGGATGATGAGATGCATGGCCAGCCCGGCGCGGCCGAAGGCGATGCCGACGGAGTCGACGAGGAATGGCTTGTCGTCGGTGACGATCTGCACCACCGTGTGCGGGGAGTCGAAGCCGTCACGCGCCCGATCCGGATTGAAGATCCGCACCAGAGTCTGGCCGAGCGCGCGGCGCCAGCCGAGCTCAAGATGAGAACGGGCCACGCTCGCGAGCGTAGCGGGGGAACGTTCCGCCAGGTCCTCCTCGCCCACGCCACGAAAATAGATCCGCAGGAATCGCGCTCGCATCTCGCGGTAGCGTGCTCCGTCGGAAGCGGCCGACGTCCCCCGTCCCGGGGCACGCCGGGCGTCCCACCCCGCCTCCCGGGTGCGGGCGATGCGTTCGATCAGGGCGAGGCGGGAGGCAGGAATGCTGCGCAGCAGACGGCTGTCGTCTGACGAGGGATCTGGGGCATGCATGGTGGGGCGCGATTATATACGCATGGGCGGACTTGCCGGCCGCACACGTCCCGGGCGGCCTTGCCGGCCGCACACGCCTTGCATGGGCGGTGCCCGCTCCGAGCGCTATAATAGTTGCAGCCGCAACCAGATGCTGGCGGAGATACAGATGAGCCACTCCGAGAACCCGATGGGCACCGACGGCTTCGAGTTCGTCGAGTACACCGCGCCCGATCCACAGCTGCTGCGGATGCTCTTCGAGCGAATGGGCTTCCCGGTGAAGGCCCGTCATCGATCGAAGAACGTGACGCTTCACGGCCAGGGTGATATCAACTTCATCATCAACGCGGAGCCCGAGTCGTTCGCGCAGCGCTTTGCGCGCGAGCACGGGCCCTCCGCCTGTGCCATGGCCTTTCGCGTGCGGGATGCGGCCTATGCCTATCAGCGTGCGCTCGAGCTTGGCGCCAAGCCCGGTCCGCAGAGCGCCGGTCCCATGGAGCTCAACATTCCCTGCATCGAAGGCATCGGCGGATCGCTCGTGTATCTGGTCGATCGCTACGGCGATCGCTCCATTTACGACGTCGATTTCCGGCCCGACTCTTCAGCCTCGTCGGCCGAGGACAACGGCCTGAGGTGCATCGACCATCTCACTCACAACGTGCGCCGTGGCCACATGGACCTGTGGAAGGGCTTCTACGAGAAGCTGTTCAACTTCCGCGAGATCCGCTACTTCGATATCGAGGGCAAGCAGACCGGGCTCTTCTCGCGGGCGATGACCAGCCCCTGCGGCAAGATCCGCATTCCCATCAACGAGTCGCAGGACGACAAGAGCCAGATCGAGGAGTACCTGCGGGAATACCATGGCGAGGGCATCCAGCACATCGCGCTCGCCTCGAATGACATCTACCGCACGGTCGATGTGCTGCGCGGCCGGGGACTTGCTTTCCAGGACACACCCGACACGTACTACGAAGGTGTCAGCGCCCGCGTCACGGGTCACCGGGAGCCGCTCGAGGAGCTGCGCCGCCGCCGGATTCTCATCGACGGCAACCCGGACCGCGGCGAGGGATTGCTGCTGCAGATTTTCACCTGCAACGTGATCGGGCCGATCTTCTTCGAGATCATCCAGCGCAAGGGCAACGAAGGCTTCGGCGAAGGCAACTTCCGTGCGCTCTTCGAGTCGATCGAGCAGGATCAGATCCGCCGCGGAGTCATCTGAACATCGCGGCAGTGTCGGTGGCGGGTCCGGAATGCCGGTTGAGGACCCGCCAAGTTCTTGATTTGCGCCGCGCCGCACACTGAAGGAACCAGTCGGGGCTCGCCCGCGCTCGGCGGTCGGCGGCCGAGTTCCCGCCGGTTGCGTTGTCGGACATAATTGCACGCCACCGCCGCCTCTGCTGATGGGTTGAAGCCACGATGACCGTCAAACCTTCCCTGAGAGGAATCAATGCCCGCGCCGGACGGAAGGCCCTGAGGATTCCGGGGGTGATCGCCCGCGACATCGGCCTGCAGATCGTGTCGGGTCGCTACCGGCCGGGCGACATCCTGCACGGCGAGATCGAGACGAGCGGGCGGCTGCACGTATCACGCGCCGCGTATCGCGAGGCGGTCAGGATTCTTGCGGCCAAGGGACTGGTCAAGGCGCTGCGAAAAGTCGGAACGCGGGTGACTCCTCGGGAAGAGTGGCATCTGCTCGACCCGGATGTCATGGGCTGGATATTCGAATTCGAGCCCGACGACGAGACTCTGGCGAGCTTGTTCGAGCTGCGCCGCATGGTGGAGCCGGAGGCGGCCGCATTGGCCGCGGTGCGCCGCTCGGAGGGGGACTTGCAGGCCATGGCGAGCGCGCTGAAGGGCATGGCGCGCCACGGACTCCAGTCGAAGGCGGGCCGAGAGGCCGACCAGGCGTTTCATGCGGCTCTGCTGCGCGCGACCGGCAACGCATTCGTCGCATCGCTGATCGCGGGAGTCGGCGCGGCGGTCACCTGGACGACCTTCTACAAGGGCACGCATTCGCGCCACCTGCGTGATTCCTTGCCCGACCACCGGCGCGTCTATGACGCGCTCGCCAGGCGCGATCCCGCCGCCGCTCAGGCCGCCATGACGGAACTCGTCGATCTCGCGTTGCGGGACACAACCGATGCCCGCAAGCGAATCAGCAGACAGGCCCGCCCCAGGAGCTGAAGGCGGCCGCGCGCCTCGTGTCTTCGTACGAGGCTGTTCATGTCCGGCATAAATCCGGAACCCGAAAGCGCTAGCGCGGCGAAGGTGCAATACGCCTCGTCGCATCCAGCCTGATTCCGCGCGCGCGCCATCCCAAGGATGGCGGATAGATGCGCCGTTGCGCTCCCGGTCAATTTATGTCCGACAATAAATTCCTTGTCAGACATAAATGACCGGTGTATAAGGCCCAACAGTCCCGCCGCGCGGGTCGGCGTGCCACATCGTCGAGGGGGATTCATGAACATCAAGAAGGTCGGTGAGCGCTCGCTCGTATGCGTCTTGACCGCATCCATTGCCATCCCGATCGCATTCGCGCAGTCGGCGCCGACTACAGCAGACCAAAGCGGTAGCTCATCTGCTGATACTCTGCAAGAGGTTGTAGTCACGGGACTGCAGCAGAGCCTGAATCAGGCTGAGATAATCAAGAGCCTGAATCCCGACGTCGTCGATGCGATCGTGGCGCAGGACATCGGCAAGTTCCCCGACACCACCGTGGGTGACGCATTGCAGCGGGTTCCGGGAGTGCAGGTGACGCGCGACGAGGATCAAGTCATCGGAGTCAACATCCGGGGCCTGCCCAACGTCGAGACGACCCTGAACGGGGATGAGATTTTCACCACGAACCTGCGCACATTCGATTTTCAGAACATGCCGGCGGAGTCTCTCGCCGGGGTCGATGTCTACAAGACCAGCTCCGCGGACCAGATCGAGGGCGGGATCGCCGGCCTCATCGACGTCCGCACTCACAGACCGTTCGACTTCTCGGGTTTCGAGGCGGCCGGGTCCGCCACCGATCAGTACGACTCGATCGCTGATTCGCACAACCCCATCGTCAATGCTCTTTTCAGCGATCGCTGGCAGACCGGCGTCGGGGAGTTCGGTGCACTGATCAACGCCTCCTACAGCAAAGAAGATTACGACTACCCGGTCGTCTGGGAGGACACGCCTCATAACCCCGAGCCAACCTCGGAGACCGGATACCCCGAACCCCTCATCGTTCCGTTCGAGGGCTCCGAAACGACCATCGGCGACCGCAAGTACCCGGAGGTTAATGTCGCATTCCAGTTCAAACCGAGCGATTCACTCGAGTTCTACAGCGATTCCATCTACACGGGTTACAAGGCCCGGTACGGCACTAGTTATTTCTTCACCGTGACCAGCAATCCGGAGCCGCTCTCGGACATCAGCATCGCCGGCTGCACGACCGTGCTTGCGGGCTACGGCTGCCAGGTGGGCTCGGCAGTGGTCGGCGGTCCAGGCAATTACCCCTACACGGCAACCAGCACGCAAGCTTTCGACGAGGGCGAGGACGATCTGCATTCCGACATCGGGATGAAGTTCCACTCGGGGCCCTGGTCGATAACTTCGGAAATCAACGGGACTTTCTCGCGATTCCATCAACGCCGCGAGATCATCGACACGAGCCTCGACGACGAGATCGTGACCTTCAACAGCGAGGACAACGGTCATGAACGCTGGAGCCTTTCCGGTCCTTCGCCGGCTGATCCGGCGAACCTGTACCTGCAGAACCTCTTCGAGAGCTGGCAGCAGAACGGGGGCAGCGAGCTCGCATGGAGAAACCAGATCCGCTACGACCTGAGCTCGGGATTCTTCAGGGCCTTCGAAGGTGGCTTGCGCCTCGCCGACCGAAAGTCCAACGCGAGCGGCAACCCTGGCATCAGCACCTGCGTTCCGGGCGCAACCCCGGGGTCTTGCAATGACGGTAATGTGAGTGCAGTTTCGGCGTTCGGCGCCAACGCGTTTCAGCAGTTCAACGGCGGCGATGGCAACGCGCCGTATTTCGACGGAATGAGCACCTCGTTCCTGCTCGACAATGTGCTCCAGACGCGTGCCTATTACGATGTGCCGCTCTCCGGACCGCCCGCCGATCCGACCTCCGGGTTCAGCGACGATGAATTCACCACCGCATTCTGGGGCCAGGCGCTCTTCTCATTCCAAGCCGGACCGGTTCCGGTGGACGGGCAGTTCGGCCTGCGCACGGTCATCGACGATCGGACGCTCTCCGGCACGAATGCCGCGACGATCGCTGCGCTCACCAATACGACCAGCACCTCTGAGGTTGTAAACGGCGTGACGATCCCGCCGGGAGGGGTGATTGCGGCCGGCTACACCGCGTACACGCCGTATTCGATCAGCACTCAGGGGATCGATTGGCTGCCGAGTATCAGCGCAGTTGCGCACTGGATGCCGAGTCTGCAGTCGCACTTCTCGGTTGCGCGCACCGTGACACGACCGGATTTTTCCGCGCTCAATCCTGCGCTCACCGAAATTCCGCCGACAGTCAATCGGCAGGGCAACGGCTCGGAGGGTAATCCTGACCTAGCGCCGACGAAGGTGACAGCGTACGACGCTACAGTGGAATACTACGCGCAGAGCGGCGGCTTGGCGGCGCTCGAGCTCTTCTATCGAACGGTGACCGGTTACATCGAGCCCGAGACAGTCACGGAGCCATACTCAACGGCCTTCTGCACGGCGAACGGCATCCCGACGACGGGCGGTCTGGGCGGCCAGTGCAACGTCATCATTGGCACGTCGGCGAGCTCCGGGACGGGATTCATCGACGGATTCGAGCTGCAGGGCCAGAAGTTCTTCACCTTCCTTCCCTCGCCCTTCAACGGCTTCGGCGTGCAGGCAAACTACAGCTGGATCGACTCGAGTGCGCCGATTCCAGGCCAGAACGGCCTCCCGACGGTCACCGGGCAGTTGACGGACGTTTCCAAGAACAACGCCAGCATCATCCTGATGTACGAGAAGCACGGTCTCTCAGCCCGCCTCGCGACGACCTACCGCAGCAGCTATATTGAGTCGTACTATCCGGGTAACGACACGCTGCCGCCGATCGATGTGGTGCGGCCGACAATCTTCGTGGACCTGAGCCTCTACTACACCGTCACCAGCAATCTCGAGCTCTCCGCGGCTGCAACCAATCTCGCCAATGCCTATTACAACAGCTACTCGGGAACACCGCTGTTCCCGCGCGACATCCGGCTGTTCGACCGCACGTTCCGCCTCGGGATCCACTATAAGTTCGACTGAGCACGGCAGGCAATGGAGACTCCGCAACCGGCATCACCTGATGCTCGCGCAAGGCGTGCGCGAGGGGGTACGGGAGGCGGCAGGCGGGAGGCGGGGGGAATCGCGATCGAGTTCCCCGTGCACCCGATCGAGGAGACGGGCGGGTGGCCGAGGGCCGCGCTGGACCGGTCGGGCTACTCTTCCATTCCGGTGAGCGACAGCTCCCACGGGCTCTGGGAACCGGAATTCCCCATCGCCGATGACGGCGCTCCGGCGATGTTCTGGTCAGACGAGACGGACCCCTGCTGCAGTCAGAAGCTCGCCCAGATCAGGACCTACGATGACCTCGATTGGCAGAACGAATCGAACACGGTCGCGAGCACGATTCAGAGCGACAGGCCGGGGATGGCGGTTGTCACGAAGCTTCCTTGATCAGCCGCCGCAGCATTGGGCCTGCAGTGAGAGGAGAGAGGCCCCGATGAAATTGCGAAGCATCCGCATGGTTGCGCTCTGCGCCTTTGTGGCGGCCGGTGCCCAAGATGCTGCGGCGGCGACGGCAACCCGGTCCGACTTCGGGAGGATGCCCGATGGCAGCGAGGTCCAGGCAGTGACACTCCGCAACGATGACGGCGTTACGGTGCGCGTCATCACCTACGGAGCGCGCGTGCAGGAAGTGGTGGTGCCCGACCGCGACGGGCATCCGGCGGATATCGCGCTGGGCTTCTCCTCACTGCAGGGCTATCTCAGCCCGTCCGATCCCTATTTTGGCGCCACGGTCGGGCGTTTTGCCAACCGCATCGCCAACGGCCGTTTCACTCTGCACGGCCACACCTATCAGCTTCCGATCAACGACGGACCCAACTCGCTCCACGGCGGCCGGAAGGGTTTCGACCGGCAGCTCTGGACCATTGTCGCGGTGACGCAGGGCCCGGCATCCGCCGGCGTGAGTCTGCGGTACGTGAGTCCCAATGGCGATCAGGGATACCCCGGAACTCTGACCGCGACGGCGACTTATGCGCTGGACGATCACGAGCGGCTGCACATCGAGTATCGGGCGACGACGGATGCACCGACCATCGTCAACCTGAGCAATCACACGTACTGGAATCTCTCGGGCGAAGGCTCCGGCACGGTGATGAACGAGCGGTTGATGATTCCGGCCGCGCAGATCACTCCGGTGGATGCGACCCAGATCCCGACCGGCGTCTTCGAGCCGGTCGCGGGCACACCCTTCGACTTTCGCGAGCCGAAAGCGATCGGGCGGGACATCCGCGACGGCCGCTCGCGACAGCTCTTCTTCGGACGCGGCTATGACATGAACTGGGTGATTAGCCGCCACGCCGTCGAAGCCCCGAGGCTCGTCGCGCGTGTCGTCGATCCGCGCTCGGGACGTGTGCTTGAGCTTGCCTCGACCCAACCGGGCCTGCAGTTCTATTCGGGAAACTTCCTGAACGGCACTCTGGTCGGCACCTCCGGCCACCTATATCGCCAGGGAGACGCCTTTGTGCTCGAGCCGCAGATCTTTCCCGACACGCCCAATCACCCGAACTTCGGCTCCGCTGTGCTCGATCCCGGCCAGGTGTACCGCAACCAGATCATCTACACCTTCTCCACCGTGGGTCGCCGCGGCCGCGCCGGCGGCCCCTGAACAGGGGAAACGCCATGCGCCGTATCGCTCTTTCGTCAATGCTCGGTGCCGTGCTGCTCGTCACCTTCTTCCCGTCTCGGGCAGCCGGCCTCGAGCGCTGGCCGGCGGCGAAAGCCCAGGCGTGGTATGCCGCGCAGCCGTGGCTCCTGGGCAGCAACTATGTCCCGAACGATGCCATCAACCAACTCGAGATGTGGCAGGCCGCGACCTTCGATCCGAAGCGGATCGATCTGGAGCTCGGTTGGGCCCAGAACCTCGGCATGAATACCATGCGCGTGTTCGTGCACGACCTGCTCTGGGAGCAGGATCCCAGCGGCTTCAAGCGGCGGATCCGGACCTTCCTGCGCGTCGCCGCCCGACACCACATCAAGCCCATTTTCGTGCTGTTCGACTCCTGCTGGGATCCGGATCCGCGGCTCGGGCCGCAGCACCCGCCGATTCCGGGCGTTCACAACTCCGGTTGGGTCCAGGCGCCGGGAACCAAGGCGCTCGACGATCCGTCGCAGTACGGACGCCTCGAGGCCTACGTGAAGGACATCGTCGGAACCTTCGGCAAGGATCCGCGAGTGCTCGCCTGGGACGTCTGGAACGAGCCTGACAATCCGGGCGGCGGCAACTACGCTGCGGAAGAGCCCAAGGACAAATTCCAGCGCGTCGCCGCGCTGCTGCCGCAGGTGTTCGCGTGGGCGCGGAGCGTGCATCCGATCCAGCCGCTGACGAGCGGCTTATGGCACGACCCGGATTGGAGCGACCCGGCACACCTGAATGCCGTGGAGCGAACGCAGTTGGCCGACTCCGATATCATCACTTTCCACGACTACGGCTGGCCGGAGGAGTTCCATCGGCGCGTCGAGCAGCTCGAGGCCTACGGCCGGCCGATCATCTGCACGGAGTACATGGCCCGGGGAGCGGGATCGACCTTCGACACCGTCCTGCCCATCGGCAAGCGCATGAACGTCGGCATGATCAACTGGGGCTTCGTCAAGGGCAAGACGCAGACCAATCTTCCCTGGAGCTCCTGGCAACACCCGTACGTGCTCAGCCAGCCGACGATCTGGTTCCACGACATCCTTCACGCCGACGGCACGCCTTACCGGGAGCGCGAGGCGGAAATCCTGCGCACGCTGAGCGCGGCGCCGAAGGGCGTGGTGCCTGATACTCTGGCGCTTGGTGGCCCGGTCGCGCTCTACACGCCGGATGTCTCCAGATATCCGCATGCGGGCGCCGGCTATCCGCGCATGATCCGGCTGGAGCATGCCGGCGCCGCGAACGGGACCCTGCTGGCGACCTTTTCCGAGGGAGGCTCCGGACAGCCGAGCGATTTCCCGATTTACCACTCGGCCGACAATGGCTGGAGCTGGTCGGGGCCCATCGGAGTCGTGCGCGCCAACGTGCGGGGAGAGGATCTCGATGCGCCGACGCTCTTCGAGCTGCCGCGGGCCGAGGGCGATCTGCCCGCCGGCGCGTTGCTCGCGGCCGGCACGGCCTGGAATCACGGCGATTTCACGCATCAGGATATGCAGGTCTTCGTGAGCCTGGATGAGGGCCGCAGCTGGACCTACAGAAGCTCCTGCACGACTGAGCAGGGAATGCCCAGGAAGCCGGGCCATGGCATCTGGGAGCCCTCGTTCGGCATCGCGGTCAATGGCGAGTTGGTGTGTTACTTCTCGGACGAGCGTCCCTCGGTCAATGGGTTCAACCAGGTGTTGGCTCACGTCGCCAGCAGCGACGGTGGCAAGACCTGGGGGCCGGAAGTCTTCGATGTGGCCATTCACGACAACCAGCAACGTCCGGGCATGACGACTGTCGTACGGTTGCCGAACGGGGTGTACGTCATGTCCTTCGAGGACTGCCGCGCCGGATACAACCCCGATGAGGCCTGCGACATCTATGTCAAGAACTCTCCAGATGGCCTGAACTGGCAGCCGGCCTCGAGCAAGGGCGTCATCGTGGCGACGGCGCAGGGGGAGCATCTGCTGCACACCCCGATGATCGCATGGTCGAGCTGGGGCGGACGGGACGGCACGCTGATCGTCTCCGGCCAAAGAGTGGTCTACGGACCCGACGGCGCCCTGACGGTCCGCCCGCAATCCGGCCGAGTGCTCATGGCGAACACGCGCCTCGGCCAAGGCCCCTGGCACGAGATCCGCTCGCCTCTCATCGTGGACCCTACCGGCGGCTACGACTCCGGGGAGACTGCGTGTCCCGGGTATAGCGCCGGTATCCTGCCGGACGTGTCCGGCCCGGGCTTCCAAATCATCGAGGGGCTGCACACCGCCAATGGCAGATGTCGGGTCGCTGTAGGTCACGGTTGGCTGCCGGCTCCGCCGTGAAGGATGGGATGGACGTTCTGCTACGAGCCCCAAGCAACGCGTCTTTGGAAAGCAAGTGATGAGGTGGCTGCGGGATCAAATTTGGACGAAAGGCAGGCCGCCCAAAACGCCTGCACGCGCCTCTGGGCCGATCTAAAAGGGCTGCTTGACATGCATCCCGCTGCGATCGACTGGACGATCATGGGGGTGTACTTCGCCTTCGTGTTAGGTGTGGGCGCGGCGCTGAAGCGCTCGATGCGCACGAGTACGGATTACTTCCTCTCGGGGCGGGCGATTCCGGCCTGGATCACGGGGCTTGCCTTCATCTCGGCGAATTTGGGCGCCCAGGAGGTGATCGGCATGGCCGCCTCCGGGGCCAAGTACGGCATGGCGACCAGCCACTTCTACTGGGTGGGCGCGATCCCGGCCATGGTGTTCCTCGGCATCTTCATGATGCCGTTCTACTACGGCTCCCGTGCCCGCTCGGTGCCGGAGTACCTGAAGCTTCGATTCGACGAGAAGACCCGGGGCTTGAATGCGATTTCCTTCGCGGTCATGACGGTGTTCTCCTCGGGCATCTCGATGTACGCGATGGCGCTGCTGCTGAAACTGCTTCTCGGCTGGGACTTCACCACGAGCGTGCTGCTCTCGGCGCTCATCGTGCTGGTGTATGTCTTCCTCGGCGGTCTCACCTCCGCGATCTACAACGAGGTGCTGCAATTCTTTCTCATCGTTTTCGGCTTTGCCCCGCTCGTGTTCCTGGGACTGAAGGACGTGGGCGGATGGCACGGGCTCGTGGCGGGCTTGCGGGAGGTGGCGGTCTCGCGTGGCTTCGCGCCCGATGCCTGGACGAGTACCTGGAGCGTCATGGGAAGCCCCTCATCCAACCCCATGGGGGTCGAGTGGCTGAGCATCGCGATGGGACTCGGGTTCGTGCTGTCCTTCGGCTACTGGTGCACCGACTTTCTCGTGGTGCAGCGGGCGCTCGCAGCCGATTCCATGGAGGCGGCGCGGCGCACGCCGCTCATCGCCGCGGTGCCGAAGATGCTCTTCCCCTTCCTCGTCATCCTTCCCGGGATGATCGCCATGGCCTCGACCATGCACGGGGCGGCGAGCGGTCTTACGCTGCCCCACAAGGCGGACGGCTCGCTCAATTACGACATGGTGATTCCGCTCATGCTCGGGCATTACTTCCCGAACGGGATGCTCGGCCTCGGGCTCACGGCGCTCATGGCGAGCTTCATGACCGGCATGGCGGGCAATGTGACCGCCTTCAACACCGTATGGACCTATGACATCTATCAGGCCTACATCCGCCACCGGGCGAGTGATAAACACTATCTCGGCATGGGGCGTATCGCCACGGTCGCCGGTATCGGGCTTTCGATCGCGGCCGCCTATGCGGCCAACCGCTTCAACAACATCATGGACCTGCTGCAGCTGCTGTTCGCGTTCGTGAACGCGCCGCTCTTCGCCACCTTCCTCCTCGGCATGTTCTGGAAGCGGGCGAGCGGACACGGCGCCTTCCTGGGGCTTCTGGCCGGCACGGGCGCGGCGGCGGCGCACCATGGACTCACGCTGCCGGCGGGCGGCATGAGCGGCATCAAGGGGGGTTGGATCGCGGTGCTGCACCTGTATCCGAGCCAGATGGCGCAGAACTTCTGGACGGCGATCTATGCCTTCTCCGTCTGCTTTCTCGTCACGGTGGCGGTGAGTCTCGTTACGCGGCCGCGCGCGGAGGAGGACCTCAAGGGCCTCGTCTACTCACTCACCCCGCGCCTGCGCGCGGTGGGCGAGCGCTGGTACGCGCGGCCGGCGGTGCTCGGCAGCTGCGTGCTGGCGGGCGCGATCATCCTCAACTTCATCTTCCGGTGACGCTCATGGCTCTCGACATCCGCATTCCGATCGGCAGCCTCTTTGCCCTTCTCGGCGCACTCCTTGCCGGCTACGGACTTCTCAGCAATCCGGCGATCTATCAGCGCTCGTTGGGGCTCGACGTCAATCTGTGGTGGGGACTCGCGCTGCTCGCCTTCGGGCTCGCGATGCTGGCGCTCGCCTGGCGAGCGGCCGCGCTGCGTGGTGGATGGCGGATGGGCATAAAGATACGACGTCGGTGCGCGCGGTGAAGGACCGGCGGCGCGTTCTGTGCGATTGGGGCGGCAGCCGGCTGCGCGCCTTCCTCGACCTCGAGGGCGCGGTCCTGGATCGACGGGACGGTCCCGGGATCAAGCGGTTGGGCACCGACTCGCCGGCGGCCGTTCTCGCGACCGAGCTGGCCGAGTGGCGCAATGAATATCGCCTCGAGGTGTTTCTGTGCGGCATGGCCGGCTCGCGCAATGGTCTTGCGGAAGTTCCCTACGTGCGCGCACCGGCGACGATGGAGCTGTGGAGGCAAGGTCGTCTGCGGGTGCGCGTCGAGGATCTCGGGGCGAGCATCGCCCCCGGGATCCGGGCGGAAAACTTCCGCGACGCGCCGGATGTGATGCGTGGGGAGGAGACACAGATTTTCGGCGCGCTGACGCTCGAGCGGCGGCTCGCGAGTCGGAGCCACCTTTTCGTGCTGCCCGGAACCCACAGCAAATGGGTGCTGGTACAGGACGGTGCTGTCGCGCGCTTGCAGACTTATCTCACCGGAGAACTGTTCGACCTGCTGTGTCGATATTCCTCGCTCTTGCGGGTCGGCGACGATCCCGCGACGGACGAGGGGGGCTTTGCAGCGGGGCTGCGCGCCGCCGCGCGTGGCGGTCTCGTCGCCGGCCTGTTCGAGACCCGGAGCGCGCAGCTCATCGAGGGTCGCACCGCGGGTTGGGCCAGAGCGTTCCTCTCCGGGCTGCTGATCGGGGCCGAAATCGGCGGCATGCTCGATGAGGGTGCGTTCGGGTCCGAGTCGATTACCCTGATCGGCGAGCCCGAGCTGACGGTACTTTATCTGCGCGCGCTCGCGGCGCGACACGTGAGCGCTCAGGCGCTCGATGGCGAGCGCTGCGTGCTCGCCGGACTGCGTGTCCTGGCCGACGCGGATCGGACCTGACAATGAGAATACGGCGAATCCTCGACAGCGGAGAGCTGCCGTTGATCGCGATTCTACGCGGCCTGCGGCCGGTGGAGGCTCTCGACATCGGCGAGGCGCTGCTTGCCGGCGGCATTCGCATCATGGAAGTACCGCTCAATTCCCCCGAGCCGCTTGTCAGCATCGAGCGGCTGGCGGGTGAATTCGGCGCGCGGGCGCTGATAGGGGCGGGCACCGTGCTGTCCGCCGCTCAGGTCGAGAGCGTCACCGCGGCGGGCGGGCGGCTCATCGTCTCGCCGCACACCGATGTTGACGTGATCGCGCGTGCCGTCGGGCTCGGGTTGGATTGCCTCCCGGGATGCTTTTCGCCCAGCGATGCGTTCACGGCCATCGCAGCAGGCGCCACCGACCTGAAGATGTTCCCGGCCGCGACCTTGGGTCGAGGGCACCTCAAGGCGCTGCGCGAGGTGCTGCCGCCGCACGTGCGCGTCTGGGCGGTCGGCGGTGCGGGCGCGCACGACCTTACGGCCTGGCGGGCCGCGGGCGCGAGCGGTGTCGGAGTGGGCGGCGCGCTCTACAAGGCGGGTGACGGGCCGCAAGAGGTGCTGCCGCGCGCGATCGCGCTGCGGGCCGCCTGGAGCGCGGCCATGACCGGCCCGTAGTTGACCTGGATCGGAGTGCGAGCGGTCGTCGCCTTATGTCCTACAATAAATTCTTGTCAGACATACAGACACGGTGTATAAAGCAAGCAGCTTCCGACGCGCCGATGCGGTGCGTCGCGCGGGGTTTAAAACCGTCCGGAAAGTCAGCGTGCCCAGTGGCGCAAAATATTCGGCCGACAACCTACACTGTCTCCAACAGCTGCTATCCCGATCAGCTCGCGAGTCAATACTACGGACCGACGATTTGTAACCTCGCCAGCGCAACGTTTGTCGGCGATAATTTTGCGGATTCAAGTCCACGCGTCATACAGGACAGGGGAAGCAATCCGTCCTTGAGTTTCATTTCGCCGCAGATCGACACGGAAGACTTCGGCAGCGGCGGCAACATCAAACTGAAACCGACGAAATCGGACAATAAGGATGCGACCCTGGGTCGGCCCGCGGGATAGCGCTGACCGCTCGGATGACCATCTCGATGCCGATCGCCTCGGCACGGAGTTGGGCAGCGAGGGGTACCGGCGGGGTCGGAGCTTCGGCGCTGCCCCTGGAGGCCGGAAATCTTTCGTCACCGCCCAGAAGAATCATCCAGCATGAGAATCACGGGACTCACGACTTTTCGCGTCGCGCCGCGCTGGATGTTTCTGAAAATGGAGACCGACGAAGGTCTGGTCGGCTGGGGAGAGCCGGTGGTGGAAGGCCGCGCGCGCAGCGTCGAGGTCGCGGTGGCCGAGATAGGCGAGCAGCTGATCGGCAAGGATCCGGCACGCATCAACGATCATTGGCAGACCATGTATCGCGGGGCCTTCTACCGCGGCGGCGCCGTGTTCATGAGCGCGATTGCCGGCATCGACCAGGCGCTGTGGGATATCAAGGGCAAGGCGCTCGGCGTGCCGGTATACCAGCTGCTCGGCGGCTTGGTGCGCGATCGGCTGAAAACCTACTGCTGGGTCGGCGGCGACCGGCCGGGCGAGATCATCGAGCAGATTCGTCGGCGCATCGCGGTCGGCTACGACACCTTCAAGCTCAATGCCTGCGAGGAAATGCGCATGCTCGATTCGAGCCGTACGGTGGACGCTGCAGTCGCCAGGGTCGCCGAAATCCGCAATGCGTTCGGCAACACGATCGAGTTCGGCCTCGATTTTCACGGACGCGTCAGCGCGCCGATGGCGAAGATCATGATTCGGGAATTGGAGCCGTATCGACCGCTGTTCATCGAAGAGCCGGTATTGGCGGAACAGGCCGAGTATTACCCTTGCTTGGCCGCGCAGACGGCGATTCCGCTTGCCGCGGGCGAGCGCATGTTCTCGCGCTTCGAGTTCAAGCATGTGTTCGAGCGCGGCGGCATAGGGATCGTTCAACCCGATCTGTCGCACGCCGGCGGCATCAGCGAATGCATGAAGATTGCGGCCATGGCCGAGGCCTACGACGTCGCGCTGGCGCCGCACTGTCCGCTCGGCCCGATCGCGCTGGCGGCCTGCCTGCACGTCGATTTCTGCAGTTGGAACGCCATGCTGCAGGAACAGAGCATGGGCATCCATTACAACGCCGACGGTGAGCTGCTCGACTACGTCCTCAACAAGGAGGCGTTCGATCTCGATCGAGGCTCGATGCGACCCATGGTCAAACCCGGACTGGGGGTGGAGATCGACGAGGACAAGGTCATCGAGCGCAGCCGCAACGCGCCGGATTGGCGTAACCCCGTCTGGCGTCACGGCGACGGCAGCGTGGCGGAGTGGTGAGATGGACGTGCCGGATACCCTTCGCAGGATCACCGGCACGATCGAGCCGCCCAGCGCCGCGCCGAAGCCCAGAGGAATGCCGAGAAGCCCGGCGTGGACGGGACTTACGCGCTTCAGCTGAATCAATGCGCCGGGCAGGTCACCCGAGGTGCTCACGCGCGCTCGCGATAGCGGAGTGGCCCCGCTCGCCCGGGGCCGCGGTTTCATTTAGGTAAGCGCTTCACGATGGAACTCGATGTGCTTCGTTTCGGGCCCGGCGAGAGCGCCGAGACTGAGCATCAGTCCCCCTCCGGCGAGAAGAACAATCGGAGTGAACTCATACGGCATCAGCTTGGCCAGAGCCAGCAGGTAGAAGGAATAAAAGCCAGGCAGTATCGTCGCCAGGCTGTAGCTGAGGCCGTATCCGCTCGAGCGAATTTCGGTGCGAAAGCTTTCTGTCAAGTAGGGCGTGATGACGGCCCATGCGGGAGTGCTGAATATCAAGATGAGCGCAACCAGCGCAACCAGGAGGGCAGCGTCGCGATAGCCGCCCGCCACGAGCATGTAATACAGGACGCTCGCCGGCACGAGATTGAGAAATCCGAGAGCGATGAGAACGGTTCGGCGCCCAAACCTCTGACTCAGCAGACCGGTTAACGGGAAGATCGGCACCAAAATGGCGGCGCCAATCAAGATGCCGGTATTGACGTCCGGCGACTTCACCCCAAGAACCGTATTGAGCACACCTGGAAGTGCGGCCACGGTCGCATCGAGAGTGAGCCACGCACCGGTCATGACCACGATGAGTTGCCCCAAGCGCCGCAAGTCCGCACCCGCAAAGATCTCCCTCAGAGGAGCCGCGCATTTTTTGGACGACCGCCAGACTTCGGATTCCGGGACGGCTAGAAAGTAGTAAATGAAGAGCGCGCCGGCGAGCAGTGCTCCGATCAAGAAGGGGATGCGCCAGCCCCAGACAGCGTATGCGGACCCGGCGTCACCGCCGCCGCCGGGCGCCACTTTCAGCATAAAAACCGTAAGCAGCGACACGCAAACCAACGCGCTAGGGTAGCCCACGTGAATGAGACCGGCATAGAGTCCGCGCTTTTCCTTGGGAGAATATTCCATGGCCAGAGGATTGGCCGCGGTATATTCACCGCCGACAAAAACTCCATCCGCCAGCCGCAGGATGAGCAGGGCGGCTATCGACGCACCACCCCAAGCCTGGTACCCGGGGAGCGCCGCGATCAAAATGGTCGTAATGGCGAAGCCGGCCACTGAGATCAGCGTCACCCGCCGCCGACCGAGGCGATCCCCAAAGTGACCGAAGATCATCGAGCCGATCGGTCGGCCCATCAGCGAGATCGCGAATATTACAGAGAAGGTGGTCACTCGGGTGGCGGCACTCAGGCCGGGGGGAATGAAGTAGACGAGCGCCGGGGCGAGCACCGCGACCGGTAGATAAACCTCGAACATATCGACAAAGAAGCCAAAGTACGCGGCGCGCACCGCTTTGCGGGCGATGAGCTCCGAAGCTGCCGTTCGCTCGGTGAGACCGAGGTTCAGGTATTGTGTCGTCATCGTGATGCCCCTTCAGCGCCGGCAGGATGTCTTCGCGCAGCCGCCGCGCTTAACCTCGATGCTCGCGCGCGAGGTATTCCTCGCTCTGCATCTCGGCGAGGCGGCTCGCGGCGCGTTGGAATTCGGAGCGCAGCCGCTCGCCGCGATAGAGCTGCCCCGGGGACGCGGCGGCGGAGATGACGAGCTTCACACAGCGGTCGTAGAGCTCATCGACGAGGGCGATGAAGCGGCGTGCCTCGTTCTCCTGCAGCGCATCCATCACCGGGACGTTCGAGACGAGGACGGATGGGTAGTTGCGGGCGATCTCGATGTAGTCCTCCTGGCTGCGCGGACCGCCGCAGAGCGCCTGGAACTCGAACCACACGGCGCCCTCGCTCTGCCCCACGACGGAGATCGGACGGCCTTCGATCTCGACGGCTCCGCCGGAGGCGTCCCCATGATCCGAGAGCTCCCTAAAAAGGGCGCGCAGCCGCGCACCGGTGTCAGAGTCCCGCGATGAGAGGTACGTGCCGGCCTGGGTGAGCCGGCGCAGGCGATAGTCGCGGTCCCCTCCGGCCGCAACGACATCCGTGTGCCGCTCGATGAGCTCGATCGCGGGCAGGAAGCGCTGGCGCTGCAGGCCGTTTCTGTAGAGATCGGGGGGCGCGGTGTTTGAAGTGGCGACGAGCGTCACGCCGCGGCGGAACAGGCCGCGGAAAAGTCCCGCCAGGATCATGGCATCGGCAATATCGGTGACGAAGAGCTCATCGAGACAGAGCACGCGTGCCTCGGCCGCGAGCCGCTCGGCCACCGTCTCGAGCGGCGCCTCGAGCCCGCGCAATCCTTTGAGCTCGGCGTGCACGTCGTGCATGAGGCGGTGGAAATGCCGTCGCCGGCGCTCCGGGAAGGGCAGGCTATGGAAGAAAAGATCCATCAGCCAGGTCTTGCCGCGGCCGACCGGTCCCCAGAGGTAGATACCGCGCACGGGCGTTGCCGGTTGTCCGCGCATCAGGATCCGCAGCAGGCGTGCGGGCAGTGAGCCGCTCGGCCCATGCGCGGCGATCAGCCGGGAACGCAGCGCCTCCAGCCGGCCCACGATCGCGAGTTGCGTGGGATCGGCGCGAAACCCCCGGTCGGCGATCTGACGCTCGTAGATCTCGCGCAGCGTGCTCGCGCCTGCGTCATTCATCCGGCGTCAATCCGCCGCGAGATCGGGCAGATCGCGGAAGTGCTCGAGCGCCCGCGGATTGGCGAGCGCATCGAGGTTCTTCACCGGGCGGCCGTGAACCACGTTGCGCACCGCGAGCTCGGTGAGCTTGCCGGAGAGGGTGCGCGGGATGTCGGGAACCGCCACGATCTTGGCGGGCACGTGCCGTGGCGTGGTGTGCGCACGGATG
>Ga0335074_10003510_pt1 | contig 21462 bp, 27 predicted proteins | sample Lox_Sample_23_FD_206715 | JGI IMG/M metagenome (GOLD analysis project Ga0335074, IMG submission 206715) | Soil microbial communities from Loxahatchee National Wildlife Refuge, Florida, United States - Lox_Sample_2.3 | ecosystem: Environmental > Terrestrial > Soil > Wetlands | place: USA... | reverse complement strand
CCGGGACTCACACCGACCTGACTTACCCCACTTTTCGCACCTCAGGCGTGTTATCAAGCCCTTGGATGGCGGTAGACGGGCGTCGGCGGGTGTCGGCGGGTGTCGACGCGAAAACACTACGATTCCCGGTGTTTCCACGCAATGTTGGGATGTTGGAGGACGGGTTAGGAAGGCGGGGGTTGACCCCACCTGGTGCCCGGGGCCGGACTGTAACGGATCGGTAAGCTGCTGATTGGGCTTATTTTTCTGTCCGGCGACGTGGCCCGACTTACCCCGAGGGGGACCGCGTCGGCCAGCGATAGATTCGACGCTGATTTATTCCCTTCTCGCACGGTAGTCTCTCACCGGAAAACTCATGACTGCCACTTTTCTTTGAGAGTATCCAGCGATACGACTATGCCCTCGAACTGCTTCGATCATCGCGCAGCGCGCGTCGTACTGCGTTCGGCTCGCGCTCCATGATGCGCAGGAGCGTCTGTGCAGGTCCGGTCGGGCCGCGCCGGCCTTGTTCCCAGTTTTCGAGAGTTCTTTTGCTCACGTTTAGGAATGTTGCCATGTCGGACTGTGACATCCCGAACTGTTCCCGAATCGCCTTCACGTCAGGCGCGGAGAGCTTGCGCCGTGGCAGGGTCTCGCGGCGATCACGATAGGCTTCGAGCCCTTCGCGGATCTCCTCGAAAAGGTTGCGCTTCTTTGCGGTGGTCATTTCTGGCCCTTCACGAGTGCAGCGAGCGCTTTAATGTCCTTCTGTGCCAAGTCCGCCATTTCCGACTTCTGGTAGAGAGTCAGGAAAAGAATGTGACTGTCGCGGGTCACCCAGTAGTAGCTTACCCGGAGGCCGCCACTCTTTCCCTTGCCATCTACCGCCCAGCGCACCTTGCGCAGCCCACCGGAGCCGCGAATCAAGACGCCGGCCTCGGGGTTTGCCATTAGCGCTGCCTGCAACAGCTGATACTGATCGTCATCCAGGTAGCGCTCGCGAATCCGCTCGAACGCGGGCGCCTCGAGGAAGATCACCGATTTTGCACTATACGCCTTTGGCGTACCCATGGCAATGCTCGCTGAAAGGAGGTGGTCGGTGGAGGGCGCTTGCCCGGAGGCGCGCTGAGCTCTTCCGCGGCGCCAGGTGAGGATGACGGATGGCCCGAGTCTCGACAGAGACGGATTTCGACGTTCACAGCCTTCGGCGCACCTCGACAAGGACGTCGGCAGCAGTTCGCCCGCGACTCTTGTCGACCTCGTACGCCTCTAAACGATGATCGAGCTCAGCTCGTTGCTCGGGAGTAAGCGGAAGCGCCGTGCGGTCCGCGGCAATGCTGTCCCATAGGTCCTCTACGAGCTTGATGCGCTCCTCAATGGGGAGCTCTTGCAGTTTGACATTCATGATGGAGTCTCACGCCGATCCCTGCGTGGCAGCTTACCGCGCACAAGTGCTGAGACCAATAGGGTATTTCTGGTGCATTCATGCAGAAATGCGCATGCACTCAATGCACGCGACAGCACTTCTCGGCCGTTGACAGCGTTGGGCAGGAGGCGCAGAGACTTAAGAAGTCGTCCAACAGTACGTCGGGGCGCCAGAACTTGAACCAGTGCCAGCGGGAGCTGCTGCGCGCGCGAAATGTAAAGCACGCTTGATTAGTCTACTAGGCTTAGCTAAGCTAGTGAAATGAGCGAAAAGACCGTCAATATCCACGACGCGAAAACCCAGCTCTCACGCCTTATCGCGCGGGTCGAGCGGGGAGAGCGGATCGTGATTGCTCGGGCTGGCAAGCCCGTTGCCGAGCTCCGACCCGCGCGTAAGGTCAAGAAGCGCTCCAAGCCGCTCGATGACCCACTCTTGCGCGTAGAGGAGTATAGCTACGACGGTCCAATTGGACCGACTGCCAACGAGGATTTCGACCGCACCGTCTATGGCATCTAGACGAGTTTTTGGCGACACGTCCTTCTTCTTTGCACTCGTCGCCAAGCGCGATCCCGCCCATCGTCCGGCAGTAGCAGCCTACGAGAAGCTACTGCGAGCCAACGCTCGCGTCGTAACCACAGATTACGTTGTGGACGAGACCCTCACGTTGACGAAGGCGCGCATCGACGCACGGACCACCCTCGCGTTGCTCGACAGAATCGAGCGCTCAGAAGCCCTTGAGCTTGAGATGCTCGGCAGCGACCGGTTCGTGGCTTCTAAGCAGTACTTCCGCAAGCATTCGGATCATGGCTACTCCTTTACCGATTGTACAAGCTTCGTCGTCATGGACGAATTGGAGATTCACGCCGCCCTGACGACCGATCGGCACTTCGCGGAGGCGGGTTTCGAAGTGCTTCTTCCGATGGCTTGATCTTCGGATCGCACGAAGTACTGACTTCTCGGCGCTAGCTTTGACCAAGAGTGCCGCTGAAACTCTCAAACGGTCCACTACCGGTATGAACCAGATTCAAATAAAGCAAGTCGGACACCTTCGCGACCTCCTTGCAGACATCGGCATCACCACTGAACCATCCCTACGCAGGTTAATTGATGGTCGAGGGCAGCTCACCACCCGCGGTGTTGTGTTCAACGTGCTCCGAAGCGCGGATTTGCTCCTAGATTCCGAGTGCCGGATCTGCGAAAGTAGTTTTGTACATAGGCGAACAATTTTCGACTGTAGCAGCATCAACGTTCTCAATAGCACAGAGATTCTCCTTCACGACTGCATAGTGCTTGGGTCCCTTCGTATCGCCAACAAAATCGATAAGGCTGTGTCAGTTTCTCTCGATACGACAATCATTTTGAACGAGCTCTTAATAGATGGTCTGGATACTCCATTTTCGTCAATATCCCTGACCGACATCCGCGCCAAAGTTATCCGCGTGGAGTATCTGAGGTCTCCATTAATTTCTATTCCCATGTTCACTCAGCAGACACCCGCCGTATTTCGCGGCAAATACCGAACCCTGGACCGACAAGGCGAGGTGATTCTCGCCGGAGACGTACGATACTTCGCGAAGCACCTTCCGCCGGCTCTCACAGACACGGAGAGATTGGCGGCGAAATTCACCCGGCATTTGGCCGCGTCGAGAGATGAACTCCGGGCAAGTAAGGCCCCAGACCGCGACGCGCCCATCCGATAGGAAATCGCGCTGATTGCACGCTATATTGCCGGTGACACATTCATGCGCAGAGGTATTCAAGGACCAGGACCTTCGAGCGCTGGAGCCCGAATACCATTGTCCGGGACGACGTGCTGCGTAAGGCCGTCGACTAAATGGCGCGGGGGCTGATCGCTGCTGACCTGGGCGGACAGGTATTCAAGAACATAAGCGCCAATGCTAGGGCGAGCTAGGGCTGAACTATCGCCCATGCGGGGGAGACCGCGACATTCCGGCGATTGCGCAACCTTAATATGTAATATATTGATATTACTAATAAATTTAACTTGCGATTCACGAATTGCGCACTAATTCGCGTATACCAAGTTGCGTCCTCGGTCTCAGTGATGTACGTACATCAAGCGCCTGCGTCACTTGCCAAGACTCCAAGACTCACGGAGATTCCGATGCCAAAATGGGGCCTTACACCTGAGCAGCGAGATTCCAACGGGTGGCTTCGGTTCTTAGGACAGATTTCTTGATGGGTTAAGTGGATCTGCCGGCCTAGTTGATTATCTCTCGGTCCGTCTCTTCGTCAATTGTTCCCACGCCGCGCAGTCTGACGCGAAGCGGCAGAAGCTCCGTTGGGCCTGGCTGCAGGGGCCCCGATCATGCCGCAAGCCTGCACTGTGTACGAGGACCGTAGTAAACAGCATCGGGGGTCTGGTAGTCCAGTGCCTGGTGAGTGCGCTGGGTGTTGTAAAAGTCAAAGTACTCGGCCAGCCCGCGTCGCAACTGCGCTCCGTTCTCGTAGGCTCGCAGGTAAATGTTTTCGTATTTCACGCTTCTCCACAGGCGTTCAATAAATACGTTGTCGATCCAGCGTCCCTTGCCGTCCATGCTGATCTTCACTCCGGCCGCCTCGAGCGTGTCGATCCACTCCCCGCTGGTAAACTGAGCGCCTTGGTCTGTGTTGAAAATCTCTGGTTTCCCGTATTTTCCTAGGGCTTCCTGCAATGCCTCGACGCAGAAGTCCGGCGTCATCGTGTTGGATACTCTCCAGGAGAGGGTCTTGCGGCTGCCCACGTCGATGATCGCCACCAGATACTGGAACCCATGAGCCATCGGCACGTACGTCAGATCGGCTGACCATACGTGATTCGGCCGCTCGATCTCCAGCCCCCTGAGCAAGTACGGGCAGGTCGCAGACAGTGGCGCTGGGATGCTCGTACGCGGCTTACGGTAGATCGTCTCCATGCCCATTCGCCGCATCAGGGTCGTCACATGCCGACGGCCTACTTCATGTCCCTGATTCCGCAGCTCCCGGGTCAGCTTACGAGCCCCGTAGAACGGCCACTTCAGATGCAACTCGTCCAGAATCCGCATCAGCTTCAAATCCCTCTGCGGCAAGCTCCGTGCGACGTAGTAGACACTCGATCGACTCAGATCCAGCAGCTGCGCCTGGCGCTTCACAGGTATCTGGCTCTCCCGCTCGATCATCGCTTTCCGCTCGGGCCGGGGAATTTCCCGAGCGCGCCTTCTAAAAAACTGTTCTCCATCGTGAGCTCTCCGATCTTCGCCTGAAGGTCCCGGATGCGCTCCTTATCGTCCGCAGCCAGCACGTCCCCGCCGAAAACCGCCGCGGCGTTCTGCAGCAGCTCCGTCTTCCAGGCCGTCACCTGGGTCGCGTGAACCTCGTGGTGGACCGCTATTTCCGCTATCGTTTTCTCACCCCGGATCGCCTCCAGGGCCACTCGCGCTTTGAACGCCGCCGAGTGATTGCGTCTTGGTCTTCGCATGGATCTCTGTCCTCCGGTTGCTATATTGCCCCGGCAGAAATCCACTTACACCTCTGCCCGAAAAAGCGCGACCACCTCTCCAAGCCTTGGGGCCTCACTGCGTCCGTACTCCAGCCGGCCAAAGTAATCACCGACCCGGTACACGGCGACATCTATGTCACGGAACTGGAAAGGCGGGCAATCGACAGCCCTACCATGCAGCGGTTGCGCCGAGTTCGGCAGCTTGGCACCACCCACCTCGTTTATCCCGGAGCGACTCACACTCGATTTTCGCACTCCTTGGGAGCGCTCCGGTCAGCACAGGATCTTCTCGACATCGTAGTTGACCATCGACATGGACCTCACCCAACTCCCGACCTATTCGCCGAGTGGAAGTCAAAGCTGGAGCCCGATGACTACAATCGGCACGTCGCAGAAGCCACAGTCCTCGCCCGGCTCGGGGCGCTTCTGCATGACATGAGCCACGTGCCGTTTGGTCATACTGTAGAAGACGATCTGGGACTGCTCGAAGCGCATGATTCAAACACCACCCGATTCGAGAAGCTATGGAGCGGTTTGTCTGAGGACTTCCGGAGTGTTATCACGCCTGAACTCAGGGAAGCTTTGCGCGACCCGCTCATACTATCGAAGCTCGACGATCATCTCGGGGGGGAGCCTTCGAAGCGCTACCCATTTGTGGCGGACATCGTCGGTAACACGATTTGCGCAGATCTAATCGACTACCTTCAGCGCGACCATGCGTACACCGGCTTGCCCGCGAAGCTCGGAAATCGATTCATTCAGGGGTTTTACGTTACCCGGAGCGACCACGTCCTCAAAGCCCAACGGATGGTCCTACAGATTGCCCGCAACGGACGAGCACGCCGCGACGTCGTTTCCGAGCTGTTCAAGTACTTGCGTTATCGATACGAGCTCAGCGAGCGGGCCCTCGTGCACCATGCAAAACTCGCAGCCGACGCGATGGTGGGAAAGCTCCTGGAGATGTGGCGTGATTCACTCTGGAACGATCTTGCTAATCGCGAACTTGGGCGCAAGGATAAGGAATTTGAGTCCGATCTCAACGACTACCGGCGCCGCATTACCATCAGACACCAGAAACCTGAATTGCCAAACAAGGTGGACGCCTTAGTCACTAGCGAAGTCGAAGACCGTATGCTTCGCCATGGCGATGATGGGCTTCTGGAGTACATATTGGAGGCCAATGCAGGGGCGGCAGCTACAAAAGATAGAAGGAAGTTCGCGGTCCATGCACTGGCCGAGGCCCTATTGAATCGTCGACTATTCAAGCTGATTGGCCGGTGCAGTGATCGAACGCTCTCGAAGGAACTTTTTGAAAGATTTGGCGCGGCGGCCCATCTTAGGGAGTGTCGGCAGATTGAAGAAGAAGTGTCCAGCTTCGTTGGCCTACAACATCGATGGCATGTACTTCTGTGGATACCATCCCCCAAGATGCGCCTTAAGGCGGCTGATGTGCTGGTAGACGACGGGTCTACTGTCGCTGTACTTCAGCACCGGGATCGAATCGGCGAAAATCGCGGCAGGGAAATTTACGACGCACACGAGTCGCTTTGGTCGATCGGCGTCTATGCACACCCCGACGTGGCTCAAAACTCGGAGTTGTGCCATCAAGTACTGGCTTGGCTTTCGGTCCGACTTGGCGGCATTCAGTGGGAGGGACTATCTGAACAGCCAAGCCTTTCAAAGCTTGCTGCACGCGAGGTTGGCCGACAGCGGAAGCTGACTGTTGCCGAAGTGGAAAGATTGGCTAGTACCGCGCAGGACATCGCCGCGCACGGTCCTAAGCAGGAATCCTTCGCTGCATTGGTGTCCCGTGTACAAGCCGCCAGCGAGGACGCGTTTGGCAATCAACACGAACTCGAACTTGACCAGAAGCAGCGACCACCTTCAAAGGATGCCGGGGGTTGACTGTGCCTCCCTTGGATTGGTGGTTATCTACACGGTTTTCCTCCATTCCACCCCTGAGCCATGCGGTGGAACTCGCAGACCGTGTCTCCCTGGCGGCCCTTGGAGAGCCTAGCGAATCACGGGCCGCGCCGTGCAACCTTCGTGCAATCTGCCGTAGCGGAGGCTTTCATCCTAAAAGACTAGATCGCCGTTTCGCAGAGTACTCCCATGATGCCCTTCTTGTACCGCAGTCTGACGGCGACTTTACTATCCTAGTCGACCCCATACCCAAGGCCGAAAACTCTCTGTCAGACGACTTGGCCCGCCATCGTAATCGCTTTCGGATTGCTCATGAAATCGCGCATAGCTTCTTCTTTGATAGACGCACGCGCCCTCCCGCACGCGTTGTTAGCCCGTCGGCAGAGGAAGAGTTATTTTGCGACGAATTCGCTTCTGCTCTGTTGGTCCCGCGCGCTCGCCTAAACGGCATTGCACCAACACCAGAAAACGCCTTCCAACTGGCTCAGACGCACGACGTATCCGTCGAAGTCGCGGCTCGGGCAATAGGAAAGGCATATCCTGACTTGTCGGTGGTTGGACTCCTGTGGAGAAACCATCCCAACAAAGCGGGACGCCCAAGCCTGAGAGTAACATGGTCTGCTGGCCCGCGCTTTATCCCGCGCGACGCGAGCCTGCACAGCGATGTGGCAAATCGTGCAGCAATCGACGGCGATTCTCGGGGTGTCGAGCCCCTAAACGCTGCAGCGCTTCGAGGACACTTTTTTGTTGACGCGGCGCGGCTGCCGAAGCGCCGACAGATAGTAGTCTTCCTGACGCCCTCGAGTTCTCTGGCAACGGGATCTCAGACTGCTTCGAAGACTCTTCCGCTTGCCTTTGGCGAGAAAAGTACTCCGAATGATCGTCAGCGATCAAACCCTTAGGCAGAACCCTGCGACCCGTAACCGGCCCCCGATGTCGTCATCGAAGTACGTCTTGGCGGGCCGTTCGAGCCGCAACCTGGTCGGCGGCATCCGTGGCACCCAAGTCAATCAGCAACAGCCCACGAAGTTTTAGGGTTACTGAGTCATCCCGGCCTCATACCGCAGAACCTCAGGGCGTCCTTGCCTATAATGATACTCAACCGTATCAATGCACCGCGCCAATTTCGCTCAAACCCTGCGAGCGCTTGCAAGCGCCGGGACAATTCCGCGGCTCACGGGGGAGGCGAATCCCGGCCACTTGCCTCGCCCTCCCATCCGATCGCGCACACAGCAGATCAACCCTGACGTCCCTCGCAACGCACCTATTTTGTGCCACGCTCAGGCTTGGTGTTGCTATAATGACCATAAAAACAAGGGTCTAGTCTCGAGGAGGCTCAGAATGGCCGACAAAGAAGCGCCGGACGGCGAGAACTCGGTAAACGCAGAAGCACCTAGCCCCTCCAAACCTGCAGGTGCAGGTAAACCCCGCGCCAAGGCAGGAAGGCGAGGGAAAAAGAGTTCGAGGCGAGCCAAAAAGCCTGCCGGTGACGTGGAAGCGCGTACTCGCACCGCAAGGCCGTATCCAGCCTCTTCGTTCACAAACGCCTTACCTCTCGGCGAGGCGATTATGAACTTTGCGTCAGGAGATAAGGTTCGACGGCTGACGCTGTTAGAGAAGATGAACAAGTCGCCAAACAGCGGCCCGACAAAGATGATGATCACCAATTCCGGCAAGTACGGGATCACGAAGGGCTCATACGCCGCCGAGTATCTTGAGCTTACTGAGAAAGGGAGAACCGTAGTTGACAGCCAGAAATCAGAGCGCGAGCGCCGGCAAGCCGCGTTCGAATTGGCGGTCGACGGTATTCCACCGTTCCAGCTTCTCTACGATCACTACAAGGACAAGCGCCTCCCTGAGCGGGAGATAATGAAGGACGTCTTGAAGGACTCGAATATCGACGTTCCGGACCCAGACGAATGCGTCGACACGTTCACGGTGAACGTGAAAGATCTCGACCTACTCAGGACGATCGGCGGAGCTGAAACACTGGTCGCTCTTGCCCAGGTCCTCGACGAGCTGCCGAATGACGGTTCGACAAAGCCCTCTTTGCCTGCGGCGCAACCTATACCGCCAGTCGTAAAGAAGGTAGCCTCGGGTGCTGACACACCTGGCGACTGGCAGAAGATCTGCTTCTACATCACACCCATCGGCAGCGAGGACAGTGTCGAGCGGAAACACGCCGACTTGTTTATGTCGTCACTCGTTCAGCCGGCTCTCGAAGAGCTTGGTCTGACGATCGTACGAGCCGACCAAATAGGCGAGCCTGGCATGATCACTTCACAGGTACTCGAATATCTCAAGCGTGCGCGGCTCGCGATCGCCGATCTGTCGTATCTAAATCCGAATGTGTTTTACGAAGTAGCACTGCGGCACGCACTTCGTTTGCCTGTTGTCCAGGTAATACGGAAGGCGGACCGATTACCTTTTGACGTCAATCAAGCACGCACGTTGACCTTTGATACAACGGACATCTACACACTCGTTCCGAAGCTTCAGACCTACCGCGCTGAGATCGCCAACCAGGCGCGCAAGGCCCTTGACGACCCGGAGAGCGTGGGGAATCCCGTGAGCGTCTTCTATCCGGACTTTTATAAATAGGACTTACCCACAGGAGCGCCAGGGGCGCCCGAGCATGCGAACCGCCCGGTAATCCGCGCTTAGGTACGTGAGCGGGCTGACGGAATTCGCCTGGTACGACTCAACGAGTGAATAGTAGATCGCCGCGGCGCGCCCGGCGCGCTCGGAGCCCACGAAGAGAAATGCCTTTCTCCAGACGGCCACCGCCCTCATGCAGCGCTCGGAAAAATTGTTCGATGCATCCCGACAAGGAGATGCCGTTGCCCAGGGACCAACCATGCGCCGTCTCAGGCATCGCGGACACCGGCGACTGCGCGGCGCGGGCGACCACCGGCACCATGCGAGGCGCGCTCGCCACCGCAGTCGCCTGCAGCTTGCTCTTCCAGAGGGTGAAGTACTTCGGATCCAGCCCCTGCGCTCGGCAGTAGGCGACCTGGCTCTGGCCCGATTTACATTGGGCCGCCAAGTGCTCGGCCCACCAGACTCGGATGTCTTCCCAGCGTCTCGAAGGTGAAAGGCGGTTGCTCGTGATCGTCACACTCCTGCGTGAGTACGTGCCGCAGAGTGTCGTCAGCGGCAGCCTCACCCGCCAGCGACCTCCAACGGCGGTCCTGGCGGCACTTCAATACAGGGGGACAGCTAGGGCAGTCTGTCACTCCTCCGAGGGAAACATCGCTCGCATGGCTCGACGGAATTCGTCTGGGCCGAGATATATAAAGGATTGCGGCGGGGTGAAATCGGGAAATACTTCCTTAGGGTCGATCCGCGCTTCTGCAGTTTTGGCGCGATCTATCATTACGCCGAACGCAGTCTTCTTGCCGTTGACGTAAGTTTTGAGTTCGTCATAGGTAACGCCCCCACCACTGGCGTCAGCGAGCTTCCATAAGTTTTCGAAATCGCGCTCTTCAATGCGGTCCACAAATGCGACGCCGACGAGCTTCTGCACAGGGGCGGACGAGTACAGAACCATGATGCCGACGTCACTCGAGGGCCAGCTCCGGCGAAGTTCCACTCGCTTGCTCCCGGCCAAGATGAGCTCGGCGTACTTCGGCTTGATGGACAGAAGAACGGCTCTACCGCTCGGCTGCTCGCAAGATTCGGGAAAAAGACTCATCTGCAATACCGATAATGGACTGGATCGGGCCGCGAACGACTCCGAGCTCGCGCAAATGCTGGAAAGTAATCACGTTTTCGAAATGACGGATCAGCCGGAACAGCATGACCGTGGTCTCGGTGCGCGCCATTTCCTCGATCTGCTGCTGAGTGTACACCGTTCGCCGGCTGACGATCCGGGCGATTTCGTCGGCAGAATGAGACCGCTGATATCTCTCGACAATGCCCAGCGTGGTTACCGCCCGCGTATCAAAGCTGCGGTAGAACAGGACGATATCACCGCACTGGGGCTTCTTATTCGGTGTATGGCATAGGTAGGCCAGCTTGATGGCATTACCAACGTGGCGCTGCGGATGTCCTTCAGGTAGCGCGTGGCCGGGCTCCTCAAAATCCGGAAAGAGGATTTGGTGGAACTCCGGGCGAATCGGGACGATGAATTTGTGAATCCCAGTTCCGGAGAAGTAATGCGGGTAATACAGGCACGCGTAATCGAACGGATCCCTGTCTAAGGCAGGAGGCTCTACGGGATGGCTCTTCACATAGACTTGATCACCGCGATACATTCCGACCGGGCTGAAACCAAAGTCCTCGAGCAGCGCAGCCAGGTGTCTTTGGCGTTCGCGGTTTGCGTGTAGGAAGATCGAACTGCAGCGATGCTGGGTCGCGTACTCAAAGGCCGCGCGTAAGAACAGCTCGCCAATTTTCCGACCCCGAACGGTCTCGCCAACTTTGAACGTGCACAGCTTGAGTGCATCACCCTCGAGGATCTTTCCATCATCGGTGATAGGCTCGTCGGTCTGCACGGCATAGATGCAAATCGCTCCGACGTCTGCCCCCGCATCATTACGGTAGATCCAGGCTCGACGGCCTTCCATCGCCTTGCGGCGGAACCAGTCGTCGAAGCCCACATAGTCCGCTCGAATACTCTCGAAAAACTCTCCAGGAAGCTGACCCGACAGAGTATGTAGCTCGACATCTTGAATGTTTGGGAGCTGGATAGTGCCCGGTTCATGCAGAAGACGGAGCCAGTTGTCAGCCGACTGAATGAAGTAAACGCGGTCCGCAAGGCCGAGAGCACGTGCTCGGCGGTGAATTCCGTGATCTTCGGTGACGAGCGCATGCACAGCGTTGCACTGCAATGCATAAAGGATCTCGTTGTCGCATCGGTCGTTAGCCGTCGTCTCTGGCGTATTCCACGGGCAGGGTGAGCCTTGCTCAAGCTCCGTGTACTGGGCCAACCTGGCGAGCGTCCGATCGCGGCGGGCGACATCGGCATCGCGGCGAATGTCTTCGGCAGATGCTCGGTGATAAAGCAGCTGATGGCCATGTGCGTTGCTGAGCCGGACAAAATTTGTGAGGCTCGGCTGGAGCACGATCATCGAATCCTGAAGGGGTATCAGGATGTTCGTGTCCAGCAGAAATCGGAGCCGGAGGGGCACGTCCTAGCCTCACTCAGAGAGATCGCTTCAGCTCGGCGAAGAGTTCATCGACCGTCGGGTTTCCAAGTATGACGTCTCGATGGGCGGTGTAGTCTCCGTGGCCAGTGTCGAACTGCTGGAAAAATCGGGCCATGCCAACCGGTCCGAGCGCCCTGACCAGGGCATTAATTCCGACGCGCCGAAGCTCGGCGGGCGTGGCGGTGCCGCCATCGATCGTCTCTGCACCTGTATTCATGGCAACCACTTCCGCCTACGATGTCAGGTCATGTTCTCTAAACAGGGACTTCACTCGCCACGGAGAGGACAGAATAGCTCCAGTTGAGAGCTGGTAGTATCCCGCTTTTGTCCAGATTTTTGGGGATTTCTTTGAGTTTGTACCTGAAGTTGCGGGCAAGTGATCGCGGTCGGGCGTTGGTCATCTTCGTCGGTAACACGCGTCACACAACCGACGCCGCGCAATCCGTCAAGGTAATCCGCCCAAGCCTGCATCATCTTTCTCCGCTCCGCCAGGCGCTCAGCCCGGTTATACGCCGCCCGTACTTTGTTCCTCTCCGCGTGCGCCATCTGCAATTCGATCACGTCGGGATGCCAACCCAGCTCATTGAGGCACGTGCAGGCCATCGCGCGAAACCCGTGTCCCGTCATTTCGTCATGCGCATAGCCGAGACGCCGAAGGGCGGCGTTCACCGTGTTCACGGACATCGGTCTATCCGAGGTGCGAAGCGACGGAAAGAGGAATCTGCCCTTGCCGGTCACGCTGCGGAGCTCTCGAAGGATGGCGATCGCCTGCGAGGCCAGCGGCACGATATGCCGCTCCCGCATCTTCATTCGTGCTGCCGGGACGCGCCATTCCGCCGTTTGCAGATCGATCTCGCTCCATTCCGCCGCGCGAAGCTCGCTGGGACGTAGAAAGACGAGGGGGGACAGCTTCAAGGCTAACAGCGTCGTCGGATGCCCTATGTAGTCATCGATGGCGCGGAGTAGCGCGCCGATCTTCGCCGGCTCCGTGATAGCGGCGCGATTTTCCACTACTACCGGCGCCAGAGCGCCCCTCAGATCGGACGTGATATCCCGCGTCGCTCGGCCCGTCGCAATGGCGTACCGGAAAATCTGCCCGCAGCGTTGTAGGGCGCGATGCGCGGTCTCGTTCAACCCACGGCTCTCGATCGGCCTCAGCGCGGCCAAGACCTCAGGTGCCGTGATCTCGGCGATCGGCCGCGAGCCCAGGCGAGGGTAGACGAACGAGCCCAGAATCCACCGCGCCTTGGTCATCGTGATCGGCGCCAGCCTCTCGGCCTGCATCTCCAACCATTCCTCGGCAATCACCTTGAAGCTGTCCGCCCTGGCGATCTTGACGGTCCGCCGCTGCACGCTCGGGTCGATGCCTCGAGCGAGGAGCTGCCGGGCCTCCTGCAGCTGTTCCCGCGCATACTGCAGCGTCACGTCCGGGTAGACGCCGAGCGAAATCCCGCGCTCCTTACCGTCATATTTGTACTTGAACCGCCACCACCGCGACCCGTTGGGGTTGACCACCATATACAGCCCGCGATCGTCATAGACCTTGTATGCCTTCTCCTTGGGCTTGAGGCTCCGAATCTTCGCATCCGACAACATTGGCGCCGCTCCACCAGCCCTTTGGGGTAACCGGGACTCACACCGACCTGCCTTACCCCACTTTTCGCACCTCAGGCGTGTTATCATGCCCCTGGATGGCGGTAGACGGGCGTCGGCGGGTGTCGATGCGAAAACACTACGATTTCCAGTGTTTCGACGCAATGTTGGGATGTTAGAGGACGGGCAGGGAAGGTGGAGGTTGAAGCCACCTGGTGCCCGGGGCCGGACTCGAACCGGCATGGGGTTGCCCCCGAGGGATTTTCTTACCACTACAGCTTTCGCTGCTGCGCGCCCCCGGCGATCGATGCTCGCGGCGGCGGCGCGCATTTGTGGTCTGGACTTTACCTTCACCCTGCCGCGCGCGGAGCGCGGTTTAGGCGGGGGCCGTCAAGTCTCTACACTTTCCGCGAGCGGCTCGCGGCTTAGCTCGGTATTGCAGCCACCCTGACGTGCTGCTGGTCCACCGAATTTGACCCCATTCACGCCGGGCGTTTCCGCGCCGGGTGCTCAAAGCTCATAAGTCCCTTGCGTCTACCGATTTCGCCACCCGGGCAAAGGGTGCGGGCGGATTCTACCCAAGTTGCGATGGGCACGAGCCGGTGCATTTCAGCGAGCACATTTGACGTGTCTCGCGCTGGCGAGCGCCCGCGCACGGATGTGCGGGTTGGGGGCTGCCGCCATGGACGGGCAGTGGCACGGCTCAAGGTTTGCCGGTGGATATGGTGATAAGCTCCTGAATTGGCGACGCTTATCGGCGACAATCAGGCATGTCCGATTACCGTCTCGAGGGGGAGAACGTGCACCTCTGGCGCGGGGACCATCATGTCCTGCGCGGGGTAGGGTTTCAGGTCAGGGCAGGGCAGTGCTTGCAGCTCACTGGGGCGAACGGTGCGGGCAAGACGACGCTCCTGCGCACGGCCTGCGGGCTCGCGTACCCGGAAGGAGGGCAGATCACTTGGTGCGGGGAGAACATCCGCAAGGACATGCATGCCTTCCACGCGCAGCTCGCCTACCTGGGGCACGAACCGCCGCTCAAGGCGGATCTGACCGCGCGCGAGAACCTCCGTTACTGGGTCGGGGTCCGACGTAGGCTCGAACCGCAGGAGCTCGACCGCGCGCTGGAGCGCGTCGGCGGGGAGCATTGGGCGGATCGACTGGCGCGAACTCTTTCGGCGGGACAGAAACGCAGGGCGGCGCTCGCGGGACTTACACTGATGCGCGTACCGCTTTGGTTGCTGGATGAGCCGACGACGAATCTCGACGCCGAGGGCCAGGGGCTCGTCGGGGCGCTGCTCGATGAGCATCTGCAAGCTGGAGGTCTTGCGCTCGCCGCGGTGCATCACGAGCTCACGGTGTCGGCCGACAGCCTGCAGCGAATGGAGCTGACACTTGGCTGACTCGCGAGCCCTAGGGGACCCGGCGACGCATCTTCCCGAACGCGAGGAGGGTGCGACGCACAGCGACTGGGAAACGACCGAGACCCGCGGCGCCGTGCCTGCTCTCACCGCCGCGCGCCTGATGGTCGCGCGCGATCTCAAGCTCGCCTTCCGCAAGCGCAGTCAGCTCGTGCAGCCGCTCGCCTTCTTCGCCATCGTCACCACATTGTTCCCTCTCGGGGTCAGCCCGGAGCTCACGCGCTTGAAGCCGATGGCGGCAGGTGTGGTATGGGCGGCAGCCCTGCTATCCTCGCTGCTCGCGCTCGAGCTGCTCTTCCGCGATGACGCGCAGGACGGGACTCTCGAGCAGTACGCGCTCTCGGGGCGCTCGCTCACCTGGCTGCTCGCGGCAAAGACGGCGACGCACTGGCTGCTCACCGGGCTGCCGCTCGCCTTGATGGCGCCGCTCGCGGGGATGGCGCTGGGCGCCCCGGCGGCGGCGGTGCCCGGCATCGTCGCCTCGGTGGCGGTGGGGAGCGTGGCGCTCAGTCTGATCGGCTCGATCGGCGCGGGCCTGACGCTCGGCATTCGCCGGTCGGGGGCGCTGCTGTCGCTCCTCACGCTGCCGCTGGAGGTCCCGGTGCTGATTTTCGGAGCCCGCGCCACGGAACTGGCGATCGACGGCGCGGCCTATGGGGTACCGCTGCAGCTCCTCGCCGCACTGGCGGTGCTGGGCCTGACGCTCGCACCGTTGGCCGCCGCGGCCGCCGTGCGCATCAACTTGGAGTGAGACTGGAAAGAACGACGATGGCCTGGACGTGGTTTCACCGACTCGCCTCACCGCCGCACGTCTACCGTGTGGCGGGGCGCCTGACGCCGTGGCTGGCGTGGCCCGCGGCCGCACTCATTGTGGCAGGCCTCATTGGCGGGCTGGTGCTGGCGCCACCGGACTATCAGCAGGGAGACGGTTACCGCATCATCTATGTACACGCCCCGAGCGCTTGGATGTCCCTGATGGTCTATACGACCATGGCCGTGGCCGCGGCGATCGGGCTCATCTGGCGCATGAAGGTCGCGCATGCGGTGGCGGCGAGCTGCGCGCCGATCGGGGCCTCCTTTACTTTCGCCGCGCTCGTCACCGGCTCGCTCTGGGGCGCGCCCATGTGGGGCACGTACTGGCAGTGGGATCCGCGCCTGACTTCGGAGCTGATCCTCTTCTTCCTGTATCTTGGCTACATGGGCCTGCGGTCGGCGTTCGATGACGTGCAGCGGGCGGACAGGGTGAGCGCCGTGCTCGCGATCGTGGGTGTGGTAAACGTTCCGGTTATTCACTATTCGGTCATTTGGTGGAACTCTCTGCACCAGGCGCCCTCCCTGATGAGGCTGGGCAAGCCCACGATGCCGCCATCCATGTTCGTTCCGCTCCTCATGATGCTGCTCGGATTCACGCTGCTTTTCGGCACGCTGCTGCTCGTCAGAGTACGCGGCGAGGTGCTGAGCCGCGAGCGCACGGCCACCTGGATTCGTGAGGCATTGCAGCCGTGATTACCTTCCTCGACATGGGCGGCTATGCGGCGTACGTCTGGCCCGCGTATGCCGTCACGTTTGCCGTTATAGCGCTCAATATCGTCTGGGCGCTCCGGCTCCTCAAACGCTCGCGCAGGGAAGCGTTGCATCGACTCGCGATCGGAGGGACTGAAAGATGACTCCAAGACGGCGCCGGCTGGTGCTGGTGCTCGGCATCGTGGCGGGAGTGAGCGTGGCGGGCGCGCTGGCGCTCAGCGCTTTCCGCCAGAATGTCACCTTCTACTTCGTACCGAGTCAGGTGGCGCAAGGCAGCACCCGCCCGGGACAGCAGTTCCGCCTGGGCGGCCTCGTGGAGAAGGGCAGCGTCTCGCGCCAGCCCGGCAGCATGGAGGTGCACTTCACGGTGACCGATTTCAAGCACACCATCCCCGTCGTCTATACGGGCGTGCTGCCGGATCTCTTCCGCGAGGGCGCGGGCGTGATTGCCCTCGGCGAGATGCGACCTGACGGCACTTTCCAGGCGGACCAGGTACTCGCCAAGCACGACCAGTACTATCGGCCGCCGGGCATCGGGGCGCAGAAGCTCGACATCCGCCATGGCCAGCCGCGCGACTCGGCGCTGCAGCAGACGCCGGCCACGGCGAGTGTCGGTGACGCACAGGCCGCCGCGGAGCAGCAGTAAATGATTCCGGAGCTAGGCCAGTTCACCCTCATCCTCGCGATGCTGCTTGCGGCGCTGCAGGCGTTCTTCGGCATCGTGGGCCCAGCGCTCAAGCGCGAGCGTTGGATGGCCGCCGTCACCCCGGCGGTCTCCGGCCAGTGCGTCATGGTGGCCGCCTCCATGGGCTGCCTCGTCGCCTCGTTCGTGGCCAATGACTTCTCCGTCGCCTACGTCGCGGAGAATTCCAACTCCGCGCTGCCTCTCTTCTACCGCGTCGCGGCGGTGTGGGGCTCGCACGCCGGCTCGCTCATCCTCTGGATCTTCCTCCTCGCCTGTTGGTCGGTGGCGGCGGCCTTCGGCACCGCGCGACTGCCGAAGGCTTTCGCCTCGAGAGTGCTCGGGGTGCTCGGCCTCGTCAGCTTCGGCTTCCTCCTCTACACCCTCGCCACCTCGAATCCCTTCCTGCGCCTCGATCCGCCCTGGCCCGACGGCGAGAGCCTGAACCCCATCCTGCAGGACCCGGGGCTCGCCGGCCATCCGCCGATCCTCTACACCGGTTACGTCGGCCTCGCGGTCGCTTTCGCCTTCGCGGGCGCCGCCATGCTCGAAGGGCGGCTCGACAGAGACTGGGCGCGCTGGACCCGCCCCTGGACCGTGGCCGCATGGGCGTTTCTCACCTGCGGCATCGCGGCCGGCAGCTGGTGGGCGTACTACACGCTCGGCTGGGGCGGCTTCTGGTTCTGGGACCCGGTGGAGAACGCGTCCTTCATGCCGTGGCTCATGGCGACGGCGCTCATCCACTCACTCGCCGTGACCGAAAAGCGCGGGCTCTTCAAGAGCTGGACACTGCTCCTGGCGGTGCTCGCCTTCTCGTTGAGCCTGGTGGGGACCTTCCTGGTGCGCTCCGGCGTGCTGGTCTCCGTGCACTCGTTCGCCGCCAGCCCGACGCGCGGCACCTTCATTCTGGCGTTCCTCATCGTGATGATCGGCAGCGCGCTCGCGCTCTACGCGTGGCGGGCGCCGCTCCTGAAGTCCGAGGCCGGCTTCGAGCTTACCGCGCGCGAGTCGTTCCTCCTGTTCAACAACATCCTGCTCGTGACCGCCTGCGCGACGGTGTTCGCCGGCACGATGGCGCCCCTCATCTCCTCGGCGCTCGGTCTCGGCAAGCTCTCCGTCGGGCCGCCGTATTTCAACCCGACGTTCCTCCTCTCGATGCTGCCGCTGCTCGCGCTGCTCTCGCTCGGCATCCACGCCCGCTGGAAGCGGGGCAAGCTGAGTGAGCGGGCTCGCCCCATCGTCCTGACTCTGATCGCGGCGGTGGTGATCGGCTGTGCGGTGGTCTTCGGGCTCTTCACCGGCGGTCGGGTGCTCGCGCCGGTTGGCGTCGCGCTCGGCGCATGGATCATCCTCTCCTCGCTGATCGATCCCATCGACCGCCTGCGCCGCCACATCACCATCCCGCGCGCGGTGCTCGGAATGACGCTGGCGCACATCGGGCTCGGCATCTTCGTCATCTCCATCACATCGGTGGAAGGGTTCACCGCGGAGCGCGACGTGGCGCTCGCGCCGGGCAGCGTGGCCCAGCTCGGCGCCTATCGATTCCAGTTCGAGGGCGTCCAGCCGATCGAGGGGCCGAACTACAGCGGTGTCGGCGGCACCGTCATCGTCACCCGTAACGGCTCGCCCGTTGCCGTGATGCACCCGGAGAAGCGGCAGTACTGGGTGCAGCACACCGTCACCACCGCATCCTCCATCCGGATGTACTACACCAGCAACATCCTGGTGGCGCTGGGGCAGGATCTGGGTGAGGGCCACTGGAGCCTGCGCCTGCAGGTCCGCCCGCTCGTGAGCTTCATCTGGCTGGCCGCCGTCATCATGGCCGCGGGCGGAATGCTCGCCATCTCCGATCGCCGCTACCGCTTGGGACGAGCCGAGGAGCCGGCAATCGCCCCCGAGGGCGCGATCACACGGAGCCAAGCCTGATGAGCCGCGTGCGCTTCATCGTTCCCCTGGCGGCCTTCGGGCTGCTCGTGGTGGTGCTGGCGATCGGCATCAAGCAGTCGCCCGACAAGGACCTCATTCCCTCGCCCCTCATCGGCAAGCCGGCACCCGAGTTCTCGCTGCCGAGCCTCACCGATCCCACCCGGAGAGTGAGCTCCGATCAGCTTCACGGTCACTGGTATCTCTTCAACGTCTGGGGCACCTGGTGCGTCTCCTGCCGCGAGGAGCACGAGATGCTGCTCAAGATCAAACAGTCGGGGATCATTCCTTTGGTCGGGCTCGACTGGAAGGACGACAGGGGGGATGCGCTCTCGTTCCTGAAGGATGCGGGCAACCCCTACCAGACGATCGCGGTGGACCGGGACGGGAGTGAGGCGATCATGTGGGGCGTATACGGCGCGCCGGAGACCTTCCTGGTGAATCCGCAGGGCATCGTCGTCTACAAGTATATCGGCCCGATCACTCAGCAGGCCTGGGAGCAGCAGATCCTCCCGCGGCTGCCGACGGGCCAGACGCCGGGTAGCGCCTCGAGCTCCTGATGTCAGCCCGCGCCGTCTCGATCTTCGTTGTCGCCCTCGCGGCCGCACTCCTGCTCGGTTCCGCCACGGCGTACGCCATCGCGCCGGAGCAGATGCCGACCCCGCAGCTCGAGGCGCGGTATCTGGCGCTCATCCAGGGATTCCGCTGCATGCAGTGTCAGGACGAGTCGCTCGCCGACTCGCCGGTGGACCTGGCCGCCGACATGCGCCGGCAGATCCGCGACATGCTGCTCGCCGGCAAGACGGACCAGCAGGTCCGCGACTTCATGGTGTCACGCTACGGCTACTTCATCCTCTTCAAGCCGCCCTTCGTCCTGAAGACCGCTTGGCTGTGGCTCACCCCGGGCGTGCTGCTTCTCGTCGGAGTGATCGCCGCCCTCAGAGTGATCCGCCAGCGCGCGGCGCTCGCCGCGACGGACCTCGAAGACAACGACCTGACGGATAGCTAGCGGATGATCGTCTTCATCGTACTTGCCGTGGTCCTCGCGGCGATGTGTGTGGCGCTCATCGCCGTGCCGCTCCTCAGGCGCGTGCCTTCGCAAGCCGCCACGGCGCCCTGGACCGCCGTCGCCGCGGCGGGGGTGCTCGCCATCGGCTCGGCGGCGCTCTACAGCACGTGGAGCAACTGGTCCTGGCGCAAATCCCCGGGCGTCGCGTCGCCCGAGGGAATGGTCGAGCGGCTGGTCCACCAGCTCAATGACCATCCCGACGATCTCGCCGGCTGGCTGCTGCTCGGACGCTCCTACGTGCAACTCGAGGAATATCCGCTCGCGGTGCGCGCTTTCGAGCGTGCGGATCGCGTCGCCGGGGGCCGCAGCGCCGAGGCGCTCGTCGGTGAGGCAAACGCCCTCGTGCTCATCGATGACTCCGAGCTGACCGGCCAGGCCAGCGAGCTCATCGAGCGCGCGCTCGCGATCGATCCCTCCTCGCCGCAGGCGCTCTTCTTTGGAGCCGCCGCGGCGTTGCGCCGGGGCGACCTGCCACTCGCGCGCGTGCGTTTCACCCGGCTTCTCGGCCTCAATCCGCCGGCCGACGTCAAGGCGATCCTGCAACAGGAGATCTCCGGCATCGATCGTAAGCTCGCCGCCGCCCACCCCGATCCCTCCCCAAAGAGCCCCTGACGCATGCAACGGAAGTTGTAGGAACCTGCGGGCCTTCCGCCCCCACTAACTGAGGGTGGGACCGCGGTCGGCATGCCTCTTGCTTCGTTCCCGTTGCTCGCTGGCCAGGATGTTCTCGACGAAGTCCTTGGGCCGCACATCGATTGCTGCCGCTGTGGTTGCCAGCGAGTCCCAATGAACCCAGCTTGTGTGAGGAGATAAGTGATGGCTCAGGTATCAGGTCACGACGGACGCCTCTCCGAGGGCCGTACTTCCAATCGGGGATTCGCCTCGATGAATGCGGAGCGGCAGAAGCAGATCGCCAGCATGGGCGGCAAGGCTGTGCCCGACGAGAAGCGTAGTTTCTCGCAAAATCGCCGACTTGCCGCCGAGGCAGGCCGAAAAGGCGGGCAGAGTGTGCCCGGCGCCAAGCGCAGTTTCTCGCAGAATCGCGAGCTTGCTGCCACGGCGGGCCGCAAGGGCGGGCAGAGCGTGCCGGATGAGAAGCGCAGCTTCTCGCAGAATCCGGAGCTTGCCGCCGAAGCCGGCCGCAAGGGCGGGCAGGCGAGCCACGGAGGTGGAGGCGACTCGCACCGGGACACCAGGTCCTGACGGGTCCCTTTTAGGGCATCGATTGCCGGCGGCCATCGCGCTGCCGGCCCCTCCTTCTTTTTGCAATCTCTTGCAAAGATTGCCCTCCAGATTG
>Ga0335074_10003508_pt1 | contig 21473 bp, 18 predicted proteins | sample Lox_Sample_23_FD_206715 | JGI IMG/M metagenome (GOLD analysis project Ga0335074, IMG submission 206715) | Soil microbial communities from Loxahatchee National Wildlife Refuge, Florida, United States - Lox_Sample_2.3 | ecosystem: Environmental > Terrestrial > Soil > Wetlands | place: USA... | reverse complement strand
CGGGTGCCACCATCGAGCGCCCCTGCGCCTCGGTGGCGTACAGCGCGGCGGCGCCGAACCCGATGCCGATCGCGACGGCGGCCACGGCGAGCAGCGGGACAGCGCTCTCCAGCGTGACGACGCGGCGCAGCGTGGCCAGCCGGGCACCGGTGAGCCGCAGCAGGCTGAACGGCCGCTTGCGGTCGGCGAGCCCGGCCGCGATGCCCGCGGCCAGCGTGCACCCGGCGATCGGCAGGCTGACCAGGATCACCACGTTCACCAGCTGCTGGTAGGCGCTGTGACTGGAATTCGCCGACGCGATCAGGTCGCCGATGCTGGACGGCGCGATGACGGTGGGATAGGCGGTTGCGTTCTCAAGGGCCGTCCGCACCTGCTCGATGGCCGGCCCGGAGCCGTCGGTCGCCACGTTGATGGCGTCCACGCCCAGGCGGTCAAGACCCCCGGCCGGGACGTTCGCGGCCGGCCAGGTGATCCCGGCGGCATTGTTCAGGCCCAGCAGAGGGCCGCTGAACCCGGCGGCCGGGAACGCCGCCGCTGTCGCCCCGGCCGGGCAGCGGCCCAGCGCGGGAACGGTCGCGAGCTGCGCACAGGAGACCACGCCCGCCGGAACCGCACCGGGCCCGCCGTTAAAATCGGCGCCGAGGTTGTGGAATCCCCCCGGGATAGCCAGCTTCGGGTCCGCGCGGACCACCATTACCCCGTTGACGCCGTGCATGCCAAGCAACCGCGCGGAAAGCGGTGCCGCAGCCGCGGCCGGTCCGGGGCCGACCGTGACCGCGGATCCGCCGAACCTGGCGTTGAACGACTGGCCCGCGAGCTCGTCCGTCACCACGGCCGCCTCCGCGGTCGTGCCCCACCGATGGACGTCCTTGGCGTCCTGCGTGGTGATGGCCACCACCGCCACGGTGGTGACGAACAGCGCGAGCGCCAGGCCGCTCACGGCGCGGAAGGCGGCCTTCGGGTCGTCGGCGAGGCGGCGGGCCGCGATCAGCGTGCCGGGGTGCCTGGTCCATCGGGCCATGAGCCTGGCCACGGCCATGGTGAGCCACGGGCCGGCGAAGACCAGGCCGACGATGATGAGCGCGAAGCTGGAGACGAACGCCTGAATCTGCCCGGGTATGGATGCCGGGTGACCGTGCACGGCGAAGAAGCCGAGCTCGGCCAGGCCGGCCAGCAGCGGCACGACGCGCCCGGCCCGCGGCGGCTTCGGCGTGGCGCGGCGGGTGACGCCGAGCGGGGAGATGTGCACCCGGCGAAGGGCCAGCCGGGCCGCCACGGCGGCGGCCACGGGCACGCCGATCGCGACCGCGATGACGTCCGGCAGGCTGAGCGACAGTTCAGCCGGGAAGAACGGCTGGGCGACGAACGGGATGGCCGCGACCGGGCCGCGCAGCAGGAAGAAGATCCCGAACCCGGCCGCCACCCCCAGGACCGCGGCCGCCGTCGATTCCACCGCGGCCAGCAGGGAGACCTGTTTGCGGGACGCGCCGACCAGGCGCATCGCCGCGAACCGCTGCTCGCGGCGGGCAGCCGACAGCCGGGTCGCGGTGGCGATAAAGATAAGCACCGGGAACAGCACGGCCAGGGCCACGACGGACAGGATCAGGTCGGTGCCGCTGGCCTTGATTCCCGCGCTGGGCGGCATGTACTGCAGGCCACCAGGGTTTGGCTGGTACCCGCCGCCCAACGCGTTGCCGGGCACCGTCGTGGCGATCGACGTCACCCGCACGCTGTCCGGGGTGCGCGCCAGCTGCGCGGCGGTCCGCCCGATGATGATGACCAGCGAACCCGGCGACGGCAGCGCGGCGTCGCCGATCGTGCCGATCATCCGGCCGGGGTAGCGGTCGGCCAGCTCGTTCGCGGGGGTGCTGCGCAGCAGCGCGGCGAGCGCGGGCGAGGCGTAGTACTGGCCTGGGCCCGGGTCGTGGGAGATGCCTGGCGGCACCGGTGACGAGGCGCCGGTGGCGGCGACGTCGAAGCGGCTGACCGACTGGCCTTCGAAGATGTCACCGCTGGGGTGCCACCACAGCGGCGCGGTACCGGGTGCGGCCGGCCCGGCGGGCACGGACGCGGTGCCGGTCCAGAACCACGCGTGGCGGGAGTTCCAGGTGGTGACCGCGTTGGTCGCGGCCACGGCGGTCAGCAGCAGGCCGACCCCGAGGCCGACCGCGGCGACCAGGACGAGCAGGCGGGTGACGGCCTCACGGCCACCGCTGATCACCAGGCGCAGTCCGAGCCCGGTCACGGCTGGACCCCGGTCAGCGTGCCGACCGCGCCGTCCCGGACGACGACCTCGCGGTCGGCGTAGGCCGCGACCCGGGCGTCGTGGGTGACCAGGATGACGGTGGTGCCCTGCTCGCGGGCGGCCGCGGTGAGCAGGTCCATCACCAGTTCCCCGGACACCGAATCCAGCGACCCGGTCGGCTCGTCGGCGAACAGCACCTCCGGCCCGGTCACCAGGCCGCGCGCCAGCGCGACGCGCTGGGCCTGCCCGCCGGACAGCTCACCGGACCTTCGGTGCTCAAGCCCGTCCAGGCCGAGCGGACCGAACCACTTCCTGGCCGCCGTCATCGCCGGGCCGCGGCGGATACCGGACAGCAGCAGGGGCAGGGCGACGTTCTCTTCGGTGGTCAGCTCGGGGACCAGCTGACCGAACTGGAACACGAACCCGAACCGGTTCCGCCGCAGCGCGCTGCGCTGGTCGTCGCTCCGGGTGTCCAGCCGCTGCCCGCCGAACCAGACCTCACCCTGGTCGGGGACCAGGATGCCCGCCAGGCAGTGCAGCAAGGTGGACTTGCCCGATCCGCTCGGCCCCATGACCGCGACGATCTCGCCCGGCCGGACGGCCAGCGAGGCGCCGCGCAGCGCTGGCGTGCTGCCGAACGACAGGGACAGGTTCCGGGCCTCGATGAGCTTCGCGGTTTCAGCGCCGGCGGTCACTGGCGTACCGCTCGCGAGAGCAGATCCAGCCGGGCCGCGGTGTGGTCGATCCATCGCAGGTCAGCCTCCAGTCGGTAGATGGCGTGGTCGGCGAGCAGCACGTCGAGTGGCTGGCCGGCTCGGCCAGCCACCGCGCCACATCGGCCATGCCTGCCTCGGTGATGACGTACCGTCGGCGTTCTGGCCCGGCCTCCTGCTCGATGGGACCGGGGATCGCCTTCCCGTCCCTGGCCAGCCGGGACAGGGTCGCGTACACCTGGCTGTAGCGCAGCGGCTTGCCCCGGCCGAAGAACGCGTCGTAATCGCGTTTCAGGTCGTAACCGTGACTTGGCCCGCGCTCAAGCAGGCCAAGCAACGTCAGCGGAACAGTCACAACTGAGAGACTACTCCAAGAGTATTCTCTTGAGAAGTAGTGACCCGGCTCCGAGTCGCGGCGCACCGGAACCGATGCCCTCCCCGCGTCACATCAGCGGCCCCGGCGGTGCTTAGCAGCCGGGATGGAGGAACACGGAAGGGGAAACGCGCACATGATTGAGGCACGCGGCCTCACCAAGCGCTACGGCGCCACCACGGCCGTCGACGACCTGACGTTCACCGTGGAACCCGGCCGGATCACCGGGTTCCTCGGCCCGAACGGGGCCGGCAAGACCACGACGATGCGGCTGATCCTGGGCCTGGACCGGCCCACCGCGGGCGAGGTTACGGTCAACGGCAAGCCGTTCGCGCAGCTGGCCTGCCCGATGCGGGAGGTCGGCGCGCTGCTGGATGCCAAGGCGGTGCACGGCGGCCGCAGCGCCCACAACCACCTGCTGTGCCTAGCCGAGACCAACGACCTGCCGCGGCGGCGGGTCGGCGAGGTGCTGGAACTGGTGGGCCTCACGCAGGTGGCCCGCAAGCGGTCCAGCGGCTTCTCCCTGGGCATGGGCCAGCGGCTGGGTATCGCGGCCGCGCTGCTGGGCGACCCGGCCATCTTGATGTTCGATGAGCCGGTGAACGGGCTGGACCCCGAGGGCATCTTGTGGATCCGCAACCTGATGAAGAGCCTGGCCGCGCAGGGCCGCACGGTGTTCGTGTCCAGCCACCTGATGTCGGAGATGGGAAACACCGCCGATCATCTGATCGTGATCGGCCGGGGCAAGCTCATCGCGGACTGCACCGTGGCCGAGTTCATCGAGCGCAACTCGCAGCGGTCGGTCCGGGTGCGCACTCCGCAGGGGGCCGCGCTGGCCAAGGCGGTCGAGGCCGCCGGGGGTTCGGTCCGCGACGAGGGGTCCGGCCAGCTCACCGTTTTCGGCCTGGGAACCGACCGCGTCGGTGATCTCGCGTTCGAGAGCGGGGTGCGGCTGCACGAACTGGCCCTGGCCCAGGCCTCGCTGGAGCAGGCGTTCATGGAACTGACCGGATCGAGCGTGGAATTCCGCGCGGGCCAGCCGCCGGAGCCGCGGGACGGCCAGCAGGTTCTCGCCGGAAGCGGGATCTGAAACGGCCGTACCGCGTGGCCGCGCCCCACGATGGCCCGTCCAGTCTGAGCGCCCAGATTCTGGATGAGAAAGGCAGGGGCGTGAATTCGGCCAGCGTGGGGATGACTCGGAAGGCCAGCCGGGCTGCCGGGAGGACCGGCGGGACGTGACCAAAGTGTCAATCCCCTGCTCTGGCTGCCTGGCCGTGCCGCCTCCTGGTGAGGGGCATTCCTGCCGTTCCCGGCGGGAAACCCGGTTCGGGGCATCCGCAGGGCAAAGTTTTGGCTGGCCGGTTTAAAACTACAGTCCGTAGTAAATACCCGCCGGAGGCTTACCGCAGCGGGTAACCGGGGGAACAAACGATGACGTGGGGGGACGATGCAGCTAAGACGCCCTGCCGCTCCGGGCAGTACCAGGCGCCGCCGCTACGTGGGGCTGGCGTTGACGTTGGCTGTGGTGATCCTGGGTGCCTGCGGGTGCGGCGGATCGGCCAAATCCGCTCCGGCGGCCGCGACCACGGCCGCCGCGCCCGGGGGAATGACGGTGACCATCACGGCCCGCTCCGTGCCCCGGGTCGGGACCGTCCTGGTGACCAGCCAGGACCTGGTGCTGTACGTGTTCGCCCCGGACCACCACCGGGCCATAACCTGCAAAGGCACCTGCCTGGGGACATGGCCGCCGCTGATGCTCCCGTCCGGGAGCAGGCTGGCCGCTGGCGCCGGAGTCAAGCGGGGGCTGCTGGGCTCTGTTCCTGACCCGGCGGGCGGGCGGGTGGTCACCTACGCGGGCTGGCCGCTGTACACCTACACCGGGGACGTGGATCCCGGGCAGGCGACCGGGCAGAACCTCAACCTCAACGGCGGCTTGTGGTACGTGATCCGGCCTTCGGGCCTTCCACTGATCCCCAGGTCGTGACCGCCGGCCGCCGAGCGCATCGCCCTGGACGGCGGGCCGTGCTGCTGTCCGGCGGCGGCCTGGTAGCCGGGGCCGCCGCGGCCAGCGCCGGGTGGGCCCTGAGCGCCCCCCCGGCGGCCCGGCCGGATCCGGCGAACCCGGCGGTCATCCCGCCCGATGACGACCTGATGCGCGAGCACGGCGTGCTGAAGCGGGTCCTGCTCTGCTACCGGGCGATGATCGCCCGGGTCCAGGCCGGCGGCCCGCTGGACGCCCAGGATCTCCACGACGCGGCCCTGATCATCCACGATTACATCGAGGGCTTCCACGAGGGCCTGGAGGAAGGCTACGTGTTTCCCCGGCTGGTTAAGGCGGGCCACCTGGCCAGCACCGTGACCACGCTGCTGGTCCAGCACGCACGGGGCCGGGTGATCACCCAGTTTCTGCTGGCCGGGGCGACCGCCAAGGGCGTGGGCAGCCCGGGCGCGGCCGCCCGGCTGGCCGCCGCGATGCAGGCATTTGACCGGATGTACGAGCCGCATGAGGCTCGCGAGGACACCGTGGTGTTCCCGGCTTTCCGCCAGATCTTGCCTGCCGCCGAGCTGACCGACCTCGGCCAGTACTTTGCCGAGCTGCAGTACCAGGAGTTCGGCACCAACGAGTTCGCCGCGGTGGTGGCCCGCGTGGCCAGCATCGAGCAGAACCTCGGCATCTACGACCTGGCCCAGTTCACTCCGCAGGTCAGCCAGTACACGCCGCCGGCCTGACCCGGCTGGGCAGGCCGGCCGCCTATGGACAGCGCATGGCCGATGGCCCAGGCTTGCACCAGGGTGGCCCCCGGGGGGGCGAGGCCTCTCGTCCGGCCTGGCGGAAAGAGGAGTCCGATGACTCAGGAAACGGTGTCCCCCCGCGGAGGCTCCCAGGGCGTCCGCCCCGCCCGCCGCGATGAGGCAGCCCTGCTCGGCGCCGTGCTGGCCGACGCCTTCGCCGAGGACCCGGTCTTCGCCTGGCTGATCCCGCCGCACGTGCCGGGCCGGGGTAACCGCATGCGCACGTTCTTCACCAGCATGAGCCGCGCTTACCTGCGGCGGGGCAAGCCGTGTTACCTCAGCGGCGACGCCTCGGCCGCTGCGCTGTGGGCCGCACCGGGCGCCTGGGCGATGCCGCTCAGCCAGGTGATCCTGGAGGCGGTGCCCAGCGGGCTGGCCTTCCGCCGCCGCCTGCTCCACGCCCTGCGCACGCAGCAGCAGATCGAACGCCTGCACGCCGGGCAGTCCCGGCCGCACTGGTACCTGGGCTACCTCGGCACCCGCCGCGACCGGCAGGGCCAGGGGCTGGGTACCCAAATGCTGCGGGAGGTCCTGGCCAGCCTGGACACCGATGGTGTGCCGGCCTACCTCGAATCGTCCAACGAGCACAACCTGCCGCTGTATGAGCGCAACGGTTTTCGCGTCGTCGGCGAACTGCGGGCGCTGGGTCACGGGCCCACCATCTGGCGCATGTGGCGCGAACCTCAGCCCCCCAGCTGAGGCCGGGCACTTCGGGCCGGGCCCGGCCGAACGCCGGGCCCGGCGAGCCGCGACGCTGGGGAGGACAACATGCTGGTGGCCAGGTTGCACCGGGTGGGTGAGCTGCGGCTGGACCGCGAACCGGTGCCCGAGCCCGGGCCGGGAACCAGCCTGGTCCGGGTGAGCTCGGTCGGTATCTGCGGCTCGGACCTGCACTGGTGGGGTGAGGCCGGGATCGGGGATTCGGTGCTGGACCACCCGCTGGTCCTCGGGCACGAGGCCGCGGGGATCATCGAGAACGGGCCCCGGCGGGGCGAGCGGGTCGCGATCGACCCGGCGATCCCGTGCGGGGCCTGCCGCAGCTGCCTGGACGGCCACCGCAACCTGTGCACGGCGATCGTGTTTGCCGGGCATGGCGGGCAGGACGGGATGATGCGCGAGTTCGCGGCCTGGCCTTCTTCGCGGCTGCACCCCCTGCCCGACCAGCTCAGCGACGCGGCCGGCGCGCTGCTGGAGCCGATGGGCGTGGCGATCCACGCACTGGACCTGGGCCACCTGCGGATCGGGGGCATGGCGGCCGTCATCGGCTGCGGCCCGATCGGGCTGCTGCTCGTGCAGCTGCTGCGGTCGGCGGGCGCGGTGCCGGTGCTGGCCGTCGATCCGCTGGCGCACCGCCGGGACGCGGCCAGCCGGTACGGCGCCGAGGCCACGGTGGACCCGGCAGCGCCGGGCGCCGGGACGGCCTTGCGCGAGCTGGCCGGCGGCGGCGTGGACACGGCCTTCGAGGTCGCGGGGACCGATGAGGCAGTCGAGCTCGCGATGGCGGCCGCCCGCCCGGGAGGACGGGTGGTGCTGGCCGGCATCCCCGGCGACGACTGGACCCGGTTCCGCGCCTCGGTCGCCCGGCGCAAGGGCCTGACCATCGCGATGGTCCGCCGGATGAACGATGTCTACCCGCGCGCGATCGGCCTGGCCGTGCACGGCCAGGTCGATCTCGCTCCGCTGGTGACCCACCGGTTCCCGCTGACCGCGGCGGCCGAGGCGTTCCGGATGGCCGCCCAGCGCCGCGGCCTCAAGGTGATCATCGAGCCGGGCGGGCCGGCCTGAGGGCAGCGCCCGCCGGCGCCGCGCGAAGCCCGGTGCGCAGCACCTTTACCTCCGGCGCGCGCTCTGATTGATTGGATATCAGTTGAATGGATGTGACGAGACGTGGCCCAGGTATCGGCTGACGAGCTGGTTTATGAGACGACAGCCAGTGCGCTGCAGGAGCGCAGGAAGCTGCGGCGGCACTTCCGGCGCTTCGACATCTTCTTCTACCTGATATGCACGGTGGTGACGCTCGACACCGTCGGCGCCATCGCCAGCAACGGCGCACAGGGATTCACCTGGCTGATATTCCTGGGAATTTTCTTCCTGCTGCCTTACGCGTTGTCGATCGCTGAGCTGGGTTCGGCGTTCCCGCAGGAAGGCGGCCCGTATGTATGGACCCGGCTGGCGTTCGGGCGGCCGCTGGCCGCGGTCAACTCGGTCATCTACTGGATCTCCAATCCGCTCTGGGTCGGCGGGTCGCTGACGATCGTCTCGTTTGCCGCGATCGAGGAATTCTTCGGGACGGTGAGCGGTCCCGGGAAATACGTGTACGCGGTGGCGTTCATCTGGTTCACCATTGGGGCGGCCATCGTGTCGCTGCAGTACGGCAAGTGGGTGCCCACGGTCGGTGGCTGGGCGCGCGGCGTGCTGGTGGCGTTTTTCGCGGCCACGGTCATCGCCTACGCCGCGGTGCACGGGGTGCACGGCTTCGGCGGACACGCCTTCCTGCCCAGCTACGCGCTGTTTATCGCCGTGGTGCCGGTGCTGATCTTCAATTACGCGGGCATGGAAGTGCCGTCGGCCGCGGGCGAGGAGATGACCAATCCCCGGCGTGACGTCCCGTTCTCGGTGCTCTGGTCGGGCGGGGCAACGATGCTCGCCTACGGGATCCCGATCCTGCTGATCCTCATCGTGCTCCCGGCCAGCCAGGTTTCCGGGCTGACCGGGTTCCTGGACGCGATCAAGGCTGTCTTCACCGTCTACGGCGGTCACGTTGCCGCCGACGGGACCGCGACGCTGACCGGGGCCGGGCTGATCTTGGGCCGCGCGGTGGCGGTCGTGTTCATCTTCGCCCTGGCCAGCGCCGGAACGACCTGGATCATGGGCGCGGACCGGGCCGAGGCGATAGCGTCCGCGGACGGCGGCGGCCCGCGGGCACTGGGCCGGTTCTCGGCGCGGTTCGGAACGCCGGCCGGGATGAACGTGTGCTCCGGGGTGGTGGCGACCGTACTCATGATCGCCGCGTTCCAGATCACCGGGGGCAACTCGAGCCGGTACTTCGAGGCGGTACTGGGGCTGACGATCTCCACCACCACGATCTCGTACCTGTTCATCTTCCCGGCGCTGATCAAGCTGCGGTATTCGCGCCCCGACGTCAACCGTCCCTACCGGGTGCCGGGCGGCATGGCCGGAGCATGGATCGCCGCGGTGCTCCCGACGCTGTGGGCGCTGGTGGCCACGGTGTTCCTGCTCTGGCCGGGCCTCGGCGTCAACTGGTTCGGCGCGGGAGGAGACCCGAACGCCAGCCTGGCCGCGCTCAGCTTTTCCGGCCAGCGGCTGCAGTACGAGCTCACCCAGTTCGTGCCGCTGGCCATCATCGTGCTGATCGGCCTCATCTTCTATGTCCTGGGTGGCCGGACCCGCCAGCAAGAGGTTGAGGAATCACTATGAGTCCACGAATTGGATGCTCCGGCGGCAACACAACGTAATCGCTAGCTATACCTGCAGTAGTCAATTAAGGTTCACGAACCCATCCGGCCCACGGTCCCACTGCCTGTCGAAATCGTTACCCGCTATAAACACGTCGGACTGGAACCGCAGATCACGGACACCCGTTAATGGACACGTACTAACGTTCACTTAAGCCAAGGTTCCGGGGCCTAAGAGCCGTGATCTCGCCATGCCGTTTTGAGAGATCCCGGCTCCCAAGCCTGATAGTCGCGGAGGCGGTGGACCGCGGAAGGCGCGGTCGCCAGGGGCAGCAGGGCAGTGCAGTGGCGCTACGAGACGAAGGGCCATGAGGTCGCAGTGGAGGCTGACGACGAGGTGAGGGTGACGCCCCCCACCGACGCGATTCAGGTTAAAGAACGGGACGACGCGGGCGAGTCCACCGAGGCAGAGGCTAAGGCCGTCGGTGCCGCAGGAGCCGGGAACGGAACGGGACCCGGCGAGGAAGCCGGACCCGGGGATGGAGCACCTGCGGACGAATTCGGCTCTGGGTCAGACGCCGGCGCCGACGGAGATGATGACGTAGCCGAGGCCGCGGAGGCCAGCGAGTCAGGTGAGACTGTCACCGCGGCTGATACCGGAGTCACCGAAGCGCTGCCGGCCGCCGAGCCGGTTACCTTGGCCGGATCTGTCTTCGCGCCCGCTGCTTCCGCCGCCGAGCCCGATCCAGTCCCCGCGGCCGAGCCCTTTGCCGCGGCCGGCGCTTTCGCCGCCGCCGAGCCCGTCGCTCCCGCTGGGCAACTCACGGCCACGGTGGTCGACCTGCCTCCCGTCACGCTCGCGGGCGCCGGGAACACCGCCGCGGGCGCCGGGAACACCGCCAAGGCCGGCGGGCGGCGGCCATCGTGGAAGATCGCTACGGGTGCGGCTGCTGTGGCTGTGATCGTGATCGCGCTGGTCATCGTGTCGGTCAACTCGAGCGCGGTGGCGAGCCACAAGACGACCCACAAGAAGAAGGTCCCACCGGTCACCGTGGCCTCCTTCAGCCCGGGCAGCGGCTCGACCGGGGTGAACGGCGCCGCCCCGATCACCGTCACCTACTCGGGCCGGATCACCTCGCACACCCCGCTGCCCACGCTGTCCCCCAGCATCCCGGGAAGCTGGCAGGTCTCCAAGGACCAGGCGACCTTCACCCCGCAGGTGGGCTTCCCGCAAAACACCCATGTGACCGTGAACGTTCCCCCGCCGGCCGGCACGGCCACGACCGCCGCCACCAGCTTCAGCTTCACGACCGGTCAGTACTCGACGCTGCGGCTGGATCAGCTCCTGTCCCAGCTCGGGTACATACCCGTGACCTGGACGCCGACGGACTCCTCTGGCGACGTCCCCGCCACCAACGCCCGCGCCCAGCTGTCCGCCGCGTACGACCCGCCGTCCGGCACCTTCACCTTCAATCCCGGGTACCCGGCCGCGCTGACCAGCCAGTGGTCGGTCGGGACCAACAACGAGATCATCGACGGCGCGGTCCGTACCTTCGAGTTCGACCATGGCCTGAACATGGACGGCGACGCCGGCCCGCGCGTGTGGCGGCATCTGTTCACCGCGGTCGCCAACGGCCAGCAGAACCAGCACGGTTACACCTACGTGTGGGTGACCCAGGCCGGCACCGAGACGCTGGACCTGTACCACGACGGCCACCTCGCCATCACCTCGCCGGTGAACACGGGCATCGCGCAGAGCCCCACCGCGGACGGCACCTACCCGGTCTACCTGCGCTACACGGTCACCCAGATGCAGGGCAACAACCCGAACGGCACGCCCTACGACGACACCGTCTACTGGGTTTCCTACTTCAACGGCGGTGACGCGGTGCACGCGTTCCCCCGCGGCGGCTACGGGTGGTACCAGTCGCTCGGCTGCGTCGAGCTCCCGTACGACGGGGACGGCCCCGGCGTTGCGGAGAACGTCTGGAACCTGATCACCTACGGGACGCTGGTGACGGTGACCGGGCCGGTGGCCTGACCGGCGGTTGCGGCCAATCCGGGTGCGGCGCGGGGGCCGGCCCGGACGGGGCGGACCGGCATGCTCAGCGTGACCCGCAGGCCGTGCGGTTCTGCCGGCGCGGCCTGGGCGCTGCCACCGTGCGCGGATGCGACCTCCGCCACGATGGCCAGCCCGAGGCCCGATCCGGAGCTGCCAGGCACCCTCGCGGCGCGGTAGAAGCGCTCAAAGATGTGCGGCAGGTGTTCCGGTGGAACACCGGGGCCATCGTCGCTGACCTCGATGGTGACGCGGTCGCCGCGGGCCGCCGCGCTGATCGAGCCCGCCGTGCCGGCCGGGGTGTGGACCAGCACGTTCATGATCAGGTTGTCGATGGCGCGGCGCAGCAGTTCCTGGTCGCCGGTCACCGTCAGGCCTGCGGCGATTCGCGCCTGCCAGGTCCGCGCGGGGTCGGCGATCCGGGCCCGCTCCGCGCACCCGGTGATCACGGCGGTGACGTCGACCGGTTCCTGGGATTGGCCGGGATGCTGACCGAGCCAGGCGAGACGGAGCATGTCGTCGACCAGCCGGCCCATACGCCGCGTCTCCAGCACGATCCGGTCCATCACCTCGTCGACGTCGTCGGAGTCCTGCAGGGCGCCCTGCTGGTAGAGCTGGGCGTTGGCCCGCAGCGACGCCAGCGGCGTACGCAGCTCATGGCTGGCGTCGGCGAAGAACCGCCGCATCTGCTGCTGGCTGGTCTCGATCCGGGCCAGCATGCCGTTCAGGGCCGCGCCCAGCCTGCCCACCTCGGTCCTGGGGTTGTGTGTGGCCACGCGGTCGGTGAGGTCACCGCCGGTGATCCGGTCGGCCTGGCTGGCCATCGTCTCGATCGGGCGCAGCCCACGGCGAACCACGACGAAGACGCCGAGGCCGATGAGCAGCACCACCACGATCGAACCGAGAGCAACGATGAGCTCGATCCGATTGGCGGTCGTCATGACCTGGCTGAGGCTGGTACCGACGACCAGGAAACCTCCCGGGGCACGGGCCGACAGGACGCGGAATACCAGCCCCGAGCCGCTGACGGGCACGGTACGCAGGCCGGGCTGGGCGAGAAGCTTCGGGATGACGGGTGGCGCCAGGAACGACTTGTGCATGCCTCCCGGCGCCGTGCTCAGCTCGAGCAGCACAGCGGGGCCGTGAAAGGGCAGGAAGGCAATGTCAAAATCGCCGGGCAATGCCGGGGACTTGGCGGGGCCAGGGCCCGGCGCGCGCCGGCGGCCGATCCCGGGGGGCGGGTGCGCGGGCACGCGCGGAGAATCTCCGGAAGTCAGCGAATTCAGGATCGGCCGGGCCACGGTCAGCGCCACTTGCAGGTTGTCGTCGGTCTGGGCGGTTAGATACCGGCGCATGGTGATGGACACGCCCACATCGAACGCCGTGAGCGCGGCCAGCGTGACCACCACGACACCGGCCATCACCTTGAGGTGCAACGGAACGGGCAGCGGCCGGCTGGGGGTCCGCGTGCGGGAAGTTCGGCTACGGCTCATCGGAAATCGCCTGGCTTTCGTCCGGGCCGGCCCCGGTGGGGCCCGGCTGGTCGCCGGCCCGGGGCAGGCGCAGGCTGAAACCGACGGCGCGCTGGGTGTGGATCAGGTTCGGCCCGTCGCTGGCCAGCTTGCGCCGCAAATAGGTGACGTAGGTCGACACGACCGTGCTGGTCCCGCCATGGTCGTAGTCCCAGACGTGACTGAGCAACTGGGCCCGGGTGAGCACGCGGCCGGGGTTGAGCATGAAGTAGCGCAGCAGCCGGAACTCGGTCGGTGACAGCTCGATGAGGCGCCCGCCGCGGCGGACCTCGTAGGTGTCCTGATCGAGCGTGAGGTCGGCGAACGACAGGATCGGCTCGGGGGCCGCGGGGCGGCTCCGGCGCAGCACGGTGCGGACCCGGGCGACCAGTTCCTCCAGGTCGAACGGCTTGGCCAGGTAGTCGTCGCCGCCGATGGTGAGCCCGGTGACCTTGTCATCCTGGGTGTCTTTCGCGGTAAGGAAGATCAGCGGAACCTGGTTCCCGTCGCCACGCAGCCTGCGGACGATCTCGAACCCGTCGATGCCCGGCAGCATCACGTCCAGGATGAGCAGGTCAAACCGGCGGCTCCGGGCCAGCCGGAGCGCGTCCGTGCCGTTCTCGACGGCGGTCACCTGGAAGCCGAGGAAGCGCAGTGACGCCACGACGGCCTTCCTCAGGAACGGCTCGTCCTCCACCACGAGCAGGGTCCCGTCCTCGGGCGTCATCACGTCATCGCAGCATACGGCGGTGAAGGCCGCGGGTGAGAACTCGGTGAGTTTCGTGTGAGCCAGATCGCCCGGGCCGTCTTTCGCGGTCGGGGACTCCCCATGGCCGCCCGGTACCGCAGGCCAGCTTCCCGCTGAAGTGCGAGGGGCCGCCAAGCATAGACTTGTCTTGCCTCAAAGGTAAACACGAGTAACTCGAACAACATCCCTAACCCGGGGTGGGGGATCGTGGACCCGATTACTCTGGACGAGCTGATCCGGGCGGCGGAGCTGATGCAGTCCCCGCTGGGCGTGATCGTCTTCGACACGGAATTGCGGATCGTCTGGGCCAATCAGCCAGCCAGGCTCATCGGCGAAGGCGTCCCGGCGGCGCGATGGCCCGGGTGCCGGCTGGACGAGGTGCTGCCGGGCCTCGATGCCGCCTCGATCGAGCAGTCGCTGCGGCGGGTGCTGGACAGTGGCGAGCCCGTGTTCGATCTCGAGGTCGCCGGCGCCGCCACCGGCTGGGCCGACGGTGAGCGATTCTGGAGGTGCATCCAGTTCCCGCTCAGCGGGCCGGACGGTCATCCTGCTCAGGTCGCCCAGGTGATGCAGGAGGTCACCGGGCAGGCTCTCGGCCAGCACCGGCTCGCGCTGGCCGATGAGGCCAGCGCCCGGATCGGCACCACGCTGGACGTCACCCGCACCGCCGAGGAACTGCTGGATGTGGCCATCCCGCACCTGGCCGATGCCGGCCGGGTCAACCTGCTGGGCACCGTCATCGAGGGTGACCGGCACGCGCCGCAGGCCCGTAACCGGAAGATGCGCCTGTTGCAGGTCGCACTGCGGTGGCCGGCCGGCGCGGCGCTCCCGTCGGCCTACTTCCGGGAGGAATGGTACGAGACCGACCCGGCCAAGCTGCTCCATCAGCGCCTGGTCGCCGGCTTGCCCATCTTCCTGCCGACGCTGGGGACCATGACCGAGGAGCAGCTCGGGGAGGTGGCCTCCGGCACGGCCTTCGACCGCGTGATCACCGCGCGCCGGGCCGGGGCCCACTCGCAGATGATCGTCCCGCTGATGGCCAGGGGCGCGATCATGGGCCACGTCATCCTGTACCGCCTGGCCGGCTCGAGGCCATTCACCGCCGCGGACCTGTCCCTGGCCCGTGACTTTGTCGCCCGCGCGGCGGTCAGCATCGATAACGCCCGGCTGTACACCCGGGAGCGGGCCACCGCGCTGGGCCTGCAGCGCGGCCTGCTGCCCCGCCACGTCCCCCAGGTCCCCGGCCTGCAGCTGGCTTACCGGTACGTGCCCGCCCAGGCCACCTCCGAGATCGGCGGCGACTGGTTCGACGTCATTCCCCTGCCCGCGGGCCGCTGCGCCCTGACCGTGGGCGATGTGACCGGCCACGACATCTCCGCCGCCTCGCGGATGGGCCAGCTGCGCACGGCCACTCGCACGCTGGCCGGCCTCGGCCTGACCCCGGCGCAGCTCCTGGCCCGGCTGGACCTGATCACCGCCGACCTGACCGACGCCGAAACCAGCGCCACCTGCCTGTACGCCGCCTGCGACCCTGCCACCGGCACCTGGGAGATGGCCAGCGCCGGCCATCCCCCGCCCGCGCTGGCCCGCCCGGGCCACCACGCCGCGTTCCCCGACCTGCCCCCCGGCCTGCCGCTCGGCACCGGCCTGGCCGACAGCGGCTCCTACCAGGCCGTGCGCCTGCACGTTCCCCCGGGGAGCACCCTGGTCCTATACACCGACGGGCTCATCGAGAAGCCCGCCGCCGACATCGGCACCGGCATGGCGCGCCTGGCCACCACCCTGGCCACCCTCACCCCGCTGCCCCTGGCCCAGGCCTGCGACACCCTGCTGGCCACCCTGGCCGCCCGCCCGGCCGACGATGTCGCCATTCTCATGGCCCGGACCTGATGCCTGGCCGAGGCATCAGCGACCGGATCGCCGTCAAGGCGCTGGCTGGGAGGCCAGACCCGGTTAGGGTTTCCGCGTGACATATCCGCGCGAGCCGGGATCCCGGCCATTCCCCGACCGGCCTGCTGGCACCGACTGCCTGCCCGGCATCGACCACATTGTGGTGCTGATGAAGGAGAACCATTCCTACGACAGCTACTTCGGCATGCTCGGCCGCGGGGACGGTTTCACCCTTGGGCCCGATGGCTCGCCGCTGAACAGCAACCCGGACCGGCAGGGACAGCCGGTCCGGGTTCACCACCTCAGCCTGCCGTTTAATCCGTCGTTTCATGTGGACCAGACCTGGAACGACTCGCACCTTCAGTGGAATGGCGGGGCGATGGACGGCTTCGTCACCACCACCAACAGCAGCGAGCCGATGGGGTATCTCGACGGAACCGATCTGCCCTGGTATTACGGCTTCGCCGAGGCCTACGGAATCGGGGACCGCTACTTCTGCTCGTGCCTGGCCCAGACGTTCCCGAACCGCCGGTTCCTGCAAGCCGCGACGGCGGCCGGCCTGGTCAGCACCACCATCCCGAACCCTTTCACCCGCCCGCCGGCGACCGGGCTCATCTGGGACCGGCTCGACGCCCACAACATCGGCTGGGCCAATTACTTCGCGGAGATCCCCGAACTGGGGCTGTGGCCACGGAACCTGCTCCGCTGGCACGGCAACCTCCATGACCTCGACCACTTCTACGACGACTGCCGCAACGGCACGCTGCCGCCGGTGAGCCTGATAACGCCGGAAATCCTGGTCAGCACCGAGGGGGAATATCAGGACGACCAGATTGGGGAGGCCTTCACGGCCAGCATCTTCGAGGCGGCGGCCAGCGGCCCGCAATGGGCGCGGATGCTCTTCATCATCGTGTGGGACGAGGGCGGCGGCTTCTACGACCACGTGCCCCCGCCCGCGGCCGTTGCCCCGGACGACATTCCGCCCGACATCCACGTACCGCCGGATGAGCCCGGGGGTTACGACCGCTACGGGTTCCGCGTCCCGTGCCTGATCGCTTCGCCGTTCGCCAAGCCCGGCCATGTCTCGTCGGTCGTCTACGACCACACATCGATCCTGGCCACCATCGAGCTGAAGTGGAATCTTCCGGCCCTGACCCGGCGCGATGCGGCGGCCAGCCCGCTGACCGACTTCATCGACCTCAGCCAGGCTCCGCATTTCGCCACGCCGGCGCCACTCCCCCGCCCTGCCATCTGGCCATTCACCGGCCGCCGCTGACGGGCGCGGCGCCCTCCGCGTCGCGCCAGATGAGCAGCCCCCAGGCTGCCCTGCCTTGACAACAGTGCCGGCCGCATTAGTCTTTACCTATGACTATAGATAAAGGGAGTAGCTCGGCCGGCGGCCCCGGCGGCTCCCCGTCACCCGGGGCTGGCGGCCGGGAGGGGGACCGGCCCAGGACGGGTTTCGCGTCGCCGATCGAGTTCCGGCTCGACGCTGGCTCGGGTGTGCCCACCTATCTGCAGCTTGTGCAGCAGGTCGAGCACGCGCTTCGGCTGGGCTACCTGAAGCCTGCTGACCAGCTGCCCAAGGTTCTGGACGTGGTCGCCTCGCTGGCGATCAACGCCAACACGGTGCTCAAGGCCTACAAGGAGCTGGAGACCAAGGGCCTGGTGGTGGGCCGCCCCGGTCAGGGCACGTTCGTGCAGGCCACCTTGAGCCAGGTCGCCCTGCCCGAACTGGCCACGCTGCGCAAGTCGCTGCTGGCCTGGCTGGGCACCGCAAAGGGGGCCGGGCTGGATGAGGACGGGATGGTGGCGCTGTTCACCAGCGTGCTGCGGGATTTCCTGGGGGCCGCTTCCCCGGGGCAGCACGGCCCTGAACGGCGCGGCGGCGCTCCGGCACGCCGTGGCCCGGCCGACACCGGAACGGAGGGCGTCGCATGAATGCCATCGAGGCCAGCGGCCTGAGCAAGCGCTACGGGAGCACCTGGGCGCTGCGCGATTTCTCGGTGTCGGTCCCGGCCGGACAGGTGGCGGCGCTGGTCGGTCCCAACGGCGCGGGCAAGACCACCTTGCTGAACCTGACGGTGGGCCTGACCACGCCGACCGGCGGGACCGTGACCGTGCTCGGGGGCCAGCCGGCCGGATCACCGGGCGCGCTGGACGGCATCGCGTTTGTCGCCCAGGACGCACCGCTGTACAAGAACCTGCCCGTGGCCGACATGCTGCAGCTGACCAGCAACCTCAACCGGCGCTTCGACCACGGCTACGCGCGGGAACGGCTGTCGGAGCTGGGCATCCCCCTCAAGCGGAAGGCGGGCAAGCTGTCGGGAGGGCAGCAGGCGCAGCTCGCGCTGACCCTGGCGCTGGCTCGCCGGCCACGGCTGCTGGTGCTCGATGAGCCACTGGCCAACCTCGACCCGCTGGCCCGGCACGACTTCATGGCCGCGGTGCTGGCGGCCGCGGCGAAGCGGGAAGTGGACGGGGACGGACAGGCGGGTGGGGGGATGTCGGTGCTGCTGTCCTCACACGTGCTGGCCGAGCTGGAACGGGTCGCCGACTATCTGATCCTGCTTTCCGGGGGCCGGGCCCAGATGGCCGGCGAGGTCGACGGCCTGCTGGCCGGCCACCGGGTGCTGACCGGCCCGGCGGCCGAGGCCGACCTGATTGCGCGGCAACTGCCCGTGGTGCACACCACCCGCGCGCAGGCCCAGGCCCACCTGCTGGTGCGGACCAGCGGGCCGGCCGAGGCGGTGCCGCCCGGCTGGGAGACGCACCCGGTCGGGCTGGAAGAACTCGTGCTCGCCTACCTGCGCGAGCCCGGCGCCGCGGCGCTGCCCGGCCCGGCCCGCACCCGCAAGCCAGAACCCATGGAGATGAGCAGATGACCACCGTGAACACGCCGGCGCCATGGCGTCCCGGCAGCAGCACCCGGCCGGTGCGGTGGCGGCGGCTGGGCGCGGTGAGCTGGCGGCAATACCGGTTCTCCGCGGCGGGCGCGGCCGTGTTTCTCGGGGTGCTGGCCGCCTATCTGCTGATCATGGGGCTGCGGATCCGCAGCGGCTACGCCAGCGTGGGTTCATGCTCCCTAGCGGCACGTCACATTCCCCGGACCTGCCAGATCGCGTTGATGTTGTTCGGCGGCTACCACGTCTGGGGCGAGACCACCGCGGCCGTAATGCTGACGGTTCCGATGCTGATCGGGGCGTTCGCCGGAGCGCCGATCCTGGGCCGGGAACTGGAGACCGGCACGTTCCGGTTCGCCTGGACCCAGGGCGCCGGGCGGACCCGGTGGGCCCTGGCCCGCCTCGCGCTGCCCGCGGTGACGGTCACCGCCGCGGCTGCGGCGTTCAGCCAGCTGTTCGGCTGGTTCTACTACCCGTTCTTCGCCTTCCCCGCCGACAGCGCGTTCTCCCCCCAGTACTTCGAGCTGACCGGGATCGCGTTCGCTGCCTGGACGCTGGCCGCGTTCGCCATCGGCGCCCTGGCCGGGGCGGGAATCCGCAAGGTCGTCCCCGCGATCGCCGCCGCCATGGCCGTTTGGGCCGGGCTGCTGCTGGTCACGATTCTGTACCTGCGCCCGCACTACCAGGCCCCGCTGACCGCCCGCGGCAGCCAGGGCGCTCCCGGGGCCGCCCCCTGGGTGATCCACCAGTGGTGGACCGGGCCGAACGGCCAGACCGTCACCAGCGAGAACAAGATCGTGGCACTGCTCAGTCACCCGGAGCGCGGCTACGCCCAGTGGACGACCTACCAGCCCGAAACCCGGTACTGGCACTTCCAGTTCATCGAGGGCGGCTGGCTGCTGGTGCTGTCGCTGCTGCTCCTGGCCGTGACGATCTGGCTGGTCCGCCGGCGCGCGGCCTGAGTCAGGGCGTGCTATCCGTGCGCGCGAGGACAAGCCGGTACCGCGGGCTGCCGTCCTCGCGCCGCCCCAGAACGGTCAAGGGAACTGTCGTCACCGTGAACCCGGATGCGGTCAGGTCGCTGCGGACCGCGGGCAGCGGGCAGGTGCCGTAGTACATGACGAACGGGGGCCGCCACACGGCGTTGCGGACCCGCATGGCCAGGTCGAACCCCAGCAGGGCCCAGTACATGCGTGAGGTGACCGGCTGCGGCGCGGGGACGGGGAAGGCGAAAACCCCGCCGGGCCGCAGAGCGCGGTACACCCCGGCGAACAGGGCAGGCCGCTGCGCCGGCAGGAAGTGCCCGAGCGCTCCGAAGCTGACCGCCAGGTCGAAGGCCTCAGCAAAAGGCAGGGCCCGGGCGTCGGCCCGTACCCACCCGGCGTCCGGATGCGCGCGGCGCGCCTGCCCGAGCATGCCCGAGCTGAAGTCGACGCCCACGATCTGTCCCTGGCAAGCGGATCTGAGGACCCGCAGGCCCGCGCCGGTGCCACAGCACACGTCCAGGCCCGAGCCGAACGGGCCGAGCGAACGCAACACGTCCTCGGTCGCGTCGAGAATGCCATCGGCGGTCCGGAAAGGCGTGTGGTCGAACTTCGGGGCCAGCAAGTCGTAGCCGCCCTCGACCGAGGACAGCGCCTGCATGGCCAGTTCACGCATTGACGGGCCTCGAGGTGAGAACATCGGTCAACAGTACGCGGGCCACCCCGGCAGCCTCGGCCATGCGCCCGCCCACCTGCGGCCAGCTAACTGCCCAGGGGATCGGCGATGAGGTCCCACTTCTTGCCGTTCCAGCCCAGCCAACCTATGCCCGGCCCGGGGTATACGCGCATGATGTCATGATCTGTTAGGAATGCGGTAAGTGCCCCGCCGGGCGGCGCGCGGTGTCGCCGTGACGCTCGAGACCGTCGAGGATCAGGTTGATGGTGAAGTCGAAACGATCGGGGCCGGTTCCCGAGGTGAGTTCCGCTGCGTAGCGTTTGGTCTGCGGAAAGGCGTCGGGCAGCTCGGTGAATCGGCGCAGCAGTTCGTCGCGGCCGACGACCCAGCTGTCGCCGTGCCGGGTGACCTGGTTGTCCTTCAGTGATGTCTCGAGGCAGTAGGCGTTGACGTAGAGCGTCAGGGCGTCGATGGCCCAGGCGGCCGTCTGCGGGTCGGCACCGCCCGCCAGCACGATGGCGAACAGTCCCTCATTGACGCGCATGGTCTCAAGGTTGGTTGGCACGATGGCGAGCGCCGCCCGGGAGATGCCGGGGTAACGCGAATACTGATCGCGCATCTGGGTGTAGACGCTGGTGATCTGCGGCCGCCAGGCACCGGGGTCCGGTTCGGGGAGTTCGATCTGGGCGTAGAGGCGGCCCAGGAGCAGCTCGTCCAGGTCGTCTTTGTTGACCACGTGGGCGTACAGGGACGCTGGGCCGGTTTCGAGCGCGGTGGCCACCCGGCGCATGGTCAGGGCCTCGTATCCCTCGCCGGCCACGATGCCGAACGCGGTGTCGATGATCGCCTCGACCGTGATCGGCTTCTTCCGCCCGCCGGACGGCCCACGGCGCTTCACCGGAGTGACCGGATCGCTGCCGAGCTGCAGGTGGCGGGCGGCGCGCCGTCGCTGTGGAGCCGATGCCATGGACGCAGTGTAGCAACTGTGGAACGCGCTTCTAGTAATCCAGATCGTCGTTCGTCTTGACACGATCAATGTTCGTATTCAGAATGCTGTTCGTGTCTACTAACACTGAGTCAGCCCGATCCGGCCAGAGCCGTACCGAGCCGCTCGATCCCGCGCTGATCAAGCTCGCGCTGGCCATCACCGTGGGGGTCGTCGC
>Ga0335074_10003507_pt1 | contig 21475 bp, 18 predicted proteins | sample Lox_Sample_23_FD_206715 | JGI IMG/M metagenome (GOLD analysis project Ga0335074, IMG submission 206715) | Soil microbial communities from Loxahatchee National Wildlife Refuge, Florida, United States - Lox_Sample_2.3 | ecosystem: Environmental > Terrestrial > Soil > Wetlands | place: USA... | reverse complement strand
CGGCGTCATCTGGTAGACCCACACCACCTTGCCGGTGTCGACGTTCCTGGCGAAGATGCTCATCGACCACTTGTTGTCCCACTTGCCGTCGTTGCAGGATTCCTGCGTCGGCGGATTGGCGCCGCAGCGATACGAGGGGCTCCACAGGCCGGGATTGCCGGACCCGTAGTAGACCAGCTTCAGCGACGGGTCGTAGCTGTACCAGGCCCAGGCCGCTCCGCCGCCGCGCTTCCATTCATCGCCCGGATACGTGAGGCCGGTCCGATGGCCATAGGTGCCCCACTGCGGGTTCGCCTTGTTGGTCTCGGGCGTGAGGCCGATCTCCTCATCGGTGCCGTTGTCGTAGTAGCTCCAGACCAGCTTGCCGTCGGAGAGGTTATAGGCATCCACCCTGCCGCGCGCCGCGAACTCATCACCACCGAAACCATCGATGACTTTGCCATCGGCGATCAGGGGCGCATTGGTCACGGTCTGGCCCTGATCGGGGTAGGCGCGCTTGACCTCCCAGTCCACCTGGCCCGTCTTCGCGTCGAGCGCGATGAGATATCCATCGAGCGTGTTAAAGACGACCTTGCCGTCGGCATAGTTCAGACCGCGATTGACGGTGTCGCAGCAGGCGCGCGGCACGGCCGAAAGATCGCGATCCGTCTTCTTCACGTAATTCCATACCTCGACCGGATGATCCGGATTCGACAGGTCCAACGCCTGCACGATGTTGGGCCACGCGCTGACGAAGAACATCATCGGCGTGCCGTCGACGTCGACGACGATCGGTTGCCCCTCGTGGCCGCGCAACGCGCCCGTCGACTGCGCCCACACCATCTCCAGCTCATGCGCATTGCTCGGGTTGATCTGCGTCAGCGGGCTATGCCGATCGAGCGCATAGTTCTGTCCCATCGACGCCCAGAGATCAGCGCTTTGCGGTTCCTGGGCTTGCGCAACGGAAACTGCTGCGCAGGCGATGCCCGCCGCCAGGAAGATTGCTGCCGGCGCCAGTACCCTGCGCCAATTTGAGAAGTTCATATGTCCCCCTTATTTGAGGCCAAGGATATTTGAGGCCAAGGATCGGAACTGATAGCTCATATCTCCTCCAAATTCTTGGTTCTTCGGAAATACGCTCGATTCCCGCGCTCCTCCACGAAGACAACGAGGGGGAAGCGGCGCCATCCAGGCGGACATGGATTTGGACGCATGTCGGGCACGGTTGCGTTGTCGGGCGGTATGAATACACCCGACATTACCGGCCTGCAACCGCAAACCCCGAAGGAATGCGCCTGCTTTTTGACGGGCGCCGCGGCTGTCACGAGAGTGTGTCGGCAATGGAACGTAGTGTGTCTTTGGCGAGACCCGAGGCTCGCACGCTGGTGGACTCGCGCGCCGTCGAACGGCCCCTAACATTCACAGCCGCGCAGCCCGCGCGCCCGAGCTCAAGCCGCAGACCCGAGCTCTGGCGGCGCCGCAGAGCTCGAGCCGCTGGCATCCGCGGGACTGCCGCCGGCAAGGGTTGCGCGCCCCGTCCCCGGAGGCACCCCAGGTGCGCCACGCCGCATTGCGGCATACCCGGCTGTGGAACCGACGGGGACATGCTATGTTTACCCGGTTTTACGTCCTTCTGAGCTCGAGCGCACCGCCCATGCCCCAGCCTTCCGCAAGCGCCCCATCGCCGACTTCCGCCCCTGTCGCCGGCGCCGTCCAGGGTGCACCCCCGATCTGGACGAATATCATATTGTTTTCACTGACATTTTTGGCGGCCGTGGTCCTGGTGCCGTGGTACGGAGTGGCGCACGGCTTCTCGGCTGGCGCCTGGATCTGCCTCGGCTGCTTCCTGGCGGCCAATGAGATGTCGATCACGGCGGGTTACCACCGGCTGTGGGCGCATCGCACGTATGAGTCGCATTGGACTCTGCGTCTTTTCTATATGGTATTCGGCTCGATGGCGCTGCAGAACAGCGCCTGGGCGTGGTGCAGCGGCCACCGCCGCCATCACCTCAACGTCGATGACATCGAGCGCGACCCGTATGCGGCGCCGCGGGGCTTCTGGTTCTCGCACATCGGCTGGATGGTGCGGCAATACCCGAGCGGCCAGGAGGACTTCAGCAACATCCCCGACCTGCGGCGCGACCGCATACTCGCCTTCCAGCATCGGCACTACGTGCCGCTCGTGCTCGTCACCAACTTCGGGCTGCCACTCCTCGCCGGCTGGCTGCTCGGGGATCTCTGGGGCACTTTCCTGCTCGCGGGTGTGCTGCGGCTCGTGCTGAGCCATCACTTCACCTTCTTCATCAATTCCCTGGCGCACATGTGGGGCGAGCGTCCGTACACCGAGGACAACAGCGCCCGTGACAATCCCGTGCTCGCGGTGCTCACCTTCGGGGAGGGGTATCACAACTTCCACCACAGTTTCGCCCACGATTATCGCAACGGCGTGCGCTGGTGGCAGTGGGACCCGACGAAATGGCTGATCGCGACGCTGCAGGTGGTCGGGCTCACGCGCCGGCTCAAGCGTACGCCCGTGTTCCAGGTGCAGCGCGCGCTGCTCTCGATGCAGTTCACGCGCGCGCAAAGAAAGCTCGCCAGTCTTCCGGCCGCGGCGGCGCCCTCGCGGGTGAGTGAGCTGCGCCAGCGCTTCGCGCACGAGTACGAGACGTTCCTTGCCGCGGTCGCGGAGTGGGCCAAGGTCAAGGAACAGTGGCTGGAAGAGAAGAAGCGCGCGGTCATCGAGCACTGGGAGCACGCCAGTTTCCAACAGCGGCTGAAGGAGCTCGAGCACCGCCTGCGGCTGCAGCGCCGCCGTCTGCGGCTGTTGCAGGCACAGCTCGCCTGAGCGGCGAGGTCCCCCATGGGACGCATCTTCGAAGTCCGCAAACACACGATGTTTGCGCGCTGGAACCGCATGGCGAAGCAGTTCGCCCGCATCGCCAAGGACATCACCATGGCGGTGAAGTCAGGCGGCTCGGATCCGGCCTCCAACCCGACCCTGCGCCGCGTCATCCAGAATGCGCGCGCGGTCAACATGCCGAAGGACAAGATCGAGGCGGCCATCAAGCGCGCTTCGGGGCGCGATGCGACCCACTACCAGGAGGTGCATTACGAGGCTTACGCTCCGCATGGCGTGGCGTTGCTCGTGGAGGCCGCGACCGACAATCCGACCCGCACCGTCGCAGCGGTCCGCAACATCGTCACCAAGAACGGCGGCAACCTGGCCACCTCAGGCAGCGTCGGCTTTCTCTTCAAGCGCATGGGGGTGTTCCGGCTCGACCCGGCGGGCATCGACCAGGATGACCTCGAGCTCTACCTCATCGATCACGGACTCGAGGAGATGGGCGAGGCGCAAAGCGCCGAGCGCCCGGACACGACGTCCGGGCCGGGGGCCCCATCGCCAGGGACGGCCAGCGGTACGCCGGGAAACGAAGCCAACAAGCCGCAGCTCGTCATCCGCTGCGCCTTCGCGGATTTTGGCCGGATGCAGGAGGCGCTCGAGGCGCGTGGCATCACGCCGCTGTCCGCCGAGCACGAATATATCTGCACCGTGCCGACGGAGCTGCCGGAGGCACAGGCAACGGAGGTCCTCGCCCTGATCGACAAGCTCGAGCAGGACGAGGACGTGCAGCGGGTGTTCCACACGCTAGCGTAGCGACGCCGACCTGAACCGCAGACGCAGGGACGTGCCCCGCCGCAGGGCGGGGCGGAGCATCAGGGTTGCGGCTGTCCCGGCTGCGGCGGCGGCGATATCTGCGGCGCCGGCTGTGGCGGCTGCACGGTCAGCAGATCGACATCGAAGATAAGTAGCGACCCTGGCGGGATCGGCGGTGGCGAATTCAAGTCGTAAGCGAGCTGCGGCGGAACATAGATGCGCCACTTCGCGCCGGGCTTCATCATTTTCAGCGCCTCCTGCCAGCCCGGAATGACCCGATCCACCGGAAAGGTCGCCGGCTGACCGCGCTTGTAGGAGCTGTCGAACTCGGTGCCGTCGAGGAGCGTGCCGCGATAGTTGACGGTCACCGTATCGCCGGACTTCGGGGTAGCGCCCTGTCCCGCCTTCAGCACCTCGTACTCGAGGCCGCTCGGCGTCGTGACGATGCCCTTTTTCCTGCGGTTGCGGGCGAGAAAGGCGCGTGCGGCGGCATGGTTAGCGTTGCCGACGCGCGCCCGCGCGCTGACGATGAGGGTGCGGATGCTCTGCTCGTTGGCGGGGCCGAAGGTGGCCTTGCCGGCGAGCGCATCGCGTAGCCCCTGCAATAGCCTCTCCGTCGATATCGAGTGGGCATCGACCGACGTCCGGCGCAGGCTCTCCCCGATGGAGAGGCCGAGACTGTAGCTGCCTTCGGACTTGATCTTGGCCGGGCTCTCGGCCTTCTGCGCTGCTGGCGCGGCGGCAGGAGCCGCCATCCCCTGGGCGAACCCCAGGCTGCCAAGGCCGAGGAAGGATGCCGCAGCCATGGCCGCGGCCGATCGGGTCATTCGTACGAGAACGTGCTTCATGCTGGAATTGTATATTGGCCTTGTTTTGGCTGCGGCTCTTTCGGAGATAGCGCTTGATCATGGTCCGCCAACTCTGTCGCAGTTTCAACGAGGGAGCCGGGGTGCACCGGGTGCTCGATGGGGCGGACGGCCGTTTCCTGCCGGGTGAGGTGGTCGCAATCGTGGGTCGCAGCGGCTCCGGCAAGTCGACGCTGCTCAATCTCGTCAGCGGCATCGACCGCCCGGACAGCGGCGAGGTGCAGATCGGCGGCCGGATCGTGACCTCGATGAGGGAGCCGGAGCGCACGCTCTTTCGGCGCGCGAACCTCGGGTTCGTCTACCAGTTCTTCAATCTCCTACCCACGCTCGACGTAGAGGAGAACGTACGTCTCCCCCTCGAGCTGAACGGAACTCGCGGAGCCGCCGCTCGCCGGCGCAGCGCGGCAATCCTCACCGAAATCGGACTCGGCGATCGGCTGCACAGCGCCGTCGACCGGCTCTCCGGCGGAGAGCAGCAGCGGGTAGCGATCGCGCGCGCGCTGGTGCACGGGCCCGCCGTCGTGCTCGCCGATGAGCCGACCGGCAATCTGGATGAGGAGACCGCCTCACAAGTGCTGCGCGTGCTGCTCGCCCTCACCCGCTCGCGTGGGGCGACACTCCTCATCGTCACTCATGACGCGTGGCTCGCGCGCAGCGCGGACCGGGTGTTGGAATTGCGGGAAGGGAAACTGGCGCCGTGCGAGGCTGCGCTCGGACCGCGGGGCACCGCCGGCCGGGAACACGCTGGCGACGCCGGGCCGCGCGGGATCGATTGCGGGCGCACGCCCGCGCGGCGTACCGGGCCGAGCTGATGCCCGCGCCGGTGCCGACGCTTGGCTCGGCCGATCCCGGGCCTAGGCCCTTCGGCCCCGGCGCTTTTTCGCGCCGTCCAAAGTCGGTGCCGGCGATTTTGTGGGCCGCTAGCGCCCGTCATCTGTTGCGCCATCCGGTGCAACTCGGGCTGACACTCGTGGCGTTGGCGGCGGGTGTCGCCACGATCGTGGCCGTCAACATCGCGACCGCCAGCTCCCGCCGCGCCTTCGAGCTCTCGCTGCAGGCGGTCAACGGTCCCGCGACGCAGATCATCGCCGGTGGGCCGCGCGGGATCGCCGAGCCGATCTACGTGCGCCTTTTCACGGGATCTCTGACACCCGCCGGCGCCGGCTCGCGCGCGCCGGGAAACCCGCCGAGCGGCGGACCGCAGCCCGTGTATGCGCCGGTGGTGGCGGGTTATATCACCGTGCGCGGTAGGGTGATGCAGCTGATCGGAGTCGACCCGTTCGCCAGCGCCGCGCTGCAGGGAGCGCAGGATGATCTGCCGGCGGCCACGGTCGGCGCCGGGACGCTCGCGGCGCTCAGGCGTTGGTTCATGGAGCCCGGGGCGGTCGTGTTGGCTGCCGAGACGGCGCGGCAGTTGGGATTGCGCGTGGGCGAGCCGCTGACCGTGACCATCGGCGGGGTGCGCCACTCGGCCAGGCTCATCGGCCTCCTGCGCGCACACCGGCCCGGCGATGCGACGCTGATGCTCACGGACATCGCGCAAGCGCAGGAATGGCTCGGCATGAGGGGGCGGCTCAGTCGCATCGATGTCAGGATACCGCCGGGGCCCGCGGCTCAGGCGGCGCTCGCGGCGCTTCGACGCGCGCTTCCGCCGGGACTGCGAGTCGAGCGCGCTGCCGGTGAGCTGCGCGAGACGCTCGACATGACGAGCGCCTTCGCCACCAATCTCACGGCAATGAGCCTGCTCGCGCTACTCGTGAGCGCCCTCCTCATCTACGGCACTGTCAGCTTCACCGTGGTCCAGCGCCGACGCAGCATCGCCGTTCTGCGCGCGCTCGGCGCGACGCGCGGCGCGATCCTGACGATCGTTCTCGCCGAAGCTGCGGCGCTCGGAGCCGCCGGTGCCGGCCTCGGCGTGCTGCTCGGCCTCGCCGTCGGCCACGGTCTCGTGCGTCTGGTGGCACAGACGGTCAACGATCTTTACTACGTCGTCACGGTCGAGCAGACCACGCTCCCTGCCGGCACGCTCCTCGAAGCGCTGTGCGCTGGCCTCGGCACGGCACTCCTCGCGAGCCTCCTGCCGGCGCTCGAAGTCGCCGGCAGCGACCCTCAGCTCGGCCTCAGGCGCTCGGTGCTCGAGCGTCGCGCGGCGCTCATCGCCCGGCGGCTGTCCTGGCTCAGTCTCGCATTCGCGCTGCTCGCGTGCGCATTGATCGTCGGATCGCGCCGCAGCGTGTTCGCGGGCTTCAGCGCGCTCTTTCTCCTGCTCGCGAGTGTCGCGGCGCTGACCCCATGGGTGCTGCGTGCGCTCGCGCGACTCATCGCGAGGACTATCGCCGGCATCAGCTCCGTAGGCCGGCTCGCTCTGGAGGATGTCGCCGCGTCCTTAAGCCGCACGGGCGTCGCCGTGGCGGCGCTCGGCATGGCGATCGCGGCCATGATCGGCGTATCGATCATGGTGGAGAGCTTCCGCGTATCGCTGCGTCACTGGCTCGTGCAGACGATGCGCGCCGACATCTACGTCGCGGCTCCGGGCCCCGGGGCCGGGCGTCCGGAGCGACGCATCGACCCCGCCGTGCTCGCCGCATTGCTCGCGACTCCCGGCGTCGCCGATCACAGCGCGAGCCGCTCGGTGATGGTGCGCTCGTCCCGGGGCGACATTGCGCTCGATGCCCTGCACCTGGCACCGGGCAGTTATGCCGGCATCGCGCTGACCGCGGGCGACCCGCAAACCGTCTGGAGGGCCTACGCCCACGGAGCGTTGCTGCTGTCGGACTCGCTGGCCTGGCGCCTGAACCTCCGCCCGGGCGAGCGCCTCTCGCTGATCACGGCCTCGGGGCCGCGCGAATTCCCGATCGCCGCCGTCTATCACGAGTACGGCAGCGGCGTCGGCAGCGCGATGATGACTCTCGGCATCTACCGGCGACTGTGGCACGACGACGCCGTTACCGCGGTTGGCCTGTATCTCGCGCGCGGCGTCGCTTCGGCCGCGGAGATCCCCCGCCTCGAGGCCGCCGCGGGCGGACGTCAGGCATTGCTCATCAGATCGAATTCGGACATCCGCGCCATGTCGCTCGAGATCTTCGACCGGACCTTCATCATCACGCGGGTGCTCTACTGGCTGGCGGCGGCCATCGCGGCCGTCGGACTGGTGAGCGCGCTCCTCGCCTGGGAGCTCGACCGGACGCACGAGCTCTCGGTTCTGCGCGCGCTCGGCCTGACGCCTCGCGGCACAGCGGTGCTCGTCGAAGCGCAGACTCTCTTCATGGGAGGCGCCGCACTCCTCGCAGCCATTCCGGCAGGCCTCATCATCGGCATCGTGCTCACCAAGATCATCGATCGGCGCGCTTTCGGCTGGCACATCGAAATGCATCTGCGCGCCGCGCAGTTGCTCAACGCGCTCGCACTGGCGCTCGCCGCGGCGTTGGTCGCGGGACTGTATCCCGCCTGGCGCGCGGCGACGGGACCGATCGCCGCGCAGATGCGCGAGGAATGAGCGCACGCCATGCGAGCCTGGTGACGATGCTCGCGGTGGCGGGCACGCTCGCGACACACGGCGGCCGGGCGCAGCAGCCTGCCTTCGCCGAGGCGTTGGCGCCTGAGACTCTGGAGTTTCCTCACGATCAGGGGCCGCATCCTGACTTCCGCCAGGAATGGTGGTATCTGACCGGCAACCTGGACTCCGCCGGCGGGGAGCGCTTCGGCTTCGAGCTCACCATCTTCCGGTTTGCGCTCGCGCCAACGGTGCCGACGCCCGCAGAGGGTTCCGGATCAGCCGCGGAAGGTTCAAAGTGGCGCGCCAGTCAGATCTATCTCGGACACTTCGCCGTCACTGACGTCGCCCGGCGTACGTTCCGGTTCGCCGTGAAGCTCTCACGCGGCGCGCTCGGACTCGCGGGCGCCCAGACCGATCCATTTCGAGTATGGGTCGGCAACTGGCAGATCAGTCAGGATCCGGCGGGCGGCACGCGCACGGGCGCCTGGCGCGTGCGGGCCGCCGAGCGCAACTACGCCCTCGCGCTTACGGCCCGGCCGCTGATGCCGCCCGTCCTCAACGGCGAGCGCGGGTTCAGCCGTAAATCGGCGCAAGCCGGGGATGCCACCTACTACTACTCCATCCCCCGCATCGCCGTTCAGGGAACGCTCGTCCGCGATGGCCGGCCGCTTCGGGTGCACGGCCTTGCCTGGCTCGACCGGGAATGGGGCAGCGGCAGCCTCGGACCGCAGGAGGTAGGCTGGGACTGGTTCGGGCTGCAGCTCGACGACGGCTCCTGTCTCATGTTTTATTCGCTTCGCGACCGCGGCGGCACGCAAGACCCGGAGAGCGCCGGCACGTGGGTCGGTGCGCGCGGCCACGCAAAAGCGCTCTCTCGCAGCGACGTGCGCATCGAGGTTCTCGCCCACTGGGGCGATCGCAGCGGCGCGCGCTACCCCTCGCGCTGGCGACTTCTGGCCCCGGCATTGGGTCTTGACCTCACGGTGCATCCCGTACTGGCCGACCAGGAGCTCCTGACCTCACCACGCTACTGGGAGGGAGCCGTGGATGTGGCCGGAACCCGGGCCGGGCGGCCCATCAGCGGCCGGGGTTACGTGGAGTTGGTCGGGTACGCCGGAACGGGCGTCGGACCGGCCGGAATGAGATGACGGCGCCGCGCGACTGCGCAATGATTCGCACCCGTGCACAAGACCCGGAGTCGATCCATGCGACGCTCATTCGCTTTCGCGCTGACGGTTCTCCTGCTCACCGCCCCCGGGGCCCATGCCGCGCTCCCCAACGGCACCATGGCTCCCGATTTCACGGCGGAGGCCTCCCTCGGAGGTAACACCTACACCTTTTCCCTGGCCGATGCGCTGAAGAAGGGACCGGTGGTGCTCTACTTCTATCCCGCCGCGTTCACGCCGGGCTGCACCATCGAAGCCCACGACTTCGCGGCGGCGATGCACGAGTTCAAGGCCCTCGGCGCGACCGTGATCGGTGTCTCTCACGATGGCATCGCGAAGCTGCAGCGCTTCTCGGTCAGCGAGTGCCGCAAGAAGTTTCCGGTCGCTTCCGATGCGAGCGGCGAGATCATGAAGGAATATGACGCCGTCCTTCCCAAGCATCCCGAATACGCCAACCGCACCTCGTACGTCATCGCCCCCGACGGCAAGATCCTCTACTCCTATACCAATCTCAACCCGGCCGAACATGTGGCCAACACGATGGCGGTGGTGCGGCGCTGGGACAAGGCGCACAAGCGGGCCTGAATCCGTCCGGTCCTAGAAGCTGGCGCGCACTCCGGCCCAGATACCGCGCGGCGCTCCGGGAACCACACCGTTCTCGTTGGTCCAGTCGTTCGGATCGGTGCGGAATGTGCCGTTCGGGTTGTAGGCATCCTGCGTCAGGAAGCCCGCGGTGTAATATTGCTTGTCGAGCGCATTGTCCAGGCGCACGAAGACGTCCCAGGCCTTGTCCAGGTGATATGTGGCGGTCAGATTGAGCAGCGCGTAGCTCGGGATCCAGCCCGTGCCGGTCGGGGAGACATAGGCGCCGGAGGCGGCATCCGTGGTACCGGCGACATTGGCGTTGTTCTCGTTCCCGTGCAGATACGAGCCGGAAACGAGGATCACGTTGGCGCCGAGATCGACATGCTCGCCGGCATCGTAGTCGAGAATCAGCCGGCCGGTATGCTGCGGCACCAGCGGAAAACGATCGCCGGGACGCACTGTGATGAGGCCATTCGCATCGGCGGTGCTGTTGGAGGCGGCGGCCACCGTGAAGCTCGACAGGAAGACCGCATCGACATAGCTATAGGCGAGCTTCCAGCGCAGCGGGCCCGCCTTGCCGCCGAACGCCACATCCAGCCCCTGGCGGCGGGTGTCGCCGACGTTCTTGAAGTAGCCGCCGTTGGTGGCGGTGGCGATAAACTGGATGTCATCACGGTTCACCGTGCGGAAAACATCCGCCGACCAGTTGAGGCTCTGATTCCCCACGTCCCCGCGCAAACCGGTCTCGACGGTGCGCGCGACAACCTGTTTCAGCCCGGGATCGCTCGCGAAGTCATCGGGCAGCCCGCAGGGCACGGCCGGATTGGCGCAACCGAGCTCGAGAACGGTAGGCGCACGGCTGGCCTCGTCATAGCTCGCATAGTAGGTCGTGTGCTTCGACGGCGTGATCGTCAGGCCGATCGATGGATTGACGCTGGTGAAGGCGTGATCCCCCGCGACGGAGGTCGGGCGCAGAAATCCGTCGCCGTAATCGGCCGGATCGGTATCGACGGAATAGCCGTCGATGGTCTCGCGGTTATTGTTATAGCGCACGGCGCCCGTGACGTGCAGCAGCCCGCTGGGTGAGAGCGTGTCGGTGAGATAGGTTCCGAAGATCCTGTTGCCGCCGCTCACGGTGATGACATTGGCGTCGTTGTACGGGCTCGGCTCGTAGATCAGCAAATGATCCGCGGCGATGCCACCGTACTGATAGGCCTGGGCGAAGCCATCGTTGGAATCGTCGTCATCGACCCCGAGGATCGCCTGGCTCTTCCAGCCGAACACGTCCTGCGAATCGGTCAGCTGCAGGCCGAATCCGTCGGAGCGCTGGCCTGTATTCGAGGTGGCATCCTGGCCCGGCTCGCAGTAAGCGAGCGTCGCCGGATCGGCGGCCGGATCCGCGCAGTCGGTCGGCGGACCCGCGTAGTTGCTCTCGAGATAGTAATCGTTGATATTGCCGTTCGAGACGTACGTGTTCAGATCGCGGTAGAAAGCATTGCCCGTCAGCAGCAAATGCCCGGTCAGCGACTGCGTGCCCGTCAGGTTCACGAAGTTCATGGTGTCTTGCGTGTAGTCGGGCGTGTAGGTCTGGTCGCGACGGTAGTAGAGCATGCTCAGCGGCGTGGCACCGTCACCGTAGAGAAAGTTGTCCGCGTACGTATAGCTGAGGTCCAGGCGAGTGGTGTCGGTCTGCCAGCCGAGCTTGCCGAAGCCCTGCACGACCCGCGTGGTGGAGACATCGCGCCAGCCATTCTCGTAGAAATAGTTGCCCGTGAAGAAGTAGTCGAACGCGCCGCGGGTGCCGCCCGTCTCGGCCTGGACCGAGCGACGGCCGAACGAGCCACCGTAGCTCTCGATCTCGGTGCCTGGGTCGGTGCGACCGCTTTTGGTCTGTATGGAGAGCGCACCGCCGAGCGTGTTGAGGCCGAACACGGGGTTCGACCCCGAGATCAGCGATACGGTGTTGATCGCCGATTCGGGGATGAGATCCCAGTTGACCGTGTCGCCGAAGGACTCATTCACCCGCACGCCATCGACGTATACCGAGAGGCCCTCCGGCGTCCCGAGCAGGGGGGAGGCGGTGAACCCGTGGTAGTAGATATCGACCTGGAAAGGGTTGCCGGCGCTGTCGCTCGCGCTCACGCCGCTGAAGTTGTTGTTGATGTAGTCGGTTATGTCCGTGGTCTGCTGCCGCTCCATGTCGGCGCTGCCGGCGGTTTGCACGTTGGAGGGGATCTCGTTGAGTGGCAGCCCGAAGCCAGGCAGCGGCGTATTGCCGATGATGATGACCTGCGGCAGCGCCTGGATGGCGCTCGGGGTGATCGCGGCCACCGCCGCGGCCTTGGTCGCGACTTGCGCCAGACCCTGCGTTCCCTGTTGCGGCGACGACGCATCCTGCGCGCGCGCCAGAGCGCCGGCCGCAAGTGCGCCGACCAGCGTCAGTACCATGGAAGGACAACGCCGAGTTTTCCGCAGCATTCCCGGATGATTGCGGGACCTGCGCGCCGCGCACAAGGGAGTTTTTCCCGAGTTGCCGTTCGCAGGCTCGGCCGCTGCCGCTGCCCCGGTTGCGGAACAGCTTCGGCGATCGCGCTCATCCGGCGTTAGGTCCGATGCTGCTCGATCGCGTTGCGGCAGCGGCGAAGCGTGGCCGAGCGGTGCTCCGCCTTCCTAGGCCGAGGGACCTCGGGTCGAACGGCGAGGCGGCATCGCACGGCGCCGGCGCGCCGGTGTAGAAGACTTCCGCGCCCACGCCGCCGCCAGTGCTTTCTTGACGAGCTCGGGACTTGCACGGCTCAGATGCACGTTCGTGCTGCCCTTCAACCCCCATCCGCCCTTGACGGGCATGAATGCGCCGGAGCCCTCTTTGACGAGCTCGGCCTGCTCCTTTGGAGTCAACATGACGGTTGCGAATTCATCACTCGGGTAGCCGAGAGTCGCGAAGATCCTGCCGCGTGCCCGGAAATCGGGATGGTTCATATGCACGCCCTCGCTGACCCCAGGCAGTTGCAATGCCATCAGCCTGAAAGCATCGGGAGTCATCGATGCTCCTCAGGACCTGGCTCTGCTCGCGCGCGCCGCGAGCTCCTCGGAAGAGACATCCTCGATATGCGACGCGAGCCACCACTGGTTTCCTTGCGAGTCCTCGACGCCGGCGCTTCGATCGCCGTACCACTCGTCCGTCGGCTCGCGCAGCGACCGCGCGGCTCCGGGCGCCGCCATGGCGCGGCGATACACGGCATCGACATCGGGAACGTACATGTAAGTGGTGTTTGGACGGGCCGCCGGGCTGCGTCCCATCATCAGCACGCAGTTGCCGATTCTCGCCTCGGCGTGATGGATGATGCCGTCGGGGCTGCGCATCGTCAGTCCCGGCTCGGCGCCGAATGCCGCGACGATGAATTCGAGCAGCGCTCCTGGCTCGGCGATGGCGAAATAAGGGATGACGGACTGGTAGCCGTCGGGTACCGCCTTGGGCTTGCTGTTCATGCTGCGCCGACCTCCAGATACGGTTTCGACTCTGCGCCCAATCAAACCCCATCCTGCGCGCAAACGCTTGTAAAAAACGGACCCTGACGATTACCGCGAGCTTAGTCCGGCAGCGGGACGTGATTGCGATGCTCGCTCCTGAGAGCCAGGTAGGCCGTGGGGATGAAGCCGGAGAACCCGTGGAAATCGTGGACGAAGTGGGCCTGGTCGAAATAGCCGCAGTCGGCCGCTATCTCGGCCCAGTTCACTTCCGTGAGCGTGTGCACCGTCCCGATCACCGCCTGAAAGCGCTGCACGCGCGCGAAGAGCTTCGGCGCCATGCCGACCTCGCTGCGAAAGCGATCGAGAAACCGCCGTTGCGACATGCCGATCATGCTGCTGAGCTGCGCCACACCGCGGCCGCCGGTCACGTCCGACAACTCTCGCAGCGCGAGGCTGACGGCACGGTGCCGGCTCAGCGTGCGCGCCGTGGCGAGCAACACCCGTTCCAACGCGTCGAATTTCGCGTCGGGCGTTGGCGCCGCGAGAATCTCCTCGACCAGGACGCGGGCTTTGGCGCCCCAGAGCGCCTCGAGAGAGATGCGCACGTTGTGCAGCTCACTTGCCGGAAAATCGAAGAAAGGGAATGCGCCGCCCGCGCGAAAGTGCACCCCGACGACCGAGCCGGCATCGGCAGTCTCGAGCTGCCAATGCTCGGAGTGGGGACCTGCGACCGTGGCCGCGTGCGAGACTGGCCTGCCGTCGCGCAGATCGATCACGAGCTCCGTGGTGGGCATCGGCAGCAAACGCTCGTGGGCATGGGGCTGCGCATAGCCATCGTACAGCCAGAGCATCTCGACGAAGTCCTTGAGGACTCCACGGGGAGCGCGGCAGCGACGTACCGGAGGGACACTCACACCCATGCGCTATTATGGCAGGGAGAGGTTCCGGGGTAGTATCTCCAAAGAAAAAGACCCGGTCTTGACCAGTGCGCGCCTCGGAGAAAAGCCCCATGAGTGTTTCGCCCAATACACTGCTCGCCTTGGTGTGCGTCGCGCTGCTCGGCGCCTGTACCGCTCGCGCCGCTCCGCTCCCCAGCAGCGGCAGCGCCCACACCCTGATGCCGCGCCAGACGGACAGTGTCGCCGCGCTCTCGGTCGAGGAGCTGCGCGCTCTCCTCCATAGGAATTTTCCGGATCAACCGCAGCTCCAAAGCTTGATCGGGGCTCCGCTGTGCGGCGTACGCGTATACAAATTCCGCTACGCCACGATCGGCGGCGAGGGCGAGTCGACCGACGCCTCGGGCGCGCTCATGGTGCCCGCGGGTCGAGCGCCCGAATGCCGGGGGCCGCGACCGATCGTGCTATATACGCACGGCACGGCGATCGACCACGCCGAGGACATGTCGGCCATCACCAATCCGCGCAATCCGGCCTATGGCACGGCGACGCGTGTCGCGCTCGTTTTCGCCGCACAGGGGTACGTCGCGATAGCGCCGAATTACGCCGGTTACGACATCTCGAGACTGCCCTACCACCCTTACCTCAACGGCGCCCAGCAGTCGCAGGATGCGATCGACAGTCTGACCGCCGGGCGGCAACTGCTGCGGCGATTGCAGCCGCCGGTCAGCGACAGCGGCAAGCTGTTCGTCACCGGTTATTCGCAAGGCGGCTATGTGTCGATGGCCACACTCCAGGCACTGGATGAGCGCGGCCACGCTGCAACCGCGGGCGCACCGATGTCGGGTCCCTACGCCTTGCTGGCGATGAGCGATGAGATTTTTCTTGGCCATCCTGACCTCGGTGCCACCGCGTACCTGCCGATGGTCGTCAACTCCTACGCCCATCTCAGGCAGGGATCGATCCTGCCGATGCGGCTCCTCAGCGGCGGGTTCCGTAATGCGGCGAAGCTGTTCCCTGGCAATATCGGCTATGACGGCTTTTCCAAGCTGGTTGCTGCCGGGGAGATTCCGGAAAGCGCGCTCTTTCAATCCGAGTCGAGCGGCGCCGGTGCGCCGGGCTTCTCGGCGGCGCTGTATCCCGTGCTGGCCGCGCTGCCTGAAGGTGCACCGCTCTACAAGGCGGGATTCGATCCGTCGAGGTACCTGGTGAGCACGGCTTTCCGTGCGGCTTACGTCTCCGAGCTGCGCGCGCATCCGGACAGCGGCGCGCCGGTCGACGGTTCCGCGCCGGACCTCGCGAACACCGTGCCGACGATGCCGGCCCATCCTCGGTCGCTGTTGCGCCAGGATCTGGAGCGCAACGATCTGCGCAACTACACCCCGAGCATGCCGCTGCTGATGTGCGGTGGCTATGGGGATCCCGAGGTATTCTGGAACCAGGGAGCCGGCGCGATGACCGCGGTGTTGCAAAGCAAGGTAGCCGCGCATCCGCGGCTCCATTTCGTCACCCTGGACCTCGATATCAGCGCCGGGACCGCCGGAACCTTCGTCGAGCACGGCCTGAATCCGACACAGAACGTCGCGCTACGATCGATCGCCCGGCGGGTGCAGACGACGTTCACGGCCTACCAGCATGCCGTGGATACCTCGCGGGGCGCTCAGGTCGGCCTCGAGGCCTACCACACGGACGAGACGCCGTACTGCATGGTGGCGGCGCGCAGGTTTTTCGAGCTCTACTGACACGTTGGAGCAGCCGAGATGGATTCGCCTCTGACTCCGCTGCAGTTCATGCGCCGCACTCGCCGGCTGCACGGTGAGCGCGAGGCGGTGGTGGACGGCGCGCTGCGTCTCACGTACGAGCAGTTCGGCACGAGGTGCACCCGGTGGGCAGCGGCATTGGCCGAGCTCGGCGTCCGACGCGGCGACCGCGTTGGTACCATCGCGCCGAATACCCATCAGCACCTGGAACAGTTCTACGCGGTGCCGCTGGTCGGCGCGGTGCTCGTGCCGATGAATTATCGGCTCACGGCGAACGACTTCGTTTACATGGTCAATCACAGCGGCTGCAAGGTGCTGTGTGTGCACGAGACGTATCTCGAAACCATCGAAGGCGTCCGTGACCGATTGACCGGTGTCGAGCACTTCGTCGCGCTCGAAGGCTCGTGCTCCGGCTGGCGCGGATACGAATCGCTCATCGCCGCTGCCGAGGGGCCGCCGCCACAGCCCGAGCTCGATGAAAAGGATTTGATCTCGATCAATTACACAAGCGGTACGACCTCGAAACCGAAAGGCGTGATGATCACGCATCGAAATGCCTGGGTGAACGCGATCGGCACCCTGACCCACTGGCCGATGACCTGCGCGGATCGCTACCTCTGGACGCTGCCGATGTTCCACGCGAACGGCTGGACCTTCACGTGGATCGTCACGGCCGTAGGGGGCGCGCACGTATGCGTGCGCCACATCGAGGCCCGCACGATCCACGGCCTCATCAACGACGAGCGCGTGACCACCCTCTGTGCCGCGCCGACGGTACTGATCTCGCTCGCGAGCGTTCCGGAGGACGAACGGCGCAGCGTCCGCCGCGGCGTGCGGCTGCTGACGGCGGGCGCGCCTCCGGCTCCTGCCACGCTCGAGCGTGTGGAAGGCGAGTTGGGTTGGAACGTGACCCACATCTACGGCTTGACCGAGACCTCGCCGTTCATTCTAGTCTGCGAGCCGCTGCCCGAGCACGAACGGTTGGCACCCTCGGAGCGCGCGGTTCTCAAGGCGCGACAGGGAGTTGAGCTGATCACCTCCGGCGAGCTACGGGTCGTCACACGCGAGATGGAGGACGTGCCGCGCGACGGCAACTCCGTGGGCGAGATCGTGGTCAGGGGGAACGTGGTCATGGAAGGCTACTACAAGGACCCCGGGGCCACCGCAGCCGCTTTCGCCGGAGGTTGGTTCCACACGGGCGACGCCGCGGTCGTCCACCCCGACGGGTACGTTGAGATCCGCGACCGCTTCAAGGACGTCATCATCAGCGGGGGCGAGAATATCTCGACCATCGAAGTCGAGGGCGAGCTCCTGCGTCACCCTGCCGTGCTCGAGGTGGCCGTGATCGGCGTGCCGCACGAGAAGTGGGGCGAGTCGCCGAAGGCGTTCATCGTCCTGCGACCGAGTGAGCACGCGACGGAGGCGGATTTGCTCGAATTCGCGCGTGCCCGCCTGGCGCATTTCAAGGTGCCCACCTCGTTCGAGTTCGTCACCGCATTGCCGAAGACGGCCACCGGAAAGATCCAGAAGTTCATCCTGCGCGGCGGGCGTGCGAATCTGTCGCGACAATGAAAACCCGACATTCCTAACAGGTCGCCCCATGAACAATCCACCACCGGGAAACATCGCTCACGCGCCGATCGACGTGCAATGGCTCGGCGGCCTCACCTTCGAGGCCGGCCGGCCGCAGGGACCGAGGATCAGCATCGATGGCGATGCGCAAGCCGCGCCGAGCCCGTTCGATGCGCTGCTGGCGGCGATCGCGAGCTGTGCCTCCGTGGACGTGGTGACGATCCTGGAGAAGCAGCGCACGCCACTGCGCGCACTCAGCGTGCGAGTCGAGGCGAACCGCGTCGATGCGACCCCGCGCCGTCTCGCCTCGGCGGTTTTGCACTTCGCCATCACGGCGCCGGGGACGACCATCGAGAAGGCCACGCGCGCCGTCGAGCTCTCGATCACCAAGTACTGCAGCGTGCGCTCCTCGCTCATCGCCGATGCGCCGGTGACCTGGACGGTGAAAATCGAGCCCTGAAGGCCGCGCACCCCGAGCCCGGCGGGATCTCGGCGCGAGCCTTACTTCGAGCGCTCGCCGCCGTGGCGCTGCCGCTCGCGGCGGGCGTGGCGCTCCGTCGTCATCCACACCACCACGTCCCAGGCGTTGTGGATACCGATGAAAAGAAGCAGCAACACCACGCCGCTCACTCCGTAGAGACACGGCGCCGGCCAGTGCGGCAGCAGCAGCCCCGTGGCCGTGAGCGCCGAATACGCCGCCAGCGGGAGCACGGCGCTCCAGATCCAGTCGGAGGCGAATGGTTTGTATCCCGAGAGACCGGCAAACATGCGGCGAAGAAGCGCCGCGCAGTAAACCAACCCGGCCGCGCCCGTAGCCGCGAGCAGCACCTCGAGTGTGAGCGCCGTCTGCCCGGGGATGCTCATGAGTGCCGAGAGCCACAGCGCGGAACCGAAATGCACCGCGGTCGGGGTGATGAACACGCGCAAACCCGAGAGCCGCGCCGAGGCCGACCCCGCGATGTCGTTGTTGTCCGCCGCGATCGTGATGACGATGAAGGTCAGTCCCGTGAGCGCAGCCGCGGAGGAGCCCACGAGGACGTAGAAACTCTGCCAGTCGGCCAGGACCACCATTCGACTCCAGAGCGCGCCCGACACGGATCCCATTCTAGCCCGGACCTGCGCGGCTGACGACTCAGAACCAGTGGTCGGCTTTCAGCGCGCACCCGTCGTGCTGATCGTCAAAATCAGTCGGCGCGGCGGTCGGACCGCGGTATAGAGCGTCGCATGCTGGCCCACCGGCACGCTTCCGATCCAGACATAACCGCTCCCTGGCGCGCGGATATCGTATCGGCTCGTCTCGCCGGCGCGGGTCACGGAGCCTTCGATCCGCGCTGGCCGATCGACGAAAACCAGCATCAGCGGTCTGCGGGACTGCGCATCGAGCCACTGCACCGGGCCCACGGCATCGATGCCATCGCGCTGCAACGCGATGGGCGTCAGGCGCGCGATGCGCGCATCGGCGGGGATGATTTGGAGGAATCGCAGGCTGAAATCCGTGGGCGCGAGCTCGCGCTCGAGAAGCTCCTGGGTGCGGTTGAGGTCGAGGACGAAGCTGCCGGGGGTGCGCATCACGGGGGCGACGAAATCGCCGGTATTCGGAGAGCCGTAGAGATCGCCGACGATGTAGGGAAAGAGCAGCCGATAGCCGCCAGCCGGCACCGGTCCGACGAGGTCGATCCTCGAGTGGATCACCCAGCCGGCATGGTGCGGAGCCCTGCTGCAGGCCGAGAGCAGGAGCAGCATCGACAGCAACGCCACCGCGGTGGCGCCGCCGGGACGAGTCGGTGCCGGGGAGATGCTCCGGATGGCGGTATCTAAAGCGGCGGTGGCTGAGGCGCGGCCTGCTGCGGCGGCAGCGGGGTGGCCGTGGCCCCATTCCCCGGTGGCGGCTGGCCTCCCTGCGCCGGCGATGTCCCTTGCGCGGGTTGGGTGGCCTGCGGCGGATTCGCGGTGATCGCCGCCCGGAACTGCTGCAGCTTGTCCTTCAAGATGGCCGCGTTCTGCGGGCCCATGCGGATCAGCAGCTTCTGGCCCGCCGGCAGCGCCTCGAGCTTCGGATCGGCGAACTGATAGAACACCTTGGGTCGCACGAGTGCGATCGGGCCCTGGACATCCGGAGTCGCAAGCAGGCTGTCGATGGCCTGCACCAGGCGGTCGTTGAAGTACTTGCCAGGATAGCCCAGGCTTTCGTACGCCTGTTGGAAAAGCGGATACAGCCGGAAGTAGATGGCCGCGAGCGCCTTCGGGTCGACGTTGCGCACGACCTCCATGAGCGGCGCGTAGCGCGTGTAATTCTGCTCGCTGAGGAAGGTGCTACCGCCCTGGTTGTCGACGACGGTGTCGCCGGGCGTCGGTTGCAACGGCCGAAGCTCCGCGGCGACCTTCTTTCGCGGCAGGTTGTCGACCGTCACGACGATGTCGCGGATGATTCGATGGGGCACGAGGAATTTCGCGACCGCGGGTTTGCCGAGCAGCCCGATGAGCGAGTCGCGCATCAGCGAATCGCTCTGATCGAGCGGTGGCAGAGGTGCCTGCTGTACAGCCGCGGGAGGGATCGGGTGCTGGATGGCGGGTGCCGGCGCCGGAGCGGGCTTTGGCGTGATCTGCGTCGGGGGTGGAGCGGCGGCGGGCGCCGGCGAGTAATACCGGTAATAGACCCCGATCGCGATGGCGGCGGCGATGACGATTCCGGCCGACCACCAGATGGCTTTGTCCCGGAAGGACTCCTCGGGGTCAGTCGCCTTGTTCCACATCCAGCGGCTCTCCGCGCACTCGAGAATCGCGATACTCTACTCCGATTCCCTCTCTACCGCACTTAAGCCCCCGCATCGGAACATGTTCCATCCCGCCGTCGCCAAGTGGCTCGAGCGCGCCTTCGAGGCGCCGACACCGGCGCAAAAACAGGCCTGGCCCGCGATCCAGGCGGGGCGGCACACGCTGATCGCCGCGCCCACCGGCTCGGGCAAGACGCTCGCCGCCTTTCTCGCCGCCATCGACCGGCTGGTGCGCGAGGCACTCGAGCAAGGCGAGCTGCGGGACGAGACCTACGTCGTCTACGTGTCACCGCTCAAGGCCCTCTCCAACGACATCCGCCGCAATCTCGAGGCTCCGCTGGCCGGCATTCGCGATGAGCTGCGCGCGCTCGGCCTCCCCGACATCGAGATTCGCACCTCCGTGCGCACCGGCGATACGCCGCAGCATGAGCGACAGAGCATGCGTCGGCGGCCACCGCACATCGTGGTCACGACTCCCGAATCGCTCTACATCCTCCTCGGCTCGGAATCCGGGCGCGGCATGCTCGCGAGCGTGCGCGCCGTCATCGTCGATGAGATACACGCGATGGTGGGCAGCAAGCGCGGCCTGCACCTCGCGCTCTCGCTCGAGCGGCTCGAGGCGCTCGCCGGGCGCCGACTGACGCGCATCGGGCTTTCGGCGACCCAACGTCCCATCGAGGAGGTGGCCCGCTTTCTGGTCGGTACCCGCCAGCTGGGCGCGGATGCCGCGGCCGACTGCGCCATCATCGACACGGGTCACATCCGCCGGCGCGATCTTCAGATCGAAGTGCCGGCGGCGCCGCTCGAGGCGGTGATGTCGGGCGATGTCTGGACACAGGTGTACGACCGGCTGGCGCAGCTCGCGGGCGAACACCGCACGACCCTCATCTTCGTCAACACGCGCCGGCACGCGGAGCGGGTGGCGCGCCATCTGTCGGAGCGCATCGGCGAGACGCAGGTCGCCGCTCATCATGGCAGTATGGCCAAGGAGCTGCGGCTGTCGGCGGAGTCGCGCCTGAAACGCGGGGAGCTCAAGGCGCTCGTCGCCACCGCGTCCCTCGAGCTCGGCATCGACATCGGCGAGGTGGACCTCGTTTGTCAGATCGGCTCACCGAGATCCATCTCCGCCCTGCTGCAGCGGGTCGGTCGCTCCGGACACAGTCTCGGTGGAACGCCGAAGGGCCGACTCTTTCCGCTCTCGCGCGACGATCTCATCGAATGCGCGGCGCTGCTCGATTGCGTGCGGCGCGGAGAG